>Ga0055439_10000001_pt1 | contig 45863 bp, 44 predicted proteins | sample Browns_TuleB_D2_FD_57732 | JGI IMG/M metagenome (GOLD analysis project Ga0055439, IMG submission 57732) | Wetland microbial communities from San Francisco Bay, California, USA, that impact long-term carbon sequestration - Browns_TuleB_D2 | ecosystem: Environmental > Aquatic > Marine > Wetlands ...
CCCCGCCGTGGCCGGCCAGTTTTATGCCGGGACCTCCGATCTGCTCCGGAGCCAGGTGGAGCAGTATGTTGAGAAGGATTGCGCAAACGAATCCGCCCGGGTCTTGGTCTGTCCGCATGCCGGACTGATTTATTCCGGTCCCGTGGCCGGAGCGGTTTATTCCCGTGTCCGACTTCCGGAACGTCTCCTGCTGATCGGTCCGAATCACACCGGCCTGGGCGCGCCGGTTTCGGTCTACGGAAGGGGTTCCTGGAACATGCCGAACGGAGCGGTTCCCATCGACCGGGACCTGGCATCCCGGCTGCTGGATCGATGCGCGACCGCCGAGCCGGATACGGAAGCACACCGGTTCGAACACTGTCTCGAGGTCCAGCTCCCGTTTCTTCAATACTTCCGATCGGACCTCGCCATCCTTCCGGTGATCATGATGACCACCCGGCTTGACGTTTGCCAGGAACTGGGCGAGGCCATGGCGTCCGTCATCCGGGAGTCCTCCCAACCGGTCCTCGCGATCGCCAGCACGGATATGAGTCATTACGAGCCGGATGCCGCTGCACGGGAAAAAGATCGCTGGGCCATCGACAAAATCCTCGCCCTGGACCCGGTCGGTCTCCACCGGATCGTCCGGGAAAAGCAGATTTCGATGTGCGGATTCGCTCCGACCGTCGCGGCCCTGTTTGCCGCCGTACGCCTGGGGGCGAGCCGCGCCCGTCTTATCAAGTACATGACCTCCGGCGAAACCAGCGGAGACTACAGCCGCGTCGTCGGGTACGCGGGAATTATCATCGCCTAACGACCGAATGCCGTTCGGAGAACCCATGCTCCTGCTCTCGATTCTCAGTTCCGTGGTCGGCCTGCTCGTCTTGATGGGCCTCTTCACGCTGGCCCGCCTTGCGAATACGACACGGCGGCTGGAATCTAATCTGCGCGATCTGAATTCGCAGTTGGACCGCAAGGAGCGCGCGCTTTCCCAACAGAAGCAGTCCCTTCATCTTGTCCGGCAGGAAACGGCCACGCTTTCCAATATTCTCCTATTGCTCCCGGACATGGCCAAACAACTGTCCAGGGCGCAAACGACCCGCGAGCTGGAAGAAACGATCGTTTCGCTCACCGAAAAACTCGTCGAAGCAAGGGAGGTCGCCCTTTTCGCCTCCGAGAAGGATGCGTTGGTTTTGAAGGCTCAACGGGGCCTCTCGTCGGAGCAAACCGCCGCGGTTCAACAGATCAAAATCGGAGAAGGCCGAATTGGTTGGACGGCAAAGAAACAGGTGACCATGACCGCGGAGGATTTCGAAAAGGAAAGCAATCTGGCAAGAAGCGCGTTTCTCCGGGACCCATCCAGAACGACGATTCAAACAGACATATGCGCGCCCTTGGTTCATTGGGACCGGTTCTACGGCGTGATCAATGTCGCTGGGATGCAGACTTCGGCCGAGAATGGCCGGCGGCTCATGAATTTGATCTGCAACCTGGGCGTGATCGCACTGGAGAACGTCCTCCTGTTAAGTCAGATCCAGGACCAGGCCGATATGGACAGCCTCACCAAATTGTATAACGTCACTTACTTCCTTAAATATCTCGACCGTGAGTTGCAGAAAGCGCAACGGTACGACCGGCCGCTCACGGTGGTGATCTTCGATCTGGATCAATTTGAATCCTACAATATTTTATTCGGAAGACTTGAAGGCGATCAGGCGCTTCGAATTGTGGCCAATCTCATCAAGGAGGGTCTTCGGACGGTCGATATTCCCTGTCGCTACGGCGGCGAGGAGATGGCCATCATTTTGCCGGAAACGGATCTGGAAAAGGGGTTGTTCGTGGCGGAGCGAATCCGCAAGTCCGTTGAGAATCATCCCTTTTCTAAAAAGCGCGTGACCATCAGCGGGGGTCTTGCGATCTATCCCGGGGATGGAAAGGACGCAGGCGAATTGATGAAAGCGGCCGAGTCCTCACTCGAATCCGCAAAAAAATTGGGCCGTAACCGGATTGGGACCTATTCGACAAGTCTGTAACGCCTTGACAGTCCTCAATGATTATGCTACGGTCAATGATGCAATGCCTGAATTACTTCAACGGGTTGTGAAATCATTCCATCTACACGTATTTCGAAAGGCGTTTGCATAGCATGGCCAAGAAGCTTCTGGTTGTAGACAGTAATCTTGCCATCCAAAAGTTGGTCGAATACAATCTTTCACGAGAAAAATTTGAAGTCACCTGCCTGAACGACGGCCTTTCCGCGTTGGATTTGCTCCCCCAGCTCGATCCGGACCTGATCCTGGCGGACTACCATTTGGAAGGAATCAGCTTTTCTCGATTCTGCGAAAAGGTCAAGCAAAAACAGTCCGAAAAGGAACGCCCGATTCTTGTCCTGGTCAGCCCCGCGGACACCTATGATCCAAACAAGCTGCTCTCCCTGGGCGTCGTTGATTTTGTCAAAAAGCCGCTGGAACCGAAGGAACTGATTGAAAAACTCAAGGACCTTTCCCAGGAGGCGGCCACCATGGTGGATACGGCACCCCGCCCCCCCGCCGAGCCGCCGCCCGCGGAACCCAAAACGGAAGCAGTCGAGGTCATGCCTCAGCCTTCGTTGAAGGAACAGGCCGAAATCATGAAGATCGAGGAATTGCTGGGTTGGTCCGTTGCCGGGATAAAACCGGCCGAAGAGGAGATGCCGAGCTCCGCGGCGGACAGCCCGGTGATCGACAACGAAATGACTGTCGTCGAGACTCGCGCGACCTCCGCGGCCCCGCCGCGCGCACCTGAGACCGAGCCGATCGTAGCGCCGTCGGCCCCATCGCCGTCGCCCGCGATGGAAGCACCCCCCGCTCCTTCATTGGAGGAGGCGGAGCAGACGATGATCGAAGGCAGGGCCCCGCTTCCCTCCTCTCCCTCTCCCTCCGTACCGGAAGCCCCTCCCCCTTCCGCCCCGCCGACAGAAAGTCCGTCCCAGCCGATCACCCCGGCCGAGCTGGAGGCCCAATTTCCGCAATTGTACGCCGCCCCGGCCCCTCAACCGGTGCCGGAGCTTGCCCCTTCAACCGCCTCCGCCACGGTTTCCCAGGAGGCTGTCCAGGAAGCCGTCTCCAAGATCGCCAAGGAAATCATCGAAAAAGTCGCTTGGGATGTCGTCCCCTCCCTCGCCGAACACCTGATCAAGGAGGAGCTCGAAAAACTCAAGACCGAAAGGCCCTCCTGAGGCTCGTCACTTTTTTACACGAGCCGACGCCGCTTTTAACTGGGCCTTTCTTTTTTCCTTCCGCTTCCGGTCCTTCTTGCGATACTTTCTTCTCAGCTCACGTTCAATTTCGCGACCCCGAGGCATAAGGATTCTCCTTGTTGGATTGGCCGATCTCGACCGACCAATTTACCCGTTGAATCTTTAAATTGTCAAGCGCTTCTTCGACGCGGGATGCTTGCCCTGTCTTGCGCCTTCGTGTTAAGATTCGAAACTTATGGCCCAAGAAAGTTCGCGAACAGACACCGCCCGGTTCGACAAACCGTACGATCCCCCGGAGGTCGAAGCCCGGTGGTATCAACGGTGGATCGACCGGAATCTTTTTGCCGCGGACGAAAACAGCCCCGACGAAAAGCGCTTTTCCATCGTCATCCCCCCACCGAATATAACCGGGTCACTCCATTTGGGCCACGCCCTTAATAACACCCTGCAGGATATCCTGGTTCGATGGAAGCGGATGCAGGGATTCAACACACTCTGGGTTCCCGGGACAGACCACGCGGGGATAGCCACTCAAAACGTCGTCGAACGGCAGCTCCTGGCCGAGGGCACCAATCGCGAGTCCGTCGGCCGCGCCAAATTCATCGAGCGCGTCTGGCGTTGGCGGGAGCAATCCGGCCGGACCATTATTTCCCAGCTCAAGCGCCTCGGAGCGTCCTGCGACTGGTCGCGCGAGCGGTTCACGCTGGACGAAGGGCTCTCGGCCGCCGTCCGGGAGGTTTTTGTCCGGCTTCACCAGGAAGGCCTCATCTATCGCGGCGTGCGCCTGATCAACTGGTGCCCCCGGTGCGAAACGGCTCTGTCCGACATCGAGGTCGAGCACGAAGAAACCAACGGGAAAATGTACCACATCAAGTACCCGTTTGCCGACGACCCCGAACACTACCTGACCGTCGCAACCACGAGGCCCGAGACGATGCTGGGCGACACGGCCGTGGCCGTCCACCCGGATGATCCCCGATACAAGCAACGCATCGGGAAAGCGGTGCGCCTCCCGCTTACAAGCCGGCAAATTCCGATCGTGGGGGATCCGATTCTCGTCGACCGGGAATTTGGAACCGGGGCCGTCAAGATCACCCCGGGACACGACTTTAATGATGAGAAGGCGGGTCAGCGACACGGCCTGTCCCGGATCTCTCTGCTCAACGGACGGGGAGAGATGGATGCGACCGTCCTCAAGGACGAAGCCAAGGCGGAGGAGGAGTTGATCCGTGAGATCGCCGGCCGCAAGGTCCCCAAGGCCCGGGCCGCCGTCCTGCTCCGGCTTGAAGCCGGGGGCTTTCTGATCGAAACCAAAGACCACCGCCACGCCATTGGTAAGTGCTATCGATGCAAATCGGTCGTCGAGCCGTTTCTATCGCCCCAGTGGTTCGTGAGAGTGAACGACCCCCAGAATTCGCTCGCGGCCCCCGCCATGGAATGTGTTCGCACCGGGCGGATCCGACTCATCCCCGAATCGTGGAAGAACAACTACTTTGGGTGGATGGAACAAATTCAGGACTGGTGCATCTCCCGTCAGATATGGTGGGGGCATCAGATTCCGGCGTGGTACTGCCGCGGGATGGACCGAGGCGTATGTCGCCCGGAATGCAGTGCCCCGATCGTCTCCGTCGTCGCGCCCGACCGTTGTCCGCACTGCGGTTCGGCGGATCTGGTCCAGGATCCGGACGTCCTCGACACCTGGTTCTCCTCCGCCCTCTGGCCGTTCTCAACACTCGGTTGGCCCCAGCGCACCAAAGCCCTGGCCCTGTTTTATCCGACATCAACCCTGGTCACGAGCTTCGACATTCTCTTCTTTTGGGTCGCCCGGATGATCATGATGGGATTGCACTTCATGGGGGATGTCCCCTTTCGGGATGTCTACATCCACGCCCTGGTTCGCGACGCGGAGGGGCAGAAAATGAGCAAGTCCAAAGGCAACGTGATCGATCCGCTCGAAATCATGAACAGGCACGGCACCGATGCGCTTCGCTTCACCCTGGCCTCCATGGCCTCTCCGGGCCGGGACATCAAGCTTTCCGAGGACAGGATCGAAGGGTACCGGAACTTCGCCAATAAAATCTGGAACGCCGCGCGATTTCTGTTGATGAATTGTCCGGCCGGTCCGGCCGGGCTTCTTCAGGCCCCGACCCCGAGACCGGAGGCGCTTCCGTTCGACGGACGGTGGATCCTCCTTCGACTCCAGCGCGTGGTCGAGTCGGTGAACACGAAGCTTGAAGCGTATCGATTCGACGAAGCCTCGCGAGATCTCTATCAATTCCTTTGGCACGAATTCTGTGACTGGTACCTGGAGTTGATCAAGCCGACCTTGTATGGGACGGATGCGGCGGCCGCCGATCGAACACGGATCGTGGCGCTTCAGGTGTTTGAAACGATTCTGCGCCTTCTCCACCCTTTCATGCCGTTTATCACGGAGGAAATCTGGCAGTCGCTGCATCAGCCGTCGGACGCGAGCATCGTATCGGCTTCTTATCCGACGGGAGGGCGCTCAACGGACCGGGATGAAAAGGCGGAGGCGCTCATGAACGACATCGTTGCGGTCATCTCGGAAATCCGCACGATTCGAAACGAGCTGAATATCAGTCCATCCTTCCAGTTGAAGGCCGCGCTTAAGACGTCCTCGCAGGAACAGGCCCGGTTTCTCCTAACAGAGGGCGGCGACCATATCCGCCGGATGGCACGCCTATCCGAATTTCAAGCCGACCCCTCGGCGGAGGCCGGTCCCAACTCCGTATCGGGTATCACCTCCGCAGGACCGGTCTTTGTCAATCTTGCAGACGTGGAGATGGAAACGCTTGAAAAGGAGGGAACCCGGCTGATCCGGACCTCGGCGGCCGTCGAGGCCGAGCTGGCCCGCCTGGAGAATAAGCTCACCAAGCCGGATTTTGTGGCCAAGGCCCCCGCCGATGTCGTCGCGGACCACCGGGCGCGGCGCGATGAATTAAGCCGGCAGTCATCGGCGCTTTCCCAGCGACGCAAACAAATTGAGGACGTCCTAAGAGGCCGCAGGAAATGATCCCGCGACTTCGTGAAATCCGGGGCATCGTCAATCAGGCGCTGGCGGAGGACGATGTTCGAAACGACGTCACCACGCGGCTGCTGTTTCAGAAGAAGATCCTGGCCGAGGGGGTGATCCGGGCCAAGGAAGAAGCGATCCTGGCCGGTCTGCCGTTTGCCCGGCTTTCCTTTCAGATCGTCGATCCCAAGCTCCGGTTCCATTCCATCGCACGGGACGGGCGACGCGTCAAACCCGGTGCGGTTCTTGCGCGGGTGCGAGGGGACGGACGTTCGCTCCTGAAGGCGGAACGGGTCGCGTTGAATTTCCTTCAACATCTCTCGGGCGTGGCGACGTTAACCCGTCGTTATGTGGATGCCGTCCACGGGACCCGGGCCCGGATTTTGGATACGCGGAAAACGACGCCCGGGTTGCGTCTTCCCGAAAAGTATGCCGTCCGGATGGGAGGCGCCAAAAATCATCGCATGAGCCTGGGGGATGGCATCTTGATCAAGGACAACCATCTCGCCCTGGCCGGGGGTGTCGGAGAGGCGGTTCGGTCCGCCAAAAAGCGGGCGCCCCGGCGCTCGATCGTGGAAGTCGAAGCATCGAATCTGACCGAGGTGGTCGATGCCCTGTCGGCCCGGGTCGATCGAATCCTCCTGGACAATATGACCCTCCTTCGAATCCGAGAGGCCGTGGCCACGATCAACGGAAAGGCGTTGACCGAGGTATCGGGAGGTGTTAATTTATCCAATGTGCGCGCCATCGCCGCCGAAGCGGTTGATTTTATCTCCATCGGCGGCCTAACCCATTCGGCGCCCGCCGTGGACATCAGCATGGAAATCGTCCCGTTCAAGAGGCCCCGATGATCCCCGGCCCTCCCTCTGCGGCCGCCGGGAAAGAGCCGTCGATCCCGGAACGGATCCGGGCCGGGCTCAGGACAACGCGACTCGGGCAGTCCCTGCATTTCTACGACCGGGTGGCCTCCACGAACACCACCGCGCTGGAGCTTGCCGAAACGGGCGCGCCGGACGGAACCGTGATCCTGGCCGATTCTCAGACGCACGGCCGCGGAAGGATGGGTCGATCGTGGATCTCGCCGCCCGATTCGAATCTCCACGTTTCGATCATTCTCCGACCCGACACCAATCCCGCTCGAATCGGATTGTGGTCGCTTGCGGCTGCCGTGGCCGTGGCCCGAACGATTGAACTCACGACGGGCATTTCGGCGCGTCTAAAATGGCCGAACGATATCCTCGTTCGCGACAGAAAGATCTCCGGTCTGCTTCTGGAGAGCGCGATCCAGGGAAACCGGATCAAATTTCTGGTGCTCGGGATCGGCGTAAATGTGAATCTGGACCTCAATACCCTTCCGGAGTCCTTGAGGCCCTCCGTCTCCTCGCTCCGCGAGGAGTTGGGGCGGAAAATCGACCGGTGGGATCTCCTTTGTCGACTCCTGGAAACACTCGAGAACGCGTACCGGCTTTTTCCCGCGGAGGCGCCTGAAAATATCCTGAGTGCCTATGCGAAGCTTTCGGAGACCCTCGGACGGGTCGTTACCGTGCGAAACCCAACCCAGGTCTGGACCGGAAGGGCGATCGGGTTGACCCCGGAAGGCGGATTGATTCTGCAGAAAGAGGACCTTGGGAACGTCATCGTCCGTTCGGATGAAGTCGTTCATGTGAGTGGCGGTCATGCTGTTGGCGATTGACATCGGGAATACCAATATCGTTCTGGGCGTGTTCGATAAGGGTCGCCTCAAAGGGAACTGGCGAATCGCAACCAGTCTGGCCAAGACCTCGGATGAGTATGGCATCCTGGCGCTGGACCTGTTTCATGCGAGCCGCCTGCGGGTCGACCGTGTGGACGGCATCATCTTATCCAGTGTCGTCCCGACCTTGACTCCAATTTTTATCGAAATGACCGGGTCCTATTTCAACATCGATCCCCTGATCGTGGACGGGGCGATGGATACGGGGCTGGTGAACCTGTATGAGCCGCCGCGCGATGTCGGCGCCGACCGGATTGTCAACGCGGTGGCCGCCTTCGAGCGTTACGGCGGTCCGGTGATCATTGTCGATTTCGGAACGGCGACCACCTTCTGCGCGGTCAGCCGGAAGGGAGAATATCTTGGCGGAGCGATCACCCCGGGAATCTCCATATCCGCCGAGGCCCTGTTCCAGCGGGCCTCGAAGCTTCCCAAGGTCGAACTGGCAAAACCCAAATCGGTCATCGGACAGGACACCCTCAGCAGCATGCAGTCCGGCATGGTTTACGGCTACGCGGGGTTGGTCGACGCGATGGTCCGAAGGATGAAAAAAGAGCTGGGGACAAGTGCCAGGGTCGTCGCGACCGGAGGGCAGGCCCAGATGATCCTATCCGAAACGGACACCATTGATGAATTTCGACCCCACCTGACGCTGGAGGGTCTTCGTACGCTCTACGGACGAAACTCAAAAAAAGCACGGCCTAAGAGAAGTTCTGTTGACAAGACGGCCAAAACTTGATAGTCTATTAGCACTCAAATGAAGTGAGTGCTAAATTGGAAGTCCCCATGGAACTGAGCGAAAGAAGCCGAAGTATATTAAAGGCGATCGTCCTTTCTTATATCGAAAAGGCCTCGCCCATCGGGTCACAGACCGTGACCCAGAGTTATTCGTTCGGCCTCAGTCCGGCTACCATCCGGAACATTATGGCTGAACTCGAAGACCTGGGCTATTTAACCCAGCCCCACACGTCAGCCGGACGCATTCCCACGACCAAGGGCTACCGTATGTACGTGGACGAACTGATGGAAATGGAGAACCCCGCCCTCTTCGACGAAGAATATTTGATCGAGAACTATCTGGGCACAAAGCGGGAAGATCCCCATGCTCTCTTTCAGGAAACAACCCGCATGCTCTCCCTGTTGTCGCATTATGCCGGCGTCGTCCTGGCCCCGAAGATATCGAAAACCCGGCTGGATCGTCTCCAATTCATTCACTTGAGAAGAGGTCATGTCCTCGTGCTTCAGGTGTCGAAAGATGGGCTGGTTCAACACCGGATCATTGATGCCGATCCCGATCTGACCCAAAAGGAGCTTACACAGATCAGCGTATTTCTCAACGAAAAATTCAGCGGCCTAACCTTGGACGAAATTCGAACCCGGCTGCTCGATGAAATGCGGGCGGAGAAGGATCTGTATGACCGTCTGCTCCAAAAGGCCCTGGAACTCGGTCGCAGGGTTCTTGAGGAACAGCCACAGGAAGAGCTTTATGTGGTTGGAACCTCGAATATAATGGAATTGCCCGAATTTGCGGAAGATCTGGAAAAGATGAAATCCTTGTTTAGAACCTTCGAAGAAAAGGCCGTCATCCTCAAGCTATTGAATCATTGTCTTGAAATGCGGGGCATTCAGATATTTATCGGATCCGAAAACCGTTTAACCGGGATCGAAGATTGCAGCCTGGTCGTTTCCACGTACCAGGGGGGAGACCATGTCATGGGAACGCTCGGCGTCATCGGCCCCACGCGGATGGAATACGCGCGGGTGATTCCCTTGGTCGATCACACCGCGAGGCTGCTCAGTCGCCTGCTGGAATACGACCGATCCTGAGATGGAGAACAGCCCTATGGAAGAACCCGATACTCCACCGGAAGAATTTCTTTCGCAGGGAGTTCCCCCCGACGCCGATCCCGGCCTGGAGCAGATGGAATCCTCCCCTCTCGAACGGGAGTTGTCGTCATTGAAAGCGGAACTGGAGCAAAAGAACAGGGAACTGAGGGCCGCCCAGGATAAGCAACTTCGTGCGTTCGCGGAGATGGAGAACTACAAGAAGCGCACGGCGCGAGACCAGATGGAACAGCTTCGTTATGCCAATGAAAAACTTCTGAAGGAATTGCTGCCGGTCCTGGACAATCTCGATCGCGCACTCTCGCATATTCGGGATTCGTCGGAACACTCGTCTTGGGCCGAGGGGGTGGAGCTGACCTATCGCCAGTGGCTCGAGGTGTTGAAAAAATTCGGAGTCACTCCGATCCCCAGCGTGGGAGAACCCTTCGACCCCAATCACCACCAGGCCGTGACTTATTTCGATACAAACGAGCATCCGGAAAATCATGTGGCGGAAGAACTTCAAAAAGGGTATTTGTTCCATGAACGCGTTCTCCGACCCTCCATGGTCGCCGTCGCCCGAAAACCGTCCCGCTCGCCGAGAGGGGACGAGCCGGATGCGGACAAGGATAATCAGGGAGAAAATAAATAGATCGCGTTCGGCGATCACGATTTCGGTTTGATCCGCACTTATAGCAAGGAGGTTAACAATGGGCAAGGTAATTGGTATCGACTTGGGAACGACGTTTTCTTGCGTGGCCGTCATGTCAGGGGGGGATCCGGTGGTCATCCCCAATGCGGAAGGGAGCCGCATCACGCCCTCCGTCGTCGCTTTTACCGACAAGGGCGAGCAGCTGGTGGGCCAGATCGCCCGGCGACAAGCCATCACAAACCCGGAGAACACCATTTTTTCGATCAAACGGCTCATCGGCCGAAAGTTTGAATCAGCGGAAGTCCAGGCCGCGATCAAGCGACTTCCGTACAAGATCGTGCAGGGCTCAAATGGAGACGCCCATGTGGAGGTGCGGGGGAAGAAGTACAGCCCGGCCGAGATTTCGGCGATGATCCTCCAGAAAATGAGGCAGACGGCCGAGGACTATCTGGGCGAAAAGGTCACCGATGCCGTGATCACGGTCCCGGCCTATTTCGACGACAGTCAGCGTCAGGCCACCAAGGATGCCGGCGCGATTTCCGGCTTAAATGTCCTGCGGATTATCAACGAGCCGACGGCGGCCTCTCTGGCCTATGGACTGGACAAGAAGAAAGACGAGCGGATCGCGGTGTACGATCTCGGCGGTGGAACGTTTGATATCTCCATCCTGGAAATCGGCGAGGGCGTGTTCGAGGTCAAGGCGACGAATGGGGATACCTACCTCGGCGGGGATGACTTTGATCTCCGGATTATGGACTGGCTGATCGACGAATTCAAAAAGGATCAGGGAATCGATCTGCGAAAAGACAAGATGGCCCTTCAACGCCTCAAGGAGGCCTCTGAAAAGGCCAAGATCGAGCTGTCCTCGTCCCAGGAAACCGAAATCAATCTTCCCTTCATCACCGCGGACGCCAGCGGTCCGAAACATTTGGTTGTGAAGCTGACACGCTCAAAACTGGAACAATTGGTCGACACGTTGATCCAGAATACGATCGAGCCCTGCCGCAGGGCGATGGCGGATGCGGGCATGACGGCGAAGGACGTTCAGGAAGTCGTTCTGGTCGGCGGGATGACCCGGGTGCCGAAGATTCAGCAGGTCGTGCAAAGTTATTTCGGAAAGGAGCCTCACAAAGGCGTCAACCCGGACGAAGTGGTCGCCATCGGGGCCGCCATCCAGGGCGCGGTCCTCAAGGGCGAGGTGAAGGATGTCCTCCTCTTGGATGTCACGCCGCTTTCCCTGGGCATCGAGACCCTTGGCGGCGTATTTACGAAATTGATCGAACGGAACACCACCATTCCGACGCGCAAGAGCCAGATTTTCTCGACGGCTTCGGACAGCCAGACCGCGGTCAGCATCCACGTTCTTCAGGGGGAGCGGGAAATGGCGAGCGACAACAAGACGCTTGGACGGTTCGACCTGGTCGGAATCCCGCCAGCGCCCCGGGGCGTCCCGCAGATCGAGGTGGCCTTCGACATCGATGCCAATGGAATCGTGCACGTCTCCGCCAAGGACATGGCGACGGGAAAGGAACAGTCCATTCGCATCACCGCTTCGAGCGGGCTGTCCAAAGAAGAAATCGACCGCATGGTGAAGGAGGCTCAATCCCGCAGCGAAGAAGATAAAAAGAAACGAGAATTGGCGGAGGCCAAGAATGAGGCCGACAGCATGATCTATTCGATGGAGAAGTCGCTCGGTGAACTGGGGGAAAAGATTTCTGCCGAAGACCGAACCTCGATCGTCGAGAAGATTTCCGCCATGAGGAAAGCGCTCGAGGGAAACGACCTTGCCACGATTAAAGGCGCCCTTGAAGAATTGACCAAGGCCTCGCACAAGGTGGCCGAGGAAATGTACAAGCATACCTCGGCGCAACAGGGCGGCCCATCGTCTCCGGGACCCGAAGCCGGAGCCGGTCCTGGAGAACCGGCCCAAGACGCGTCGTCGAAGCCCTCGGAGGAGGGCAGTGTCGACGCCGAGTTCGAGGAAACTAAAAAAGAAAACAAGGACTGAAACGAAAATCCGGAGAATCCCCATTCGCGCGTTTTATTCGTGCGGATCCGAATGAGTGACGGAGAATCCTGTTGGCCAAACGCGACTATTATGAAACTCTGGGCGTCAAACGCGACGCCTCCGAGCAGGAATTGAAAAAGGCCTATCGACAGCTTGCCCTCAAGCACCACCCGGACCGGAATCCGGGCCACAAACCGTCCGAGGATAAGTTCAAGGAGGTCAGCGAGGCCTACGAAGTGTTAAGCGATCCGCAGAAGCGGCACCGGTATGACACCTACGGCCACGCCGGCTTGGGAGCCCAGGGAGCGGGCGGGTTTGATTTCAACCGGGGCGGTTTCGGGGATATTTTCGGCGACATTTTCGAAGACTTTTTCGGCTCCACGACCGGGCGCGGTCGGATCCGACCGGAACGCGGGGCCGACCTCCGGTACAACCTCGAGGTCGAATTCGAGGAGGCGGCCTTCGGCAAAGAGGCCAAAATCCGGATTCCGAAATGGGAGGCCTGCTCCGAGTGTAAAGGGACGGGCGCGAAATCATCCGGAGGCGTCCGGACTTGTCCCACATGCAACGGAGCCGGATCGGTTCGCTTTCAGCAGGGCTTTTTCACGATCAGCCGCACGTGCAATCACTGCAACGGTGAAGGGCGCATCATTTCAGACCCTTGCCCCAAATGTCACGGGAAAAAGCAGGTCCATCGTGAAAAAACCCTGACGATTAAGATACCTGCCGGCGTGGAAACCGGTACCCGCCTGCGATTAAGCGGGGAAGGAGAACCCGGCTCCAGCGGCGGGCCGCCGGGCGATCTGTATGTCGTCATAGGCGTAAAGGACCATCCGATTTTTGCCCGGGACGGGGACGATTTGTTGTGTGAGGTACCCATCAGCATGGGGCAGGCCGCGCTCGGTACAAAAATCGACGTTCCCACCCTTAAAGACAGGGCTCCATTGAAAATTCCGGCCGGCACTCAGGCGGGGCGGACGTTTCGTCTCAAGGGCCTCGGTATCGCCAATATCAAGGGACACCGGGTGGGAGACTTGATCGTCAAAGTCAAGGTGGCCATTCCGACGAAACTCACCGCACGTCAGCGAGAGCTTCTTGAAGAATTTTCCAAGCTCAGCGGCGATCCGGTTGCAAGCGAAGAAGGGATTTTTGAGAAGGTCAAGAACATCTTTGAGTGACGCGCTCGCATCACTTTGACCGGGCGACCGGTAAACCCCACACCCGCAGTCTACAGGCCCGTTGATGCCCGTCTACTTCATTCAGTCCCGATCGATCCAGGATGGTCGAATCACCCTTTCCGGAGAGTTGGCGCACCATCTGGGATCGGTGCTCCGGGCCCGATCCGGGGAGACGGTTGATCTGGTGGATGAATCCCGGATTCGATACCGGGCATTGCTTGAGCAAATCACGAAAAACAAGATTCTTGGGAAAATCGTTCAGAGGGAGGAACCGGGGTTGCGGCCGGGTCCCGCCATCGCGCTCGCGCAGGCCATCCTGAAGGGGGACAAGATGACCTGGGTGATTCAAAAGGCGACGGAGCTGGGAATCGCCCGCATTATACCCGTGGTGACCGAGCGCACGATCGCCCGGCCGCGGGACGAACGGGAGGTCCGCCAGAGAATGCGATGGCAAAAGATCGCGGCGGAAGCCGCGCAGCAGTGCGGTCGACTGGAATGTCCGGTTATCGAAGAGCAGGTCTCCTACGAGGAATTACTGCAGAATCCTCCCGAGGCTTCGCTGAAACTCCTGCCCTGGGAGGGCGAGCATGAGCAATCCCTTAAACCGGTGCTCGCCGACTTCCGGGACCGGGGCCGTCGGCCGTCCTCTGCCCGGTCTTCTTGCGATCGCGGGTCGGATTCCATCGCTTTCGCCATCGGCCCCGAAGGAGGATTTGCCCTTCACGAAATCGAGAAAGCACGGGCGGCCGGTTGGTTTACCGTCTCGCTGGGTCCGCGAATCCTTCGTGCCGAAACAGCCGGAGCAGCACTCTTGGCCATTCTTCAATACGAATTGGATGCGCCGGAATAATTATTTATGGAACCGTCTTCGAATAACCCGCTTTCCCCGGAATCCGGAAATCCCTGGCCGCTATTTCCTGATCAGACCATCAGGGAACGCACGGCCGCGGAACTCGAGGCCATCCCGGTCCACGACAGGGCCGGATTTTGGAGACGTGCAGCGGGCTTCATTCTTGATCTGGTCCTGTTGCAGTGGATCACCTTCTTGTTCCTTCTGATCGGGGCCACGGCGGAAGACATGGCCATGGCGCAGACCCTGAACTTCGGCGACGGGTTTTCCGAATCCATGCTGGAATGGACCGAAATCCATACGCAGATCTGGTCTTTTTTGTTCCTTGTTTATTTCTCCTTTTTCACCTCTTGCGGCGGACAGACGCCCGGGAAAATGGCGCTGGGCATACGCGTGGTCACAACCGACGGCCAAGCCGTTTCGTGGCTCCGCGCGATCGGCCGAACCCTCTGCTATAACCTGGATGTCCTCACGCTGGGGATCGGTTTTCTCCTCGCCGCCGTTCCGCCCGCCAAACGCGCGCTGCACGACATGGTCACGGGCACCGTGGTGGTGAATATCATTAAGAAATGACGACCCTCTCCCCCAAGGGAAGGCCATCGCGGATGAAGAACTGCACGCGGCGCCTTCGGGAATTTGCCAAATGAAATTCGATACCGCTATCGCGGCCCGGGAGGCACTCAAAAGAGCGCAGGCTGCCGGAGAGCTGGGCGAGGATTTGGATCCCTCGATCGAGACCGAGGAACGGTTCGCATCCAGCGCCGGACAGGATTCCGTCGACGCCTACGAGGCCCTACTCCGGATCGGCGAGACACATCCGGAAGCCATGGCCTTCCTGGAATTTCTGATTTATACCACCTGGAACTATGTGCTCGAACTTCCGAGCCCCGGTCGCTTCAAAAAGGGTCTTGATCTTTGCGACCGTTATCTTAAAGTCGCCGCGCACAAAGCCGAGCCGGTTCAACTGAAACAGATCCGAGAGCTCCGACAATCCTTCCTGAACGGTTTGGGCCGGACGGACGATGACGTCATGGATGAATTTGAGGAAGACGCCCTATCGGGCGAAGACTGATCAAAATCCTCCTCACTCGGTGCCTACTCCGTGGGAGCGGTCTTCCCTTCCGTAGGAATCCTTCCCTTCCGTACCGCGATCTGGAAAAGATAAGATTCGTGTCAATGTGGTTGAAAAGCAGCCTCTGTTGAGTTATGATGGCCGTCTCGAAAGCCGAATCTGGAGGAGGAAAACGCAATGGCGCTTTTGCAAGGCCGAAAAGGGATCATCTTCGGGGTCGCCAACGAAAAGAGCATCGCCTGGGCGATCGCACGGGCGATGAACAACGAGGGGGCCGAGTTGGCCTTCACCTACGCGGGCGACGCCCTGGAGAAGCGCGTCCGGCCGCTCGCCGAGAGCGTCGGTGCGAAATTGATCCTTCCCTGTGATGTCACCAAGGACGATCAGATCCGGGCCGTCTTCGATCAGGTCCGAACCGGTTTCGGCCATCTCGATATCCTCGTCCATGCCATCGCCTTTGCCAATAAAGAAGATTTGAAATCCGATTTCGTGGCCACGTCGCGCGATGGATATCGGCTGGCTCAGGATGTCAGCGCGTATTCGCTCACGGTGCTGGCCCGGCATGCCTTGCCTTTAATGGAAGGCCGCCATGGCAGCATTCTTACCCTTAGCTACCTCGGCGCAGAAAAGGTCATTCCCCGTTACAACGTGATGGGCGTGGCCAAAGCCGCATTAGAAGCCAGCGTTCGCTATCTGGCCGCCGATCTGGGCCCGAAGGGGATCCGAGTGAACGCGATTTCCGCCGGCCCGATCCGAACCCTGGCCTCGGCCGGCATCTCGGGATTCCTGGAAATGCTTCATCACGTCGAGGCGAAGGCACCGCTTCGACGGGGGGTTACGGCCGAGGAAGTGGCCGGAACCGCTCTCTTCCTCGCCAGCGATCTGTCCAGCGGCGTTACCGGGGAAGTCATCTATGTCGATGCCGGTTACAATATTATGGGCATGTAATCCAGCCGGCCAACCACTCGAAAAAAGAGGAGTCCCATGAAAAGGATCATGTTCGTCATCGCCGTTTATTGTGTCTTTGCCTCGATCGGAGCCGGAATCGCCGATGCGTTCGAACGAAACGGCATCGTCGTGACCACCATGAACGCCGGCATCTACACCTACCTTGAGGTCGAGACGGACGGCGGCCGATACTGGGCGGCCGCTCCGAAACTGAACCTGGCTGTCGGCGATCAAGTCGATGTGGCCCCGGGGTCCGAAATGAAGGATTTCTTCAGCCCAACCCTCAATCGTAAGTTCGATACGATCGTTTTTACGAGCTCGGTGAAAGTGATTGGAAAAGGCACCCTCTCCGCGAAAAGCCGTTCCCCGGGAGCAAAGGCGGCCGCCGGACCCGGGTCGGTGAAGACGGTGGAGCAGGTCTATGCGGATAAAGACAGGCTAAAGGGAAAGGAGGTTGAGGTGAGCGGCAAGGTGGTGAAATTCAACGGCGGCATTATGGGAAAGAATTTTCTCCATATTCAGGACGGCACCGGAAAGGAAGGCTCAAATGATCTGACCGTAACGACTCAACAATCGGCGAAGGTGGGTGATAAGATCACCGTTTCCGGTGTATTGGATACGGATAAGGACTTTGGTGCCGGCTACAGGTACACGGTCATATTGGAAAACGCCACGATTTCCAGCGAATGAACGATGGCTGGACAGCCCTCCTATTGGCTCATGAAATCGGAGCCGGACGTATTTTCCATTCGGGATCTTTGCGATTGTGGCGTCACGGGCTGGGACGGGGTCCGTAATTACCAAGCACGAAATTACCTGCGAAACGAGGTCAAAGTGGGAGATGGCGTACTCTTTTATCACAGTAACTGCAAGCCAAGTGGGATTTCAGGAGTCGCCGAAGTGGTCAGAGGGGGGTATCCGGACGACACGGCCTTTGATCCGGAGGACGAGCATTATGATCCGAAGAGCGATCCCACGCATCCAACCTGGTACCGGGTCGATCTGAAATTTATCCGGGCCTTTCCTTCCGTCATTCCTCTCCCCCTTCTTCGAAAAACCCCCGGCCTCCAAAAAATGGTCCTATTCCGCAACGGGCGACTTTCGGTGCAGCCGGTTTCCAAGAGGGAATGGGGAATCATTCTGGGGATGGCGAGGAGGAAGCGAAGTCCGAAAACTCCGAAATCAAGATCCCGCCGATAATCAAGACACCCCCTGCCATACCCCAGTACCCGATCACTTCCCGGAGAGCGACATATCCCAGAAGGGTGGCCCAGAGCGGCTCAATGGTGAATATAATCACGGCACGGGTCGGCGTCGTATCGCGCTGATAGCGCGTTTGAACGTAACCACAGAGGATGTTCCCCAAGAGAGCACAGTACGCCACGACCCCGATGGCCGCGATGGTCGGATTCCAAAGTGGCGTTTCGAGTAAAAACGCCGCAATCCAGCCAAGCAAGGCGGAGGGGATCATCTGGAGGAACGTCAACTGAAAAGGATCCGACCCCTTGGAGATCATGCCCAGCATCACGATATACAACCCGAAAACGGCCGCGCACAGAAGCGTCAAGAAATCGCCCCGCGTGATGCCGTTTCCCGAAGGAGAGGTCAGCAGCCAAAGTCCGGCCGTGACAATCCCCACGCCTAAAACATTTCCGGGCTTCGGAGGCCTCTTCTCAATCGCGAATTGAAAGAACGGGGTGAAGATCACCATGAGGCCGGTGATAAAGGCCGATTTGGAAGCAGTTGTGTCCTTTAGCCCGATCGTCTGAAGCGTGAACCCGATGAAGAGAAGAAAACCAAGCAGGCTTCCCTTCCAGAACAGGCTCCGGTCCATCCGTAGAATCCGTCGCGCACCGAACAAAATCATCAGCGCAGCCGCCATCGAAAAGCGAAGCGCTACGAGGAGCACGGGGGAGATATCGGCCAACCCGAATTTGACGACGACGAAGGTCCCGCCCCAGATGAAGGTCGTCCCGAACAGATAGAGCTCCGCCCGACCCTGAGGCGTCATCATCGCCGCTAGAGCTTGCCGGCGGCGGCCTTCAGGACAGGAAGAAGCCCCTCCGCCTCCTCCCGGGTCAGACGGCCGAGGTTTTGAAAACCGCGGCTCCCGTCTTCTCTTTCTGAAAACCGGGTGACGGCGATCTTGGGGGCGGCCCCGTCATACGAGTATATCGCGACCTCGATGTTTGATCGTGGACCTTCCACAGTTCCGACGACTTCGATCAACTTGTCCTTCTCCTTCGAATAGGCCATGGGGGCTCCCCTTGTGAAATGTTATTTGAAGCAGCGCGTATTATCTTTGGTCGGAACTGATTTGTCAATGAATCGCCCCTTCATCCCGAATAGGGGCAAAGGTCGGCACGGACGGGGCGTCTCGCGCACGGCCTTGACCGGGGCCATTTGATCCAAGGTCGATTTTATGCTACCGTTTGCACCATATGCGGCCCCGTTTCCTTATCCCGGTCTGGTTTGTTTCAGTCCTTGTCTTTCTGTCCTCCACGGCCGACGGTTTCGTGGCGGACCGGATCATGGCTGTGGTCAATAATCAGATCATCTCGCTCAGCGATGTACGCAAGTACCGGGAGGTGTTCCTGGCGGGCGCTCGACCCGACGACTCGGTCGTACTGAACGAATTGATCGATCAAAAGCTCCTTCTGGACGAGGCCAAAAAGCTGGAGATCTCCCCGCCCTCGAACGAACAGATCGAAAGTGCGCTCAACAAACTCCGTGCTCGATTCGGACGACCCGAGACCTTCAGCCTCCTCAAGGAGCGGCTCTCGCTGACCGATGAAGAACTTCGGCGGCAGATTGAACAACAACTGTTGGTGCAGAAACTCGTACAAGAACGAATTGCTTTTTTTGTCTTCGTTTCACCGGAAGAAATCAACACCTATTACGAGGAACATCCGGATGAATTCAAGGGTCAATCGCTGGATGCCGCTCAACCCGAGATAACAAAAATACTAACCGATGAGAAGGGCAAACAAAAATTGAAGGACTACCTGGATCGACTCCGCGCCAAGGCGAACATTCGAATCAACCGTACGCCGGTCGAATGATCGGAATTGGACGCCTTGTCACGCATCGGTCGGCGGACTCCGAAGGTGGCCTTCCCGGCTCGGGCGGACGACCGGATCTTTCCGGACGGCCCGTCGGAATGAACGGAAGAGCCGACCCCCAGGCTCACATGCGGATCTGAAGAATGAGTTCCAGCTCGACCGGGCTGTTGAGCGGAAGTTCTGCCGCCCCGATGGCGGCGCGGGTGTGACGACCGGCCTCGCCGAAGATGACAACCAAGAGGTCGGACGCTCCGTTGAGCACTGCGGGCTGTTGCGTAAAACCCGACGCGGAGGCGACGTGACCGGTCAATCGGACCACGCGGACCACGGCGTCCAAACTGCCGGTTTCTTGTTTCACAATGGCCAGCGCATTGACCAATGCCAACCGGGCGGCCTCCCTCCCCTGTTCCACCGTCAGTTCCTTCCCGAGCTTGCCTTCGAAGGCCAGTGTCCCTTCCCTCGTCGGGAGCACCCCGCTGGTATAAAGCATCTCTCCGATCCGTACGGCCGCAAGATAATTCGCCACCGGCTTGGGGGGCGACGGGAGGACGATCCCTTGCTCTATCAACCTTCTTTCAAAACTCATTCGAACGACCGTCGACTCCTAGGGGAATCCCATCCTGAAGGATCGCGGCGAAGAACGCCGTCTCCCGTTGAGCATCGATATAGGCGGCGTCCACCGGAATCGCCGTTATTAATATGTCCTCATTGACAGTAATGGGCCCCGTAATCTGATGGATTCGAGTCATCTCCACGAACCGGTCTTCAATTCCCTCGATTACGATCAGGACATCCAGGTCCGAGCTTTGTTTCCCTCGCTTCCGATGGCCGTACAGGATGACCTGCTTGAGCCGGTCGGCGTAGAGGTTCCGCAACGACCGCAGCAGTTTGTCCAGCGCTTGTTGGTCGGATGCGGTCAAGTCGTTCTTGGACACTTTCTGAGGCGTCATGACCCTCCTTGCCCTCGCACATACTCTCTCACAATTTCTACGCCCCGGCTGGTGCCGATACGGGCTGCACCGGCGCGAATCATCGCCGCGGCCGCGCGGAAATCCCGGATGCCGCCGGCGGCCTTAACGAATCCACGCTCTCCCATCGCCTTTTTAAGAATCCGAACATCGCGCGCCGAGGCTCCCTTCGGACCGAACCCGGTGCAAGTTTTCACCCAATTCAGCCCGGCGTCGCACGTCCAACGGCAGGCCGAAATCATCTGCTGACGCGTGAGATAACCCGTTTCAAGAATCACCCGAACCAGGACTCCCTGGACGGCTTCCCGAATTTGTTTCAACTCGTTCCGCACGGCAGCGGCGTCCCCCATCTTCACGGACCCCAGATGAATAACCACGTCCAGCTCGCTCGCGCCCCACCGCACGGCCTCGCCCGCCTCGGTGATTTTCACCGAACTGGCCTGGTAGCCCAATGGAAATCCGATCACGGTGGCTACAGCCACCCGGGTCCCGCGAAGCAGCCCGCTGGCTTCCCTCACATAACGCGGCGGGATGCAGATCGCCGCAAATCCGTACCGATGCGCTTCCTCGCACGCCCGCCGAACGTCCTTGAGCGTGGTGTCCGGCGCAAGCCGCGTGTGATCAATCGTCCCGGCCAGTTCTGCCGCGTTCAAGAACATCCGGATACCTACATGGTCTTCGCCGACCGTCGACGCTGATACTTTTGAACGGCCCGGTTATGCTCCGCGAGCGTGTTCGAGAAGTGATGCGTTCCGTCATTCCTCGAAACAAAATACAGGTAATTTACGGGGGCGGGATTTAGTGCCGCCATGATCGAGGCGATTCCCGGGTTTGAAATCGGCCCCGGGGGGAGCCCCTTGACGTGGTATGTGTTGTAAGGGGATGGGATTTTAAGATTTCGACGAGTCAGATTCCCATCGAAATGCGGAAGGGCATAAATCACGGTGGGATCGCTTTGCAACGGAATATTCTTCCTGATTCGATTGTGGAATACGGCCGAAACCACGGGCCGCTCTTCGTCCACGGAAGTCTCCTTCTCGATAATCGAAGCCAGTGTGATTACTTCGTTCTGCGTCATCCCGATTTCTCTGGCCCGTCTATCCAAATCGGGGGTGTAGACGGCGTTGAACCTTTTCGTCAAGGCGCGCAGAATTCCCTCGCTGCCCTCCCGCTTGGAGAAGTAATAGCTCTCGGGATACAAGTAACCTTCCAACGTTTCGGATTCGAAACCGAGCGAACGGACAAACTCAGGGTCGCTCGCCCGTTTAATGAAGTCGTCCCTCTGGGCCAGCCCCTTTTCTTCAATCAACCGGGCGATCTGGACCACGGTGAATCCTTCCGGGATCGTGATTTCGTACTGAATCACCCGACCGGCCTTGATCTGGTCGATAATCTCCAGCGGTAGCATCCGGGTATTAAACGCATACTCTCCGGGAATGACTCGATGCTCAAGCGAAAGGAGTTTGCCTACGATCACGAACGATTCCACGCTCGTGATGAGCCCGTTTTTAAGGAGCATGCCGGCCGCTTCCCGCAAGGTGGTTCCCTCGGGAATGTCCAGTGTCTTCTGGATTCGTTCGCCGGAAGGAGGGATGAATAGGAACGTTATTTCCTGAACAACGACAAAAAGGACGACCGTCCCTACGAGGAGCAACGCGACGGCCAGACTTCCGATCCGTCTTTGCCCCTGGGATTCCATCACGCCTCGGGTTGGTCGGACGTTTGCATCGGCCCCCGGAGGCTATCCAAATACCCCTGAAGTATCAGCACGGCCGCCACCTGATCTATCTTCTCCCGGCGCTTCGCGCGACTGAGGTCCGCCTCCATTAAGACGCGTTCCGCTTCCAGGGTCGTCAAACGCTCATCCCAAGGAATCACATCCAGCCGCAACTGGTTCTTGATCCGCTCGATGAATTCGAGGGCGAGGTCGGCTTGCGGCCCGAGCTGGCCATTCATGTTGCGGGGAAGGCCGACGATGACCTTGCGAATGCGGTACTCGGATACGATTTGCCGGAGGCGGGCGGCATCCTTTTTCGGGCCGACCCTGTCCATCGTCCGGAGACCCTGGGCGGTCCAACCCATTTCGTCACTGACGGCCAAGCCCATCCGCCGCGTCCCCAGATCGATGGCCAAAATCCGTTCTCCGGCAATCGGCATCATGCGTCTCTCATTTTTGCCGAAAGTTCCTGAATCTTTTTCTCCAAACGTTCCAGGTCGGTCTTGGTCGCCAGTGGAATTTTGGACAGCACCTTTTCGATGAGTTCGCGTTCCTTCTTTTCCAGTCCCTTGAGGTCCTTCTCGAGCCGGCCCGCCCCTTCTTTCATACGCTTCGCATAGTCTTGTGAATTCTCTTCCCCGCGCCTGACCAGATCCTCCCAAACCTCACGAGCCTTCGCCTCGATGCCCAGACCGGCCAAAACAGCTTCTCTGACAAGTTTGACCATGATCATCCCCTCCCAAGTATACCTCTTATGGCCGATTTTTCCCCACGATGTCGTAAACGCGCGCAAGGGCGTCCGGCAGCTTCGAGATATTCTTGCCTCCGGCCTGAGCCATGTCCGCGCGCCCCCCGCCGGACCCTCCCACGATGCCCGCGATCTCTTTCGCTATCTCCCCTGCGTTGAAACGGCGGGTTAGGTCCGGGGAAACGGCCGCAATCAAAAACGCGCTGCTCTTATCTTTCGCCACGGAAGCGAAAACGGCGACAAACTTGGACGCCAACCGATTTCGAAGCGTATCCGTGAACGCTCGCAGATCCTTCGGTTCCATCCCGTCCTGAACACGCTTGGCCAGCACCCTGATCTCGCCAATGGTCCGGGCCTCGGAAACAATATCCACCGCCTGATTTCCGGCCGCACGCCCTTTGAGCCGCTCGATTTCCTTCTCCTTCTCCCGCACCTGGGCCAGCAGCCTCCGCGTCTTTTCCACCACCTCGGCGGGCTGCACTTTTAAAAGAGCCGCGACATCCCGGATGTCCTCTTCCTGCTTCTTGATGTGAAGATAGGCCATCTCGCCCGTCAACGCCTCGATCCGTCGAACGCCCGCGGCAATGCTGTTTTCCTGGATCAGTTTGAACATTCCGACTTGACCGGTCTCGTGGCAGTGCGTTCCACCGCAGAGTTCTTTGCTGAAGTCCGCAATGCGGACCACCCGGACGCGGTCACCGTATTTGTCGTCAAAAAACGCCAGCGCCCCCGCCCGCACGGCCTCCTGAAAATCCATCACCTGCGTCTGGACCGGATCGTCCTCACGAATACGCTCGTTCACGACGGCCTCTATCCGTCTGATTTCCTGGGCGGTCAGCGGCTTAAAATGCCCGAAGTCGAAGCGGAGGCGATCCGGTGTTACGAGAGAACCGGATTGTTTGACATGCTCCCCCAGAATCTCACGGAGCGTCGCGTGGAGAATATGCGTGGCGGTATGGTTTCTTGCCGCTCCCAATCGGGCTCCCGCATGCACCACGGCCCGGTACGTTTCCCCTTCCACAACTTCGCCTTGGGCCACCTTCGCCTGATGGACAAAGAGTCCCGGCACCGGTTTGATGGTTGTCTGTATCTCGGCCAGCGCTCTGGGGTGCTCCAACACGCCCTGGTCACCGGCCTGACCGCCCGATTCTCCGTAAAATGGCGTTCGATCGAAAACCAGTTCGACGGTTTCGCCCGCCACGGCTCTTTTCACAGGACGGCCGTCCTTCAGAATACCGATCATCCGAACCTCTTCCTCCAGGCTGTCGTATCCCGTAAACTCGGTAAGTCCCCATCTCTCTCCGGCTTCCCGATAATAGGGGGCGACTTCCTTAACAATCCACGATCGTCTGGCCCGTTCCCGTTGATCCTCCATTGCGGTTTGGTACCCGGCCTCGTCTATCTGCAAACCGGACTCACGCGCCATATCGGTGGCAATGTCCAACGGAAAACCGTAGGTATCGTAGAGGCGGAAGGCCTCGCTGCCCGGGATGAGTGTTTCACCGGAGGCCTTCACCTTGGCGATCACCTCTTTGAGAATACCCATGCCCTGACTCAGGGTTTGGATGAACCTCTCCTCCTCTCCCTGGGTCACCTGGGCCACGACGGTACGCATTCGAGCCAGCTCGGGATAGGTCGTCATCATCGTGTCTACGACCGTAGCCGTCAGTTTATACAGAAACGGCTCGCTCAGCCCGAGTTCCTTGCCGTATCGCGCCGCACGTCGGATGACTCGTCGGAGGAGGTATCCGCGCCCCTCGTTTGAGGGCAGAACGCCATCGCCGATGAGAAACGTAACCGCCCGAACATGGTCGGCGATCACGCGACCCGGCATGGCACGACGGACCTCCTCCAGATCATGGCCTGTCATCTCGGCCACGCCTTTCAGGATGGGAAGGAAAAGATCGGTATCATAATTTGAGAGAACCCCTTGCACGACCGCGCTAATTCTCTCCAGGCCCATTCCGGTGTCGATGCTGGGCTTGGGAAGCGACTCCAGCTTCCCGTCACCGCTTCGCATGAACTGCATAAATACAAGGTTCCATATTTCAAGATACCGGTCGCAATCACATCCCGCCACCCGGCAGTCGTGAGGCGAACCCGCCGCTGCCTCCCCCTGATCGATCAGAATTTCGGAACAAGGACCACAGGGTCCGGTATCGCCCATCGCCCAAAAATTGTCCTTTTCGTCCATTCGTTTGATCCGGTCCCCGGAAACCCCGATCTTTTTCCAGAGTCCTTCGGCCTCGTCGTCGTCGCGGAAGACGGTTATCCACAACCGATCCTTGGGCAGGTTCCATCGCCCCGTGATCAGCTCCCAGGCGAAAGCGATCGCATCCGATTTGAAGTAGTCCCCGAACGAAAAATTTCCGAGCATCTCGAAAAAGGTGTGATGGCGCCCGGTCATCCCGACGTTCTCGAGATCGTTATGCTTTCCACCTGCGCGCATGCACTTTTGTACCGAGACAGCCCGGTGATAGCTTCGGCTCTCGTTTCCGAGAAACACGTCCTTGAATTGGACCATCCCGGCGTTCGTAAACAGCAGAGTCGGGTCTTTTTGCGGAATCAGGGGTGAGCTGGGAACAAGCGTATGACCTCGTTCACCAAAAAAATCGAGAAACCCTTTGCGTAATTCTCCGGAATTCATGTTTGAATTATCTCATAATTTAAAGGGAGTTACAACCCATTCGGGGGAAAAAAGACGGGGAGCCAATTTAATAAAAATCGCCTAACCGAACCGGGAGTCGCTTGGGGCCCCATTTTCCGGGCGGCCCGGAGAAAACGCCTGCGCAAGCCGCGCCGCAGGATCGGCAACGGCCGTCATCGGTCAGGTTCCAGTCGCTTAGAAGGTACCAGTCCCGGCCGATCAGCTTTTTGCCGCATCCATGGCAGTAGGTGCTGTCGCCCTCCGGATCATGAACATTGCCGGTGTAGGCGTAGCGGATCCCGTTTTTCACCGCGATCCGCCGCGCTCGAATGAGCGATTCGATCGGAGTGGGTGGCTTGTCCAACATCTTATAATCCGGGTGAAACGCCGTAAAATGCACCGGAACATCCGGTCCGAGATGTTCGAGGACCCACTGGGTTAGCGCTTCGATTTCCTGATCCGAGTCATTTTCTCCCGGGATGAGGAGTGTGGTGATCTCAAACCATACTTTGGTCTCGTGCTTGAGATAGACCAGCGTATCCAGGACGGGCTGGAGATGACCGGCCGTGATCTGCTGATAAAAGCGTTCCGTGAAGGCCTTGAGGTCGACATTGGCCGCGTCGATATAACGGTAAAATTCTCTTCGCGGTTCCTTGCAAACGTATCCGGCCGTCACAGCCACCGTCTTGATCCCCCTCGCACGACACGCCTGGGCCACATCGATCGCATATTCATGAAAGATCACCGGGTCGTTGTAGGTGAAGGCCACGCTCCGGCAGCCCAGTTCCTGCGCCGCGCGTGCGATGACTTCGGGTAGTGCCGCATCCGCAAGCGTGTCCACCTCTCGGGATTTACTGATGTCCCAATTCTGGCAAAATCGACAGGATAGATTGCACCCGGCCGTACCGAAGGAAAGAACGGGGGTTCCCGGGAGGAAATGATTCAACGGTTTTTTCTCAATGGGGTCGACGCAAAAGCCGCTTGACCGCCCGTAGGTCGTTAAGACAACCTGGTCTTTCTGACGGGCGCGAACAAAGCAGAGTCCCGGCTGTCCCTCGTTGAGCTTGCAGAAACGGGGACAGAGGTCGCACTGAACCCGTCCGTCTTCCAACACATGCCAGTACCGCGTCGGCACCGCTGTCGTGGATTTCTCAATGTCCGGTCCCATGGCCGAAGGTCCCCTTGGATGTTCCTTTGTGATTATGCTATCACAACACCCCGTCCAAACGCGAGGGAAGACACGGGCCGGCATTAGACAAGGTCCCGGGGTCACACGTATAATGATGCGATGTTGAGTGACCCTCATCCATGCCGTCTGGAATCTATCGCTCACTTGTTTAAAGGAGATATTAGATGATGAAACACTTTCGAAATATCATGTTGGCCGGCTTGGTTGCGTTACTGCCCCTTTATCTCACCGTCGCGCTGCTGGTTTGGCTGTTCCAGATCGTGGATGCCATCTTCCAGCCGTGGCTGGGACGTTTTTTTCATGTCCAGATCTGGGGCCTGGGGACGCTGGTGACGGTCCTCGTAATCTTCGTCGCGGGTGTTATTGTTTCCAGTGTGTCGGGGGCCTTCCTGCTTGGATGGATGGATCGGCTTTTGGAGAGCCTCCCTATCGTAAAGGGCCTATACCGGGGCATCAAGAGAATCGTGGAAAGCTTTAATCCGAACAATCCCGCGGGGTTCAAGGAGTTTATTTTGGTGGAGCGACCTTCGGGCGGGTACGACGGGGGATTCTTGACGGGAGAATTTACGCTGGTAAAAGAGGACGGAACGAGACATGACCTATCGGTCGTCTATATCCCCAGCAATCATCTATATCTGGGCGCGATTCATATCATTGATCGATCGCGCCTCGTCAGGACTTCGCTGACGCTCCAGGATGGGGTTACCTTTGCTCTCTCCGCCGGGGGGTCGGTCAGGGGAGAGATCAGCCAGACTTGAGGCCCTGGTGTTTACGCCCCACTTTGAGTCTCAGGAGCGCCTTTTCGAGTTGAATCCGGGCCGCCTCCATTTCCTCGCGCTTCTTCGCCGCGGCCAATTCCTGCTCGGCCCGTTTGGCTGCGGCCTCGGCGCGGGCGATATCTATCTCCTCCGCGCGCTCGGCGATCTCGGCCAGGACCGTGATCCGTTCAGGCTCCACCTGCGCATAGCCCCAACTTACCGATAGCCGCCTCCACTGTTCTCCCTGACGATACCGCAGCTCACCGATGCGGAGCGTGGCGAGAAACCGGCAGTGACCGGGCAGAACCCCGAATTCGCCTTCCGATCCGGGAGCGATCACTTCGTCCACAGCCTCGCTGATCATTAATCGCTCCGGAGTGACAATATCCAAATGGATCTGATCGGCCATCGTTCAACTCTTCCCGGTAAGTTTCTTGGCCTTCTCGACGACCTCTTCGATCGGACCGACCATGTAAAAGGCCTGTTCCGGCAGATTATCATACTTTCCATCCACGATTTCTTTAAAGCTCTTTACGGTGTCCTTGAGCTTGACGTACTTCCCGGGCGCGCCGGTGAAGGCCTCCGCCACGTGAAAGGGCTGGGATAGGAATCGCTGGATCTTCCGTGCGCGGGCGACCGTCAGTTTATCGTCCTCCGAGAGCTCGTCCATCCCCAGGATGGCGATGATATCCTGCAACTCCTTGTAGCGTTGAAGCGTGGCCTGCACCTGACGCGCCACGGAATAGTGCTCTTCCCCCACGATCTTGGGATCCAGGATGCGCGACGTGGAATCGAGCGGGTCGACCGCGGGATAGATCCCTAGTTCGGCCAGTTGCCGCGATAACACCGTCGTGGCGTCCAGGTGGGCAAAGGCGGTCGCCGGTGCGGGATCGGTCAGGTCGTCGGCCGGGACGTAGATGGCCTGCACCGAGGTAATCGAGCCCTTCTTTGTGGATGTAATCCGCTCCTGCAACCCTCCCATTTCGGTCGCCAGCGTCGGCTGATAGCCCACCGCGGACGGCATCCGGCCCAGCAACGCGGATACCTCCGACCCGGCCTGGGTGAATCGGAAGATGTTATCGATGAACAGGAGCACATCCTGGCCTTCGTCGTCTCGAAAATACTCCGCAAGCGTCAGACCGGTGAGGCCCACCCGAAGGCGTGCACCCGGCGGCTCATTCATCTGGCCGTACACCAGAGCCGTCTTGCTGATGACCCCGGATTCCTTCATCTCTAGCCACAGATCGTTTCCTTCGCGGGTCCGTTCGCCCACCCCGGCAAAAACGGAATACCCACCGTGCTGTGTGGCAATATTATTGATCAACTCCATAATAATAACCGTCTTGCCGACCCCGGCCCCGCCGAACAGACCGACCTTTCCGCCCCGGGAATACGGCTCCAGCAGATCGATGACCTTGATTCCGGTCTCGAAAACCTCGGTCCGAGTCTCTTGTTCCACCAACGCCGGTGCGGGTCGATGGATCGGGTACTGCTTCTTGGCCTGGATCGCGCCCTGGTGATCAACCGGCTCGCCCAAGACATTGATCATTCTCCCCAGCGTCTCTGGCCCGACCGGGACGGAAATCGGATTCCCGGTATCCACAACGTCCATCCCGCGCACCAGTCCATCCGTTGACGACATGGCCACTCCCCGTACGCGGTTCTCTCCCAGATGCTGTGCCGTCTCGAGCGTCAGCCGAATCTCGGGGAGTCGGTTCTTCTCGTCCGCTTCCCGTTCCACTCGCAGCGCGCTGAAGATCGCCGGCAGTCTACCCGGAGGGAACTCCACATCCACCACGGGACCGATCACCTGGACTACTTTGCCTTTGTTCACCGTCAACCTCCGTTCCGTATCTCAGGGCGCGCGCCCGCCGATCGCGTCCCCCGGGTCTTCGCCGAGGGATCAGCTTCCACGCATCGCCTCGGCACCGCCCACGATATCCATCAATTCCTTTGTTATAACGGCCTGTCGGGTCTTGTTGTAGACCAACGTCATCTTGCCGATCATTTCTCCTGCGTTTCGGGAGGCCGCATCCATGGCCGTCATCCGAGCCCCCAATTCCCCGGCGGCGGACTCGAGCAGTGCATGAAAAACTTGAACCTCCACATATTTCGGCAAAAGCGCATCGAGGACAAGCTCCTCATCCGGTTCGTAGAGGTAAGAACCCGTCACCGGCTCCGTCTCTTCCGGGGGCTCGATCGGCAACAACTTTTCGATCGTGACCTTCTGCTGTATCACCGACTTGAACTCGTTGTACAAAATGTAAAGCTCGTCAATCGTCCCTTCGGTATAATAGGCGGCGAGGTCCTGGCCGATCTCGGCTCCCTTGGCATAACCCAAGCGATCGAAAAGCTGCACCCAGATCCGTCGGGGAACGATTTCCCTTCTCCGAAAGAAGTCCCTCGCTTTCCGACCGACGACCGAGACACCCACCTCCAGCCCCCCGTTGCTCTTTTCCCGGACAAAGTCCTGCGCGCGGCGAAGAATATTGGCATTAAAGGCCCCGCACAGGCCGCGATCAGCCGTGACGACAAGCAGCTCGATTTTGCGCGCGGTCCGACGGCGGAGCAACGGATGCAAATCACGGTTCACCCCCGCGCTCAGGCTTTTCAAAACCGCGGCCATTTTTTGGGCGTACGGTCGGGCCGAGAGAATACGGTCCTGGGCCCGCTTAAACTTGGCCGCTGCGACCATTTTCATCGCCTTCGTTATCTTCTGTGTGCTTTTAACCGAGGAAATTTTCCTTCGGATATGCTGGAGACTCGGCATCGGGATTCGACATCCAAAAGGGCTAGATGGATTGTTTCTTTACGAATTCTTGCTTGAATCCGTCCAAGGCTTTCTTTATTTTTTCGGTGAGCTCCTTGTCCAGGGTTTTCTTCGAAGCGACCTCCTTTTTAATATCCACTCCGCCTTGATCGAAAAATTTGAGCAGGTCCTGCTCAAAGGGCCGAACCTGCTCGATGGGCAGATCATCGACGTATCCGTTGATGCCGGCAAAAATCGAGAGGATCTGCTGCTCCACGGATAGGGGTTCATACTGCTTCTGCTTCAACAGTTCGACCATCCGGGCCCCGCGTGCCAGCATGTCTTGAGTCGTCTTGTCGAGTTCCGAACCAAACTGCGCAAAGGCCGCCATTTCACGATACTGGGCCAGGTCGAGACGCAACGTGCCGGCCACTTGCTTCATGGCCTTGATTTGCGCCGATCCCCCGACACGGGAAACCGAAAGCCCGACATTGACTGCCGGACGTACGCCGGAATAAAACAGGTCCGATCCCAGATAAATCTGGCCGTCGGTAATCGAAATGACGTTGGTGGGAATATACGCCGACACATCCCCCGCCTGGGTTTCAATGATCGGCAGGGCCGTGAGCGAACCGCTCCCGAGAGCATCGCTTAGCTTGGCGGCACGCTCGAGCAGCCTGGAATGGAGATAGAAGACATCCCCGGGATAGGCCTCTCTCCCCGGCGGTCGGCGAAGCAGCAGGGAGAGCTGTCGATAGGCAACCGCGTGTTTGGACAAATCGTCATAAATCACCAACGCGTGTTGACCATTGTCCCGGAAGTATTCTCCGATGGCACACCCCGCATACGGAGCCAAGAACTGCAGCGACGCCGGTTCCGACGCGGTGGCCGAGACCACAATGCTGTATTCCATCGCGCCCGCATCCTCCAGCGTCTTCACGACCCGAGCGACGGTTGATCGTTTTTGCCCGACCGCCACATAGATGCAAATAACGTTTTGACCTTTTTGGTTGATGATCGTGTCGACGGCAATCGCCGTCTTTCCGGTCTGACGATCTCCAATAATCAGCTCGCGTTGACCCCGCCCGATGGGGATCATGGCATCGATGGCCTTAAGACCGGTTTGGAGCGGTTCGCGAACCGGCTGTCGTTCCACCACGCCGGGGGCGATGACCTCGATTCGACGGTATTCTTTGGACTGGATGGGACCTTTACCATCAATCGGCTGTGCGATCGCATCGACGACGCGACTCACCATGGCCCGGCCCACAGGGACCTCGGAGATGCGCCCGGTGCGCTTAACCAAGTCTCCTTCCTTGATTCCGACATCCGTGCCAAGGAGAATGGCCCCCACATTATCCTCTTCCAGATTCAGGACGATCCCGTAAACGGGGCCGGGGAATTCCAGCAGCTCGCCCGACATCGCCCTCTCCAAGCCGTAAATCTTTGCGATATTATCGCCGACCTGAAGCACGGTTCCCACTTCCTGGGTATCGACACCCTTCTGAAAGTCCTTAATCTGCTTCTTGATGATTTCGCTGATTTCTTCCGCGCGCATTTGCATGGAACCGCTCCTACTCTGCCATCTCTCGGCGCAGCTCGCGGAGCTGCCCCTTTAGGCTTCCGTCATAAACTCGGCTTCCCGCGTAGACGACCATTCCACCAATGAGGGATGGGTCCACTTCGATTGCCATGTCCACGTTCCGTTTGAGAAGGGTCTCGAGGTTTCTCTTCAATCCGGATTCCTGTTCCTTGGATACCCGCTTCGCAACCCGCACCCGGACATGCTCCAGCCCTTGTGTTTCATCGACCATCGCGCCGAAGATCTTTGTGATTTCAGCCAACTGTCGGATTCGATTTTTTTGAATCAGGAGATCGACGAAGCGCTTCAAAAGCGGTGGACTTCCGATCCGGTCTGACAATGAGGAAAGGATTCTTTTTTTTTCATCCGGGGTATAAAGTGGATTCCGGCACAAGTCCTGAATTTCGGACTGTGTCCGGATCATCGATTCGGTTTGCTCGAGCCGTTCTCGCACAGGGCCGAGTAAATTCTCCTGCTGGGCCAGTTCGAAGAGGGCTTTGGCATATCTTCGGGCAGTCGCGAGGCTCATCGTCTAGATCAACTCCGTGTTCGCCATCCATGTTAACGGGCGAAAAAAAGGGTTACCCTAACATAGGGCCTGCCTATTGTCAAGACGGTCCCGGGTGCGTGCTGCGGATCGGATGATGCCGCCTCCGAGCATTTCATCGCCACTGTAGAAGACCACCGATTGACCGGGTGTGACGCCGCGCTGAGGAATCCCAAGCCGGACGCAGACGGAGTCGTCATCCTGCGGCAGAATCCGGGCCGGTATCATCGGATTCCGGTAGCGGATTTTGACCTCGACCTCCACCGGCTCCCGAATGGGGTACTCCACAAAAAAATTCAATTGGTTTGCCACCAGCTCGTCACAGAGGAGTTCCGATTCCGGGCCGACCACAACGGCATTCTCCTCGGGCCGCAGATGGACCACGTACAGGGGCCCCGATGAGGAAATCCCCAATCCCCGCCGTTGGCCGACCGTGTAAAAGGCCACCCCCTGGTGGGCGCCCAATACCTCTCCTCGGGAGGTGATCACCGGCCCGGGACGGATCGCCTGGGGCGCATGCTCGGACAAAAAACCGCGGTAATCCTGCTGAGTGACAAAGCAGATCTCCTGGCTCTCTCGCATCTCTTCCGGCGGGAGATCCAGACTTTCAACGCGGCGCCAGACATCCGATTTCCGCATGGACCCTAAAGGAAATATCAGCCGGGGAAGAATCTCCGGCCGAAGCCGGCACAAAAAATAGCTCTGATCCTTCGTCGCGTCCAGCGCCCGCCGGATCCTGTGCCGCCCTGATTCCGCGTCTCTATTGATCCGCACGTAGTGCCCGGTCGCCAGAAAATCCGCCCCGAATTCCATCGCGACATCGAACAGCCGGCCGAATTTGATGTGTTCATTGCACCGGATGCAGGGATTCGGGGTCTCCCCGGCAAGGTACCCATCCACAAAGTCATCGATGACCGACCGCCGAAATTCAGGTTGAACATCAATGAGATGATGCTCGATTCCCAACCGCTGGGCCACGTAACGGGCGATCCCCACTTTACAGCAGGATCGGTCCTGCCAACGTCCGTCGGGCTTGTCCACCTCCTTCCATACCTTCAGGGTAACGCCAATGACACGGTACCCCTGCTCTTTCAGTATGAGTGCCGCTGCGCAGCTGTCCACTCCGCCGCTCATGCCGACCACGACAGTCTTGGATTCGCCATGGGGGAGGGTCGCGGACATCAGCGTGCCTCCCGAACCGCCCCTTTTTCCTGCGCCCGAGCCGCTTCCGACGCTTCGGCCCGATCTCTTGGGGGGGCTCCCGTTCGGCCCATCTGACAATTCCCGTTAAACTGCACACCTTCCTCGATGATGATGACGGGGGACTTGATCGACCCGTCAATGACGGCTGTAGGGAGAAGATGAACTTTTTCCGTAGCCTTGATATTTCCCCCGATTTTCCCGCCGCAGACCAGAGTTCCGGCGCTCAGCTCCGCGTTGATGACCGCGCCCTCTCCCACAATCAATGTTCCCTCCGTGATAATTTCACCCTCCACATGGCCGTCGATGCGGACCGTGCCGTGATAGGTAACCACCCCCTTGAACTCGGTCCCCTTGCCCAAGAATGCGATGATGTCGTCTCCGCCAGCATCTTTGCGGTCCTTTTCATCCCTGCGCAGCATTCATTTCCTCCTTCTCCTCGGCACGGCCCGAAGAACCACTCCGGTTCATGATACGCTCTACTTTATTATGAGATCCAGCAGGCGGCCGAGGTCCGTTGTGTCATGATAACGAATGGCAATCTGGCCCCCTTCGGTTTCTGCAGTAATCTTCACGCGAGTCCCGAGATACCGCATGAGTCGGTCCTTGGCCTCAACGACGGGATCCTGCAGAACGGTCGTGATTTTTCGACCCCCCCGGCCCAATCGTTTGATGGCTGCCTCGGTGGCGCGCACCGAGAGACCCTTTTTCATAATCTGCCTTGCCACTCGAAGCTGAGCCTGAAGACTGCCCAGTGACAGCAGGAGTTTTGCATGCCCCATCGAGAGGGCATCCGAGGCGATCGCCTCCTGCAGTTCGAGCGGCAGAATCAACAATCGGAGTGTATTCGTCACCGACGACCGTTCTTTTCCCACCCGCTTGGCCACGTCTTCCTGGGTCAAATGGAATTCTTCTGTCAGACGCCGATAGGCCTTCGCCGTTTCGATCGGATTGAGATCCTCCCTTTGGAGATTCTCGATCAGGGCCAGTTCCACCGCCTCCCCGTCCGTCGCATCCTGAATGACGGCGGGAATTTTCTTCAATCCGGCGATCCTTGCGGCGCGCCACCGACGCTCGCCGGCAATCAGCTCGAATCGCCCCCCATCCGACCGGCGAACCATCACCGGTTGAAGAACTCCCTTCTCTTTCAAGGACGCGGCGAGTTCGTCGAGCTCCGGGATCTTGAAGACCTTTCGGGGTTGATACCTATTAGGTATTATTGCATCGATTTCCAAATCGGTATAATGACCGGACGGATTCGCCGACGCCCCCTCCGCCAGGGAACGCTCAAACAAAGCATCCAAACCTCTACCGAGCGCCTTCTTCTGCATGGGCGATCACTTCCTTTGCAAGGGCCAGATAGGCCTGCGCCCCCGCGGAATTGATATTGTAAAGGAGGACCGGCCGCCCGTGGCTGGGAGCCTCCGCCAGAATCACGTTTCGAGGCACAACGATATCGAAGACTGTTTCTTTGAAATACGCCCGAATTTCCCGCACCACTTGTTGGGAAAGATTCGTCCGACCGTCATACATGGTGAAAAGGATTCCTTCGATTTTCAGGTCCGGGTTGTACGCCTCCCGGACACGTTGGATTGTTTTCAGGAGCTGTCCCAATCCCTCCATCGCATAGTACTCGCATTGAACGGGGATAAGAACCGAGTGGGCTGCGGTTAATGCGTTCAGCGTAAGCAGTCCCAACGAAGGCGGACAGTCCAGAATCAAATAATGGTAACGATCCACGACATCCTGAATATTCCTTTTAAGGATGGATTCCCTTTGCGGAATTTGTATGAGCTCCAGTTCTGCCCCGACCAGTTCCACACGCGCTGGAATCAAATCCAGTCCGGCGAGCTCCGTCTTTAGGACAATCTCGTCAAGTTTATTTCGTCCCATAAGGACATCGTAGAGGCTGGCCTGAAGCCCTTCCCGATTTCCGTAGAGGCCGCTCGTGGTGTTTCCCTGGGGGTCGACATCGACCAACAACACTTTCTTATCCGCGACGGCGAGGGATGCTGCCAGATTGATGGCGGTGGTCGTTTTACCAACACCGCCCTTCTGATTCGCAATGGCAATGACGATTCCCATGTTGCACTGGCTGTCCAAATGCCGGCGATTCTATCACAGCGGCAATGAAAACAAAAGATTTTTCTCGTTGGGCATCGGTCGGCCCGGGGGGAAGATAAATCCAGGCCCCAATGGAAATGTTCCACGTGGAACATTTCACAGCTCCTATAGCAGAGAAAGGGTCTCGGCGTCGCCGTGGAAAATTTCCAGGTGTCTGCGAACGTTCGAAAAGGGTAGCTTGTATGAGACCGCCTCCGTCTTCGTCATACGGTTCCGATGGGGCAGGTTTGTTTCGGTTTTCCCCCGATACAGAATCAATCGGCCCCCTCTGGATAACAACGGAAGCGTCTTTGCCAGAACCGCCTCTTTCTTTGCAAAGGCCCTCGCCACCACAATATCGTACCTTGCAGCTTCGGCGAGCAAGTCCTCCAGCTTCTGGTTCAAGACTTTCGAATCCGGGAGGTGAAGTCTTCCAATGACAAAATGCAGAAAGCTGGCCTTTTTCTGGGACGATTCGAGCAATGTAACATGCAGTTTTGGCAAGGCGATTTTAATCGGAAGCCCTGGAAATCCCGCGCCCGACCCAACATCCAACAAGGATTGAGTGGTAATTGTTTCTTCAATGGCCCGTGTTCCCGCAAGGGAATCCAGAAAGTGCTTTTCTATGACCTGCTCGCTATCCGTAATTGCGGTTAGGTTGAGTCGTTTGTTCCACCGTTCTAATTCGGCAAGATATAACAAGAATTGTTCAATTTGAAAATCCGTTATCGAACAACCCAACTGTTCTGCCCCGGTTCGAAGCATCCAAGCCAGCTTTGACCGCTTGCTGCCGATTGGCATTATTTATTCCTTGTGGGTAAGCCGCAAACCGGGGTCGTATCGTTCTATCGCGATGAGAAGGAGAGAAATTGCAGCAGGAGTAACGCCCGAAATTCGGGATGCCTGGCCAATGGATATTGGGCGTATCGCAGAAAGCTTTTGTAACACCTCGGCTGAAAGACCCGAAATCCGGCTGTAATCGAATTCCGCAGGAATTGTTCGATTCTCCATCCTTTTAAATCGGTCAATTTCGTGAGTTTGTCTTTGAATGTATCCGTCATACTTGATCTCGATTTCAACCCGCTTTTTGACTTCCTCAGGCAATTCAGGATCGCTGCCAAACGCCTGTTCGATCATGCCGTAGTCGACTTCGGGGTTTCTAAGAAGCTGTTCCAGCGTCATATTTCTGGCAAATTCAAAACCGCCACGTCCTTTACCGTTTGCCCGCTCGATCCCAACTCGCGCTTTCTTAAGTCTCTGTATTTCCATCTCTATTTTCATCTTCCTGTCCAGAAACGCATTATATTCTTCATTCGTCACCAGACCTAATTCGTGGCCCGTTTCCATGAGTCGAGAATCCGCATTGTCGTGTCTTAAGATCAATCGGTATTCCGCTCTAGAAGTGAACATGCGATAGGGTTCACGGGTGCCTTTTGTTACAAGGTCGTCGATCAGAACCCCTATATATCCCTCGGAGCGGTCTAATACCAACGGCGGTCTGAAGGCCATCTGGAGTGCTGCATTAATTCCAGCCATCAAACCCTGGGCGGCGGCTTCCTCGTAGCCTGATGTACCGTTAATCTGTCCCGCATGATAGAGGCCCTTAAGCGCCTTCGTTTCGAGCGTGGGCTTCAATTGAGTCGGAGGAAAGAAGTCATACTCGACAGCGTATCCCGGTTTCAGCATGACCGCTCGCTCAAGGCCTGGAATCGTTTTCAGGAAAGACTGCTGTACATCCACGGGGAGACTGGTTGAAATGCCGTTAGGATAGAACTCCAAGCTATCACGCCCTTCCGGCTCGATAAACAGTTGGTGGCGTTCTCGGGCAGAAAATCGAACCACTTTGTCTTCGATCGATGGACAGTATCGGGGACCTGTTCCTTCTATAATCCCGCTATACATGGGGGAGCGGCCTATATTATCCTGAATGATTTTATGGGTTTCCGAATTTGTGTAGGTGATGTGACAAGGCACCTGATCGACCTTCAGCTCTTTCGTCGAATATGAAAATCGAGGGGGTGGTTGATCCCCGTGCTGTTCGATCATCGCTGAGAAGTCGATGGATCGCCTGTCTATCCTAGGAGGCGTTCCGGTCTTGAGTCGTCCCAGCTCCAATCCTAGCGCGAGAAGATCTTCGGATAAATTTTCGGAGGCCGACTCGCCTCCTCGACCGGCGGGAAAGTGCGTGCGTCCGATGTGGATCAGACCCCTAAGAAAAGTTCCCGTAGTCAATATGACGGCCCTGGACTTTATTCTCGTGCCTTGATCCGTCAATATGCCTTCCACCTTTAGACCCTTTGTAAGCAAGCGAACCGCGGTGCCACGACGAATCTCAACCCCTTTTGTTTTCTCCAGCGTTTTCCGCATGGTTTGCCGGTAAGCTAGCTTATCCGCCTGGACCCGTATCGCTTGTACCGCAGGACCCTTGCGTGTATTTAGCATGCGGAATTGGATCCCGGTCCTATCGGTGTTGCGGGCCATCTCTCCCCCAAGTGCGTCGATTTCTCGAACAAGGTGGCCCTTAGCGATGCCACCAATGGCAGGATTGCAGGACATCTGGGCGATTTTATCGGGATCCATTGTTAATAGCAGCGCACGATGCCCCATTCGCGCCACCGCCAGAACAGCTTCGCAGCCGGCATGGCCACCCCCGATGACGACCACGTCGTAGGTTTGATCAAAGGTCCGTATCAGCATCTCGTATGTTCCACGTGGAACATTTCAAACGAAGAAAGACTCTCGAGGGGGGTCTCATTTCCCAATGCAGAATTCCCTGAATATTTGTTCAAGAAGATCTTCTGTCGCCGTTGTTCCTGTTATTTCTCCCAAGCGTTCAACGGCGGCACGCAGATCAAGTGCAATAAATTCGTTTTGCGCTCTTTGATCAACCGACGCTGCCGCATTCATGAAGCATTTTTTTGTATCTAATAACAATGCCTTATGCCTGGAATTGATAATGGCCTCCCGATCTCCGCTCATCACGATTCCCGCCCGAATCTGCTCCAGCATGGCCTCCCGGAGGTCATCTAATCCAGCTCCTGTTACGGCCGATACAGATATGACAGGTTTGGAGGGATCCTTCAGTCTTTCACCTACAATTTGTTGTGCCTGCAAGGGATCCGGCACGAGGTCCCTCTTGTTTAGGACAATCAAGCTCCGCTTGCCTTTTGTTTCATCCAGTAGCGCTTGATCCTCGGGACCAATTTCTCCAGTCAAATCCAATACTAAAAGTACAAGATCCGCTTGCTGAATCACTCGCCGTGTTCTCGCTACCCCTTCGCGCTCAATCAGATCATCCGTATCTCGTAATCCCGCCGTATCGATGATACGCACCGGAATGCCTTGTAAGTTCAGATATTCCTCTATCGTGTCGCGTGTCGTCCCCGGAACGGGCGTGACGATCGCTCGGTTGCACATGAGCAACGCATTCAACAGGCTCGATTTCCCGGCGTTTGGCCGCCCAATAATGGCCGTCGCTATTCCTTCTCGTAATGCCCTTCCTGTTTCGGCTGATCGAAGAAGGGAGTCTACCTTCTCAACCAGATTCTGGATCTGGGTTTGAACATGGTCTCCGGTAAGAAATTGAAGATCTTCTTCCGGGAAATCCATCCCGGCCTCGATCTCCGCAAGCAACCGGACGGTTTCTTGATGCAATGCCGTGATCCGATGGTGGAGCACGCCGTCCATCTGGGCCATGGCCGCCCGCTGGGTTGCCTCCGTTTTCGCACGGACAAGGTCCATCACGGCCTCGGCCTGGGTGAGATCAATGCGCCCGTTCAGAAAAGCCCATTTTGTAAATTCCCCCGGTTCGGCCAGTCGCGCCCCCTGGCGAACCAATAAATCAAGAATGCGACGCAACATCAGGGCGCTTCCGTGGCAGTATACCTCTACAGTATCCATTCGGGTGTAGGTCTTCGGCGCGCGCATGACGGCGAGCATGGCCTCATCCAGTCGCTCACCCGTCGAGGGATCTCTAACGACGCCCAGATGGATCGAATGGCTCTGAAATTCGCGAACGCAAGTCCCCCTTCTTGCGTGGAAGACGCGTCCCGCAATCGCCACGGCGTGGTCGCCGCTCAACCGTACGACCCCGATACCCCCTTCCCCCACGGGCGTTGCAATCGCACAGATGGTTCCTTGGGAATAGGGCCTATCGCCTCTTTCGCTCGGTCGCGGGCGAATTTTCGAGTTCGGTCTTGTCAAGTTCCTTTTCACGGGCCTTCTCGAAGTACTTCATTGTTAAATATTGCTGGGCAACGGTCAAGACATTGTTGGTGAGCATGTAGAGCACGAGACCCGAGGAGAAATTTAGAAACAGGAAGGTCATCAGGACCGGCATCATCAGAAAAAGCTTTGCCTGGGTGGGATCCATGGTGGTCGGCTGCAATTTTTGCTGAATCAACATCGTCAGCCCCATCAGAATCGGGAGAACATAATAGGGATCCTTGTCGGAGAGATCGTGAATCCAGAAGATGAAAGGGGATTGGCGAATTTCGATAGTGGTGTAAAGAACGTTGAACAGCGCAACAAAAACGGGAATCTGCAGCACCATGGGAAGACAACCTCCCAGGGGATTGACCTTCTGTTTCTGGTACAACTCCATCATTTCGCGTTGGAGGCGCGGTTTATCATCCTTATACTTCTTCTGGAGCGCCTGCAGTTGCGGTTGAAGCGCTTGCATATCCTTCATCGACCGGTAACTCTTGTGCGAAAGGGGAATGAACAACACTCGAACGCCGACGGTAAGAAGAATAATCGATACGCCGTAATTACCGGTAAATCCGTGGAAAAACTCCAGAACGTAGAACAAGGGGCGTGCGATAAAGCGCACGATGGCCCAGCTTCCATAAATGAACCATCCAAAATCGACCGTCTCTTCCAGCTTCACGCCCATCGCCTGAAGGCGTGCATGCTCTTTCGGCCCGGCGTAGATCAGCACATGATTCGTCGCCGGCGCGCTCCCGGCGGATTTAAACTCTACTGCCGAGTTGACTTCCATCGGACCCGCCGCGCTAACGACGGCCGCATCCGCCCCCGTGGGGATGGCCGCCGCGATGAAATATTTATCCTGGAGCGCCGTCCACGCGATATGTCCCTCGTGCCGCTTTTCTCCCTCTATTTTCGAGGGATTATCCTTCGAGAGTTCGCCGTTTACAAGGGTGATGGGCCCGATAAAGCCGACGAATCGTCCGCTTTTCCCCCAATCCCTAATTCCGAAATCGGTCCCCAGCGATATTCGGTACCGCTCGGGAAACGCTTTCGTTTCGACGTCCAGGTCGATACGGTAATTGCTCTCTGAAAAATCAAACCGTTTCCTCACCTCCGCACCGGTCTTCCCATCCACATACCGAAATACAATTGATCCCGCGGGATGTTTTTCACTAAGTTTCAGGTCGCCGCCCTCCACGAAGTAAAGTCCTCCATCGATGCGATCATCAAATTCAGGGTCGTCGGTTTGGATCGAGAACGCGTGTGTTTGGCCGGCGGACCCCTCGAAAAGTCTTACAGGCGTCTTGTGATCTTCCGCGGCGTATTTCTTCAATTCGAACATCATGAGCTTCCCCCCGCGGGAACTGAACTCGGCCCGGTAGAGATCCGTATCCACGACGATTGTTTTTTCCTCGGAGGCGGATCCGGAGGTCTCCGGACCCAGGGAACGGGTTTCGGGGTGATTTGTTCGTTCCGGTTTGGTTTCATGCGGAGGGGGCTTTGTCTCGGTCTCCGTTGGCTCCGGTGGAGGCTTGACGAAACCCAGCTTTTCGATAATGAACGGGTACGCGATCATTATCGCGAAGGAGAGGACCAGGAACACGATGAATCGTTTTTCCATCGATCGTTTATCTTACGGGGTCGTAACCACCCCGATGGAGGGGCTGACACTTTAGGAGTCGTATGACTGAAAAATAGCTTCCCTTCATCCAACCGTGCTTTTGGATGGATTCCATCGCATAGCCGGAGCAGGTCGGCTCAAATCGGCACGCTTTCGGCAATAACGGGGACAGGATCATCTTGTACAATCTAATAATCGTGAGCAATATCCACTTCATTCGCGGTCCTCGAGGAGATGCGCTTTTCGCAGAATCCGGGAAAACTCAATGACGACTACAGGGTGCGGGAGCGTAATCATGGCTTTCCTGGGGAAGATCAATATGTCGCACGGCGGGGATATCTTCGCGTGAATGCGGTCAACAATGCCTCTCGCCCTTCTTTTGGCTTTGTTCCTCAGAACGGCGGATCCAAATTTGCGGCTTACGATGATCCCAAAGCGCGACGTTCGCTCCCGATTTGGATGGTAGACAATCCGAACCGCATTCCCGTCGATTCGTCTTCCGTTGTCCAATATGTTCCGGAACTGTTCTTTCCTCTTTAGCCGTTGACTGCGCCTCACCAACCGGATCCTAGACCGTCAATCGCTTCCGCCCTTTGCGCCGTCGCCGTGACAGGGTGCGGCGTCCGTCTTTCGATTTCATCCGTTTCAAGAACCCGTGGGTTCTTTTTCTCCTCCGGTTACTGGTTTGGCGGTATGTAATAGACATCCGACCTCCATCAAAAAGATTCAAGAGAAAAAGTATTATATCAGCTTCGTATCGGGAGTCAATCAAAAACAGCCCCGCATGTATATATAAATCTTGTAAATAAATATAAATAGTAGTAATAGTAAGGCCTGTTAATAGCTGAATATGTCCCTCTGGGCTACAAAAACAAAGCAACTTCGTTGGGGATGCACGCTGGATTAAACTTGCTTTGTTTTCCCGATTTTGATATCTTGTTGCCTGGGTCTCTCGAAAGAACGCCGCCGGGAGGACCGCGTGCTTTTTGAAATTGGAAACAGGGCGGATTTACTCATAACTTATTGATATTATAAAATAAAGGCAATTATCAACAATTGTTGATAAAGCTGTGAAGAACCGGCCACAGATGAAACCTGAAGAAATATGGAAACAAGTATCAGAGAAAATTGAATCCCGCGTCAACAAGCAAACCCATGATACCTGGTTTAAGCCTCTTTCCATAGAGACCATACAAGGCAAGGAGGTCACGCTGGTTGCTCCGAACCGATTTTTCTGCGATTGGATCCGGGAACATCACTACGAGCTTCTACTGGACGAGCTGGGAAAGACGACGAAGCTTGAAGGCATCAGGATCAATCTCATCGTGAGAGACGGACAGCTGCGAAAGGAGGAGGGGCCGGAGGAAGACGGGGGCGCTTCGGAGAAGACGGCCAAAATACGCCGCGGGATACTCCTGAACCAGAAGTACACGTTCGGCAGCTTTGTGGTAGGCTCGTGCAATCAATTCGCCCACGCGGCTTCTCTCGCCGTTGCGGAATCACCCGCGCGCGCATACAATCCGTTGTTTCTTTACGGGGGCGTCGGTCTCGGGAAAACGCACCTCCTCAACGCCATCGGAAATTCCATCCTCGAAAAACGGCCCGGGACCCGGATCGCGTACCTGTCTTCCGAACAGTTCACAAACGAAGTCATCAATTCAATCCGGTACGATCGTATGCTGGAGTTTCGCAACAAGTATCGGGGGGTGGATGCGCTCCTCATGGATGATATTCAATTCATCGCAGGGAAGGAACGAACCCAAGAGGAGTTTTTCCATACCTTCAACGCCCTCTACGACGCTCACAAGCAGATTGTGTTATCGAGCGATCGCTTCCCGAAGGAAATTCCAACCATCGAAGAACGCCTCCGATCCCGGTTCGAATGGGGCCTCATCGCGGACCTCCAGGTTCCGGACCTTGAAACCCGAATTGCGATCCTTCGCAAAAAGTCGGAGTCGGAGAAAATCGACCTGCCGGACGAGGTCGCCCAGTTGTTGGCCGAGAGCATTAGGGGAAACGTGCGGGAACTGGAGGGCGCCCTGATCCGGGTGGGGGCCTTTTCCTCTCTGACCGGGCAAGCGGTGACGGCCGAGCTCGCCAAAAAAATTCTCCGCGACACCGTCCAGGCGAAGAAAATCATAACGGCCGACGAAATTCAGCGGGTTGTGGCAGAACGATTTCATCTCAAACAGGCCGAGTTGAAATCGAAGAAACGAACCAAGACCATTGTTCAGCCGAGACAGATCGCCATGTATCTCTGCCGAGAATTGACCCCGCTTTCGTTCCCCGAAATCGGTCGCCATTTCGGCGGCAAGGATCACACCACCGTCATCCATGCCTGCCGGCAAATTGAAAAACGGATCCAGGACGATGCGGCCTTTAAGCAGCTCGTGGAATCCGTGATGAGACAGCTCAAAGAAGGTCAGGGGTCACCTTAAAATGGAGACCGGACGCGGAGGTTTTTATGAAGCTTAAGATTTCACGAGGCGAGCTTTTAACTGGATTCCAGCGGGTTCAAGGCGTGGTGGAAAAGCGGAATACCATGCCGATCCTGTCCAACATATTGTTGGAAGCCAAAGACGGCCAGATCGTACTGTTCGCGACGGATCTTGAAATCGGGATCCGCGGAACCTACAAGGCCGAAGTGTCGCAGCCCGGAGGCGTGACCGTCTCGGCGAGAAAACTTTATGAAATTGTTCGGGAGCTTCCCGAGGGCACGGTCACGATCACGTCGGAGGGAAATCACAGCGTCGGTATCCATGCCGGAAAAAGCGAGTTCAAGGTATTGGGCCTCCCGCCGCAGGAATTCCCGGCCATGCCCATGGTCGAATCCGAACCGCTCGTCCCGATCGACCGCGGGACCTTTTCAGACTTGATTCGGAAGACGGTTTTTGCGGCCGGCGACAATAATGCCCGGTACATCCTCAACGGGATCCTGGTGACACGTTTCATGAGGGGGAAAAAACAGGCGCTTCGATTTGTGGGTACGGACGGTCATCGTCTTGCCGTGATCGAGCGGGCGATCGAGAACGGAAAAGTCCTTCCGGAGGAGCAATCGGCCATCGTTCCCAAAAAAGCGGCCATCGAGATTAAGAAACTCCTGGACGAAAACGAGGAGACGCCTCAGATCGGAGTGAGTAAGAATCAGATGATATTTCAACGGGGAAGCCTGCTTCTGCTCGCGCGACTCATGGAGGGGGGCTATCCAAATTACCAGCAGGTGATTCCCAAAGAAAATGAAAAACGCGCGGTGGTGAAAAAAAATGATCTGGAAAGCGCGCTCCGACGGGTTTCAATTCTTTCCCGGGAGAAAACCAGCGCGATCAAGCTGGTTCTCGAATCCGGAGCCATCACGCTTTCGTCAAGCAACCCTGACATGGGTGAAGCGAAAGAAAGCCTGGAAGCTCAATACGGCCAGGAGGGACTGGCGACCGGGTTCAACGCTCGCTATTTGTTGGATGCCCTCGGTGCCGTCGATTCCGAAGAAGTCGTCCTGGAGTTCAAGGATGCCCTGAGTCCCTGTATTATCCGTCAGCCCGGAGATCCGGATTATCTTTGCGTCGTGATGCCAATGCGGGTCTGAGGCGGGACCGGGGCCGACAACAGGACTTGTTTGAGGAGAAGGATGGAAACAAAAACGGCAGCGAAATACGATGCGGAACAAATCAAGGTTTTGGAAGGCCTCGACGCCGTGCGGAAGCGTCCGGCAATGTATATCGGCAGCACCGGGATTGACGGCCTGCACCACCTTGTCTACGAGGTTGTGGACAACAGCGTGGACGAGGCCATGGCGGGATTCTGCGACCGGATCGAGGTGATCCTTCACACCGACGGCAGCTGTACGGTGATCGACAACGGACGAGGAATCCCGACGGGAATGCATGCCGCCCAGAAACGCTCCGCCGCTGAGGTGGTCTTAACCGTGCTCCATTCCGGCGGAAAATTCGATCGGGAATCCTATAAGGTATCGGGCGGCCTTCACGGGGTCGGGATTTCCGTCGTCAACGCCTTGTCGGAATGGTTGGAGCTCGAAATCTGGCAGGAGGGTCAGGAGTTCCATCAGCGATACAAGCGGGGGAAACCGGAAACTCCCCTGACGACTACCGGAAAAACCAAGAAACGGGGTACCAAAATCGGATTCAAGCCGGACCCCGAAATCTTTGAGGTTAGAGATTTCAGCTTCGAAACGCTTTCGCAGCGACTGCGCGAACTGGCTTTTCTGAACAAAGG
>Ga0055439_10000009_pt1 | contig 22783 bp, 24 predicted proteins | sample Browns_TuleB_D2_FD_57732 | JGI IMG/M metagenome (GOLD analysis project Ga0055439, IMG submission 57732) | Wetland microbial communities from San Francisco Bay, California, USA, that impact long-term carbon sequestration - Browns_TuleB_D2 | ecosystem: Environmental > Aquatic > Marine > Wetlands ...
TGCTGATCGGCCTCTGGCTGATCGCGATCGGCGTGATCCGCTTCGTCACCGCCTTCGACGAGTACGAGCACCGCGGCCTGCACGCCCTCGCCGGAGTGCTGGAGCTGATCGCCGGCATCGTCATCGTCGCCAACCCGAACATCGGCTTCGCGACCCTGGCGATCCTGGTCGGCATCGGCTTCATCGTCAACGGCTTCGCGATGTTCGCTCTCGGCTGGGGGATGCACGAGGTCAGACACGACGCCCGCGTCTGAGCACCACATCGCCGCCGCGGTCGCAGTCGGGGCTTGAGGAGGCCGCTCCCACAGCCGATCTGTTCGGTGAATGAAGCACGTCCCCCGCGCCCGTTTCTGGCTCGTCCTGATCCTCCTGCTCGTCGGCCTCTTCGTCTTGCAGCGCTTCTGCGCGACCGGCGATCGAGCCGAAATCGAAAGGACGGTCGAGGCGGTCACGGTTGGGAAGAAGCCCTCCCACTGTGAGACGAGGACAACGCCGCGCTACCTCGTGCAGATCACCGGCGCCAAACCCCCCTTCGCGGACGACATCTGCGAGCGCGAATTCGCGGAATCGCGGACGAGGTCGGTCCAGACGAGCGAGATCGAGATCGACGGCGACGAGGCGACCGCGGTGATGACGCTCCGGGGTGGCTCCCTCGACGGGTCGCGACTCGTGGTGAAACTCGTCGACGCGGGCGGGGATTGGCGGATGGATCGGCTGGTCTCCTTCAGGCATTTCGACCGCCCCGGGTTCGACCGGTCCTACCGCAGGGAATTCCTCGAGTTCGGGTCGCCGGCGAGAAGCGCCGACTGCGCGATCAGGCGATCCCGGCGGCTGTCGAACGCGGAGATCGAACACGCGATTCTCTACGAAGCCAGGCGAGTCTTTGCGCCGATCCCGGTCGCGTGCGATCGCGACGGCGTCGAACGTTCGCTCGTCGGCTCGATCGCGGATCCGCAGTTCGACCTTCCCCAACGGGTGGTCCGGTGCGCCGCCGACGAGATGAAGACGCTGAGCGACCCCGAGCTCGTGCGGGTCGAGCGTAGCTTCATCGCCTACGGCGAAGTCCTCTACCGGTGCGACCGAAATGCGATCTTCGCCTACATGGGCCGCGAACTGGAAGCCACCCAGGACCTCGACCCCGCGGCGACCAGGTGCGTGCTCCAGGTCTTTCGCAGCCGTTCGGTGCCAGCCGCAATCCGCCTCAGCTACGACGAGGACGCGTACGACAGCCTGATCGACCGCTGCCGGGATGTCCGCGTCCCCTCGTTTCGCGGACAACGACGACCTGCTCGCCGCCTGGGCGAGGGAACCCTGGTCGAGATGACGGATTCCTGACCCGCCGTTCGCGCAGCGAAGACCCTTCCGCCGAAGGACGTGCCGGTCCCTGGGTGCCTTTTTAGGCACCCAGGGACCGGCACGTCACAGCTCTGCGTGCCCCACCGCGATCCCTTCGTCGGAGGCAAAGTCGATCTCGACCGCCGAAGGCACCGGGCCTCGCAAGCGGTCCTCCCCACTCCCATGCAGCCACAGGAAGTGGCCGTGGCTGAGCAGGGCGATGTCGGCGCCGGCGAGGAAGCGGTGGTGGGTGTGCCAGTGGTTTCCCATGGAGCCGTGGACCTGGCGCTCGCCGACCCGGTCGCCGAGCGCGTCGAAGACGGTCAGGCGGCTGCGCAGGACGAGGGCGAGGACGGTGAGTGCGAGTCCGGCGACGGTCGCGCCGGCCCAGGGCGAGGCGAGATCCGCGACCGAGCCGAGGAGGATGCCGCCGAGCGGCGTCAGCACCGCGGCCAGTGTCCCGTAGACGGCGAGGACGCCAGCCTTCTCTTCGTCCGGACAGGTGAGGATGACGAGCGCCTGCAGCAGCGAGGAGTTGAGCGAGACGGCGAGGCCGAGGGGAACGAGGCTGATCAGCGAGACGGTGAGGGCGTCGTAGCCGGGCGCCCGCCAGTCGGTCAGCGCAGCGTGGACGACGAGCAGCAGGCCGGCGCCGAAGAAGCCGGCGAAGAGGATGCGCGAGTAGGCGAAGCGGCGTCGAAGCGCGGCGGCGGCCCAAACGACAAGCGCGCCGCCGACGTAGAAGGCGCAGGTGATGAAGCCGAGGACGTGGGCGCGCGAGTCGATGTCGTTGGCCATCGCCGGCAGCATGCTGAGCAGGGGGAAGGCGGCGAAGTTGAGCAGCGCCGCGAGCGCGAACGCCTGGCGCAGCTGCTCGCTGCGAAGCACGAAGCGCGCTCCGTTGCGCACCGCGCCGCCCGCGCGGCGGGGCAGGGAGGGGATCGGCGGCATCGTCGCCAGGACGACGAGCAGGGGCAGGTAGGTGAGCGCGTCGATCGCGAACACCCAGGCCTCGCCGAGGGCGACGACGATCGTCCCGCCCAGCAGCGCCCCGGTGACCGAGGCGGCCGCCGGGATCGAGCTGAACAGGGCGCTCAGGTCCGTCAGCCGCCCGCGCGGGGCGACGACCTCGCTGACCCGCGGCCAGGCGGCGACGCCGAGCGCCGAGAGCGAGCCGGAGGCGAAGTTGACGGCGATGACGAGGCCGTAGCCGAGCTCGCCCATGCCCGCCGCCACCGCCGCCCCCACCCAGACCAGCGCCTTGGCGGAGTCGACGGCGATCAGCGCGTGGCGCAGGTCATAGCGCGTGACCAGGCGGCTGGAGAGCGGCGCGAGGAAGAGGAACGGCAGCGTGTTGCCGGAGAAGACAAGCGCGGTGAGGACGATCGACTCGGTCTCGGTGTAGGCGACGTAGGCGACCGCGATGCTCGCCATCGCCGAGCCGACCGAGCTGCACGCGTAGCCGAGCGAGAGCCGGCGGATGCGCCGGTCGCGCAGCAGCGACCTCCGGGTTGCCTGAGCCTCCGGCAACGCTCAGCGACCCATTCGCTCTTCCCAGGCGTAGGCCATCTCGATCCGCTGCATCGCCGTCGGGTGGGTGCCGTAGAGGGCGATCGACCAGGCGGGCGGTTCGGGGTCGCTGAGGCTGGTGGTGGCGAGGCGGCGCTGCGCGGCGCGGACGGTGTCCGGTTCGCGGGTCGCTTCCAGGGCGGCCCAATCGGCGGACGCCTCGACGCGGCGCGAGACGAGGTTGAAGAGCGGCGTGGCGAGCAGCTGCAGCACGACGAGGACGAGCAACGCGACGGGCACGGCCTCGGGCCGGGCGAGGCCGCCGCGGCGGCGGGTAAAGAGCGCGATCAGCGCCGTCGCCGGGACGAGGAAGAGCGCGAACCAGGCGACGCCGCGGAGGGTGTCGTCGTGGGCGAGGTGGCCGAACTCGTGGGCGAGGACGACGCGCACTTCGGAGTCGTCGAAGCGGCCGTCGAGCAGCGTGTCCCAGAGGATCACCGTGCGCGTCGGCCCGAAGCCGGTCGCCTCGGCGTTGGGCGCGGAGGTGAAGCGGTGGACGTCCTGGACGCGCAGCCGCGTCTCCCCCACCCCCTGGCTGCGCTCGAGCGCGCGGGCGTCGGCCACCAGGCGCGGATCGTGCAATGCCGAGGTGCTCGGCACCAGGTAGGGGCTGACGAAGGTGAAGAGCAGCGCGATGCCGACGAATACCGGCGCGGCCGCGACCCACCACCAGCGGCGCAGCCAGCCGGCCAGGGCCATCGCGATCGCCAGCGCGAGCGAGACGAAGAGGAACTCCGAGCCGAGGCCGAGGAAGCTGCCGACCAGCCACTCGACGTAGCCCTGGTGAGAGACGCCGTGGTCGCGCTGCCACCAGACCGCCACCAGCCCGAAGGGGACCTCGACCAGCCAGACCAGCCCGAAGCCGAGCATCCCGAGCAGCATCCCGGTGCCGATCCGGCCCGCCGCCGACTCGCGCATGAGGAGATGGCCGCGGCGCGCGTAGAGGACGAGGACCGCGACCAGCGCGACCGTCGCCAGCAGGCCGACGACGTAGAGGAAGAGCTCGTAGGAGGAGCTGCGGGCGACGAAGGACTCGCCGAAGAAGCGGCCCTCCTCGACGTGCGGAAGGCGCAGCGAGTCCGGCAGGTCGGTCGAGCTCCAGAGCGCCTGCGCCGCCCATGCCCAGACGGCGACACAGGCGAGTAGCGCCAGCGTCGAGGGGCGCAGCAGGCGGTGCGCGGACCGTCTCAACGCTCGGGCGCGAGGCAGGGCCCGCTGTACGGGTAGGCGCCGGTGACCACGAAGAAGTAACCGTAGGCCTGCGCGCTGTAGCGCAGCGCCTGGGCTCCGGCGTTGCGCAGCCCCTCGGGCATGCGCCCGGTGAAGAGCGCGGCGAACCAGCCGAGGACGGCGACGACGAAGACGAGCGAGCCGTAGGCGCTCGCGAGCAGGAACGCTGGGATCGCCAGCACGGCGCGGAAGAGGACGGCCCAGCGATTCTGGGCGGTGCCCTCGGCGACGCGCAGTTCGATCGGGTAGCTCCCCTCCGCGCCGGCGAAGCCCGGGAACGGGTTGGCGATCAGGTACAGGTAGGAGGTGACGTGGAGCTGGTAACGGAGGTAGGCGGCGAGGAAGCGGTGTGCCCCCCCGGATGAGCTGCCGGAGATCAGCGTGGCGAGCCAATTGGCCACCGCGACGAGCAGCGCGGCGATGCCCCAGAGCGTGAGCCAGACCAGGTGGGGAAACGTGAGCAGCAGGCGAAAGAAGACGGTGAGGCGGCTGCGCCGCAGGTCGCCGTCGCGGACGTGCAGCTGCAGGTCGTCGTCGCGGACCGGCAGCGGGCCGATCGCGGTGAGCGGATCGGCCGACGGGTAGCGGTCGGTGAGAATCAGCGCGTAGGCCCAGAACTGGGCGCCGTAGGAGAGCGCGTAGGCGACGAGGTCGCGCAGGCCGCGCGGCATGCGGCCGCAGGCGACGCCGACGAACCAGCCAAGGAAGGCGGCGATGCCGATCAGCCCCAGCCCGCCCGCGAGGCCGGTGGCCAAATCGCCGGTTTCCGCGTAGCTGCTGTTCCCTCCGATGAAGGCATAGAGGAGGATCAGGGCCGGTATCGCGAGGACGAGCCGAAAGAAGACCGTCCAGCGGTTCTGGAGCTGCGGCGGCTCGATCTCGACATCGATCGGGTAGCCCGGCCTGCCGTTGAACGCCGGTAGCGGCTCGGCGCCGAGGTAGAGATAGGCGTAGACGTGGGTCGCGTACCTGACGAACCTCGTCAGGTGCCGGTGCAGCGTCTCGTCGGGCCACCCCGTGAAAAGGGTCACCAGCCAGTTGAAGACGGTCAGGAAGAAGGCGAGCACCGCCCAGAGCGCCAGCCAGAGCAGAAAGGGCAGCGCGAACCAGAGCCGGAAGAAGACGCTGCCGTGCCCGCGCCTGAGGTCGTCAGAGATGATGAGGCGCACCGCTCGCTCGTTCATGGCCTATTCCTTAGCCAGCCGGTCGGACAGCACCATTCCCGCTGCATGGTGGATGTATCGGCAGGCCGTGCGTCCCTGTAAGCCTGTCGTTGCTATCCGATCTTCGGAACGCCTAGCTGGATGCAGATCGCACGTGCGGTCGTGCGAGGAATCTCTCGGTGGCGCGGCACTGAACTGCGGCCGCCGGGACCCTCCCAAACCTCGTGCTTCCCACCCTGGCGGACCCGATGACAGCCACTGGCCTCGAGGTGGGCCTTCAAATCGCGGGTCTTGATCATTTCCCCTCACCCACCTTCTTGTTCGACGGCGGGCGACGGTGAAAGGGCTCCAGCATGGTGTAGCGATAGACGATTCGAAACCCTTCTGGGGCAAGTGGCGCGGGCTCTGGAGTTCTGGTTACCGCGATTAGATCGTTGCGGCGAAGCCCCGAGATTCCCTTGCTCAGGGTCGCGGGGGAAATGCCATACCACTGCTGCACGTGGCTCTGGGGAAGAATGAAGTTGCGACCAAGGCTCATCCCGATCAGCAGAACGGCAAGCGAAGGCAAATCGAGCTTCTCATGCCACCTCTCAAGCCAAAAGGCATAGGGCAACGTGATGTAGTCCTGCCGCGGCCTTTGATCGAACGGGTGCTTGTAGGGGTCACCCAAACCGTCATCACTGAGCAAGGTGATCCGCGCGAGCCGACCTCGGCGTCCGCGTCGAATGAGCTTGAGCCGCTCAAGCCACGCCCAACCCTTCGATACGGCCGCCCGCGAACTCGCCTTGTCGGCTGCCAGACCAAGCGCCCGAGCCCACACCCGGGAATCCCGGGTAACGTCAAATTGGCCGCCGCTGGCCGCCGCATGCGCGAGCAGGTACTGGTGTAGACCGCGGTTGTTGTGCGCGGTCACGAATGCCGCAAGCGGCCCGGGAACTCCCCTATCCTGATCATCCCGATGCTGCATGAAGCGGTAGGACAGCGGCAGGAGCGAGCGACCGGATGCGTCGAGAAGCGCTTCGATCGTCTCCTGAGGCGTTGCTCGCGGTACTTTCATACGCAACAAGTATGCCAGGACAAGTCACAAACATTTGGGGCTAAACGATCCATAAGTTTCCGTGGGACCGATAACGGTGCTAGAGCAATGCTAGGTCTAGGTGCAGTAAGCGTTCACGGGGTGTCGCCCTCGTGAACCGGATTCCTGCGTGACTTACGGCGGAACCAGAGAAGGGGCCGGCGTCCGGTTGTGGGCGGCGACCGCCGCCTCGATCAGGTAGTCGAGCGCTGAGCGACCCTGCAACCGGCAGGTCTCGCGCACCGAGCAGATCCGCTCCACCCAGCGACTGCCGCGCCCCGACTGCGTGCCGAGCTGCACCTTGCGCATGATCACCGCGTGGCGAACCGCCCGCTCGGCGGCGTTGTTCGTCAGGTCAATGCCCGGCGCCTCGGCAAAGGTCCACAGCGCCTGCTCTTCGGCCAGAAGCCCGGCGCAGAAGCGACGCTCGCGCCGGTTGTGAGCGCGGGCGCCCTGTTCAAGCAGGGTGTGGAGGCGAGCGCGTAGCGGCGCCAGCTCGGCGGCAAGCCAGGCGAAGTCGTGCTCTTGCTCAAGGTAGGTGCGGTGGGCGGCGAAGACCTCGCGCGATACCTCCAGGAGCCCGGCCCCGCGCCTGCCCGTCGCCCCGCCTCGCTCGGAGAGCTCTGTGAACTGGCGGGCGAGGTGACACCAGCACAGTTGCTGTTGGAGCACGTCGAGGAAGTGGTAGGCGGCGTAGCGGTCGGTGATCGCGATCCCGCCGAAATCCTCTCCGAGCAGCTCGATGGCCGCGGCCTGCCCGCGAGAGGGGTCGATCCGGTAGCAGGCATATAGCGAGGTGGCGGCAAGCCACAGCCACTGCTGCGCCGAGCCCAGGCGCCAGCCGGTCTCATCGGCGTGCACGGCCTCGGCTTCGCGCACCGCCGCCGCCAGCTCCCGCCAGGGATCGGCCAGGGCGGCGCTCATTCTCATGATCGAGCGGTCGACCGCGCCGAGGGAGATCGGGATGCCGAACATCTGGGTGACCACGTCGCAGACCTGGCGGCGCGAGAGGCGGTGGATGCCGGCCAGGGCGGCGATGTGCGCCTGCAGGCGCGGGCCGAAGGCAGAGGCGCTGACGCCGGCGGGCAACTCGGCCAACCGACCGGCGCCGCAGGCGGGGCAGAGCAGACGGTGGCGGCGGTGCTCTGCGATCAGCGGGGCGATCGGCGGCAGCTCCCACACTTGATGGGCGAGCGGCTCTCCGAGGCGCTCCTCGGAGCCGTCGAAGAAATGCCCGCAACCACAGGAGGCGGGCAGGTGCTCGAAGACCTCATCGACCCGCTCGGGCGGGGCCACCTCGCGACTTCGGCCCTCGTGGCCGGGCTGGCCACCTTGCTTTCGCAGCGACTCCTTCGCCCGCCGCCGGGCCTCGGCGCGGCGCTCTTGGCGGGTCATCGGCGGATCGGAGGACGGTGGCATCGAGCTGTTGCCCGAGTTGCGGTTGACCTGGCGCTCCAACTCCTCGATGCGCTCGCGCAGCTCCGCGATCTTCGCAACCTCGGCAAGCAACTGGACTACCAGCTCCCGGGCCGGCTCACCGCCGGCGAGGGCGACTTGCTCCGCCTCTTCGCGCCGCACGGGCGAAAGGTTCCGTTCACACGGGAGGAATCCTGCTCAGGCCGGCGACACCCCGTGAACGCCTACTAGGTGCAAGGTCAATCTGCTAGGACAAGGTGCTAGATACAAACCCGATTACCGCTGCACAAGAAAGTCCACACCCCCCGCACGTGACGGTCGTTTCCCAATCCGATGCGAAACGCGCGACCTTGCAGCGGGATCGGGCACTACTCTATGAGTCATGGCACACGATCTCGCCTACACTGCGGTCTTCGAGGAGGTCGAGGGCGGCTGGACGCAAGCTCGGATTGCTGAGATTCCGGGAGTAATCACCGCCGGACAGAGCCGCGGGGAAGCCAAGGAGTTGCTGCAAGACGCGCTCCGTGAGTATCTTGCAAGCTTCATGGAGCCCATTGCGGGGCTTGACGATGCTGGTGATCGAGAGCCACTCGTCCTTGAGTTGATCGCCGCGCCTGAAGCAAAACACGCCTGAGTCGAGTCCGGATAGGTTCCGGCGCCATCGAAGACCTCGCCCTCTTCCTCCACCTCGCCGGCGTCCTCGCCTTCGTCGCCGGGATGGCTCTCGCTGGCGCCGCCTTCGAGAGTGCGCGGCGGCGTGAGCGGGCGGCTGAGGTCGCTCTGCTGCTCGGACTGGCGCGCTGGGGCGCCGTGCTTGTCGCCGGGGGCGGGGTGCTGCTGCTCGTCGGCGGCTTCTGGCTCGTCGGCCTCGAGGACGGCATCGACTTCGGCACGGGTTGGGTGGGCGCCTCGATCGCGCTCTTCGCGCTCGCAGTCGTGCTCGGCACGCTCGGCGGCCGGCGCCCGCGCCGGGCGCGGGAGCTCGCCGAACGCCTCGCTGCCGAGGACCGGGAGTCGAGCCCGGAGCTGCGCGCCCTGCTCGACGACCGCGGCTCGCGGCTCGCCAACTACGCCTCGGCCGCGCTCGTCCTCGCGATCCTGGCGCTGATGGTCTTCAAGCCGTAGGGGCCGGAGCGGCGTCCTCGGTCAGCGGGATCCCGGTCCGCCGCAGGTTGGCGAGCGCCGCGAGGACGACGAAGGCAGCGAGCAGGGCGAAGGCCAGCTCGCCGTTGCCGCGCGAGAGAGCGTGGCCGACGAGCGGGACCGCGACGATCGGCGGGAACATCGCGAGCAGCGTCATCAGCGCGACCGGCTCGCCGGGGGCCCGCGGGTAGAGCTCCTGCGCCTCGGTCAGCGCCGTCGCGTAGGGGATGCCGAAGCCGAGCGCCATCAGCACCACCGCGGCGAAGGCGAGGCCCACCGCCGGGTCGACGACGATCGCCATGATCCCGACGGCCGCCAGCGCCAGCGAGCCGCACAGCGCCTTGTGCGGGACGCCGCGCTGCTGCATCCGGGCGCCGAAGACCCGCACCGCCGCCGAGAGGCCGAAGAGCAGGAAGGCGATCGCGCCGGCCACCGAGGTGGCGACGTCGCCTTCGCGCCCCAGGTACTCGATCAGCCAGGCGCTGAGGGTCAGCGGCACGCCGTAGATCGCGATGAAGAGCAGCGAGAGCCGGTAGACGCGAGCGCGGCGCATCGCGAGCCGCAGAAACCCTCCCCCGCGCTGCGGCGCCGTCGCCTGGCCGGCGTCGGCTGGGATCGCGACCATCGCGGCGGCGCCCAGCCCGGCGCTGATCAGGAAGCCGACGCGCCAGTCGACGCTGAGGTCGGCGAGGCCGCTGCCGAGCAGCAGGGCGCCGGCGATCCCAAGCTGGATCGAGGCGCCGAAGACGCCGAGCAGGCGCACCCCGCCCGCCTCGCGCGCCCAGACCGCGCCCAGCGTGTTGATCAGCGCGAAGGCCAGCCCGGGCAGGATGCGCCCGAGGGCGAGGCCGGCGAAGACCGGTGTCAGGGCGAAGAGCAGATTGCCGGCGATCAGCATCGCGCCGGCGAGCCGCAGGCCACCGACGAGGCCGAGCCGCTCGCCGAGCTGCGCCGCGAAGAGCAGGCCTGCCGCGGAGGCGCCGAGGAAGAGCGTGCCGGAGAGCAGCCCGACCACGGCCAGCGAGACGTCGAACTCGGAGGCGATCTCGGAGGCGACCGGGCCGACGTTGCCGCCGTTCCAGGCGCCGCTCAGGCCGAGCAGCCCGATCGCGACCGTTGTCCGGGTAGAGGTCCCCACCGGGACTGACCCTACCCGGCCGCGGCGACCTCGATGCGTCCCTCAGCGGCCGCCGCCCGCAGCGCCTCGTAGTCGCGCTCGTTCTGGTCGGCGTAGGCCGCGGCGAAGGCGGCCATCGCTTCGTCGAACGCGTCGCCCTTGCCGAGATAGGCGGCGATCGCGATCCGGTCGCCGCTGCGCGCGTGCGCGTAGGCGAGGGCGGTGCCGCAGATCTGGGCGTAGGCGGTCAGCGCCCCCGTGCCCATCCGCTCGACGTCCGCCGAGCCCTTCATGTCCCAGAGCTGGCGCACGTAGAAGTCGTGGCGCTGGCCGTCGGCGCCCTCGGCCCGGACCCAGCCGAGCATGATGTCGCTGGTCGCCTGGACCAGACGCTGTCCCTCGACGACGCGCTGGCCCTGCTGGGCGTAGGCGGTCGGCGCCAGGTAGGGCTCGAGCACCGAGGGCTGCGCCTCCTTGATCTGGAGGAAGAGCGGGTCGCCGGCGTCGCGGCCGATCATCAGCACGACCCAGGCCCGGGTGCCGACGCTGCCGACGCCGACCACCTTGAGCGCCGCGTCGGCGAAGCTGTAGCTGTCGAGCAGCGCCCGGCACTCGTCGCCGAGCGTCGCCCGGTAGTCGTCGACGATGCGCAGCACCTTCGCCTCGACGTCGCCGCCGAGCTCGTCGGTCAGCTCGGACATCGGCACGATCAGCGGCGGCTCGCTGACGATGCGCAGCCTGCCGTCGACTTCCTGCGTCAGCTTCGAGAGGGCGCGCATCCGGTCCTTGGCCCGCGCCTTCGCCACGTTGCGCTGGAAGCGACGCACCTCCTTGGCGCCGGCGGCGCTCACCCAGCGCTCTTCGATCGTCTCGACGTCGATGCTCTTGAACCAGACCTCGAGGTTGCCGAGGTCGGCGAGCTCGCGCATCGCCTTGCGGTACTCGGCCGCCATCGCGGCGACGATCCCGCGCCGCTCGCGCTCGCCGAAGCCGCTCGCGCGAGCCGCCACCTCGAAGCTGGTGGCGAGACGCTTCGCGTCCCACTCCCAGGGCCCGGGCAGCGTCTCATCGAAGTCGTTGACGTCGAAGACGAGCCGGCGGCCGGGTGAGGCATAGGCGCCGAAGTTGGAGAGGTGGGCGTCGCCGCAGAGCTGCACGTCGAAGCCGCTGCAGGGCGCGCGCGAGAGGTCGGCCGCCATCACCGCCGCCGCGCCGCGGTAGAAGGCGAAGGGCGAAGCGAGCATCCGCGCGTAGCGCAGCGGCACCAGCTGGCCGACCCGCGACACCGCCTGGCGCTCGAGCAGCTCGACCGGGTCGGGCCGGTCGGCCGCCAGCGCCCACTCGGCATGGCTCGAGCGCGGCACGACCCGGCGAGCCGCCCGGCCTGCCTCGGTCCGCTCCTCGGGGGAGGCCAGCCCTACCCCCCGGCCTGCTGCGATTCGATCGCCGCGCGCTCGGCGCTCGCCATCCGTTCGAATCTCTTCAGCCCCGCGGCCGTCGAGGTGGAGGCTCCGCCCGTGCTGCTCCGTCCGCAGATCGCCTGCACGTTGACTTCGATGCCGATCGAGCTGAAGTTCGCGAAGAAGCCGCCGACGAACGTCCCAAAGGCCAGCACGAACCCGGGTTCGCCGACGCCGGCGAAGAACCCGGTCCCGACCACCACGTAACCGGCCGGACACTGAGCGAGCGGCGCGCCGTCGAATTCGCCCGGGGCGAGGAACAGCGGCGCCCCTTCAATCACCTTGACGGCAAGCTGCCCCCCGGAGAGCTGACGGCGTATGCCCGCTGCGAGGTCGCTGGACTTCACCTGCCCGGCCTTGATGTGGGGGGATCGAATCGCGTTTCGCGCGATGTCGTTCGCCCCGATCTTGTGCGCCGCGTACGCCGTGCCGGACAGCGCGACCGTCAACGCCAGGAATGCCACACCGTTCTGCTTGATCACCCTTACGAACCTGTTCATCGGATCCGCCTCTCTATTCATCGGCAATAGCCGATCCCAATTTCAGTACCGATGTCAGCCTCGATGCGTACAGAAACATATCCCGAACGCTCAGGCCGGCACTGACTCGGGCGCGAGGTCGGGCGGGTCGGAGCCGCCCTGCATCTCGTCGAAGCGCTGGGTCGGCAGCCGCCGCGTCGTCCAGAAGGCACCGAGGGTGAGGAAGGCGGCGAAGAGGAACGCGGTCTTCAGCGCTTTCAGCTGCGCGTCCTCGTAGTTCTCGACCAGGGCGTCGGTCGTCGGCGCGTCCAGCCCGGCAGCTTCGGAGCCGGTCCGCACCTCTTCGGAGGAGACGAAGCTCCCCCCCGTGCTGAGCTGCACTTCGAGCGCGCCGCTGACCTCGTCGGAGATCCGCTCGTCCGCCCTGACGTTGGCGGTGAAGGCGGCGATCAGGCCGGTGATCACGACCGCGCCGAGGAAGGCGGTGCCGAGCGAGGAGCCGAGTTGTTGGGCGGTGTACTGCAGGCCGCCGGCCTCGCTGCGGTCGGCGTCCCCGACGGCCGACTGCACGACGTTGCCGAGCTGCGAGGCGATCAGCCCCATGCCGATCCCGAGCACGCCCATCGCGATCAGGAAGGAGGCGTTGTCGAGTTCGGGCTCGATCGTGCTCAGCAGGAGGAGGATCGCGACGAAGACGATCGCGAGGCCGACCCGCACCAGCGGCCTGGGCGCGAAGCGCTTGGCGAGCGCCGAGCCGGCGATCGCGGTGAAGAAGAGCCCGGCCGAGGCGGGCAGCATCCGCACCCCGGTTTCCAGCGCGTCGAGACCCTGGACCACCTGCAGGAAGAGCGGGATCGTGAAGAAGATCCCCATCAGGACCAGGTTCTGGGCGAGGAACATCGCCACCCCGCTGCGCAGCTGGGAGATCTTGAGCAGGGCGAGATGGACGAGCGGCGCCCGGCCGTGCCGCTCGCGGCGGCGCTCCCAGGCGACGAAGCCGGCGAGGACGAGCGCCCCGGCGGCGATCACGAACGGGGTGAGCGAGAAGCCGAAGATCTCGATCGGCGAGTCGCGCGGCGCCAGCCAGCCCCAGTTGCTCGCCTGCAGCACGCCGAGCACGATCAGCGCCAGGCCGGCTGCAGAGAGGGCGCTGCCGACCCAGTCGAGGGCCGGCGCCTTGCCCTCCCGCTCGGGCTCGCGGATCAGCCGCGTGCCGGCGAGGATGCCGAGCGCGACGACGACCTCGCCGACGAAGACGACGCGCCAGCTCAGCTCGGTCGTCGCCCAGCCGCCGAGGATCGGGCCGACCGCGATCCCGGCGCCGGCGACGCCGCCGAGCACGCCGTAGGCGAGGGCGCGGTCGCCGCCGCGGTAGTTGCCGGCGACGAGCGCGACCAGCGCCGGCAGGACGAGGGCGGCGCCGATCCCCTCCAGCACCGACCAGCCGAGCATCAGCGAGGGCACGTTCCAGGAGGCCGCGGTCAGCGCCGAGCCGGTGCCGTAGATGGTCAAGCCGAGCGCGAAGGCGCGCCGCCGCCCCCAGAGGTCGCCGAGCTTGCCGCCGGTCAGCATCAGCCCCGCCATCACCAGCGCGTAGAAGGCGATTACCGCCTGGATCGTGGTCACCGTCGTGTCGAAGTCCTCGACCAGCTGCGAGATAGCGACGTTCATCACCGCCTGATCGAGCACCATCAGGAACTGGGCGACGGCGAGGACGACGAGGACCCCCCACTTGGCCATCGTCAGCTCACCAGCCCCACGATTCCGCGAACGATCACGAGCGTGCCCAGCACGATGGCACCGATTATCCCCGCCTGCCGGCCGTTGCGGACGAGCCAGGCGCGGAAGCGGTGAACGCGGTCCGCCGTCTTCTCCGGCGCGAAGAGGTAGCCGGCGAGCGGCACCTCGAGCAGCAGCTGCTGGATCAGGCAGAAGAGGAGGACGAGCAGGACGGTCGGCGCGACGGCGGCGTCGAGCTTGTGGATGTGGTTGAGGGCGGTCAGATAGGAGATGCCGGGGAAGCTGAGCAGGAGGCCGACGACGAAGGCGACCCGCGGCGAGCCGCGGCCGAGCAGCCGCATCGGCAGCGCTTCCCTTTCCTCGCCGCCGCCGTCCTCGAGCTTCGCCTGCTTGCGGCGCGCTTTGCGCTCGCGCACGGGGCGGTCGCGGTCGGTGGCGAGGACGAAGGCGACGAGCAGCAGGAGCAGGCCGACGACGATGTCCTCCGCCGGGCTGAGCGTGCTTTTGCTCGTTTCGGTCGCGCTCGATTCGGGCAGGGCGTAGACGATCACGAGGCCGAGGCTGATGCTGGTCGTGTAGGCGCCGAGCAGGTAGCCGACCATCAGTCGCTTCGGGCTGGGCAGGAGCAGCATCAGGGTGACGGCCGCGAGCAGGGTCGGGTTGAGCATTGCGAAGAACGCAAGGAAGAAGACCTGGCCGAGGTCACCCATGCGAGGGCCTCCCGCTCACGAGCAGCGCTCGCAGGTTCCGCGCAGGACGACGTCGTGGTCGGTGACCTCGAAGCTGATCGCCTCGGAGAGCTCGTCGATCGCCCGCTCCAGCGAGTCGTCCTCGAAGGGGACCATCCGCCCGCAGCGGCGGCAGATCGCGTGGTGATGGTGCTCGCCGCCCGGCTCGACCCGCTCGTAGCCGGCGGTGCCGCGGCTCACCTCCATGCGCTGGACGAGGCCGAGCCCTTCGAGCTGCTCGAGCGCCCGGTAGACGCTGGCGCGGGCGACGGCCGGCTTGCGCCGGCGCAGCTCGTCGTCGAGCTCGATTGCGGTCACCGCGCAATCGTGCCCGGCCAGCGCCTCGACAACCGCGGTGCGGGCGCCGCCGCGCCGGTAGCCGGCCTCGTTCAGGGCGGCGAGCGCGTGCTCTGCCCAGGCGCTGTCGACCCTGGTCGTCACTCAGGCGATCCTAACCTCGGGCGGGACGATCTCCGAACGGCGGCGGCGCAGCGCGGCGGCGAGCAGGGCGAGCGGGTAGGCGGCGACGAGCGCCAGGGCGACCGAGGCGCCGCCCGCCGTCCCCACGTAGTAGGAGAGGTAGAGGCCGGCGACGCCGCCCAATGCCGCGATCGCCGCCGCCAGCGCGATCGTCGGCGCCATCCGCTCGCTGAACTGGCGGGCGGCGGCGGCCGGGGCGACGAAGACGGCGACGACGAGCAGGTTGCCGAGGCCCTGGACCGCGACCACCGTCCCGGCCGCGAGCAGGACGAGCAGCGCCGCCTCGGCGAGGGCCGGCGAGACGCCGAGGGCGCGGGCGGCGTCGCGGTCGAAGCCGACGACGAGCAGCCGGCCGTGGAGCAGGCGCAGGGCGACGGCGACGACGGCGAGGAGCGCCGCGGCGGCGATCAGGTCGGCGTCGCCGACGCCGAAGACGTCGCCGAAGAGCAGCGACTCGACGCCGGGCGGCGAGCGCGGCGAGAGCGCGAGCAGGACCCCGAGCCCGAGCATCGTCGTCACCACGACCGCGACCGCGGCCTCGCGGCCGACCCCGGCGACGCGGGCGGCGAGGACGATCGCGAGCGCGGCGAGGAGCGCCGCCGGGGCGGCGCCGAGCAGCAGCGAGACGCCGGCGATCGCGGCGAGGACGAGGCCGGGGAAGAGCGAGTGGGCGAGCGACTCGGCGGCGTAGGAGAGGCCGTAGTGGACGACCCAGCAGCCGAGCGCCCCGCCGGCGACGCCGACGAGGACGACCTCGGCGAGGGCGCGCAGCATGAAGGGCTGTTGCAGTGGCTCGAGCATCAGTGGTCGTGATGGTGGGGAGGCAGGATCGCGCGGCCGCCGCCGCCGGGAATCTCGACGATCGCGCCGCCGTAGGTCGCTTCCAGGACGCGCAGGTCGGCGAGCACCTCGGCCGGCGCGCCGAAGGCGATCTGGCGGTGGTTGATGCAGAGGACGAGGTCGCAGGCGCGCGCCTGCTCGAGCTCGTGGGTGGCGAGGACGACGCCCCGTCCCTCCGCCGCGAGCTCGCCGATCAGCGCTTCCAATGCCTCGGCGCTGACCCGGTCGAGGCCCGAGAAGGGCTCGTCGAGCAGCAGCAGGCCGGCGTCCTGGACGAGCGCCCGCGCGATCAGCGTGCGCTGGCGCTGCCCGCCGGAGAGCTCGCCGTAGGTGGCGCCGGCCAGCTCGCCGAGGCCAACCCGCTGCAGCGCCCGCTGCGCCTCGCGCCGCTCGCGCCTGCCGGGGTGCCGCCACCAGGGCAGGCGGGGGATCGCCCCCATCGTCGCCACGTCGAGGGCGGAGACCGGATAGTCGAGGCGCGAGCGCTCGGTCTGCGGGACCAGGCCGCAGCGGGCGCCGACCGTCAGCGTCCCCGCCAATGGCCGCAGCTGGCCGAGCAGCGCCCGCAGCAGCGTCGTCTTGCCGCCGCCGTTGGGGCCGAGCAACGCGAGGGTCTGGCCGGCGGCGAGCGTCAGCTCGACCTCGGAGATCGCCGCCGCGCCGTCGTAGCCGGCGGCGAAGCCGGAGGCCTCGATCAGGGGAGCGCCGGGCATCCCCGCCTCCCTCCCGTGAAGCCGCGCGCCATCGCCTCGGCGTTGGCCCGCTCCATGCCGACGTAGGTGGCCGCCGGCGAGCCGGCCGGGCCGAGCGTGTCGCCGTAGAGCGTGTAGTCGGACGAGGCGCCGGTCTGGCGGGCGATCTGTTCGGCGACCGCGGCGCTGACCGAGCTCTCCGGGAAGACGGCCTGAACGTGCTCGCGTTCGATCGTCCCGACCAGCGCCGCCAGGTCCTTTGCCGAGGGCTGACCCTCCGTCGTCTGCGAGGGGACAACCGCACCAACGACGTCGATCCCGTAGCGGCGCGCGAAGTAGCCGAAGGCGTCGTGGTCGGTGACCAGCTTGCGGCGCGAGCGGGGAATGGAGTCGAGGCAATTGGCGATGCCGGCGTCGAGCGCCCGCAGGCGGCGCAGGTAGGCGCCCGCGTTGCGCTCGATCTCGCGCCGCTGGGCGGGAAGCGCGGCGGCAAGGCGGCGCTCGATCTCGCGCACGGCCGCCTCGGCGTTGCGCGGATCGTGCCACCAGTGCGGGTCGTAGGGCGAGGACTCGGCGGTGCCGGAGGCACTGGGCAGGCGCTCAGGGACGAGGGCGCCGAGGTCGACGACTTCGGCGTCGCTGCCGCTATCTCTGATCACCTGGCTCATCCAGCTGTCGAGCTCGTCGCCGCTGACGAAGACGAGCTTCGCGTCTGCGGTGGCGACGACGTCGCTGGGCCGCGGTTCGTAGGCGTGCGGGTCGGAGTTGGGCTGCAGGATCTGGTGGACGGCGACCGCGTCGCCGCCGACCTCGCGGACGAAGTCGGCGATCTGGGTCGTCGTCGCGACGACCTCGACCTGACCGGGCTTGGCGCCCGTGCCGCCGGCGCAGCCGGCCGCGATCAATGCGACGGTCGCGAGCGCGGCGGCGGCCAGCGCTGGCGCGCGGGGCGCGTCCCAGGTCGCCCGCGCCGCGGCGACGACGGCGAAGGTCGCCCCGGAGACGACGGCGATCGTCCCCCCCGGCGGTGCGTCGGTCTTGACCGAGAGCCAGAGGCCGGCGGTGCCCTCGATCGCGACGAGGGCGATGCTGGCCAGCTGCCAGGTCCGGATCCGCGTCGTGAAGAGCCGCGCGGTGAGGGCCGGGACGACGAAGAGCGCGGCGACGAGCAGCGCGCCGACCACGCTCAGCGCGGCGACGATCGCGAGCGCGACGAGGCCGAGCAGGGCGAGATCGAGCGCCCGGCCCCCCGCTCCCGCGGCGCTCCCCGGCCCCGGGTCGAAGCCGGCCGTGAGCCAGCGGTGGCCGAGCAGCAGCGAGGCGGCGACGGTCGCGACAGCGGCGAGGCCCGCGAGCGCGATGTCGCCGCCGTCGACGAGCAGCAGGCTGCCGAAGAGCAGGGTCTCGACGTTGGCGCCGGAGCCGAAGACGTCGCTGGCGAGGATGACGCCGCCGGCGAGGCAGGCGACGAGGACGAGCGCGACGACGCTGTCGCGGTCCTCTTCGTCGCGGCGGCCGAGCAATGCCGCGCCGAGGCTGAAGGCCGTCGCGGCGCCAAGGGCGCCGAGCGGGGCGGCGAAGCCGAGCCCGTCGGCGAGCACCAGCCCGGGAAATGCCGCCGTCCCGACCGCGTGGGCGAAGAAGGCGAGGCCGCGGAGGACGATCCAGGTGCCGAGCAGGCCGGCGGGCACGGCCAGGATCAGGACCTCGGCGACGCCCCGCTGGACGAAGGGCAGCTGGAAGGGCTCGAGCACGGCCCGGCGATTAAATCAAAATGAGACTCGTTTTTATTTTCTCTAGGAGGCGGCGGAGGCAGGCCGCGAGGGCGCGCTGCCCGGCTCCGGCTCGATCCCGGCGAGCCGCCGCAGCTCGTCCAGCTCATGCTCGATCCCCTCGCGCAGCACCGCCAGGTCGGCAACGCGGCCGCGGTCGGCGTTGAGCCCGAAGCTGAGCGCGCCGTCGTAGCTGACCGCGGCGACCCCGACCGCGTGCCCGGAGAAGATCGGCACCAGGGGCAGGACGCGGCGGGCCGGGGCGCCGAGCGCGTAGAGCGTCAGCTGCGGGCCGGGGACGTTGGTGATCGTGACGTTGAAGAGCCGCGGCGCGAAGGCGATGCGGGCGACGATGCTGTGGACGAGCGGCGGTGCCGCGCCGGCCAGCTCCATCAGGGCCTCGGCGCCGCCCGCCTGGCCGGCCTGCTTCAGGTCGGCGGAGGCGGCGGCCGTGCGGTGGTAGCGCAGGAGCGGGTCGGGCTCGGCGACCGGCAGCTCGACGAAGAGCGAGGAGACGCGATTGCCGAGCGCCAGCGACTCGCCTGCCTGGCGCAGGTTGACCGGGACCATCGCGCGCACGCAGTCGTCGATCTCCTCGCCGCGCTGCTCGAAGAGCCGGCGCAACCCGCCGGCCGTGGCGGCGAGGACGACGTCGTTGACGGTGCCGCCGAGCTGGCGCTTGATCTTCTTCAGGTCATCGAGCGGCACGACCGTCGCGTCGAAGCGCCGCGTGGCGCCGATCTCGTCGTTGAGGCTCGTCTGCGGCGCGCCGACCAGCTCGTCGCGGACCAGCAGATCGGCGAGCGCCCGCGAGCGGTCGAGCAGGGGGCGCAGCTTGCCTGGGTGTAGCGCCGCGTCGACGCCGGCGCGGGCGCCGCCGACAAGCCTGCCGAGCAGGCCGTGCTCCTCCCCACCGCCGTCCTCGGCGCCGAGCATCTCGAGCACGCCCTTGGAGCCGGGCGGCGGGTTCGGCTCCGCGTCGAGCACCACGGTGGTCACCGAGGCGCCGCTCATCCCGTCGATCATGCAGTGGTGCACCTTGGCGGCGAGCGCCCAGCCGCCGTCCTCGAGGCCGTCGAGCAGGAACATCTCCCAGAGCGGGTGGCGGCGGTCGAGCCGGTGCGAGTAGAAGTCGCCGAGCCACTCGTGCAGCTCGGCCTCGCCGCCGGGCGCGGGCAGCGTCGCGTGGCGCACGTGGTTGGCGACGTCGAAGTCGTCCTCCGGCGACCACTCGGGCCAGCCGAACCTACCGACGCGCGGCGTCGAGAGCCGGCAGCGGAAGCGGGGCAGCAGCTCCAGCCGCTCGTCGAGCAGAGCCTGGACGTCGGCGAGCGACGGGGTGCCGCCGTCGGGCAGCGGGTCGAAGACCATCGTCCAGCCGACGTGCATGTGGGCGGCCTCGTCGGCCTCCTCGAGCTCGAGGAAGGCTGCGTCGAGCGGTGTCAGATGGTCTGCCACGGCTTTGAACGTATGGCAGCGGCGACTGAGCGCCAACCGTAGGAACTGCTGATCCGGTTGCGGACTACCTGTAGCTTGCGAGCCGTGCGAGGGAAGAGGCGATGAGGGCCCTGGTGCAGCGGGTGAGCCAGGCGGCGGTCGATGTCGAGGGTGAGCGGGTAGCGCAGATCGGCCCCGGCCTGCTCGTCCTGCTCGGGGTGCGGCGCGGCGACACGGCCGAGCAGGCCGACCGGCTGGCCGAGAAGGTGCGCGCGCTGCGCGTCTTCGACGACGCCGAGGGGCGGATGAACGAGCCGCTGGGCGAGCGCGAAGTGCTCTGCGTCAGCCAGTTCACCCTCTACGGCGACGCCCGCAAGGGCAACCGGCCCAGCTACGCCGAGGCGGCGCCGGGCGAGGAGGCCGAACCGCTGTACGACCGCTTCTGCGAGCGCCTCGGCGCGGCCAAGGGCGTCTTCGGCGCCTGCATGGGCGTGGCGCTGGTCAACGACGGCCCCGTGACGCTTCTACTCGAGGCCTAAACCCCTTCCGGTGCGCTTTATGTGGCTATGAGTGGCATAAAGCGCACCGGAAGCGTGATCAGGGCAGCGACGGAGCGGGACGCGGACGCCGTCGTCGCGCTCTGGACCGAGGCCTACTTCAGCGAAGGCGAGGGCGGCCGGGACACGCCGTATGACCGGGGCGAGTTCGAGGCGACTGCCGCGGCCGCGGCGCACCTCCTCGTCGCCGAGCGCGACGGCGAGGTGGTCGGCGTCGTCGCCCTGCTCGGACCTGACGAGCCCTCCCGGGCGGTCGCTGACGAGGGCGAGGCGGAACTGGCGCGGCTCGTCGTCGGCTCGGGCGCGCGCCGCCAGGGCATCGGGCGCGCCCTGGCCGAGCGCTGCGCCGAGCTGGCGCGGGCGGAGGGCTGGCCGGCGATCGCGCTTTGGAGCCGCCCCTACCAGACCGCCGGCCACCGGCTCTACGAGTCGCTCGGCTACGAACGCCTGCCCGGGCGCGACAGCGTCGACGAGACCGGCTTCGCCCGCTTCGTCTTCCGCCTCCCGACAGAATGACGACCGTGGAGAACCTGACCGCGCGCCTCGAGGGGTTGATCGTCGTGCTCGAGCCATTGCGCGCGGAGCACGCCGAGGAGCTGTGGGGGGCGGCGCAGGCGGAGGAGACCTGGGCCTGGCTGGCACACCTGAACGTGCGCGAGCGCTTCGACGCCTGGCTGCGGCTGACCCTGGAGGCGGCCGAGGCCGGCCGCGAGGGCCCGTTCACGACCCGCCGCCGCGACAGCGGCGAGGCGATCGGCAGCAGCCGCTTCCTCGCCGTGCGCCCCGCCGACCGCGTGGTCGAGATTGGCTGGACCTGGCTGCACCCGAGCGCCTGGCGCAGCGGCGCCAACGTCGAGGCCAAGCTGCTGATGATGCGCCACGCCTTCGAGACCCTCGGCTGCGTGCGGGTCGAGTTCAAGACCGACGCCCGCAACGAGCGCTCGCGCGCCGCCCTCGCCGCCCTCCCGGCCCAGTTCGAGGGCATCTTGCGCAACCACATGATCGTCCCCGACGTCGGCCAGCGCGACTCCGCCTACTTCAGCGTGATCGACTCCGAGTGGCCCGAGGTTCGCGCCAACCTCGAACGGCGCCTGCGGGCCCACCGGGACGACGCGTGACCGGCCGCTGCGTGGACGCGGCGCCGTGGCGGCGGCTGGAGGGCGGAGCGGAGCTTCGCCTGCTGAGGACCGACGACGCGCCGGAGCTGCACGCCCTGATCGAGGCCAACCGAGAGCGCCTCGTCACCGAGCTGAGCAAGGGCACGATGACCCAGGCGGTGCAGGCGCTCGTCGAGCACGCCTTCTCGGTCTGGGAGCTGAACCGGGTTGAAATCCGGGTGGCCCCGGACAACCAGCGCAGCGCGGCAATCCCGCTGCGCCTCGGGTTCGAGTACGAGGGCACCCTGCGCCAGGCCCAGCGGATCGGCGACCGCTACGTCGACCTCGCCGTCTACGCGCTGCTCGCCGCCGGCCAGCTAGCCGGCCGCAACGCTTTTTCAATGGATTCCATTGAAAAAGCGTTGCGGCCGAAGTGGGATCGCGGTTAACGCTCGGTGCCGAGCGCGTCGTCGATGAAGGGGCCGAGCAGCTCGCCGGCCTGGGCGGCGGTGCCCTCTGGGGAGCCGTTGGGCACCGTGACGTAGCTGATCGCGAGGCGGACGAGCGATTCGGCGAGGAGCAGGACCTTGGGGGCGGGGGCCTGCGGCCAGCCCTCCTCGATCGTCGCAGCGAGGCGCGCCGTCGCCCATTGCACGACCGGCATGCCCTGGGTGGTGACGAAGGGCAGCATGCCGCCGGTGCCGTCGTCGCTGAGCATGATGCGGACGAGAGGGTCCTCGCCGGCGGCGCTCAGGAAGGTTTCCAGCGCCGCGGCGACCGCCGCGTGCGGATCGCCAAGGCGCTCGCGCACGGCGGCGTCGACCGCGTCGAGGAAGCGCTCGCCCTCGTGGATGACGAAGGCCTGGCCGAACTCCTCGCGGTTGCCGAACTCCTTGTAGAGGGTCTGGCGGCTGACGCCGGCCGCGCCGGCGACGTCCGACATCGTGATCTCCGACCAGGAGCGGTGCTGGAGCGCGTCGCGAGCGGCGCCGAAGAGCGTCTCCCGCAGGAGCGCTTTCGCCGCCTCCGGATATGGCGTGCGCTGGGTGGCCACGCCGGGCATCGTCCCAGCGGACGCGGTCAAACGTCCCCCTCCCCCTCGTCGGCAGGCTCGAAATCGACCTTGTCGCGGACGCCGCAGTCGGGGCAAGCCCAGTCGTCTGGCACCTCGCTCCACGGCGTCCCCGGCGGAAAGCCCTCGCGCGGATGGCCCTGCTCCTCGTCGTAGAGGTAGCCGCAGGACGGACAGCGCCAGCGGCTCAAAATCCAGCCCTCCGCTTCGCTCGCGGCGCGAAGAACCAGGTATGCACGCTTGCTCGCTCCGCGATCACGCCGCGACTCCCGGGCCCGCTCCGTAGCGGGAGAGCACGCGGCCGAGCTTGCGCGGGTGGATGTTGGCCCGCGTCACCTCGCCTTCGTAGTGCTCGAGCAGCCGGCGGTCCATCACCCGGCG
>Ga0055439_10000011_pt1 | contig 22504 bp, 23 predicted proteins | sample Browns_TuleB_D2_FD_57732 | JGI IMG/M metagenome (GOLD analysis project Ga0055439, IMG submission 57732) | Wetland microbial communities from San Francisco Bay, California, USA, that impact long-term carbon sequestration - Browns_TuleB_D2 | ecosystem: Environmental > Aquatic > Marine > Wetlands ...
CCGCCCGAAGTGAGGCGGCAGGCGATATCGGCAGAAACGGCCGCAAAAATGATGAAAATTCTGGAAGGGACCGTGTCCAAGGAAGGGACCGGGGAACGGGCGGCCATCCCGGGTTACCGAATTGCGGGCAAGACGGGCACCGCCCAAAAGATCGATCCGGTGACACGGCGGTATTCGAGACAGGATACGGTAACCTCCTTTGTCGGAATCGTTCCGGCGGAGGATCCCCGGATCGTGATTCTGGTCGTCGTGGACAGTCCTAAGGGGGTGGCCTGGGGCGGGACCGTCGCGGCCCCGGCCTTCAAAAATATCGCCGAGCAGGTCCTGAGATACATGCAAATTCCGCCTCGGACCCAGGAGCGTATCGTGTTGACCGCGGCCGGATAGGCGCGGCCGAGAACTACGGAGACCATGCGATTGAAAACCCTGTTGCAAGCGCTTCCGGACGCCCGAATCCTTGCCGGGGACCGGGACAAGAATCCCGAGATCGTCCAGCTGTCGGCCGATTCACGCCTGACGGGTCCCGGCGGCTTATTCATCGCCATTCGGGGTCAGCATTCGGATGGGCATGCCTTCATACGGGATGCGGTTCGACGAGGGGCGGCGGCCGTCGTCATGGAGGAGGTCGGGATTCCGTATCCGGCTACGGGCACGGTGCCGGTCATGGCGGTGAAGGACACCCGGCTCGCCCTGGCCCGCTTGGCGGACCGGTTTCATGATCATCCCTCCTTGCGACTCGGCATGATCGGTGTGACCGGTACCAACGGCAAGACGACCGTGACATACCTGATCCGGAACATCCTGAAATCGGCGGGACACCGGGTGGGTTTGCTCGGAACGGTGGCTTACGAGCTGGATGACGAGCAACTTCCCTCCACGCATACCACGCCCGAGGCCCACGTTTTGCAGGCGTTACTGTCCCGCCTCGCGGGGAAAGGAGCCCAGGACGTCGTCATGGAGGTTTCTTCACATGCCCTGGCCATGGATCGGGTCGAGGGATGCGATTTTGATGTGGCCGTCTTTACAAACCTCACGCAGGATCACCTGGATTTCCATCAGTCGATGGAAAAATACTTTGAGGCAAAGCAAAAGCTCTTTTCGGGTCTCGCCCGACCGACGCGAAAGTCCCGGCCCAAGCGAGCCGTGATCAACGGCGACGATTCCTGGGGTCGAAGATTGATCGAGTCGACCCCGGCGCCCGTCTGGACATACGGGCTGGAACAGGAAGCCGACATTACCGCCCGGGATATCCGCGGGGGCCTCGAGGGACTGAGCTTCACGGCCGTGACGCCGCTCGGATCGTTCGGGGTGAAGTCCTCCCTCGTGGGACGGCACAATGTCTACAATATACTCGCGGCGATCGGCGCCTCGATCCATCTGGAAATTCCGGCCGGAATCATCGAACGTGGAATCGAACAACTGGCCTTCGTGCCGGGTCGCTTCGAAAGGCTCGATACGGGCCGGGGATTCAGCATGATCGTGGATTATGCCCACACGGAGGACGCCATGGAACGCCTCCTTCGGACCGCGGCGGATTTGACCGCCGGTCGGGTGATTACCGTCTTCGGATGCGGCGGCGATCGGGACCGGGGCAAGAGAGCCCCCATGGGCCGGACGGCGGCGCGACTAAGCGACGTCGTGATCATCACCTCCGACAATCCCCGCAGCGAGGATCCCGCCCGCATTATTCAAGAGGTGCAGGTCGGCGTGCAGGAAGGCTCGGCGCTCAAAAAGAGCAAGGTTCAGGTGATAACGATTCCGGACCGGAGGGCCGCGATTGAGCGGGGATTGGAACTCGCCCGTCCGGGGGATGCGGTGATCGTGGCCGGAAAGGGCCACGAAGAATACCAGATCATCGGTGACCGTATTCTGCCCTTTGACGATCGGCAGGTGGGCCGCGACTGGATCAGGAAACATCGGTCGGAAAGCGGGGGGCGCGGGGCCTCACGGGACACCCGACGATAGCGCTCGGCCTCTTACAGATTAAGGACCAGATGATTTTGATGTTGACGACTCGGGTGGCCGGTATGGAGACGTTCTTCACAGCGGACGAGATTCTTTCGGCAACCGGGGGACGGCTGATACGGGGCGAGCCGTCCCAGGGTGTGGCGGGACTGTCCATTGATTCAAGGACGATCCAGACCGGGGAACTGTTCATCGCGATCAAGGGAGACCGGTTCGACGGCCACCGATTTATCTACGATGCCCTCGGGCGGGGGGCCGGGGGTGTATTGGTGAGCGTATCCGCCCACCGCATCCCGAACACCGCGGAGGAGGAAGTCCTGCTGCGCGGAAAACTGCTCATTGGCGTGACCGATACGGTGGCGGCCCTTCAGGAGCTTTCGCGGTATCATCGTCTGCGGTGGTCGCTTCCGATCGTGGCCGTCACCGGCAGCAACGGAAAGACCACGACAAAGGAAATGGCGGCCGGCATCCTCTCCGAACGATACGTCACCTTGAAGAACGATGGGAACTTCAACAACCGGATCGGTGTTCCGCTCACGTTGCTGCGACTGAAAGCGAGGCATCAGGCCGCCATCCTGGAAATGGGAATCAGCCGGCCCGGTGAATTGCAGCGCCTGTGCGAGATCGCCGTGCCCCGGGTCGGCATCATCACGAATATCGGCCCGGCGCATCTCGAAACTTTCGGGACCATTGAAGCGGTTGCCGCCGGAAAAGCCGAAATACTGGCCTCGCTTTCCCCGTCCGTTGGAGTGGGAATCTTAAACCGGGACGACCCCTTTTTCCCTTTTCTCCGGGCCCGGTGCTCCGGCCGAACGGTGACGTTCGGCTCGAATCCGGAATCCGACATCCGGGTGGAGGATCTTGACGTCGAAGGGGAACCGGGAACGATTCTTCTGGGAATTCGTCCGACCGTGATCGGAATGGCGCGGCGCCAGGAGAAAAACGATTCCCGGACCGCGGTCGCCGGCGGGTCGAAAGCCGCTTCAAATGGTTCGGAACGACTCAAGGTCCGGATCCGCCTCGGCGTGATCGGCCGGCACAATACGCTGAACGCCGCCGCGGCGGCCGCGGCCGGCCTCGTCCTGGGTTGCGATCTCGACAATGTTCGGAACGGCCTGGAGCGTTTTCGACCGGTTCCGATGCGTTCGGAATTGATTCCGTGGGAGGGCCGGACGGTCCTCAACGACGCGTACAACGCCAATCCGGCGTCGATGCGGGCGGCCCTGGAAACGCTGCGAGGGATTTCAAAACAGGGACGCCGGATTGCGGTCCTGGGAGATATGCTGGAACTCGGGCCGGATTCGTCCGAGGCGCACCGGGAAATCGGGCGGGCCGCGGTTGCATGCGGAACGGATTACCTGATTACGGTCGGATCCCAAGCCGCCGAGAGCGCGGAGGCCGCGGGGGCCTCCGGGATGGATCGGAGCTGCATCTCGGTCTGCGCGGATCCGTTGGAGGCGGCGGAGGTGTTGAAGCGCGTGGCGGCGTCCGGTGATGTCATTCTGATCAAAGGTTCGCGGGGCACGCGGATGGAGAAGATTTTGGACCACCTTTCGATCAAGCGGTAGGAAATTATGCTTTATCACATCCTGTATTCGTTCTATCCGGACCATCCTGTATTCAATGTCTTCCGCTACATTACGTTTCGAACCAGCTATGCCGTTCTGACCGCCTTTTTGATCTGTTTCGTGATGGGGCCCTGGGCCATCCGCAAATTACGAAGTTCCCAGATCGGACAGCAAATCCGGGATGACGGGCCCAAATCCCATCAGTCGAAGGCCGGTACCCCGACCATGGGCGGCCTGATCATCCTGGCGGCCGTCTTGGGTTCCACGCTGCTCTGGGCGGACCTGCGAAGCCCGTATGTCTGGCTGCTGATCTTTTCGGTGGTCTTCTTTGGACTCATCGGATTTACCGATGACTATCTCAAATTCGTGAAAAAACATTCGGCCGGCTTGTGGCCCCGGTATAAATTCCTGGGACAAACCGCCGTCGCGGCCGTCATCGTCGGCGTCCTGTACGGCGCGCTTCATTATTCGACCCAGCTCAGTGTGCCGTTTTTCAAAAATTTTCATCCGGATCTCGGCTGGTTCTACCTGCCGTTCGCCGTCCTCGTGATCGTGGGCGCCTCGAACGCCGTCAACCTGACGGACGGTCTGGACGGATTGGCCGCCGGTCCGGTGGCCGTGACCGCCATCGCATACACCATCGTGACCTACGTGACGGGCCACCGCGTCTTTGCCGAGTATCTCCTCATCCCCTATATCGACGGAGCCGGCGAACTGGCGGTGATTTGCGGGGCGCTGTTCGGCGCCTGTCTCGGCTTCCTCTGGTTCAACAGTTACCCCGCGTCGGTATTCATGGGCGATGTCGGCTCGCTTCCGCTGGGCGGAATTTTGGGAACCGTCGCGGTGATCACCAAGCACGAGTTCCTGCTGCTCCTTGTGGGGGGCCTGTTCGTCCTGGAGGCCCTTTCGGTGATTCTGCAGGTGGCGTCGTTTAAAATGCGGGCCAAGCGGATTTTTTTGATGGCCCCGCTGCATCACCATTTTGAGCTCAAGGGATGGTCGGAACCCAAGGTCGTGATTCGGTTTTGGATCATTGCCATCGTGATGACCCTTCTCAGCCTGACCACCTTGAAGCTCCGGTGACGATGCCGCCGCCGTTCGAGGGGAGACGCGTGACGGTGGTGGGGCTGGGACGGAGCGGCCGGGCCGCGACCCGCCTTCTGGTCAGGCAGGATGCGGCCGTGACGGCCACGGACCGCCGGCCGGTCGAAGATCTGCCCGACGCGATGTCGGCGTTGAAAGATTTTCCGGTCCGGTATTACATGGGGGGTCATCCGCCGGAGGCCTTCCAAGATGCGGACCTGATCGTCGTGAGCCCTGGCATCGACGCGGAACGGATGGATGCGGTGCGCATCGCGAAGTCCCGCGGGATCCCGGTGATCGGCGAAATGGAGCTCGGATTTCGTTTTGCCACCGCCCCGATCCTGGCGATTACGGGGACAAACGGAAAAAGCACCACGACCGCTCTGGCCGGAGCAATTCTGGAGGCCGCGGGTCACCGCGTTTTTGTGGGCGGGAATCTGGGTCGGCCGCTGTGCGAAGCGGTTCTGGAACGAACGTCATGGGACTGGATCGTATTGGAAGTAAGCAGCTTCCAGTTGGAGACCATTCAGGCGTTTCGGCCACGGATCGCGGTTCTGATGAATGTGACGTTGAACCACATGGATCGATACAGGAGCATGGAGGACTATCTGGCGGCAAAGATGAGACTTTTTGAAAACCAGACGGAGACCGACGAGGCCGTGGTCAGCGCCGATGATCCGCTTGTTTTCAAAAGGACTGTTTCGGTGCGATCCCGACGGATTCTCTTCGGTCAGGCGGCACGGCCGGAGGCCGGGGTCTACCAGGAAGGGGAATCCGTGACGGCGCGCGGGGTGACGTCCCCGTCCGAACGGCTCGAGATCCTTCGGAGGGAAGACATCCGGCTGCCGGGCAGGCACAACCTGGAAAACGTCCTCGCGGCTTCGGCGGCGGCGCTGCTATGCGGATGTCCGGCGGATCGCATCCGGGAGTCGGTTCGGAATTTCAAGGGGCTGGAACACCGTCTTGAACCGGTTCGGAATCGCAAGGGTGTGCTTTACGTAAACGATTCGAAAGCGACCACGACCGAGGCCCTCGCCAAGGCCCTCGAGGCCTTTACCGCTCCGATCGTATTGATCGCGGGGGGACGAAACAAGGGCGGGGAGTTCGCGTCGGTTCGTGAGCTCTTGGGCCGGCGCGTGAAGACGGCCGTATTGATCGGCGAGGCGCGCCCGGTTCTCCGCGCGGCGTGGGAGGGCGCGGCGCCGCTGATCGAATCCGAAAGTTTGGAGGACGCCGTGCAGGTTGCGGCCAAGACGGCGTCGGAGGGTGACATTGTCCTCCTGGCTCCGGCCTGTGCCAGCTTTGACATGTTCCGGGATTTCGAAGACCGCGGCAATCGATTCAAGGCCATCGTGAAGGGACTTTGATTGGGACGTCTGAAGGGAGACAGGGCGTTGATCCTCGTGACCGTGTTGCTTTTGGCGATCGGCGTGGTGATGATCTACAGCGCGAGCGCGGTGTTGGCCGGCCGGCAGTACGGAGATTCGTTCTTCTTCATCAAACGTCAGATCCTTTGGGCCTTGGTCGGCCTGCTTGCGATGATCGTGATGTCCCGCATTCCGTACGGCGTCTGGCAGGCCGCGGCCCTGCCGCTGGTTCTATTCGGTATCGTGCTCCTGGGGCTGGTGCTGATTCCCGGGATCGGTGCAGAGGTGAACGGTTCGCGCCGTTGGCTCCGCCTGGGATCGTTCACCTTGCAACCGTCGGAGCTGGCGCGAATGTGCGCGGTGATTTATCTGGCGAGATACCTTGTAAAAAAACGGGAACGGATGGATGATTTTTTCCGTGATTTCGTCCCTCCGTTGATCGTCATTGGGACGATTCTCACCTTGATCATGGCGGAATCGGATCTGGGGACGGCTGCGGTGATGGGCATGGTGGCCGGTTTGATGCTGTTTATCGGCGGCGCCCGATGGCGGCACCTGTGGGCCATGGGATTGCTCTCCGCGCCGGTTCTGTATGCGATGATCATGAAAATCGGATACCGTCGCCAACGGCTGATGGCTTTCCTGGACCCCTGGCGCGATCCGACCGATTCGGGTTTTCAAATGATTCAGTCCTTCCTGGCGCTCGGCGGCGGGGGTCCGGTCGGAATGGGATTGGGGGAGGGACGCCAGAAGCTGTTCTTTCTTCCGTATCCGCACACCGATTTCATTTTCGCGGTGATCGGCGAGGAATTGGGTTTCGTGGGGACCATGGTGGTTCTGGGACTGTTTGTCGCGCTGGCCTGGCGGGGAATAAGGATCAGTCTGAAAGCTCCGGACCTGTTCGGCCGGCACCTGGCCTTTGGGTTGACGATGATGATCGTCGTTCAGGCCCTGATCAACATGGCGGTGGTGACGGGATTGCTGCCGACCAAAGGGTTGACGCTCCCGTTCTTGAGCTACGGGGGGTCGTCCCTGGTCGTGAACATGGCCGCCATCGGTATCCTGTGGAACATTTCCAGGGAGGCCTATGCGGGTCGATCGGGAGTTTTGGAGAAAATGATCCGGACGGGGACAAAATCAGGCGGATGGGCGCGCGCGCGTGGAATGAGAACCGCGTAGAGACGTCGAGACATGAGGTCGGAGGAATGCGCGTGGTGATTGCAGGCGGGGGAACGGGAGGTCATCTTTTCCCAGGGGTGGCGCTGGCCCGCGAATTTATGCGTCAACGGGAGAATACCGCGATCGTGTTCGTGGGCACGTCCCGTGGTCTTGAATCCCGTATCCTTCCCCGGGAAGGGTTCGAGCTTCGATTGATCCCGATCGGCGGCTGGGTGGGCCTGACGGGAATCCGAAAAATCAAAACGTTGATCCAGATTCCCGCCAGTCTCTGGCGATCCCGGCAGATCCTGAAGGAGGTCCACCCGCAGTTGGTCATCGGGGTGGGCGGGTACGCGTCGGGTCCGGTGATGGCGATGGCCTGCTTGATGCGCATCCCGCGCGTCCTCGTCGAGCCGAACGCGGTCCCCGGTCTGACCAACCGTTTCCTGGCGCGTTGGGTCGATCGAATCTACCTTTCCTTTGATGATACGAGGGCCTGGTTGAAGCGAGGGGTCCGAGCCGGAGCGATCCGGGTTTTCGGAAATCCGGTCCGGGCCGATATCCTCTCGGCCGGCGAGCGAAGGCCGGATGGAACGGATCGGAAAACCGTACTGGTCATGGGCGGCAGTCAGGGCTCCCGGGCGATCAATCACGGAATGGCCGACGCCCTGCCCGAGCTGGAACCCTGGAAAGCAAGGCTCCGGATCGTTCATCAATCGGGGGACAGCGATGGAGTATGGCTCAAGGAAAAATATTCCCAGATGGGTTTCGAGGCCGCGGTTGTCCCGTTTCTTTCGCCCGTATCGGAGGCTTACCGGTCCGCGGATCTCGTTCTGTGTCGTTCCGGCGCGACCACGGTGGCCGAGTTGACCGCGTGCGGCCGGCCGGCGATTCTGGTCCCGTATCCATACGCGACGCACGGGCACCAGGAGAGAAATGCCCGGGCGCTTTCGGAAGCCGGGGCGGCCGAACTTCTTTTGGAGCGGGATCTGACAGGGAAAAGCTTGGCCGCAATGCTTCATTCCCTGCTGACGGATTCCGCCCGGCTGGCCAAAATGGCCGAGGCCAGCCGCCGGCTGGGTCGCCCGGACGCGGCCGAGAAAATTGTGACTGACTGTCTGCAGCTCCTGGGCGCGTAACGGACACGATCGGAGAAAGCGTCGGAATGTTTCGGAAGATTCAGCAGATTCATTTCGTGGGAATCGGCGGAGCCGGGATGAGCGGAATTGCCGAGGTTCTCCTCAATCTGGGGTATCGCGTCACGGGATCCGATCTTTCCCGTTCCGACTCGGTGAAGCGCCTGGAGGGGATGGGAGGGAAGATTTTTATCGGTCATCAGGCTGCCAACATCGGCCAGGCCCAGGTCGTCGTCGTTTCCTCCGCGGTTTCGAAAGAAAACCCGGAGGTCCTGGCGGCCCGGGAACGTCTGATTCCCGTCATTCCCCGGGCCGCGATGCTGGCCGAGCTGATGCGGCTCAAGTACGGCGTCGCGATTGCGGGCGCGCACGGGAAAACGACGACCACCTCGCTGGTGGCGTCGGTCCTGGCGGAGGGAGGCCTGGATCCGACGGCGGTCATCGGCGGGAAGCTGAACCGTTTCGGGAGTCATGCCAAGCTGGGGCAGGGCGAGTTGCTCGTGGCGGAGGCGGACGAAAGCGACGGGTCCTTCCTGAAGTTGACCCCCACCATCGCGGTCGTGACAACCCTGGACCGGGAACATCTCGACTACTACGGGGACATGAGCCGGATCCAAGCCGCCTTCCTGAACTTTTTGAACAAGGTTCCCTTTTACGGGTTGGCGGTCGTCTGTCTGGACCAGGATTCCGTGCAGGAGATCATCCCGCATCTGCAGGTCCGGTATACGACGTACGGAATGACGACCCAGGCGGATCTTGTGGGCAGCGATGTGAAACTGCGGGGATGGGAATCCGAGTTTTCAGTTCACGACCGGCAGAAGAGCCTCGGGCGGTTCCATCTCGCCCTTCCCGGTCTGCATAACGTTTATAACGCACTGGCCGCCATCGCGGTCGGTCTGGAACTCGAGGTCGGGCTGGAAGCGATCCGGAAGGCCCTTTCCGAATTCGGCGGCGTCGAACGCCGGTTTCACCTCGTCGGCGAAAAGAAGAACGTCATGATCGTCGATGACTACGGGCATCATCCGACCGAAATCAAGGCGACATTGGCAGCGGCCCGATCCGGCTGGAATCGGAGAGTGGTGGCTGTTTTTCAGCCGCATCGGTATACCCGCACGCGGGACCTGCTTCGGGAATTTGCCACGGCGTTTTACCAGGCGGATACGCTGATCTTGACCGAAATCTATCCCGCCGGAGAGCCGCCGATCGAAGGGATTTCCGGGCGGATTCTGTACGAACAGATCAAGCAACACGGGCACAAAGACGTCCATTTTCTGACAGGCCCCGAGGCCATCGTGGAACGACTCCTTTCCCTGGTGCGGCCCGGAGACATCGTCCTGACACTCGGGGCGGGGGACGTCTGGAAGATCGGGAAGACGGTCCTGGAGCGATTGTAAAGGATGGATGCCATGAAGCGGTCGGACGAGGCGGCGATCCGGGAGGCGGTCCGAGGGGTGGAAGGGGACATTCGCTGGAGGGAGCCGCTGCGTCTTCACACGACGCTGAGGATCGGCGGCCCCGCCGACGTGTTGATCGTCCCGAAGAACCTGGAGGCGCTGGCCCGCCTGGTTCGACAGGCCCAAGCCGGGAATATCCCGATCTTTGTCATGGGCGGGAGCAACCTCCTGGTGAGGGACGGGGGAATCCGAGGAATTGTGGTCAAGCTTTCCCGGTTCCAGCGCATCACGGATATCGGCGAGACGGAGATGGAGGCCGAGGGAGGCGTGACCTTGTCGCGCCTGTCCCGCCACGCCTACGAGCGGGGATTGGCCGGGTTGGAATTTGCGTCGGGAATTCCGGGATGGGTGGGCGGATCCGTGGTAATGAACGCCGGAACGCGCGAGGGCGAAATGTCCGATGTCCTGACCGGTGTTTCCGTCATGGGGTCGGAGGGAAAGATCCAATCGTTCGGGCGCGGCGACATGACGTTCGGTTATCGCTCCTCGCGCTTTCCACGAGGGGTGATCGTCAGCGCAAAAATGCGTCTCCGCAAAGCGGAGAAGGCGGACATCCGCCGTCGAATGCTGACGTTTATCGATCGGCGCAAGTCGACCCAACCCCTCACCCTGCCCAATGCGGGATCCGTATTCAAGAACCCGATCGGGACCTTTTCGGCGAAGTTGGTCGAGACCGTGGGCCTGAAGGGCTGGCGCATCGGCGATGCGCAGGTCTCGGAGCGCCACGCCAATTTTATCGTCAATCGCGGGAAGGCCACGGCAAAGGAAGTGTTGCAGCTGATCCGATTGATCGGCCGGCGCGTGGAAAAGGACCTGGGAATCACTCTGGAGTTAGAACTCCGGATTGTGGGTCAGGATCGTTGATCCATGCTGACGCGCAAGAAAATCGCGGTTCTGATGGGCGGGAAATCCGCCGAGCGCGAGATTTCCCTAAAGAGCGGTCGGGCCATGGAGGCATCCCTTCGTCGACAAGGCTGCAGCGTGATCTCCCTGGATCCGGATGAAACGCTTCCGGAACGGATTCGGCAGGAAAAGGTGGAGCTGGTCGTTAACGCTCTCCACGGCCGGTGGGGAGAGGATGGGACGATCCAGGGGATGTTGGACATCTTGGGAATCCCGTATACCGGGTCGGGCGTCCTGGCCAGTGCGATCGGCATGAACAAGGCGGTAACGAAACGAATATTGGAGGCCTGCGGAATTCCGACGCCCGCATACACGGTGATCGAAAATCCGCCCCCGGTCGAGGGTCCGCCTCCGGAATTGCCCGGGGAACTGGATTTCCCGGTGGTCGTCAAGCCGGCATCGGAGGGATCGACCATCGGCGTGACGATCGTGGAATCAGCGGACGGACTCCGGGCCGCGTATGCCGAGGGCTTCCGACATGGGAGGCCGATTGTGGTCGAGGCGTATATTCAGGGCCAGGAGGTGACGGCGGGAATTCTGGACGAGTCGCCGCTTCCGCTGGTCGAAATCGCGCCGAAAGAGGAATTTTACAACTTCAAATCGAAATACACGACGGGATCGACGGAATATATCGTTCCGGCCCGTCTCGCGCCGGATCTCGCGAAAAGGGTGCAGGACCTGGCGCTCCGAACCCATCGGGTGATCGGGTGTCGGGGATGCACGCGGGTGGACTTTCGACTCGACCGAACGGGATCGCCATTCGTTCTGGAGATCAATACGGTACCCGGGATGACCGAAACAAGCCTGCTTCCCAAAGCGGCCGCCGCCGCCGGGATGAGCTACGACCAGTTGGTGGCCCGGATCGTTCAATCGGCGGAGGCGCCGACAATAACGAAGGGGCACCCATGATCTATCGTTACCAACGTTCGTCCCGCGGTTTTGGACCTCCCCCCCTCGCCCGGCGTAAACCCGGGTGGTTCAAGGAGCTGGGGCGGATCTGTCGATTGAAAACCGCGCGAAATGGCGGGGCGAAATCGTGGTCGAAAGACCGCACGAAGTCGTCCCGGTGGCCGATGTCCGGTCCGCGGACCGCCAAGGTGATTTTGTACCTTGTCGCACCGGGGATGGTGGCTGGGCTTGCGGTTTGGGGCGGGAGCATCTTTGTGCGATCGGTCCGGCATTCGGAATTCTTCGAGCTCCGGAAGATTCGAACCGCGGGACTGGAACGTTTGAAAAAGTCCGAGGTGATGGACCATCTCCCGTCGCCGTCGGGAAAAACACTCTTCGATCTGAACCTGGCATCGCTTCAAGGGGCTCTGTTGACCGAACCCTGGATCAAGGAGGTCACTGTCCGCAGGGATTATCCGGATACGCTGTCTGTCCACGTCGTCGAACGCCGTCCGGTTGCGGTCCTCGTGGGCCGTCCGGCCTCCGCCATTGTGGATGACACCGGTTCCATCATCGAGCAGTGGTCCAGCACCGGGGAGGTTCCGCCCGCGTGGTCGGGCCTCCCCGTCGTCCACGGCATCGAGGCCGCGGCGCTACGCAGGCAGGATCCGAGAGCGGTGGCCGGATTTTCGGCCGCAATGGAAATTCTCCGGACGCCCTCCCTGGAACCCGGGGAAGACCTGGACCTGGATGTCGGCCGGATCGACGACGTTCGGGTTCAGCGGCACGGATACTGGATTCGCCTCGGGGGAGAGCCTTTTGATCAAAAATGGCATCGTTTTTTTTCGGTCGAAAACGAGATTGAACGGCGCCACAGCGAGGTCCGGGAAGTGGATCTGCGTTTCCCGCGTCGGGTGATCGTGAGATGAGCGAGACGGTGCCGGAGGATCGGGGGACGGAGGCGGTGATCACCGGAACCGCTCCGGTTTGCGAGCACAGCCACCGGTCAAACAGAACGGTTTTCCAACGATCGGAGATCAGAAAGGAGGTCGTCGGAATTGTCTAAACGCGAGAACATCATTGTGGGTCTTGACATCGGCACGACAAAGATTTGCGCCATCGTGGGAGAGATCAAAGAACCTCACCGGCCCGACGGGTTTCCCAGCGTGGACATCATCGGAATCGGCACCAGTCCGTCCCGCGGACTTCGTAAAGGGGTCGTCGTGAACATCGAGAGCACGGTGGAGTCGATCAAGAAGTCGGTGGAGGAGGCGGAGCTCATGGCCGGCGTTCAGATCCAATCCGTGTACGCCGGGATCGCGGGCGGCCATATCAAAGGGTTCAACAGCCGGGGCGTGATTGCGGTGAAGGATCGGGAGGTGACGAAGGCGGATGTCGATCGGGTGATCGACGCCGCCCGGGCCGTTGCCATTCCGCTGGATCGCGAGGTGCTTCACATTCTGCCCCAGGAATTCATTGTCGATGATCAGGACGGAATCAAGGACCCTCTCGGGATGTCCGGGGTCCGGCTGGAGGCCGAGGTGCACATTATCACGGGAGCGGTGACCTCGGCCCAGAACATCGTCAAAAGCGTGAACCGGGCGGGACTGCAGGTGGATGACATCATCCTTCAGCCGCTGGCCTCCAGCGAGGCCGTCCTCACACCCGAGGAAAGGGATCTCGGGGTCACGATGGTGGACATCGGCGGAGGAACGACCGATATCGCCACCTTCCTCGAGGGGGGGATCTGGCACACCGCCGTGCTGGGAATCGGCGGAAATCATCTGACGAGCGACGTCGCGATCGGCCTCCGAACACCGGCCGCCGAGGCCGAAAAAATAAAAATCAAGCACGGCTGTGCCCTGACGGCCATGGTCAAGGGGGATGAAACCATTGAGGTTCCCAGCGTCGGGGGAAGGCCGCCTCGGGTGCTATCCCGGCAGATCCTTTCCGAAATCATCGAACCACGGGCCGAGGAGATTTTTGGGCTGGTCGCGCGTGAAATCAAGCGAACGGGGTATGAGGAACAGGTGGCCTCCGGGGTGGTGATCACCGGGGGGACGGCCATACTGCAGGGGATGATCGAGGTGGCCGAACGGGTCCTGGATTTGCCGGTCCGGCGCGGCGCCCCGACCAATCTGGGGGGACTGGCGGACATCGTTAACAATCCGATGTATGCCACGGGAGTGGGATTGATCCTCTATGCACTCAAGACACAGGGGGATCGGGAAGCGCATCGATATGGAGACAGGAGGCTTTTTCACAAAGTGGCGGGACGGATGCGGGAATGGGTTCAAGAGTTCTTTTAAGAGAAGGCTTGGGGAGGCAAACCCGGGTGACCGACCCGAGCGGTCAGCCCGCCTATAGGCGGCCGACAGGGTGGACGGGTCAAGGCGAAGCCAAATGCCGCCGGCTCGGTGATTCAGTGGCAATTCAATCGCAGGACTGAATGGCGCAATTCCACACAAAAGGAGGGGGACGCATGTTTCTTTTTGAAGAATCCGAGATCAAGCCCGCAAAGATCAAAGTCATCGGGGTGGGAGGCAGCGGATGCAATGCGGTGAACACGATGATCAACTCAAAGTTCACGGGAGTGGATTTCATCGCGGCGAATACCGATGTGCAGGCCTTGAGCATGTCCAAGGCCCACAGCACGCTCCCGATGGGAACGCGATTGACCAAGGGCCTGGGGGCGGGAGCCAATCCCGATGTGGGGCGCGAGGCGGCCCTTGAGGATACGGAAAAGATAAGGGAGGTATTGGAGGGGGCCGACATGGTCTTCGTGACGGCCGGCATGGGAGGGGGAACCGGAACCGGGGCGGCACCCATCATCGCGAATGTCGCCCGTGAAATGGGGGCGCTGACCGTTGCCGTCGTGACCAAGCCGTTTCAGTTCGAGGGTGCGCTTCGGCAGCGGCGCGCGGAGAACGGGATCGACGAGCTGAAAAAAGTGGTGGACTCGCTCATCGTGATTCCGAACCAGCGGCTCCTGGCGGTCGTCGACAAATCCGCGTCCGTGGCGGATTCGTTCAGGATGGTGGATGACGTGCTTCGCCAGGCCGTTCAGGGGATTGCGGACCTCGTGACGACGCCCGGCCTCGTCAACGTGGATTTTGCGGACGTGAGGACGGTGATGACGCATATGGGCCGGGCCGTCATGGGAATGGGAATCTCGCGCGGAGATCACCGGGCCGTGGAGGCGGCGCAAAAGGCGATTTCCAGCCCGCTGCTCGAGGAAGGAGGTATTCACGGAGCGCGCGGCGTTCTCTTCAACATCACCGGGGGTGAAGGTCTCGCCCTGCACGAGGTGAGCGAGGCCTCGACCATCATTCAGGAAGCGGCCGATCCTGACGCGAACATCATCTTCGGATCCGTCATCAATAAGCAAATGAAGGACGACGTGATCGTGACCATCATTGCCACCGGTTTCGATCGGGACTTGATCCTGGAGGAACCGGTCAAGTCGGCGCCCAAGCCGATGCCCTCCAAGCATCTGGATCGCCCGGCATTCCTGCGCAAGGTCGCCAACAGTGCGTATCCGCACGATCCGATGGTCGGCGATGACGAATGGGATGTGCCGACGTTCCTGCGAAAACAGGCGGATTGATCGATGGCACGGGGGAAAATGGAGTACAATACGGCTGTAGGCACGACCGTGTCGTATCAACTCATCCATCAGGGAGGCCATCGGGCCGCGGAGCTGACCCTGCCGGAGATCTCGGGCGGACTGATGCACCTTTTCGGACTGCGCGGTCGTCGGCCTGTCGGGTTCATGGCCGGGTTTTTCGGGATTCCCGAGGAGCAGGTGTTGTCTGTCCGTCAGCTGCACGGCGATTCGATCCGGATCGTCGGGTCCTCCGGCGATGAGGGGGGCTCCGAATCGGATCGGGCGGTCCCGGCCGGGGCCCCGGGTTATGACGCCCTGATTACCGACCGGAAGGGGTTCGCGATCACCGTTCGAACAGCCGACTGTCTCCCGATCCTCATGTGGGACGAGCACCGGAGAGCCGTGGCCGCGATTCATGCGGGCTGGCGGGGATCCCTCAAGGCCATCGCCTCTAAAACCGTCATGACTCTGGGTGCGAAGTTTGGAATCCATCCCCGCGATATATGGGTCGGGATCGGTCCGGCGATCGGGCCTTGTTGCTACGAGATCGATCGGCTCGTTCTGGAGCCGCTCCAAAAACAATTTGAATACTGGAGGCAGGTGGTCCGGGAGAAAGAAAACGGCAGGGCCATGCTGGATCTGACGGCCCTGAACATTCGCCAGATGACGGCCAGCGGGGTGGCGTTGGATCGTATCGCGGCCACCGGCCTTTGCACGTCCTGTCATCCGGAGCGGTTCGAGTCCTTCCGTCGCGAGGGGCGCACCGGGGGAGGAATGGTCAACGGAATCATGATTTGCGCCTGATTTTCAGATATGAAAAAGGGAATGCGTCCGGGGCCTGCCTCGCCGCAACGTCCCGTGGCTGACCCCGAGGCCGGAAGCCTTCAGCGCATTCGCGAGAAAATGGCCGCCGCGGCGGAACGCTCCGGCCGGAATCCGGACGAAATCACGCTTATCGTGGTGACGAAAGACGTGACCGAAGACCGCATCCGGCGGGCGGTGGCGGCCGGGGCGACCGATCTCGGAGAGAACCGGGTTCAGGAGGCGAGGGAGAAGATCAAATCGATGGGGGGTTCGGCGCGTTGGCATATGATCGGCCATCTTCAGAAAAATAAAGTCAGGCAGGCGGTCGGTTTTTTCAATATGATTCATTCCGTCGACAGCGCGGAATTGGCCATCGAGATCGATCGGCAGGCCGGGCGTGCGGGTGTTCGACAGGCCGTGCTGGTCCAGGTCAATACGTCCGTTGAGCCCGCCAAACATGGCGTATCGCCGGAACACGTCGATGAGCTGGTTCGCAAAACGGCCGGCCTGCCGCATCTCCGATTGGAGGGGATGATGACCATTCCGCCGTTGTCGGACGATCCGGAAAAGTCGAGACCCTTTTTCCGGTGGCTGGCTGAAAAAGCCGAAACGTTACGGAAAACCGGACTGCCGATTCGCGAGCTTTCGATGGGCATGTCCGGTGATTTTGAAGTGGCCATCGAGGAGGGGGCAACCCTGGTTCGGATCGGAACCGCGATCTTCGGACCGAGGAGTCGATAGTGTTCATCGCCTCGAATTTCCTTACATCGGTTGCGGAGGTGATCAGCATCATTTTAAATCTCTACATGTGGGTTATTATCATTCGGGCCCTGATCTCCTGGGTAAACCCCGACCCGTACAACCCGATTGTGCAGATGTTGTATAAAATAACGGAGCCGGTGCTTCAGCCCATCCGGAAGCTCGTGCCGGTGTATAATATAGGTATTGATCTGTCGCCATTGATCGTCATTCTGGTCATTATCTTTCTAAGAAGCTTCTTGGTGTCGAGTTTGTACCAATTGGCCCAGAGGATGCAATAGCTCAAGACTTGGACAGGGATGACATTATAAATAATAATGGATAGGATAAGGAGGATCGGATGAAGATTACGCCATTGGACATTCAGCAGGCAGGGTTCAAGGTCAAAATGAGGGGATACGATAAGGAGGAGGTCGATACCTTCCTGGATTCGGTGACGGAAAGCTATGAAGGTTTGATCCGGGAAAATAACGAATTACGGGAGAAGATCACCGAACAGGAAAATCAGCTCGGCGAAATGCGGAAAAAGGAGGCTACGCTCAATAACACCCTCTTGAGAGCCCAGGAATTGGTGGAAGGGATGCGAACCGGGGCCCAAAAGGACGCGGACTTGATAATCAAGGAAGCGGAGCTGAGGGCGGAAGGCATCCTGCAGGCGGCCCGGGATGAGATCGGGACCATTCACAGAGAGATTCTTGACCTTCAAAAACAAAAAGCGCTCTTCCTGGAAAAATCCCGTTCCCTGATTCGGATATTTCAAAGGGTCGTGGAGATGGAGGATCGTGAAGATGAAAAAACGGTGGCCATGGAGCGGGCGGACGAGGAGCGGGACGACAATGTCCGTCTCCTGAAACCGAAGTCATAGGTCTGACATGCCGTTGTGGCTATGGAGGTGGAGATGCACTACGACGTCTACGTCACCAAGAAGGACCAGCTCTACATCGCAGACGTACCGGCTTTACCCGGTTGCACAACCCTCGGGCGTTCGGAGGCCGAGGTATTGATGAACATACGGGACGTGATCGAAAGTTATTTATTGTCGCTCCGGATGAAGCGAAAGCCCTTCCCGAACGTCAAGGTCGTCAAGATTCATCATGCGCGATACCCCGCCGCTCGATCTGCGTGAAGAGGGGGAGGGGGTCGCTTTTCGGATCCGGGTCCAGCCGAAGGCTTCGCGCGACGAGGTAATCGGCCTTCATGCCCGGGCGCTAAAGGTGCGGGTCACGGCTCCTCCCGCGGAGGGGGCGGCCAATGACGCGTGTGTCGGCTTATTCGCCCGCCTGTTAAAGGTACCCAAAGGACACATCCATATCGTTCGCGGCGGCCGATCCCGGGATAAATGGATTCAAATCCGGGGATCGAATCGCGATCGGATCCTGACCCTCCTGAAACAACTCCAAATCATTTGAATCGGATCAACGGTCGTGGCAGACCAGGCAGAGCGTCTTGTGCGGTACGCGAAGGAAGGGTCGGATCGCGTCGATATGGGGGTTGTGGCAAGTATCGCAATGAACCACCCCGAGATAGGTTCGGACGAGTTTGGATACGGCGGCCGGGTCGCTGGGGTCGGTATCCTGCAGGTTGAGCGCGGCGGATTGGGGACCAGTGGGCAGGACGATCCCGTCATCGTTTCGGTCGGGAATCGACCAGTATCGTTTCAATTTCGGATCGGTCCGGTCGCTCAACAGCCGGCCGTCGGGCTCGCGAGGATACTCGATGGAATCCGGGTGATCGGTCAATCGCAGCCCCGATTCGATGGCGGCGCTCGCCTCCGAATTTCCGGTCGGGGCCGAGCCGGAGAACCCCAGCTGATGGACATTGTTTCCCAGCACTCCGTCGTGGCATTCCAGGCAGTCGAATGACGGCCCGAAGGGCCTTGTTTCCGGAGTTCCCTTGCCGGGGGGCGGCACTGTCATGTGTCGGAGTGAAAACGATTTGATTGGATTCTCCCGGTCCCAGGCGGGAATGGCATTCGTCGTATGGCCCTCCACGTGGCAGGAGACGCAAACCATTTCCATCGGAGCGTTCGGGCCTGCGGGAAGCATATTATGTTTGCTGGATAAGACCGGATTGAAACCCTGAGCACCGACGGTCCCCGACATTCCGAGCCAGGCAGACAGGAGGGCCCAGACCGTTACGACTGCCCCCGTAAGATGTCCCACCCTCATGGCCGCCTCCTCACGGATCCCGATATAAAAGGATGAGAGTCATATACCATATGCGGGTGGAATTGTCCAATTAAAAGCTAATCCCGGGCTCCAATCGCATTCCGGACGGTGTCGGCCAGTTCATCGGCCCAGTTTTGGATCTCGGGCTCGCGTTCTCCCTCGATCATGATGCGCACCAGCGGTTCGGTTCCGGAATAGCGAATCAGAAGCCGCCCGGTGCCGTCCAACTTCTTTTCGAGCCGCGCAATGTGTTGTTTCACCTTGGGGAGGGTCGAGAGATCGCGCCGTTCCTTCACCCGAACGTTGACCAGTACCTGCGGATAGATCGTCATGCATTTGGCCAGCTCGGAGAGCGACTTACCCGTAGTCTTCATGAGGGCCAGGACCTGCACGGCCGTGATGAGGCCGTCCCCGGTCGTGTTGTAATCCAGAAAAATCAAATGGCCGGATTGTTCTCCACCAAAGTTGTAGCCGTCCTGGAGCATCCTTTCCAGGACATATCGGTCTCCCACGGCCGTCTTGACGACGCGAATTCCGGCCCTCTTCATGGCCCGGTCGAGACCCATGTTGCTCATGACGGTTGTCACCAGGGTGTTTTTATTGAGCCGCTGCGTTTTCTTCATGGCCATGGCGAGCGCCGCCATGACCTGGTCTCCGTTAACCAATTCTCCCGTCTTGCTGGTAAATAAGGCACGGTCGGCGTCCCCGTCATGGGCGATGCCCACGTCGGCGTGATGCTTTTGCACCATTTTCTGGATGAGGTCGGGATGGGTGGATCCGCAGCCCTGATTGATGTTCATCCCGTCGGGCCCGTCACCCACCACGATGACTTTGGCGTCCAGTTCCCGAAGGATCGTGGGGGCGACCTTGTAAGCCGCGCCGTTGGCGCAGTCGATGACCACGGTCAGTCCCTCCAGCGTCAGCCGCTTCGGGAGGGAATTCTTCACGAACTCGATGTAACGCCCCTCCGCGTCGTCCACCCGGAAGGCCTTCCCGATGGCGTCCGCCGTCGGACGAATGGCATCGATCTTCCCGGAGAAAATGAGATCCTCCATCTCGTGTTCCATCGGGTCGGGGAGCTTGAGGCCATCGCGGGAAAAAAACTTGATACCGTTGTCCTCAAACGGATTGTGCGATGCCGAGATAACGACACCGGCGTCGGCCCGGAGGCTTCGTGTGAGGAATGCAATCCCGGGGGTCGGAAAGGGGCCGACCAGCAGGACGTCCACGCCCATCGAACAGATCCCGGAGGTCAGCGCGCTTTCAAGCATGTAGCCGGACAGCCGGGTATCCTTCCCGATGACGATCCGGTGACGTCCGGCCTTGTTCTTGAAGAGGTAGGCCGCCGCGCGGCCGAGCTTCATGGCCATCTCGGAGGTCATCGGCTCCTGATTGGCGATCCCGCGGACGCCGTCCGTTCCGAATAATTTTTTGATCCGAATCGATTTCATGTCAACGGATTCCGACTATTTGAATCTGAACCACGATGGGCTTCGAGGGCTCCACCTGGACTTCTCTCCCCTGGAGATTCAGCGTGGCTTCGCGCACCAGGTTTTTCCTCGCTCCCGTGATCTCGATCGGCTGGGTGGTCAGTTGCGCGAGCGGTTCCACGACGCTTCGCGGTCCCTCCACCGTCACCGATGCCGGGACGGTTTTCACAAGGCCGATCTTGAACCCCGGCGCGGGTGCACCGTAATAATCCGCCACGACGGGGACCTCCTTCTTTGAAAGGGATTCGGCGTGGATCACAATCCGCTGGGGATTGATCCGTATAACACTAACATAGTCCGGGACCGAGATCACGGAAGGATCCAGAAAATAGACGTTGTTCCCTTCGCGGGCATCCTTCAAGTCCAGCGACGCATGGATTGATTTTGATGAGGTCCGCTGGAGGACCCTTTCCCGGCCTTTGATACGGACGTTGACCTCATCAATTATATCACCTACCACAACCAGACGGGCCGGGACGTTCTGTAACTCGAGAGGCACGGTGATGTCCATCTCGGCCCCGCCGTGGGAATTGACATAAGACCAAAGAACGATCGCAACGAAAAGGGAGATAACCTTGATGAGGAAGTTGTCCAGGAAGAGACTTTTCAAATACTTCAGCATCATTTGGGTCGAATTGGAAACAGCTCTTTCAGGCGTTCAACGACCGCAAGGCCCTCTTGTTTCTCACGGACAAAAATTCGGGTGAGGACCCGTCTGAGTGCGGCCGAATCCAATTCACGGGTCAACTTTCCGGCCATGATAACCGAAATCGCCCCGGTTTCCTCCGAAACGACAATGACAACCGCATCGGTCTCTTCCGTAACCCCGAGCGCGGCCCGGTGTCGAGTGCCGAGCATCTTACTCACATCCGGGCTGAGCGTCAAGGGCAGAAAACATCCCGCGGCGACCAACCGGTGTCCCTTGATGATCACGGCCCCATCGTGAAGAGGCGAATAGGGCATAAAGATGCTCAGGAGCAATTCCTTGGATAAACGGGCATCCAATGCGACGCCCACTTCCACGATATCCTTCAATTCGATTTCCCTTTCGAGAACGATGATCGCGCCCATCCGTTTGTTGGCCATTAAAATGACGGCGCGGATGATTTCTTCCAGGGTTCGAGATTCTTCCCCGGCGACAAGCGTGCGACTGAACGGATTTTGACCGATTTGGGCGAGCGCCCGACGGATCTCGGGCTGAAACAAGACGACGATCACAAGGACGACCTGGGCCCAGAAACTCGTCACAAGCCAATCCACGGTATAGAGGTCGGCCGATTTGGAAATGACCGAAGCCAGGAGCAACAGGGCCAGCCCGATCATCATTTGAAAGGCGCGCGTGCCCTTAAGAATCAGAAACAGCCAGTAGACCACCGTCGCAACGATGGCGATATCCAGGATGTCCTGCCAGCGGAGAGTGGATAGGGCATTATGCATGTCGAAACCGCCCAATGGCTTCCACGGTTCTTGCCACCCGGTTCATGGCCCTGACGTCGTGGACCCGTATCATCGAGGCCCCGTTGAGGACGGCCACGGCCACCGCCGCGGCTGTTCCCTCTAACCGTTCTTCCACCGGAAGTCCCAGAACCCGGCCGATGAAGGATTTCCGAGAAGGACCGATCAGGATAGGCCGATCGGCTGTCTGGAATTCGTCCAATCGCGCCAGAATTTCAAGATTGTGATCAATCGTTTTTCCGAATCCGATTCCCGGGTCCAGCACGATCCGTTCCCGGGGTATTCCGGCCTGTTCGCAAAACTGGATCCGCGACTCGAAAAATTCCATGATTTCCCGGACGACATCGTTGTAGACGGGGTCCCGCTGCATGTCCTTCGGTGTTCCCCGCATATGCATGAGCACGAGCGGGACGCGTTCGCGGGCGGCCAGGGCGGCCATGTCAGGGTCGGATCGAAGGGCGCTGATGTCGTTGATCAGGCGGGCCCCCGAGGCAAGGGCCTGTCGCGCGACCTCGGCCTTGCAGGTATCGATGGAGATCGGAACCGGGCATCTTTTTGAAAGGGCCTCGATCACGGGGACCACCCGGCGGATTTCTTCATCGACCGAGACCGGGTCCGCCCCCGGTCGGGAGGATTCTCCGCCGATGTCGATCAGATCGGCCCCCGCCTGCACGAGATCTTCGCCCCGCCGGATGGCCT
>Ga0055439_10000012_pt1 | contig 22258 bp, 23 predicted proteins | sample Browns_TuleB_D2_FD_57732 | JGI IMG/M metagenome (GOLD analysis project Ga0055439, IMG submission 57732) | Wetland microbial communities from San Francisco Bay, California, USA, that impact long-term carbon sequestration - Browns_TuleB_D2 | ecosystem: Environmental > Aquatic > Marine > Wetlands ...
GTAAGCGCAGATCAAAGTAAAGTTCGGTTCCGCATGACGATGACGCTGGCTTCGAAGGAGCCTGGACAAGCATTCGCTAATACGTTGGGAGGGTCGAACGAATGAGCCTGTCGTTCCCAACACCCTTCCTGAAGAATATTTTGTCGCGCTTTCAACATGAGGGAATCTCCCCCCGCGAGAGAGTTTACCTGATCGTTGGCGCTGCGACTTTGCTGGGTCTTTTGATTTACGGTGGATATTCTGTGGCTTCTTCGTATTTTGACCGAATGAATACGTTGGATCGTTTGATACGCCAAAAGCAGGAGGCCCGGTCGACATTGAACCAGATCGGAGTGGAGTATGCTCAAATTAAAGGCCAGATTGGCATCCTCGATGAGCGCATCGAGAATGATCAGGGAAAGTTCTCGCTCCTGTCATTTTTGGAGTCTCTTGCCGGTACGGCTCAAGTGCGATCCCGGATTGCCTACATGCGGCCCCAGGCGGCAGTTCAAATGGATCAGTACCGAGAAATATCCGTTGAAATGAAGATTGAAAATGTAACCCTGGACCAGGCGATACGATTCCTCACCTCGATCGAGCAGGCCCCGCACGTTTTGAAGATCAAAAACCTTCACATGCGAACGAGATACGCGAACCCGCAGTACCTGGATGTGACATTCCTCGTCAGCACCTATGAAAAGGCCGGATAAAGCCCTATTCTGCGTCGGCAGTGATCACCGGGTAGGTGGGATAGTAGTGCGAATCGGGTTCGTTGGCATTGAGCCTGCCATCGCTGAATCGATCAAATCGGGTCGACTCGGGTGGAAGAGAGTCCGTTTCGTCGTAAAAAAATAAGCTTCCGGCATGGACGGTCAGTGTGACATTGTAAAGGCCCTTAGGTTTATCGGGAATCTTTAGAAATGCCGGAAGATCGACGACGAACGTGGATGAATACACATTATCAGGGAACAAGGTGTACGGGACCTGTAACGGAAAACTGGGCCTCGAAGACGTGATCAGGGTAAATGTCCCTTGATCGGTATCGATCCAGCTGAACTGGGGCGTTTGAAAGTTGTCGCTGACCAAAACGTCCCCGGCCTGGATCGGTACACCGAGGGCGGGATCGAGCAGGTCCAATGTGTAGAAGCGAAATTTTCGATTACGAAGTGAGTCACCATCATAAGTGGGCACGAGAATTTCTACGTAAGTGAGTTCTATCTGGACCTTGCTGTAATCACAGGGACATCCATTTGGGAATACGGAGTGGGCGTCAATTTGCTGGGAGTCGGTGGTCAACTCCAGGACATCCGGGTGCGTGGAGTCGCCCGTATCGAAAATCGTATATGAAGTGTCGGTTTCATCAGCCTTGATTAATTTGACGCTTTTGACACCAACCGTGATCGTATCGGGATTGAGAAAAGCATTAGGATAAGTGTCATTATCGCCGACGCCATCATTATTAAAATCGGCGACTATATTGGCTGCGATCCCCTCTGTTTTCTTGTTACCGCAGCCGAGAATGAAGACCGGGAGGAGGAGAATCACGGGTAGCCAAATGCGCATATCTGCCCTAGGGTATTCCAGGATACGATCCAAATTATTCATCTTGTCAATATTATATCAGAGTCAAGGATGGATTTGAAATGAAAAGGCCAGCCGGCGCGTCAAAGATTATTCGTCACCCGTTCCTCAATCAAAGGGGGATCGCACTCCTTCTGACCTTGGTGATATTGGCGTTGCTTGTGGCCGTAATCATTGAATTCGATTACGGCACGAAGGTGAATCTGATCACGGCCGCCAATTTTCGTGATGCAGTTCAAGCAACTTATCTGGCAAAATCGGGAATCGCCGCGGCGCGGGCCGTGCTCAAAGATGACGCAAAGCAACCGGAGACTTCAAAATACGACGCGCTGACGGAATTTTGGGCACGTCCATTTCCGCCCTATCCGGTGGGGGAAGGTTCGGTATCGGTCGTAATTACCGATGAGGCCGGGAAGATTGATATCAACCGGATGGGAGATAAGAGATCCCAGGTCAGAGAAGACACGAAAGCGATGGTGACTCGACTTCTTGATGTTCTGGAAATCCCTCCAGGTGAGATCGGCCCGATTGTCGATGCCATCAAGAACTGGGTTGATCCCATCAATGTCAACGATTGTTCAGAAAACGCGTATTATCAAAGCCAAGACCCACCCTATCGTTGTAAACAAGCCCCCATGGACAGCCTTTCAGAGCTTCAATTAGTGAAGGGGGTGACGCCGGAAATCTATCAGAAAATACGGCCCTATCTAACCACGGTATCCGTTCCTTCGACCCCGATCAACATTAATACGGCCGACCTTCCGGTACTTCAGTCCCTCGATGATAACATGGACTACAATACCGCAGTCTGCATCCAGGACCATCGTCCTTATGAGTCGCTGACGGACTTTTTTGGCTGTGCCAATGCGGTAGGCGCTTGTAAGTTGACGTCTCCTTGTCGAAGGCAAATTCGGTTTAAGAGCAGTTACTTTACCATTAGAGCGCACGGAATCGTTCATGATACGGAAAGGGTGGTAACAGCCCTTGTCCAGAGGGATGAGAACAAGATCGTTTTTTGGGACATTGAATAGCATTGCTAAGGTGCCAACCCCTTGGTTTGTATCCTGTCGATCGGCTTATTCCGCTTGAACTTCCGTTATTCGGTATTTAATTTTTCCCTCCAGCCATTGATCAGGGCAGTATTTCGTGTCTTGTATGAAATTGCCGATTTCGTGTGGCCTGACGGGACGAAGCTCACCTTTAGCATTACCGGGTGCGATAACGCGAAGCGGCAACGTCATGGATTCCCTCGAAACCACTTTCCCCTTTGAATCGATCATTTCAAGATTTAGGGTAAAGCTTTTAACCGGCTGGTCCCCCGTATTCTTGATCTCTCCAAAAACCTCGCACGCGACGGCGTTTTTTTGAAAATCCTGATAACGATGAGCGTGCACTGCGAGGGGAGTGATCAGGACACTTCCAACTGCAATCCTAGCTGGCCAATTCGTAACAGCGATGGAGAAACAAACAAAGGAAGCGAGTAGACCGAAGCGCATTAGAGTTTTGATTCTCCTTGGTTAGATGAGGATATGCTTGAAGCCAGACCGGAGTTGTGATATTCTTCGCTTGGGCTTCTCGCAATGAAAAGCTTTTTTAGATAGTCTACTTAGAATCGATGAAAAATTCAAGATCGAGTGCTTTCAAAAGGGATTCCTTGTGAATGATCATAGCCAATATGTCTTAAAGCGTCCCGCCCCTGAATCGATTCCACATCCCTTTAAAATTGAATATGAAAAGGAACTAAACGCCGCTCAATTGGCCGCCGTGACCGCGCTTGAGGGGCCTGTTCTGGTCATTGCTGGCGCTGGAAGCGGCAAAACCAGAACCTTGGTCTACCGGGTGGCCCGGTATATCGAGTCCGGCCTTCCGGCCCAAAATCTTCTTCTCCTGACATTCACCCGCAAAGCGGCCCAGGAAATGCTCAGTCGGGCCGGTCTTCTCCTTGGAACCGTCTGCGACCGTGTTGCCGGGGGGACTTTTCATTCGTTTTCAAATACGATTCTCAGGCGATACGGTTCCGCCATTCGAATCGACCCTTCGTTCACAATTCTTGACCGCCCGGACGGGGAAGACGTAATTCAACACCTGAGAAATGCCCGAGGTCTCGGAGAACGGGAAAAACGCTTCCCTCGGAAAAGCACATTATCAGATATATTCAGTGCCTCCGTTAACAAGGCGATCCCACTAGAAGAAGTCGTATTAACGGATTATCCGCATTTCTCGATCCACCTGGAAGAGATCATGGATTTGGAAAAGGCATATAACGACTACAAACGGCAGAGATCTCTCCTGGACTATGATGATCTGCTGGTGCAACTGCAGGAGCTCCTGGAGGATCATCGTGAGACCCGTGAACACCTATCCGAGATATATCGTGCCATCATGGTGGATGAATATCAGGATACGAATAAAATACAGGCTCGAGTGGCTCGACTCCTTTGTGCGACTCACGAGAATATCATGGTGGTTGGGGATGATGCGCAGAGCATTTATTCTTTTCGAGGGGCGCATTTCAAGAATATCATGGATTTTCCCAAGGAATTTCCTAACGCGCGGATTTTTAAATTGGAGGAGAATTACCGTAGCACGCAGCCGATTCTCAATCTGACTAACGAGATTATCAACAGGGCAACCGAAAAATATACCAAGCATCTCTTCACCCGTCAGAAACAGGGAAATCCACCAGTATTGGTGCAGGCCGAGAATGAGAACTGGCAGTCGCGGTTTGTGTGTCAAAGAGTCCTGGAGTTGAGGGAAGAAGGAGTTCCACTTCAAGATATGGCGGTGCTTTTTCGTTCAAGCCACCATTCTTTCGATCTCGAAATAGAATTGGTAAAACACGGATTGCCATTTATCAAGCGAGGCGGATTCAAATTTATCGAAACGACTCATGTCAAAGATGTCTTAGCTCATCTCCGGGTATTGCAAAATCCCCGTGATGCTGTAAGCTGGAACCGGCTTTTACTCCTTATCGAGGGGGTCGGCCCGAAAAAAAGCCAGAACATCATAACGGCTATTTTGAAGGAAACCGACTGGGTAAAAGTTCTCAAGTCTCAGTCCGAAACCCTTGCGGGCGGATCTGTTTTACACGAGTTGGTACGAATGTTTGAAGACCTCCTTGCATCGCCCGCGATTCCCGCCGAGCAACTAAGTCGCATCTACAGCTATTACACTCCACTTTTGCCGCAACGGTTCGATGATTATCCAAAACGAATTAGAGACCTTGAGCATCTATACGCGATTACGGAGCGCTACTTGAAACTTGATGAATTTCTTAGTGATATTGCTCTTGAACCGCCCAATGAGGCGGTTTCGGATGTGGAACCGACAGTGAAAGAAACCGAGAAACTCATTCTATCCACTATCCACTCTGCGAAGGGTTTAGAATGGCATTCCGTCTTCATCGTTTGGGCTCTGGATGGAAAATTTCCTTCAATGTATTCATTTGATAATCCAGAAGAAATGGAGGAAGAGCGTCGGCTGATGTATGTGGCTGCAACGCGGGCAAAAAAGGGGCTCTATATTATTTACCCTGTTAATATTTTCGATAAGGTTTTAGGCTCGGTCCTGTCCCATCCAACACGTTTCTTGGATGGAATACCCAGATCGCTGTATAATTCCTGGTCCATTGTAGAATAACGTTATATAAATCAAACATTTATAAGCTTGACATTTGGTGTAAAAGTGCTAAACTTAAAAAAAATTCACTACCCATATGAAAACTCTAAAAACACATATACAAGTCCTTACGGTTCTTCTGGTCTTCTCCGCAGGTACTGTCTCTGCGTTCGGGGGGGACGACTATGCAATATCTGTTAGCCCTTCCCAGGCCCAAATCATCCAGGATGCAAATTTAACCCTGCTTACGACCTTTTCAACTAACTACGATCTTGCTTTTCGCAAGACATTAGATGAGAAACATCCGTTCTTTTCGCTCTATTACCGCGACCTTTCAACGAATGCAACGTCCTTTTACATGATTTCCGAAGCCGAAAGAAACATGGAAGCACGACAAATGGCCCGTCAAGCACTTTATGCTGCGCTTCAAAATACGGTCAATGATGTAAACGTGTTATACACGATAAAAGAATACGGGCGCGCCATGACCTCGGCAAATATGAGTGTAAAAGATGGCAAGATGAATATCGACGGCCCGACCTTGAAGGATGTGGGAAACCACGACGATCCGTCCCCTCAAGAAACGCTTCGCAGCAGCCTGAGATTACTGAATAATGCCGATTTCGGGCTCACCTTTCAAACAAGCTTTGGTCAATTGCAAACCAATGTAACTTATTTTGTAGCCGGGCACGATATGCTGGGTGCCAGCATAAGCAAGGATATCTACAAAGAAACCAGCCTTGTGCTTGACTATCGCATCGCTTCCAATGAAAATCAAACTCTTCTCACGCTAAGACTCCCCTTCTAATTCCAATGCCCGTTCAGGGGGCGCGAGTTTTACAGCACGAGATCTTGTCCGGTGTTCAATTTCCCTGCCCATTCATATGCAATCGTGATTGTTTCCCGTTGATCACACCACTCGATTCAATTGTGCTTTCGGAATGACTCCTAATGTAAAATACAATCCGTACCCTCACGGCCAACCAAAGGAATCAATGAATCTGAACGGACCTGGTTTTCAACTCCGAGAACGGGGAATTGCGTATGGCATCGTTCCATATACTGGAGAGACTCGATCCCTATGCATGATGGCGTCAGAAGAATTGATAGATAATCACTCCCTCAATGCGGCGATGAGGTGGTTTACATCATATTCAATCATGGATCGGTAGTTTTTCGCCTGTGATGATTCCTCCGGAGATGCAAATAGGATTACTACCTTCGTGCCGGTTTCGTTAGCGAGGAATTGGGGCAGTTTCGGATCGAGTTGGGGTTCGGAGACGATTGTGCGGATCCTTTCGGATTTTATTTTTCGAACTAGGTCGGCTAGATGTTCGGCAGACGGCTGTGTTTCATACTGTGACTCAATAGTGCCTCGGATGACGAAACCGAATCGGCGGGCAAAATAAGACCAGGAGGCGTGATGCGTAACGATTTTCCTGTTTTTCAGAACTTTCAAGTTTGAGATCAACTGCTGCTGGGTTTCATCCAGTTCCTGGATGTATGTCGCCTGATTTCGCATAAAGTATGCTTTGTGAGCAGGATCGATTTTTAATAGTCCCTCTGTTATTTGCCGGACCATCAATTTCGCGATCTCTGGATCAAGCCATATGTGAGGATCCCCGAGTTTCCGAAAATTACTAGGGTCGTTGATACGATCTCGATTTTTCAACAACGGGATTCCCTTTGATGTGCTTACAACCAAAAGCCGCGGGTTATTCGCGTTCTTGATCAAGCCGTTCACCCATTTTGCAGATCCCAAGCCAATTTCAACCAGCATTCGAGCTTCGCCTACAACAAGAACATCTTTTGGTTCAGGCTTATACGCTTCCTCAGATTGGATCCCATCCAGCAGGCTAATGACGGAAATCCGGTTCCCCCCGACCTGTTGGACAAAATCTTTTAGAACGGGTAGGGTTGTGACGACCTTGGTGACCTCGCCGTCAGCAACAGGTTCGGCTGCCAAGGTACGCGAGGCGACCTGGGAGCACAGGATTAGCATGCTTGATACGAGCAGGGTGCGAAGAAACGTCATGATCGGGTTGGGGTCCGGCCAGCGCTTGGCAGTTCCGGTTTTGGGAATTAACCCGGGGGCCAGGTCATTTGTCGGCCACCCAGGAGATGAACATGCAAGTGATAGACGGTCTGTCCCCCGCCCGGGCCGGTATTTATGACTGTGCGGAAACCGTCCCTTGCAAGATGGCTCGCTTTTGCCAATTCATTTATGGTCAGAAACAGGGAGCCCATTAGTTCCCGATCGGCTTTTGAGAGATTGGTTAAGGAATCAATGTGTTTCTTTGGGACCACGAGTAGATGAACAGGGGCCTGGGGATTTATGTCCTCGAAGGCGATAACCGAATCGCTTTCATGTACGATACGGCCAGGAATCTCTTTTCGAATGATACGGCAGAACAGGCATTGGGTCATTTTAGATTCTCCCACTTCGGACGGTTTTGCTTCGTTTTCCAAATCGCTTCAGCAGTTCCTGATAGATTTCAGAAGGTGCGATATCGTGATGGCCCAGGAGGATCAGGGTATGGAACCATAAATCCGCCACTTCCCAAACGATTTCCGAATGCCGGTTATTTTTCGATCCGATGATAAGCTCGCCAGATTCCTCCCCAATTTTCTTCAGTATCCTGTCCCGACCGGAGCTCAATAAAGATGAGACGTAGGATTTGGATTTGGGATTCCGCTTCCGATCCAGGATCACATCATAGATTCGTTCCAGGATCAAGGCCTTTGCCGGTGACGGACGGAAGCGGCGAATTTTCCCGTTCTTAAAGCTTCGGAAGAAACAAGACCATTGCCCCGTGTGACAGGCCGGACCTTCGGGTTCAACAAGTAAAAGCAACGTGTCGCCGTCACAATCAATCCGTATTTCCCTGACCGCCATGAAATTTCCCGATGTGGCTCCTTTATGCCACAGCCGTTTTCTGGACCGACTCCAGAAATGAACTTGACCCGTCCGAATGGTTTGATCCAAGGCCTTCTGGGTCATATACGCCATCATTAACACCGTCCCGTCTCGGTGGTCTTGAATGACGGCCGGGATCAAACCTTCCCCGTTAAATTTGAGTTTCCGAGAAACTCCCTTGGAGGATGTCATGTTAACCTTCCGTCAATTCTAACCTGAATTCCCTTTTGATGTAGATAAGTTTTTGCCTCCTGAATCGAGTGTTGCCTGTAATGGAACATTGATGCCGCAAGAACGGCATCCGCGTGACCCGAAGCCAACACCTCGTAGAGATGTACCAGATGGCCTGCGCCACCCGAGGCAATGATTGGAATCGGGACGGAATCGGCGACGGCACGCGTCAGCTCAAGATCATACCCTTTTTGTGTTCCGTCTCGATCCATGCTGGTTAGAAGGATTTCGCCGGCGCCTGCTTCGGCCATTTGCACGGCCCAGGTCAACGCATCGATTCCGGAACCCTTTCTTCCCCCGTGAGTAAATACCTCCCACCGGTTCAACACGCGTTTGGCATCGATTGCGACAACAATACACTGACATCCGAATCGTGAAACCGCAGCCTTCACAAAGTCAGGATTTATCACCGCAGCCGTATTAATAGACACCTTGTCGGCTCCCGCTAAGAGGAGGTCGCGGATGTCCTGAAGAGTTTGGATGCCACCTCCGACGGTAAGGGGCATGAAGACCTCGGAGGCCGTCCGCTCCACTACATCGAGAAGAATTTTTCGATTCTCATGGGAGGCTGTAATGTCCAGAAAACAGAGCTCGTCCGCTCCTTCCTCGTCGTACACGCGTGCAATTTCCACGGGATCGCCGGCATCTTGGAGATTGACAAACCCGACTCCCTTGACCACGCGTCCATCTTTAACGTCGAGACACGGGATTATCCTTTTTGTGAGCATCAGGACGCCCCTCCGGCCAGCGAGAGCGCCTCCTGAAGTTCGAGTGCGCCGGTATATAAGGCTTTTCCGATAATGATGCCCTTCAGACCTGTTGCTTCGAGCGGCTTCAGCGCCCGGATATCTTCGATCGAAGAGACACCGCCGGAAGCAATAACGGGAATACGACTGGCCTGGGTCAACTGGCGGATGGCAACCAGGTTGGGGCCTTGGAGCATGCCGTCTCGTTGCACATCGGTAAAGATCAGGCTTAAGATGCCGAGCCCATTGAGCTGAATAGCGAAGTCAACCGCATTATGATTTGTGGCCTCGGTCCACCCCTTTACCATCACCATTCCGTCCTGCGTATCCAATCCGACTGAAATTCGCCCTGGAAAGGCGCGGCACGCGGTCTCAAGAAACGGGCGGTCAAATACCACTTTGGTTCCCAGTACGATCCGGGACACCCCGGCCTTTAGATAGCGCTCGATTTCATCGATGGTTCGAATCCCCCCCGCTGCCTGAATCGGGGTTTTTACAGCTCGGACAATTTCCAGAATGCGATCACGATTCTTGGGCATACCGCTAAAGGCGCCATCCAGATCCACCACATGAATCAATTCTGCTCCTTCGGACGCCCAACGGCGGGCAACATCGACCGGATCATCGGAAAAGACCGATTCGGTCCCAAGGCGCCCCTGGCGAAGCCGGATGCATTTTCCATCCTTTAGATCGATAGCCGGGATAATCAACATTTTATTCCGCCTTCAGGTTGGCCCAAGGAGATACCGCCATCAACTGTTCAATTCCATCCTCAGACAACTCGGAAGCCGTAAGCCATCGCCCGTGGCGCTTAAAAAAAAGCCGGTAGGCACCGATATCCTCGAAAAGACTCTTTTGTGTTTCGTGGTAACCGCCACTCCAGAGCAGATGACCGTCCTCAGTATGAATGAGTTGGACGGAGAATCCGACCCCCGCCGGTCTTTGAATTCCAATTGCAGAACCCTCTCGTTCAACAAAGGTCGATACAAAACCAAAAAGGACGGTCGAGGTCTTCAATATTTTCCCGATCCGTTGAGCCCGTTGAACATCCGAAAGAGTCTCGGTATTTTGATTCAATGACTCATTACCTTCCCAGCGCACTACGGGCACATGTCGGGCAAACAGCTTCCGGTAAAATTGATCCGTGATGAGGGCCGTTGCACCCGGCGCGACACTACCGGAGCGGAGCTCGCCACTCGTTTCGGGCTTCACGATAAAGGGCACGAGGCCGACCTCCTGAATCGAATGCTTTTTGAATTCAGAAGACAGCGAGCTATCGATATATTTTGGCCCGCATCCAATCAACACAAATGGGAGCATTAATATTAGAAAAAAGCGCGGTCTCTTTATCGGCATTGGGCAAAGTTCTGTAGAATCTTTAATCCGACCGCCTGACTTTTTTCCGGATGAAACTGGCAGGCGAAAACATTGTCAGCCGCAATACTCGATACAAAGGGAATACCATATTCGGTGGTGGTGGCGATCAGTGTCGAATCCTCAGGAAGCACGTAATAGGAGTGAACAAAATAAACCATGGCATTGGAGGGGAGACCGTTTAGCACCGGCACCGCTTTCTGAATGTCCAGGGCGTTCCACCCGATATGGGGTACTTTAAGTTCGTTGTTCTTGAAGCGTACGACACGACCTCGTATCCATCCCAGCCCTTTATGAAGCCCGAATTCCTCGCTCTCACTGAACAAAAGTTGCAGGCCAAGACAAATACCGAGAAATGGTTTTCCGCTTGCGAGTGCCGACCGGATGGGATCAATCAATTCCATCTGTTCCAGGTTCTGCATGCAGTCGGGGAATGCACCTACTCCGGGCAGAATAACATGGGTGGCATCGGCAATTTGCCGGGAATTACGGGTGACCTGGGCCGGGAAACCCATACGTGCAAAGGCCTTCGAGACACTTCTCAGATTTCCCATTCCATAGTCAATTATGGCGATCCTGATCATTGCTAGAGTTTTCCTTTTGTGGACGGAACACCGCGAGTACGCACATCCGACCGGACCGCCTGATCGAGGGCCCTGCCGAAAGCCTTGAAAATCGCCTCTAGAATATGGTGAGGATTTTTCCCATAGGGGACAATAATATGCAGCGTGATTCCGCTGTGAACAATGAAAGCCTTGAAGAACTCCTCAATCAGTTCCACGTCAAAGTCCCGAATCATTTTCTTCTTGGGCAATGGAACCTCATAGATCAGGTACGGTCGTCCGGAGAGATCCAAATCAACCCGGGCAATCGCTTCGTCCATCGGTACGGAAAAGGAACCATAACGCACTATTCCCATCTTATTCGAGAGAGCCTTGGCCACCGTTTCACCCAGAACGATACCGATGTCTTCTACCGTATGGTGAAAATCAACCTCCGTATCTCCTTGTGCGAGCACCGTAAGGTCAAATCGGCCATGCTTGGCGAGCAAGGTCAACATGTGATCCAGAAAAGGCATCGTCGTGTGAACACGACTTTTCCCGGTTCCGTCCAGATTCAACCGTATTTTCACCTGGGTTTCAGAAGTTTTTCTTTGAATCTCAGCGCGACGCGGTTTCATTTGATGCGTATCTCCACAGCATGTGCATGAGCCTCAAGGCCTTCCATTTCAGCGATTCGAATGGCCGCATCCTTCACCCGTGACAGACCTTCTCGGCTGAAAGATAGGAGGCTGGTTTTTTTTATAAAATCATCCACCGACAGGGGTGACGAAAACCGGGCCGTCCCGCCGGTCGGGAGAACGTGATTGGGTCCGGCGACATAATCCCCCAATGACTCTGTGGTGTAGTGGCCCAAAAAGACGGCCCCGGCGTGCTTGACCATGGGCACTAAACTTTCGGGTCTATCCACGGCGAGCTCCAAGTGTTCCGGCGCAATGGCATTGGCCATGGCAACCGCCTGGGCGAGATCGCGAACCAGAAAAATCTTTCCCGATCGGCGGAGTGATTCGACAATCACTTGCTTCCGGGAGAGTCGCCCGATTTGAGTCTTGATCTGTGTCCGAACCTTGCGAACCAGGGTTTCGCTGGGGGTTATCAATATGGAAATGGCATCCTCATCATGTTCGGCTTGAGACAAAAGGTCGGCCGCAATAAATCGAGGGTCGGCCGTATCATCGGCAATAACCACGATTTCGCTGGGGCCCGCGATCATATCGATATCAACTACACCGTAAACGAGACGCTTGGCCGTCGCGACATAGATGTTTCCCGGTCCGACAATCTTATCCACCCGGGCAATCGACCTGGTACCGTAGGCCAGGGCGCCGACCGCCTGGGCCCCGCCGACGGTATATACCTCGTCAACACCCGCCAAGTCGGCGGCGACGAGGAGATGGGGATTCAAATCTCCGCGAGGGGTCGGGGTGCACATCACGACTTCCGGTACACCGGCAACCTTGGCCGGGAGAGCGTTCATTAGAACGGAAGAAGGGTAGGCCGCTTTGCCGCCCGGAACATAGATGCCAACACGCGAAAGTGGACGTACCAATTGACCGAGCGTGATCTGTTGTTCTTCGTAACTCCAGCTGCTGATTTTTTGACGTTCATGAAATAAGCGAATCCGGTCGGCCGCGAAACGAAGCGCTTCCACTGCAGCAGGTGAAACATGCCGGTAGGACTCCTTTATCCGTTCCGGGCGGATCCGGAGCTGAGAGGCGGTGAGACGCGTTTGATCATACTTTCGTGTGTAACGTATGACGGCAGGGTCCCCTTCGCGACGCACCGCTTCCAGAATGGACCGCACCGACCTTTCCACGGCACCCGACCGGGATACGGTCGGCCGCAAACCGGACAGCCATTTTTGAGAATATTCCTTGCGATTCATTCGGATCAGTTTCATTATTGACGCTTGCCAATCATCTTTTGGAGTTTATCAATCAATTCCGTCACAGATTCCGGTTTGGTTTTAAGACTGGCCCGGTTTACGATCAGTCGGGCGGTGGAGTCCGCGATGACCGCCTGTTCTTCTAGATTATTTTCACGAAGTGTCGCACCGGTTGTAATCAGATCCACAATTTGTTCCGACAATCCGACGAGGGGGGCCAACTCAATGGCGCCGGACAACCGAATGATTTCGACCGGAAGACCTTTCTCGTTGAAGTAACGTTCCGCAATGTTGGGATATTTCGTTGCGATCTTGAGCTTGGCTGAAGACCAGATCGGCATAACAGTCGCGGTTTTGGGTCCCGCCACCACAATTCGGCAAGCGCCGAATTCAAGATCGAGAGGCTCATAAACATCCGGCTCGTGTTCGAGGAGAACATCCTTTCCTACAATTCCCATATCCGCCGCACCATACTCAACGTAGGTGGGGACATCGACGGCTCGGACAACCACCATTCGAATCTTTTGTTTTTGGTTTTCAAACAATAGCTTTCGGCTATTGGTCTTCAGACCTCGCGGGAAAAACCCGATTTTCCGAAAGATGTCAATGGACGGATTCAAGAGGCGTCCTTTGGGCAGTGCGACAGTAATCGTGTCTTTCATGAGTTTTGTTTCATCCGAGTGACTTCTCCCCCCAAATTGGAAAACTTTTTCTCAAGATGTTCGTACCCGCGATCAAGATGATAGACCCTCGAAATTTCGGTCTCGCCTTCTGCGGCCAAACCGGCCAGAACAAGGCATGCACTTGCCCGAAGATCCGAAGCCATAACCGGTGCCCCGCTCAATCGCCGGACCCCCTTGATGATGGCCGTATTGCCTTGGATGTTAATATCGGCCCCCATACGCCGCAATTCGGCGACGTGGGTGAGCCTGTTTTCAAAAACGGTTTCCGTTATGACGCTCGATCCTTCACAGAGGGACAACAGCGCCATGAACTGTGCCTGCATATCGGTTGGGAATCCGGGGTACGGGAGTGTCGTGATATCCGCCGGGCCGATCCGTGCCGTTCCAGTCGCCCTTACACCATCCGGATCTTCACCAATGGCGACTCCGATTTCTCGAAGCTTCAACAATACGGCGTCCAGATGGCGCGGATTGCAGCCTCGAATAAAAATATCGCCTCTGGTTACGGCTGCGGCGGTCAGATATGTCCCGGCCTCAATCCTGTCCGGCATGATCCCAAACTTTGTCGCGCCGTCTATGGAATCAACCCCCTCAATCGTGATGACATCCGTCCCGAATCCTCTGATTCGTGCACCGCAGCGATTCAGAAACTGAGCGAGATCGGTCACCTCCGGTTCCCGGGCCGCATTTTCAATAACCGTTACTCCGTCTGCTAGCGTTGCGGCCATCATCAGGTTTTCCGTTGCCGTTACCGATGGCAGATCCAGATAAATTCGTGCGCCCTGAAGGCGGTTGGCTTTAATTGAGACATATCCGTGCTCAATCTTGATTTCGGCCCCCATTTTCTCCAGCCCTGCCAAATGGAGATTAATGGGTCTGGCACCGATGGCACATCCCCCCGGAAGTGAGACCTTGGCCTCTCCAAACCGGGCTGTCAGCGGTCCCAGAACCAAGACAGATGCCCGCATCGTTTTAACCAGTTCATACGGGGCTTCACACTGCTTCAAGGCCGACATCCGGACCGTCCAGTTCTGGCCATCCGCCTCGATTTCGGCTCCGAGATGGGTCAGTAGACGTTTGATGGTCAATACATCCCTCAGATCGGGAATGTTTGAAATTCGCTGTTCACCGCTTCCGAGCAAGGTGGCCGCGAGTACAGGTAATGCGGCGTTCTTGGCTCCGCTAACCTGAACCTCGCCCTTCAACCGATTTCCGCCTTTGATCCGAATCTTATCCATGGGTGGACGTCACGAGTTCATAAGGACAATAACACGATCAATTCCTGCCAAATCCTTCATAATCCGATCCACGCGCCATCCCACCCGAAGAGCCATCGCGCAGACGAGATCGGCTTGCCGAATGCCAATCTCTAGAAACAGAAAGCCTCTAGAATATAGGTGATCCGGGGCGCCGGAGAGGACTCGCCGATAGGGGTCGAGTCCGTCAGGACCCCCGTCCAAGGCAAGCCGTGGCTCAAAACGGCCCACTTCAGCCTGCAATGCGGGTATTTCCCCGGATGGGATATAGGGTGGATTGCAGACGATAAAATTGGCTTTCGGTTTGGCGGCTCGATTCCAGCAGGATCGTAAATTCGTGTTGCCCGTCCGGATTCGGGGCCCGGATTCTTTCTCTTGGTCATAACCCACCGGTTTCGTGCGGGGAGTTTTGGCCAAAGGTTCCATCAGATTGCCTTCGATGAACTCAATCCGTCCGGAAACCTTGTGCCGATCGCCGTTCCATCGGGCCACGTCGAGTGCACGGGGGGACAGATCGGTTGCAATCATGTGGCACGAAGGGTGAAGTTTGGCCAGGGTGATGGCGAGACAGCCAGTGCCGGTGCACAGATCGATGCCGGTGACGGGCCGCATGGGACGTTCAAAATATTCCGGCACGGATTCGATGACCGCTTCAATCAACAGCTCCGTTTCGGGTCTGGGAATAAACGTATCCGGCGTAACGCGGAATTCAAGGCCCCAGAACTCCTGCGTTCCGAGAATATACTGAAGCGGCTCATGTAGGATTCGGCGCCGGACAAGGTCGGAAAACGCTTCCTGCTGATCTTGATTGAGGACAAGGGAGTCCTCCCTGTAGATATCCAGCCGCTCGCATCTCAACGCGTGCACCAATATCGCTTCGACCTCGCGTCGTCCCTCCGGAATCCCGGAGTCGGTCAGCTTTTGAGTTGCATCTTGAAGCAAGTCCCGAATCCCTCGGGTCATGGTGATTCTCATGATCGTCCTTTATTCCCATAAATCTTCAGGATGTCATCACAGTATTCAGACGGTCGGCCTGTTCGGCGGCAATCAGCGCTTCGATGAGTTCGTCGAGATCCCCTTCGAGGACCTGATTCAGGCGATGCAAGGTGAGGCCGACTCGGTGGTCTGTGACGCGATTCTGCGGGAAATTGTAAGTTCGTATTTTCTCGCTTCGATCTCCCGTTCCAACCTGGGACTTCCGCGTCCGCGCCGTCTCGGCCTCCTGGCGGCTCTTTTCAACCTCCAGCAGGCGGGACCGGAGCACGCGCATGGCTTTATTCTTGTTCTTGAGCTGAGATCGCTCGTCCTGGCAGCTGACGACCGTACCGGTGGGCACGTGGGTGATTCGAACGGCCGAATGGGTCGTATTCACACCCTGACCACCGGGTCCCGAAGAGCAGAAGGTATCGATCCGAAGGTCGCCGGGATCAATGGTAATATCCACTTCTTCCGCTTCGGGGAGCACCGCAACCGTAACGGCAGACGTATGAATCCGTCCCCCGGCCTCGGTAACCGGAACGCGTTGCACACGGTGGACGCCGCTTTCGTATTTCAAACGACGGTAGGCGCCTGCGCCTTCGACCACCGCGATTATTTCCTTCAATCCCCCGATGCCCGTCGGGCTCGAACTCATGATTTCGACGCGCCACCGATGAATCTCGGCATACCGGGTGTACATCCGGAATAACTCGGCCCCGAACAAAGCGGCTTCGTCACCCCCCGTGCCGGCGCGAATTTCGAGAATCGTGTTCTTATCATCTCGCGGATCCTTGGGCAGAAGCAATAGTCGCAGCTGCTGCTCCAACTGAGTCTTCCGGTCCACGAGCGCCCGGTGCTCGTTCTCGGCCAGCTCCTGCATCCCGGGCTCCGCATTGGTGTCTCGAAGCAATTCTTCCGTGGATTCAAGGTCTTTGAGGACGGACTTGTATTGCCGGAAGCGCTCGACAAGCTCTTCGATGTCGGAACGCTCCTTGGCCAGGCGTTGATAATGAGCCGGCTCGGAAATGACCCGGGGATCGCTTAAGGATTGGGTTAATCCGTCGAATTTTTCAAGGACCGATTCGAGTTTTTGGAGCCACACCTGATCGTTGGTGTTAACCATTTTTTAAAGCTCAGTCGATGGTTTCTGTCAAGGTTCATTTCTTCTTGTATTTTTTACGGAACCGTTCGACACGCCCCTCCGTATCGATCAGCTTTTGCGTTCCCGTAAAGTAGGGGTGACAGGCGGAGCAGATCTCGACATGTATATCAGTACGAGTCGAGCGGGTCTTGATGGTATTTCCGCAGGCACAGGTGATTGTGGTCATTTCATAGGTCGGATGTATAGCTGCTTTCATTTTAAAGTTCCTCCTTCACGTAATGGTTCTCATGTTAGGGGCAGTTCAAGAAAGGAAACATTATAGCATTTTTGATGGCTTATGAAAAGGGGTAGTTTCGGAAGTCAACGGTTCTTAATCAAATAGGTTTGTGGGCGCTTCGATTCAAGGCAAGGAAAGGGGGGGTGTTATTTGTTCATGGATTCGAGAAATTCCTTGTTGGTTTTCGAGTTCTTAATCTTGTCGATCAAAAACTCCATGCTTTCAACAGTTGAAAGTGGGCTCAAAACCTTGCGTAAAATCCACATCTTATTCAAATCTTCCTTGTCTACGAGAAGCTCTTCTTTGCGCGTACCGGACTGATTGATATCTATCGAAGGGAAAACACGCTTGTCGGCCAGCTTACGGTCCAGATGGACCTCCATGTTTCCGGTTCCCTTGAATTCCTCAAAGATGACGTCATCCATCCGGCTACCGGTATCCACCAAGGCGGTGGCCATGATCGTCAGGCTGCCTCCGTTCTCGATATTTCGCGCCGATCCGAAAAAGCGTTTGGGACGTTGGAGGGCGTTGGCGTCCAACCCGCCGGACAGGACTTTTCCACTGGGCGGGATGATGGAGTTGTAAGCGCGAGCCAAGCGAGTGATGCTGTCCAGCAGGATCACCACGTCGCGTTTGTGTTCCACCAGACGTTTTGCCTTTTCGAGCACCATTTCGGCCACCTGAGCATGACGTTGCGCCGGCTCATCAAAGGTCGAACTGACCACTTCAGCCTTGACCTGACGCTGCCAATCGGTCACCTCTTCGGGCCGCTCATCGATGAGGAGAACGATCAAAGTGATCTCCGGGTGATTTGACAGGATGGCCTTGGCGATATTTTGCAGGAGGACCGTTTTCCCCGTACGTGGGGATGCAACGATTAAACCGCGCTGTCCTTTACCGATCGGCGTTATGAGCTCCATAACCCGCGTTGAAAGTTCAAGGGGATCGTGCTCCAGCCGGATTTTCTCCTCCGGATAAAGCGGGGTGAGATTGTCGAATAAGATCTTATCCCTGGCCGTATCCGGATCCTCAAAATTGACTTTTTCGACCTTCAACAATGCAAAGTATCGCTCTCCCTCTTTCGGAGGACGAATCTGGCCCGAAACGATGTCGCCGGTCCGCAGGTTGAATCGACGGATCTGGGAGGGAGAGATGTAGATGTCATCGGGGCCCGGTAGATAGTTATAATCCGGAGCACGGAGGAAACCAAAACCGTCCGGAAGAGTTTCCAGAACACCCTCGCCGTAGATGACGCCGTTCTTCTCGGCCTGCGCTTGGAGAATTGCGAAGATCAATTCCTGCTTGCGCAAGTTGCTCGCTCCGTCGATCTTCAAGTCTTTCGCGACGTCATTTAATTCGCCGATGTTTTTTTCCTTGAGTTCCTGAAGATTCATTCGGTTCTCCTTAACGTTATCAATCATGTCGGGTCTCGGCCGTAGCCAGACTTGCGGCGAGCGGTGTTAAGGCAAGCTCAAGCGTACGGATTTTTGGGGTTATTAGGATTTGGGTGCCAACAGTCTCTTCATCCAATCGGCGAACAATGAAGCAGTTTTTAAGCTGGGTGAGAGTGATATATTGTAGGATTTTTCACTCGGATTGAATTAGAGCCGCCGCATTTTATGCTGCATGTTTGACTATAAAGATGAGGTGTCTGGATTTCGTTCCCTAAATGAAGATTCGGGTTTTTGCGGTGTGTTCGATACCAGTTAATATAGCCGATCCGGGTCGAAGTTGTCAATCCCTTTTTCAATCCGATGGGTCAGAAAGCAAAAGAGTTCATTTTATGCCCTTGGCGCATCGGAATCCGGCATCTGGAAAAGCTCCATCCGGGTTGATATAAAAGCGATAGGACGTTCGATAAAAGTAGGGGATGGCATAATGCCCGATTCCCCCCCAGCTCCCCCCCCGAATGACCTTCACTTTCTCGCCAAAATTCTCACTGACGTAGTCGGAACCGGGATAAGGTTTGTACCAGTCTGCGGTCCACTCCCATACATTGCCGGCCATGTCATAGATGCCGTAGGGACTCTTACCGGCCTCAAAGGATTTGACGGGCGTCAGGTCTCCGAATCCGCTGTCTCCGGTATTGGCCTTGGCGGGATCAAAATCGTTGCCCCACGGATAATCCCTGCCGTCCGTTCCCCGGGCCGCCTTTTCCCATTCGGCTTCGGTTGGGAGGCGTTTTCCTTGCCATCGGCAGAATCGATCGGCATCATACCAGTTGACGAATGTTACGGGATAATTTTCGCGACCGGCCGGGACCCGGCCCGATTGCCAGTTTTCGGGCGCGCGGGAGCCCGTGGCATCGACGAATCGTTTGTACGCCCCGATCGTGACCTCCGATTTGTCCATGAAGTAACCGGGCAAGAAAACCTTATGCTGGGGATGTTCATCCACATACCATGGTTTGATCGTGCCAAATTCGGTTCCCTTCCCTTCCGTGTCGACCTTGTCGCTTCCCATGAGAAATCCACTGGATGGAATAAGAGCCATACCTTCCGGGGGAGTTTGATCCTTAGGACATGCCGGCAACAACAAAAGGACGAAAACCAAGAAGGAGAGACGATTGTGTCTAAGAATCATGCGAATAGGCCCCTGCAATTTTGGATAGGTTGATTTCTACAAAGATCGGGCACATCGAAATCCGAAGCCGTTGTTTTTCGTTCCGGGATTAAAAAAGCTTCGATTGAAATTGGGGGCGCTTATACCGCAGTGGTACCCTGAGCAGTCAATCCAGGATCCTCCTTTGAGCACGCGGTATTTTTCCCCGTAGTTCTCTGTTGGGCGCCTGTTTTCGGGATAGGCCTTGTACCAACTGGCCGTCCATTCCCATACATTTCCGGCCATGTCCGAAACCCCGTACGGACTGTTTCCTTTTGGGAATTGTCCGACCGGGGTGGTTCCCCCCAGCTTCAATTGTGGAACGTTGGCCTTCTTGGCGTCGAAGTCGTTTCCCCAAGGAAACCAGCGCCCGTCCGTTCCGCGGGCCGCTTTTTCCCATTCCGCGTCGGTCGGAAGGCGCTTGTCTCTCCAGTGACAGTAATCATTTGCATCAAACCAGGTGACAAATACGACGGGGTGATTGATTTTGCCGGAAGGATAATGATTGTTCTCCCAATCCATGGGAGGCGGACGGTCGGTGGAATCGATGAATTTCTGGTATTGGGAGTTTGTAACTTCATATTTGTCGATGTAATAGCTTTCAAGATATACGATATGCATTGGACCTTCATCCGGCCATCGTGCATCCGAACCCATGACAAAGGTCCCTTCCGGAATCCGAATCATGTCCTTGGGTGCCGGCCCAGATCTCTTGAGCGAATATGCGTCTGTCGCATCTTGGCCCGTGACTCCGGCAAAAAGTAATAGTACAACGAAAAGCCGGAGGTATCCCAATCCTGTACGGGGTTCATTTGGATACTTAGGCGTGCTTTTCATCCGAGGTGTGATCCCGACTAAGCAGATTGCCAAGATAGAATCGCATGATAGCAAGGAATTAGCGACGGGTCAAGGATATCTTCACACCCCAAACACCGTCGTAGTCGGTATTGACTAATTTACATGCGCATGTTAAAGTTCCAAATTCCTCAATCGGAAAATCCCACTCCGAGTTCGATCGTTGAATCTTATGCTGGATCTAAAATACATACGAGAAAACCGGGAGCGCGTTGAACAAGCATTTTCGGCGCGGGGCCAGAGTATTGTTCTTGAAACCCTTTTGCAGCTCGATCAGGATCGACGCCGACTTGCGGTGGAAGCGGACGAATTGAAGCATCGGCGAAATATGGCCTCGGATGAAATCACGCGCCTGAAATCGCACCAACAACCCGCCGACGCCCTACTGGCCGAAATGAAAAAGGTATCGGAATTGATCAAACAGCTGGATGAAAGGATGCGGTCGCTTGACGATCAACTGCAGAATCAGCTGCTGTTTCTTCCGAACTTGCCGCATGAATCGGTTCCGGCAGGCAAGGACGAGAAGGAAAATAAGGAGATCAAATTTTGGGGAGATCGCCCTTCCTTTCAGTTCAAGCCGCGATCGCACTGGGAAATCGGAGAGCGTTTGGGGATTTTGGATTTTGAACGGGCCGCCCGAGTTGCCGGGGCGAGATTTGTGTTCTTCAAGGGTCCGGGAGCGCTCCTGGAACGAGCCCTCATGAACTTTATGATGGATCTTCATACTCGTGAACATGGCTATGAAGAAATTCTCCCCCCGTACATCGTTAACCGGGCCAGTATGACAGGTACGGGACAGCTGCCCAAATTCGAAGAAGACTTATTCCGTCTCCGGGATGAAGATTTTTTCCTGATCCCCACTGCGGAGGTTCCCCTGACCAATTTCCACCGGGATGAGATTCTGGAGGGGGAACGGTTGCCGATATGCTACGCGGCTTGCACGCCCTGTTTCCGTCGAGAGGCCGGGTCGTACGGGAAGGACACGCGCGGACTGATCCGCCAGCATCAGTTCAACAAAGTGGAACTGGTGAAATTTGTGACCCCCGAGCGGTCTTATGATGAGCTTGAGGCGCTGCTTGGAAATGCCGAAGCCGTATTGCAACGCCTTGGAATACACTACCGGGTTGTCTTGCTCTGCGCGGGTGATACCGGATTCTCATCCGCAAAGACCTACGATATCGAAGTCTGGCTTCCGGGACAAAACGCGTTTAGAGAGATTTCCTCCTGTAGCAATTTTGAATCGTTCCAAGCGCGTCGTGCCGGAATCCGATTTCGGACGAAGGGTGGGAAGAAAACGGAATATGTGCATACCCTGAACGGTTCCGGTCTTGCGATCGGCCGGACATTGGTCGCGGTCCTGGAAAATTATCAACAGAAGGACGGAAGTGTTGTCATTCCGGAGGCGTTGCGGCCTTACATGGGCGGAGTGCATGAAATTCGAGCAAATGGATGATGTTGCGCGGAGTAATGGAAAATCGACTGCATTCTCACACCCCGATGATTCTCATCTGATGTCTATTGTTCCATTGTTCGAATGCTCTGTAAAATCTGCGGTGCAAATTTTACGGAGGGGTGGCCGAGTGGCCTAAGGCGGCGGTCTTGAAAACCGTTACCC
>Ga0055439_10000013_pt1 | contig 22166 bp, 17 predicted proteins | sample Browns_TuleB_D2_FD_57732 | JGI IMG/M metagenome (GOLD analysis project Ga0055439, IMG submission 57732) | Wetland microbial communities from San Francisco Bay, California, USA, that impact long-term carbon sequestration - Browns_TuleB_D2 | ecosystem: Environmental > Aquatic > Marine > Wetlands ...
AAAGACGAGGTTTCCAGAAAATTGGAGGAATCTCTGGCTGGTCTCGAGCTGGAGATCGGGAGAAAGTCCAAGCCAAGGGCTAAGGAATCTGCACAGACAGAAATCATAGCTGTTCCAAAGGACACCTCTGTGCCTGCATACGCTCCCAAGGCAGAATCTTCCGGCGCGGTTTTTACCTCCGAGGACCTGTTCACAGATGTCATTGCCAGTGTTGAACGGGAATTACAATCTGAAAAAGCAACCGATCCGCAGGCTACGGAAGCACTGAACATTCCTTCCGAACTGCCGGCCTTTGCATCTACTCCGGTTGAGCCCAGTGTTGCAGAGCCTCCCGCATCTACACCGCCGTCCGAGTCCACAACTCCTGCTCCAACTGTTCAAATACCGAAGCCTGCAGCCAGGCCGGCTGAACCGCAAAGGAAAAGCTCTTTCGAGGATCTGGATAAGAAACTCTCTGATACTCTGTCCGGATTGAGAAAAGAAAAGGTTCATTCCACGAGACCGGCTCCGCATGCTCCGAAAGTGAGTGAACCGAAAGTTACCGCACCACCGGCCGCAGCAAAACCTGCTGCCGAGCCGACTCGCAGAATCGACATTCCTGTTCCGAAAGTGGAAGAAGCTCCTGCTGCAGTGAAGGCCGAACCACCTGTTGCCCCGAAGCCGTCGCCCACGCCTATGCCGGCGATTCCGGCAGCCGTTGCCGCAAAAGTCATTGAAGAAGAAGGGATCAACTTTGGCCAGTATCTGCTGCTCGACAAAATCGCTACTGGCGGCATGGCGGAACTTTTTCTGGCAAAAAGAAAAGGTGTCGAAGGCTTTGAAAAAATATTAGCCATCAAACGGATTCTTCCTCACATGTCCGACAACGAAGAGTTCGTCACGATGTTTATAGATGAAGCGAAGCTCGCAGCGCAACTTACGCATCACAACATCTGTCAGATTTTTGATCTTGGCAAGATTGAAAACGCGTACTATATCGCCATGGAGTACGTAAATGGCAAAGACTTGCGCGCGATTCTCAGATCCTCAAGAAACAAAACGAAACCGATGTCGGTAGATCTGGCCGTACTCGTGATCTCAAAAATTGCAAGCGCTCTCGATTATGCCCATCGCAAACGTGGATCCAATGGTCAACCCCTTAACCTTGTCCATCGCGATGTTTCTCCGCAAAATATTCTGATTTCCTACGAAGGGGAAGTGAAACTCGTTGATTTTGGAATTGCAAAGGCGGCGACGAAAGCTCATGTTACACAGCACGGTGCGCTGAAAGGCAAGCTCCTGTATATGTCCCCCGAACAGGCGTGGGGCAAAACGGTTGATAAACGGAGCGATATTTTCAGTCTCGGTGTTGTGCTTTACGAGCTTCTTACGGGGCGCCCCCTGTTCTTCGATGAGAACGATACGGAAGTTACGATACTGGAAAAAGTGCGTGAGGCGAAGATTACTCCGGCACGGGAATTCAACAGCCGCGTTCCGGTGGAATTGGAAAAAATTGTCACGCGCGCTTTGAAGAAAAACGCTGATGACCGGTATCAATCTGCCTACGAAATGCAAAAGGACCTCGATAACCTTTTCTACTCGGAAGGCTACACAGCGACAGGCCCGACGCTGGCGCATTACGTTCGCGACTTATTCCCTGATGAATCTCACGAAGGCGAGATGAAAGAAGCCGTCGAAAAAGAGCCTGCGAAACCCGTTGGTGCTTCCGTGGCTGCTGACGTTCCCGCGCCTGCTCCCAGGCAGGAAGTTGAACCTCGCCCGCAACCAAAGCCGAAAGTCGTTGAGCCCGTCGCGGCAAAGCCGCTTGACCCCGCTGCTTCGCCAAAGGAGAAGCCCGTGTTGCAGCCGGTTGTTACGGAAAAACCGGAACCCGTTCGCGAGCAGAAAGCGGCATTTCGCGATATTTCCGTTCCGGATATCATGGCTCCGAGAGACTCGAGGCCATTTCCGGTTATACCTGTAGCCATTGTAGGTGCAATTCTGCTTGCGATTGTAGCCTATTTTCTGTTCCGCCCCACTCCGCCGCCTGCCCAAACCACGCAAGCGCCGATAGCGACTCAACCTGCAACGACGGTTCCAACGACAGCGACGGAACCACCTGCGAACGCTCAATCTCCTTCACCGGCTCCCGTTGAAACAAAACAGCCCGTAGATGAGAAAAAGGCGGCCGAAGAAAAGAAGCTCGCCGAACAACAAGCAGCAGAAGAAAAGAAGAAAAAAGAAGAAGAGGCTGCCGCGAAAAAGAAAGAAGAAGACAAACTGAAAGAAGAACAACAATTAGCTCAACAGAAAAAAGAAGAACCAAAAGTTGAGCAAGCCCCTGTGCCGGTTGAAGAAAAAAAGGTTGCTGAAGCGCAACCCGCTCCTGTTCCGGTTCAGGAAACACCACAGCCGCAACCGGAACCTGTAAAGGAGACCCCGAAAAAAGAAGAGCCCAAGCCGGTTGAACAAGCGCCCACTGTCAACGAAGGTGATCTGGTAGAATTGACAAGCGATGTGACCAAACCGGAAGTCGTCAACCGGGCGAAGCCGAGCTATCCGCCTGCTGCTCTAAAGCAGAAAGTGGAAGGAACAGTTGTTCTAAGTGTTCTTGTGACAGAAACCGGAAAAGTAGGGGACGTTAAGGTGTTGCGGCCTGCTGGAGGCAGCACGGGACTCAATGAAGCAGCGGCCGCGGCGGTTCGTAAATGGACTTTTCGCCCTGCTGTTAAAGCGGGGAAAAAAGTAAAAGTTTGGGTAACTTATCCCATCGTTTTTAGACTGCAAGAATAAAATCGTTAAGAAAATAACGGAGGAATCGCTCTCTATGGCACTATCAAAGGAACAGCAAAAGTTCTACGAAAACGCGCTTGACATGACCAAAAGGCAGATCGATGAAATTGATTCTAGAATCGAGGAAGAGCTTGCCAGAGTAAAAGAAAGACTGGCTGAATTACAGAATGATAAGAAGAATGTCCGCATGATGTACGACGCAGCTTGTGCCATGTTGGGAGTCGAGAACGAACTCGAAAAAAGAGAAGAAGCAGGCGAAGGCGCAGAAGACGTTGTCGAAGCCTAGTCTGTTGGCGGATCGGGCGCGTTGACTCGCGCCCTCAAGCCTGCGCAACGGGTACACCCGGGCGCATGACGACGCACGGCAGAGGGAACGAATCCCATCTCAGTAATTCTTCCTTCCGTTATTTTCTGATTTCTCACGTTTATGTCCTGGTTTAGAAAAGAGAAGAAAGCCAAAGAACCCTTGCAGGATAAACCTTCGCGCGTTCCCGAAGGTCTCTGGATCAAATGTGAAGCTTGTCAGCAGATCATCTGGCACAAGGAGCTTGATCGCAATCTGAACGTTTGTCCAAAGTGCAACTACCATTTTCGAATCAGTTCGGAAGAAAGAATTCAGTTGTTGCTGGATGAGAATGCCGGCTATCGCGAGCTCTTTGCGAACATTCATTCCGTGGATGTTTTGCGTTTTCGGGATACCAAAAAGTATCGTGACCGACTTCAGGGAAGCTGGAATTCTGCGGGCAGATCCGACGCGGTGAGGGTTATTGAAGGAAAACTGAATGGACGCGGAGTGGTACTGGGTGTGATGGAGTACAACTTTATGGGCGGCAGCATGGGCTCAGTGGTCGGGGAAAAAATCACACGTGCGATTGAACACTGCTTGGAGCATCGGTTTCCATTAGTTATCATTTCTTGTTCCGGTGGTGCGCGCATGCAAGAGGGTGCACTTTCGCTGATGCAAATGGCAAAAATCTCCGCGGCCCTCGCGAGAATGGATGAAGAAGGCCTTCCTTACATTTCTGTTATAACGGATCCTACAACAGGTGGTGTTTCCGCGAGCTATGCGATGCTGGGGGATCTCAATATTGCGGAACCGCGCGCACTGATTGGCTTTGCCGGGCCGCGCGTGATTGAGCAAACCATCCGCCAGAAGTTGCCTGAAGGATTCCAGCGCTCGGAATTTGTCCTGGAACACGGCATGCTGGATGAAATCGTCGAACGCAAAAACATGCGCGATTTCCTGATCCGGTCCCTGCAATTCATGGAAAAAAATACGGTCTAACAGGGCGCAATAAATTGCGCCCCTACAAGAAAAGTTACCATTATTGTAGGGGCGCGATTCATCGCGTCCTGCATGACAAACATTTGTACTCGCTTGGAGTCTCTGGAAACGCTCGGGATCAAATTTGGTCTCGATAACATTCGTGCAATTCTCAAGGAACTGGGAAATCCGGAAGAATCATTTCTTTCTGTCTTGATTGCCGGCACCAACGGAAAAGGATCCGTTGCCGCAATGCTCGAAGCCATTCTCCGGAAGAATTCTTTCCGAACGGGAATCTACACCTCTCCTCATCTCCTGAATGTCCGCGAGCGGATCCGTGTGCAGGGTGATGCGGTTTCTGAAATGGATTTTGAACGCATGCTCTCCAGAGTATTTGATGCAGCGGATGCTACCCTCCCTTCACCTCCCACTTATTTTGAGGTTTTGACTGCTGCCGCAATGCTGCATTTCAAAGAAATGCACATCGACTATGGTGTAATCGAGGTTGGCATGGGCGGGCGCTATGACGCAACCAACGCTATTTCACAAAAGTTGTCGATCATTACAAGCATCGATTACGATCATGAAACCTATCTTGGTCGCACACTGGAAGGCATAGCAGCAGAGAAGGCTGCTATCTCCAAACCGAAGGTTCCTATGATTACAGGGATACTGCCCGCCGAAGCAGTTGATGTAGTTCGGGAAGCCTGCCGTCAAACGGAAAGCCTGTACGAGACGGCCACTTTATCTAATATTCTGGAACCGAAACTGGAACAGGGCCACGGTGTATTTGTATACAGACCGTGGAATATGCCGGTACGTGTGAACTTGCGGGGGCGCCACCAGATTGAAAACGCAGCAGTTGCGCTGCTCGCTTCGGAGCAGCTTTTCCTGGATCGTCATTTAACGCTACAGGCTCTTTCCGAAGTCCACTGGCCGGGACGTCTGGATATCGTACCCGGATATACGCCCCCGGTGGTGTTGGATTGCGCTCACAATCCTATGGGCGCCCGTTCACTTGCTGAATTCATTCGGGATATGAAGTGGGATCAGGCGACTATCCTGTTTGCTGCTATGCGCGATAAGAACATAGGCGAAATGCTGCGTGCGATTTCGCCGCGGGTCGATCAAGCGATCCTGACCCGGGTTGAACCGTTGTGTCGATGCGCATCGCGTGAAGATCTACTGGCTGCTGCGTCAGCAAACGGAATCGACGCTTGCTTCGAGCCGGACGTCGCTAACGCATTGCAACAAGCTTTCGAATCCTCAGGAAAATCCAATCGACCGCTGGTTGTATTTGGCTCGATTTACCTGATCGGCAAGATTTTTTCTCTCCTCGATCTTGCTACCTGAATTTGTTCTCCAGAGCTATAATTAAACTTAAGAAGCGTAAGTCTGTCCTTATGAAAACAAATATTTTGTTTGTGCTTTGTCTTTTGCTCTTTTCTTCGTTGCTTTCTGCGGAGCCGAGAGTTCTTCACCTCTTTGTGGATGGTCCGATCCATGCAATCTCGTCGGAGTACGTAACGAAAGGGATCGAGGAAGCTGAAAAGAAAAATGCTGAACTCTGTATTGTGCAAATCCAAACGCCCGGTGGCGTGATGGATTCGATGCGAAGTATCATTTCCAGAATACTCAGTTCGAAAATTCCAGTAGTCGTATATGTTGCTCCCAGCGGAGCCCGCGCTACGTCCGCCGGTTTTTTTATTCTGATTGCTGCAGATCTTGCCGTTATGGCTCCAGGTACTCATCTTGGTTCCGCTCATCCGGTAACAATCGGAGGAGAAAGTGGCCAGGACAATGAGAATTCGAAAACTATGATGAAAAAGACAACGGAAGACGCGGTTGCTTACATCAAAACCCTAGCGGAAAAACGTGGACGCAATGTTGAACTGGCTGAAAAGGCCGTTCGTGATTCGATTTCGTTTACAGAGACAGAGGCCCTGAAATCCAATCTTATCGATTTTGTTGCGAAAGATGTGCCGGAACTGTTGCAGAAAGCAAACGGAAAGACCATTCGGCGTTTTGACGGCACTGAAAAGAAGCTGAATCTCGAAAAAGCGCTGGTTACCGAATATCCAATGACGCAGCGGCAAAGATTCCTTTCGTTTCTTGCGGATCCCAACATAACCGTTCTCCTGTTCAGCATTGGTATGATCGGCATTCTTCTGGAGCTCTACCATCCAGGAGCGATTCTACCGGGCGTTGTTGGAGTGATCAGCATCGCTCTGTGCTTCTTATCGGCACAAGTTTTGCCGATTAACTACATCGGGGCGCTTCTGATCTTATTTTCCATTGTACTCTTCATCCTGGAGTTGAAGGTTACGAGCTACGGAGTCCTTACCGTCGGGGGAATCGTATCGTTTGTACTGGGCGCGACAATGTTGTTTGACGCGCCGATTCCGGAGATGCGGATCAGCATAAAAGTGATCACCACTTGTGTGCTTTTGATTGTCGCGACAATGGCTTTTCTTGTGTTTATGGTGGTCACACTCCATCGCAGGAAACCGTTAACGGGTCTCCAGGGACTGTTACAGGAAATCGGGACAGCCCAAACAGAGATCTACCAGTTCGGCCGGGTTCTTGTTCACGGTGAAATCTGGAGCGCTACTGCCAACCATCCGATTCCAAAAGGTGAAAAAGTAAAAATCGTTTCAGTCGAGGGACTGACTTTGCACGTAGAAAAACAGCAATAAGAGGAGATTTTCATGGAAAACTACATCCCGTATGCAATCATCGTTCTATTCTTCATTTTTCTGGTCAAATCATGGATCAACGTCCTCCGTGAATATGAGCGCGGCGTCATTTTTCGCCTGGGACGTCTCGACCCCAGCCCGCGCGGCCCGGGGATCGTTTTCGTTCTTTATCCCATTGAAAAAATGGTTCGCGTCACATTGCGAACAGTGGTTCTTGATGTTCCACCACAGGATGTAATCACCCGCGACAACGTTTCGGTAAAAGTAAATGCCGTCGTTTATTTCCGCGTTTTCGAGCCAACCAAGGCCATTGTGGAGGTTGAAAATTATCTGTATGCTACTTCACAACTGGCGCAAACAACTTTGCGTTCAATTTTAGGGGAGGTAGACCTGGACGGATTGCTTTCCGAAAGGGAGTCGCTGAATGCCCGTCTTCAGCAAATCCTGGATCTGCATACCGATCCGTGGGGAATCAAAATATCGATGGTAGAAGTAAAGCACGTCGATTTGCCTCAGGAAATGCAACGCGCGATGGCGAAACAGGCTGAAGCTGAGCGCGAAAAACGGGCAAAAATTATTCATGCAAGGGGCGAGTTGGAGGCGTCACTCTCGCTATCGCAGGCTGCAGAACAGATTTCTCAGAATCCGATCACCATCCAGTTGAGATATTTGCAGACACTTACTGAGATTGCTACGGAGAAAAATTCTACAATCGTCTTTCCGCTGCCGATCGATTTCATCAGTAATCTTCTGAAAAAATGAAAGAAGCCGCCCTGGTCTATGACAATCCGGATTGCGGCATTCTCAATTCCGTGGCGGATTTTCTGGATAATGAAGGATGGTTCGTTCGGAGAGTTTTCACAAGAGAAGATGTACTTCAAAGCCTGGGCCAGCGTCCTTTCTCTCTCATAATCTGCCATCTGGAACAGGTGCAGGTAGACCTGAACGATGTCGTCTTGCACACGAAAACACCGACGCAGATTCTTGTTGTCGGTCCCAACGACGTCAAATCCGCCGTGCATTCACTGCACTCGGGTGCAAGGCACTACTGGTCTGTTCCGTTCACTCTAACGGATTTTCAAGCATTTTATCGCGATGGAAGCCTGTCGATGAACAGATCTCGCTTCGGGTATCATCGGGAAGGAACGCTGCTGCAGATCATCAAAGAGATCGCATTGACGATGGAGCTGGATGGGCTCGTAAACATCCTTGTTGATTCTGCAATGGAGCTCACGGGCGCTGATGGTGGGGCCATTCTATTGCTGGATGAAAAATCAAACATGCTGGTGATGAAGGCTGCAAGGGGTTTCAGCGGAACGGACCGTACTGCTGAAATCTTTGGTTTGCCGGAAAAAGAGTTCTATGAAATTCTATCCAAACGGGATCCGGTTTTGCTTCATCCGGATCCTCCGATTTATACTCCGAGCGGTCAATGCGTCCAGGCCATGATTGTGACTCCTACCTGGTGGAAGGATCAGGCTCTCTCCGAACTTGTTATGGTGAAGTATGAAGGCAGCTCCAGTTTCACGCCCGATGATTTTAAGGTGTTGTCGCTCCTGAACAAAGAAATTGCGGGAGCGGTTCATAATGCGATTATTCATTACAAAACAAAGGAACTGACGATCAAAGACGATCTTACGGAAGCGTACAACCGCAGATATTTTGAGCAATACCTGGACGAAGAATTTGTGCGCGCAAGACGATACACCTCGAATATTTCTTTGATCTTTTTCGATGTGGATAATCTAAAGGAAGTGAACGTCAAATATGGCCACCTTACGGGTTCGAAAATCCTTCAGGAAGTTGCACACAGGATCATCCTCACCGTGCGCGGAATCGATAAAGTTGTCCGTTATGGTGGCGATGAATTCTGCATCGTTTTGCCCGAGACAGATACGCAGGGCGCTTATCAGGTCGCGGATCGAATTCGAAACACGATCGCTTCCCGGCCTTTTCGAGTTACGGAAAATGCCCAGGTTACTCTGACCGGCAGTATGGGGATTGCTTCATTTCCTGCTCACGCGGAGACCAAAGAGGAACTCGTTCGGCAGGCGGATAGAGCAATGTTTACGATCAAGAATCAATCCAAAAATGCAATCGCCGTTGCTCCGCCAGTGTAAACAACGTTATGGATGAAGAATTCAGCATTCGCGGTTCGCTTGAAGAATCGTCCATTCCTGAGCTGCTGCGTTCCGTTTCTAAGAATAAAGAATCGGGCATCCTCACCTGCTACATCCGTGAATACCGAAAATCTATCTATATGGAAAAAGGTCAGATTGTTTTTGCTACTTCTTCCTGTATGGACGACCGGCTTGGGGAGTTTCTCCTTCGCTCCGGCCGGATTACCGTAAGGAGTTTCTTAGATGCAACGAAAAGCGTCAGGCCCGGAAGAAGACTCGGTGCAATTCTTTGCGAGAATCAGGCTTTGTCCGCAGATGAACTCGTTGACGGTGTGCGTGATCAGGTACGCCACATCATTATCAGCATGTTTGAGTCAGTGAAGGGTAATTATGAACTGTTGTTAAAACCCAACGATACGCAGGAGATGATTTTGCTGAATTCGCCGACAGAGGATTTTATTTTCGATGGTATTAAGTCTATTCTGTCGTGGTCGCGGATCAGCAAAGGAATAGGGTCCTTCAGCAGCATCCTGCAGCCCGCTCCAGAAGCGGACAAAGTATTGTTGAATCTAACCCTCAATCCGGAGGAAGCCCATCTCTTTTCCCTGTGCGAAAAGGGAAGGTTTACGGTTGAAGAAATTTGCGGCATGAGTTATCTCACAAATTTTGAAACTTGTCGGGTCCTGTGGGCTTTTCAACTTGTGGGGGCGCTTCTGGAAGTCCAGGACGCGAATGAAAAGTCTGGTGATATTCCACGGTATGTTGCCTCTTCTTCGGACATGGAAGCGGATCTGCATGATCTCGTGGAATCCTACAATGACGTGTACTCGTGTATCTATGAACGCGCCCAGGGAAAACTTGGAGATGATGTTGACCGGTTCTCTGAAAACGCGATGGCGCAGGTTCGTGGGACCATGCCGAATGTCACGCGGAATCTTCGCCTGGATAGCTACGGTCGGCTTGATTTTGACGTACTGCTGAAAAATCTTTCTCCCATTCCGGAAACTGACCGTTTTGAACTTGTTTCTTCCGCGCTGGAAGAAATTGTTTATGCGCTTGTCTCCCAGGTGGAAACCGTATTCGATTCCGACGATCAGAAATCATTGTCGGAAGACGTGCACCGCCTCCGCCGCGAAATACGGAAATGATCGGAGTGCCGTGTACAGCCTTCCTATACTTTTCGACACCTGAGGAAGTGCATGGAAACGTATTGCACGTAATATAAAAAACACATTAGCCTAAATACTTTTGGGGTCTTGGGCTGAAGATTCCATCGATTCGCGTGATTGTCAAACGTAGGCGTATTTCTGTCGTCACACCATTCATTTCGTATGCGCCGCTGCAAGTAAACGATCGATCACGAGTGATGGGGTAAAGGGTGTTGATGCGCTGGCATTATTCTTGCTCCTGTATCATTGCAAAATTCTGGAGGATATATGCGTCCCTACTTGTCAGTAGTTGTATCCGTTCTATTTCTTTTTTTTTCAGCAATGGATTGCTGGAGCCAGACCGCCCCAATTTCATCTAGTCCGTCTACAGTCGAAAGTAACTTTGATGCTCAGGCCGTTTTTGCCGGACAACTCCTATATTTAGACGAACCGATCTTTTGGGGAGGTGGCGGATCGATTCGCTATTATTTCTCTGATCGATTTGGGGTGGAAGGAGAGGTTTTATGGGTCAAGAGCTCAGGCTTTGAGGACATACTTGTGACCCCTTACTTTGTCTTTCGTTTCGGACGCAGCGGCGGAAACAAAAGCAGCTGGTATCTAAAAGGAGGGATCGGACTAAGGCATGAAACGGACCTTAGGATCGACTATACCTATAATGACCGGCTGGTACAGGGAGCTATAGGGTTCCGTGCCGCGATATCGGAGAAGGCGTACTTCGTAGCAGAAGGACGATTTGTGGGTTTCGCCGCCGGTATAGGTTACTCATTCTGAGAAATGCCCTGCTCGTCTAGTCTTCCATACGGCAATTTACCCTGTTTCTCGAAGTCCGAGTCTTTTTCGATTCGCCGCTTTGAATCGCCGGATACTTAGGCCGTAGTTAGGCAATTACGGGCATGGATTGCCTGGTTGAACGTCAGCATAACGGACCGAGTCCACCTCAGAACAAACTTCAAGCAGCTTATTATTGGAGTCCCGGATAAAAGCACTTTCCAGATGAGTCTTCGCACCAATCGGTAGATTAATCGCGAAATCCGCATGCGCGAATGCATGACCATCTGTATCAAGCGCTTCATAGCGGATCACGCCGGAAAGAGCATAAGCGCCAAAATTATCGATGTCCAGAGGAAGCCTGCAAGAACAGACTTTACCGCTGCATTTTGTATATGCAGCTTGTTCGTTCATACCAAACCGACAAGAAGGATTCGTTTCGCCTGAGCATCCGCACAGCCACAGAATTACGGGGCCTAATGCAACCCACTTAAGATATATTCGGCAGACGTTCAATGTTGCGCACAAATGGTTCGTCGGGTCTATATTCATGATAGATCTTATTAGCAAGAAGCGTTTCTTATCAGAATCGTATCGTAACCAAAGAGTGTCTAGGACAATGTGTCGAACTATGACACAATTTCTAATCTATTCGATTTATTTAGGGTAATTCTACCAGGTCAAGGTACAGGAGTTGCCGTGGTGCTAAATTCGGGAAGATACAGTGGAAGCGCATGTATCATGCGTTAGACGATAACATGTTGGCTGCTGGAAGGATTGTTGAAGATGGATGTTTGCAGGTGGGCCAGATTAGCGACGACACTTCGTGGGCATTAAAGTTAGATCAAAGCGGCAAATCGTTTGGCAAAAAACGTACGGGAAGGATGTAGCAACAGCTATCAAAGAAACTGACTCAAAGGAGCTTTTGCTGGGCGGGTTTATTATCACTTCGGACTTCAACGAAATCGGCTGGATCGCGAAACGAATCGTTTCGTACTCCGCACTTGTGATCATGGCGAAGGGCGATCCTTTACCTTATTATAAGTAGCGATGGGAAGCTTAGAAGAGCAAAATTTTTTGCCAGATCACTCCTCAGCCAAATTGTATCTCTCCACTGAAAACGATGACCCAAAGACTCCCGAACTTCTCTTCTTTGAAGAGGAAATGATTCGCGACTCAAGCTGGAGAAAGGCTTCGGAAAAAAGCCGCGCGTTGTGGGAAAGAATCAAAGCCCGGTATGAACGCATAGCCTGTGAAGCTTTTGCGGACGACCGGTTTCTGAGACGGCTTCATTCCTTTCGTAAGATAACCGTTGCATTGAACCGCCCAATCGATCCGGCAGATGTCAGGGTCCGATTGAAGAAAATGCTTCGTGATCGCTCCTATCATCATTTACGCTGGCTGATCATTGACTTGCTGCTCTTGCCTTTGTCCCTCTTCATCATGGTCTTACCGGGACCTAACGTGATCGGTTATTACCTCGTTTTCCGGGTCTTTTCGCATTGGCGGTCCTATCGTTCGGCTTCGCAAACGCGTCTGGATGATCTTGATGTGTGTGTGGATGACCGCGCCCAGGAAGTCAGCGCCTTCTTGAAAACAGCCAAAGATCTGAAAACAGGACTGCTGGAATTGCGCAGAAAATACGGGCTGAGAGCATTGCAAGAGCAACAATTTGTTCCTCAGTCCGCACTTCGTCTTGTTCGCTTGCTCCGCGCTGACGCCCCGTGAGTACGTTTCCTGTTGCAAGTTTCAACATTCCGTTCCGCTTTGCAGATTCGAAACCTGAAAATTTGCAATATTCCTGTAGACGCTCTTGCTCATTTTTGATATGGTAATTTCCGCAAAGCAGTCCACAGCGATGAGTCCCTCATTGCTCTGGCATTTCAAATTCAGGAGAGGCGAATGGTACCTAAAACGTGTTTCTTGACCAAGGGCAAAGGGGTTCACAAAGAAAAACTAACCAGTTTTGAAATGGCTCTGCGTGATGCGAGCATTGCTCCTTTGAACCTCGTTCGAGTGTCCTCGATTTTCCCTCCGAATTGTAAAATTGTTTCTGTGCAGGAAGGGAAGAAATATTTGAGACACGGGCAGATTGCATTTGCAGTTATGTCCGAAAGCGCAACCAATGAACCTCACCGTTTGATCGCGGCAACTGTGGGTGTAGCAATACCCAAGGACAAGAATCTGTACGGCTATCTTTCTGAGCATCATAGTTTCGGCGAAACGGAAAAAGAGGCAGGGGATTACGCAGAGGATCTTGCAGCCGGCATGCTGGCTACAACGCTGGGACTGGAATTTGATGCCGACAAAAGCTGGGACGCGAATCGTGAAATCTACAGATTGTCGGACCACATCGTAGCTGCGCGAAGCGTAACGCAGTCTGCCGTAGGTCACAAAGACCATCTGTGGACCACAGTGGTCGCCGCCGCAATCTTTGTGGAGTTTGATATTTAACTTGATCCACTATAACTCTACCCCTTTTAATTTCTTAGGAATTCCTGACGAGTACTCCTCCTTTGATAATTCTCGCGTTGTGATTTTGCCTGTTCCCTATGAGGCAACTACCTCCTACCAGGCCGGCACGCGCGATGCTCCGCACGAAATCATCTGGGCTTCGCGGAATGTCGAACTGTACGACGAAGAACTTGAGAAAGAGACTTACCACATCGGGATTCACACGTTAGAGGAAATGATTCCCATTCTTGGTAATGCTGATGCCATGATGGAGGCGTTGTACGGCGTTTCACATCAAATCGTCGAGCAGGGAAAGTTCCAGGTCACACTTGGGGGTGAACATGCGATCACCTCGCCGCTCGTTCGCGCGCATCTGGAAAAATGGCCGGATCTTGCGGTATTACAGATCGATGCTCATGCCGATTTACGTGATTCCTTTGAAGGCAGCAAGCATTCTCATGCTTCTGCGCTCCGGAGAGTCGTCGAAATGTGTCCCGTGGTTCATGTCGGCATTCGAAATATTTCAAAAGAAGAAGTCGATGCGCTTCCAACACTCCGCAGTAAGATCTTTTTCATGAAGGATATTGAAAAAGACCCTGAATGGTTTGTGAAGGTGGTCGGTGCTTTGCCGGAACATGTATATTTCACGATTGACATCGACGGCATGGATGGTTCGCTGATGCCCGCAACGGGGACACCTGAACCGGGCGGACTAAGCTGGCGGGATATCATGGACCTGGTCGGCGAACTGACCCGGCGGAAGAGAGTTGTCGGTCTCGATCTTGTCGAACTTTGTCCGCAGGGAGGCGCCAAAGCCCCTGCATTCCTGTGCGCTAAAATGATTTACAAAATCCTCGGCCACATTTTCCGCTAGACCACTCGCTCTGAACGGCAGGGCGCTAAGGCGCATCGAGAAAAAACGTTCTTTGAATTTCTTTGCGCCGTTGCGTTTTATATTCTCTTTCGAATCTCCATGCACTTTTCCACCCAGTAATCGCAGGTGCGGCGCGTGCCTGACACGGAATTCCCCACGTATTGTTCCGGATGATTGAGGAGCTCTTGTTCTTCCGGAGTGAACTTTGAGTAGTATGGCTGAAGCTCCGGTTCGGCCTCTACCAGCTCCGTCATCTTTTTTCCGGTCTTTCGCGACGCATTGACGAGCTTCTTCGACCAGTCATAGGGATCGGGACATCCGTGCAATCCGAAAAGTATGTAAAGCGGCTCGGCGATGATGGAATCCCGGGAAAATTCCAGATTTGCCCGCATCTTTTCGCGGTTGACTTCCATTTGGCGTACTACATTAATAGTACGGTAAATTGAGTAATCCGCCGCAGCAAACAGTTCAGCCAGGAATCTGCCGCTTGCTGAATTGGTGAGGTCTCGCTGATGCTCTGAAATCTGATCCATCAGGACGGTAGTCAGGCGTGGCGCGTACGCTTTCCAAAAGGATTTCACATTTTCGAAATCTTTTGGATTTACCTTGTGAGGCATGGTAGAAGACCCGACTCTCTCCGGCTGGAACTTTTCCTTGATCTCGGCGATTTCCGTGCGATACAGGTGCCGCATATCATCCGCGAAATTGGCGAGGATTCCCATGATGGAAACTACCGTATAGGCCAGATCCGTGAGCGGCTCCTGTTCGGTAAGTTGCGATGAAATCCCTGTGGGACTTGGCTGCAGATCCAGTTTTCCCAGTAGATCCCTTTCAAATGAAAGTGCCCGGTCACCTGCGGCCAAAGAAAGAGCATTGTGTGCGCCGACCGGCCCGGAAAATTTTCCACGAAGGGAGCGACATGCGAGTTCGAGTTTCTCCGTGCGACCGCCGAGGCGGCTGACAAAAAGCGCCAGGGCGTATCCGAACGTAATTGGCTCCGCGTGCTGCCCGTGCGTACGGCCAATTTGCGGGGTCTCTGCTTCCGTTCGGGCAATTTGCGCCAGCATCTCAACTAGATCCATCAAATCGGGGATCAACACCTTTAGTCCGAATTCTTTGTATCGAAGCGCAGCAGCCGTATCCATGATGTCGTTGGATGTTGCAAACAGGTGAACGTAGCCTCGGGCTTTTTCGCTGATCCGCCTCCGGATGCTGTTTACCAGCGCGCGGATATTGTGTTGAATCCGTGCTTCTTCCTCATAGACTTCTGCCGCCGTTACCTGAGCGCACGCGCCAGTGATCTCATCACTGATCTCGCCGGGGCAAAATCCGTAATCGCTCAATGTCCGAGCAAGCGCGGCTTCTACGCGAAGGAAATACCGGATACTTGCTTCTTCTGATAGATAATCATGTACTTTCTTGTAAAAAGTCTCATCAGCACCGTAGTACCTTGCATCGAAAGGCGAAACTGCGTCAAAAAACCTCATATTCTTTCAAAACCTCCTATCTGCGGGAGACGATTCAGTGGCACTTGCAGCAGGGGCGAAAATGATTTGCGCTGCTACCGGCAGAAGTAATTATATTCACTTTGAGGCGCATACAACGTGTAACAAAGAGATTTACACAGAAAGTGTGGAAAACTTAACAAAATAAATTGGGCATACCCCTGAACGTGCGATCATTACAGCGTCTTTGCGTTTTGATCAGAAATTGTGCGTACGTGTTTACAGCACATCCACAATAGCTTGTACGTGCGTCGCCTGAAAAACGCGATTGCTTGCGCATTGGCCGGGACCCCGCTGTCCATCACGTTTTTTGACAATCTCCGAGGCGGGTGTTAAATTATGTGCGCATAACAGCGAGGATGCATGAAGACTGAGATCGAAAATGTAACCGATGTAAAAAAGGTCATCCGTTTCGAAGTCCCCTGGGAAGATATCGATAAGCGCATCAAGGATGCCGTCCGCGTAATCTCGAGAACGGCCCGTGTTCCAGGTTTTCGGCCGGGAAAAGCCCCAGAAAGCATGATTCGAAGCCGTTATGCTCAGCACATCAAAGACGAAGTGATTCAACACGTTGTTCCGGAAGCTTACAAAGAAGCACTGGCAGAGAATGATCTCGATGTGATTTCCGAACCGGAAATTCAGGACGTCCTTTTCACGGAAGGCTCGCCCTTCAGTTTCAAGGTGTCCGTCGAGACAAAGCCCAAAATCGATCCCAAGGACTACAGGGGTCTTACTCTTAAGACCCTGCCGGTTGAGGTCAAAGACGAGGAGGTTGAATCACTGTTGAAAACTTATCAACAACGGGCAGCCGAATTGATTCCTCTGGAAAATACAGCCGCAGTAAAAGGACATTTTGTTTCAACCACTGTTAAAGCAACCATCGAACAACACGACGGGAAGAAGCAAAAGGTCTTTGACGATCGAACACTTGTGGAAATCGGATCCGAAGAGAATCATGCTGCATTCAACGAAAACTTTGAAGGGAAGAAAGCAGGCGACGTTGTGGAATTTGATGCCGATTATCCGGCTGATTACCCGGAGAAAGCCATAGCCGGGAAAAAGATCCACTACCGGGCGCAAATTGAAAGTGTGAATGAAAGGCGTCTCCCGGCGATCGACGACGAATTCGCTAAAGATCTTGGCGATTTCGCCAATTTGGATGATCTCAGGGCGAAGATCCAGAAGGATCTTGAGCAGTTGAAAACCAATCAGCAGCGCGGAAATTTACAGGACCAGGCGCTAGGTCAAATTATTGAAAAAAATCCTTTTGAAGTCCCGGAGAGTCTTGTAAAGAGGGAGACCGCTTCGCTGATGCAGAATTATGCTTACAACCTTCATCAAAAAGGTGTAAATCTTGAATCTCCCGAGTTGAAATGGGATGAATTACGCTCCCGATTTGAGAAGCAGGCAGACCAGAATGTAAGAGGATCTCTTCTCATGGAAACCATCGCGCGTCTGGAAAAGATTGAAGTAAGCGATGATGACCTGGAGAAACGGATCCAGCAGATTGCCGAGCAGGAGCGTCGCGCTCCCGAGGCCGTCAAGGCCGAAATCCTGAAAGAAGAGGACCGAATGGAGCGTTTGAAACATCGCATTTTGATTTCCAAGACCGCAGATTTCATCCTTGATCAGGCCAACCTCGAATATATCGTCAAAGAAAGCGAGAAAAAATCATGACAATACCTGACAGCATCAACCAGTGGATTCCTATTGTTGTAGAGCAGACGAACCGGGGCGAAAGGGGATACGACATCTTTTCCCGGTTGTTGAAAGACAACATTATTTTTATTGGCACGCCTATTGACGACGTAATTGCGAATCTGGTGATCGCGCAAATCCTGTTTCTTGAGGCGGAAGACCCCGAAAAGGACATACAGATCTACATCAATTCACCTGGCGGTTCGATTACTGCCGGGCTGGCAATCTATGACACAATGCAATTTGTTCGTCCTGACATTTCCACAATCGCAATTGGCCAGGCTGCCAGCATGGCTGCAGTCTTACTGGCGGCAGGATCCCCGGGCAAACGCCTTGCCCTTCCCAATTCTCGAGTGATTCTTCACCAGCCTCTTGGCGGATTTCAAGGGCAGGCATCGGACATTCATATTCAAGCCCAGGAAATTCTGAGAATGAAGCAGCGGATTATCGATATTTTGCAATATCATACGAAACAGCCGAAAGAGAGCCTGGAACGCGATTGTGATCGCGATTTCATACTGACGTCGGACCATGCGAAAGAGTACGGCCTGATTGACGAGGTGATTGCCCAGCGTTCATTGGCAAAACGGCGCGATTGAGGTTTACTACGGAGCGCCTGCGCGCACAAAATTTACACGGGGGAGCAGGAATTCCTGACTCCATGCTTCTAGAGTGCCTGGTGGTTGCCGAAATTGACAATTCAAAATCTGCAAATTATGATTAAGATTGGAAAACGGGTGGTTTTCATATCCTTCCTTAATAATCCATGGTAAGACGAAATAACAACGACGGAATCGTTCTCCGGTGTTCGTTTTGCCATAAACGGCAAGAAGATGTTCGTCGATTGATTGCAAGCTCCCCCTCGGTTTGCATTTGCGACGAATGTATTGAAGCCTGCCGAAATCTTCTGATTGAAGAGGAGAACGTGTTCAACCGGAGCGCGCCCTCCTCAACACTGATGAAACCGTCCGAAATCAAGGCTTTTCTCGATCAGTATGTCATCGGCCAGGAGCATCCCAAAAAACGTCTTGCTGTCGCAGTTTACAACCACTACAAACGTCTTGAACTTGTTAAAAAGAAAATTGATGTCGAAGTGGGAAAGAGCAACATCCTTTTGATCGGTCCGACCGGCACGGGGAAAACCCTTATGGCTCAGACACTTGCGAAGTGCTTGAATGTCCCTTTCGCGATGGTTGATGCCACCACATTGACCGAGGCCGGCTATGTCGGAGAGGATGTAGAAAATATCATTTTGAAGCTTTTCCAGAATGCCAATGGTGACCTTGAAAAGACTCAAAAAGGAATCATCTATATTGACGAAATCGATAAAATTGCCCGAAAGGATGAAAATCCGTCTATTACCCGCGATGTATCTGGAGAAGGCGTTCAACAGGCGCTCTTGAAAATCCTGGAAGGAACAGTCGCGAATGTCCCGCCACAGGGAGGCAGAAAGCATCCTCATCAGGAGTTCTATCAGATTGATACGACCAACATTTTGTTTATTTGTGGCGGCGCCTTCGTCGGTTTAGATAAGATTGTGGAGCGCAGGACGGGCAAAAAAAGCCTGGGTTATCGGGCCAATATCCCTCCTAAAAATGCAAAGAATACGGGGGTGGTCCTGGAACAAGTGCAAACCGAAGATCTCATTAAGTACGGCTTGATTCCAGAATTCGTTGGCCGGCTGCCCGTAGTTGCCGTATTGCACGACCTCGATATGGCCGCATTGATTCAGATTTTGACTGAGCCTAAGAACGCCCTGGTAAAGCAGTATCAGGCGATGCTTGATTTTGACGGTGTCGCTTTGAAGTTTACCGATGAAGCGGTCAGGACCATAGCGGAAATGGCGATTCAAAGGAAAATGGGAGCGCGCGGGCTTCGTCAGATTATTGAGGATCTGATGCTGGATTTGATGTATCATCTGCCTTCACAAAAGAACGTAAAGGAGTGCGTGATAACAAAGGACGTTGTCCTGAATTTTGCAAAACCAATTACCCTGATCGAAAAAGCAGTTTAAGAATTCACCACAGAGTACACAGAGGCCGCAGAGTAAGTCGATTATTATCTCTCAGTTCTCTGCGATCTCTGCGGTGAAATCCGGGTACGATGATTCGTACCCATACCACCAGAAGAATTTTCCAGTCAATCATGAATGAAAAAAACCAGCCGGCCAGAGTGGAAGTAATTACTCTGCCCATGATTCCTCTCCGGGACGCTGTGCTGTTTCCCGGAATGATCATGCCTTTCCTGATTGGGCGCGACCATTCCCTGAAGGCACTGGATCGAGCACTTGCATCAGATCGCAAGGTTTTTCTGGCCACACAGCAATCTGCAAAAACTCTCAATCCCGTTGTAGAAAATATTTATTCCGTTGGAACCATAGGCGTGATCGTGGAGAGTTTGCGATGTGATGACGGCAACGTAAAAGTGCTGATTGAAGGCCTGGAAAGAGCTCGCATCCTGGATTCACAATTTACCGATTCTTTCACCGTTCATGTGAAGCTTCTTTCGCGCCGAATCGAGGTGGATGCCGAAATTGCTCAGCGCATGGAAGAAATGCTGAACTTGCTCGAACGTTACATGAAACAATCTCCCAACATGCTTGTGGAGCGAATGCTCCCGCAAAAATCGGAAGATCCTGGCCGTTTGGCCGATAACGTTGTTGCCTATTTGCAACTGGATACACTTGAAAAACAGGATCTGCTGGAGACGATCCATCCGTCGGAACGTTTGAACCGCGTTCTGGATCTACTGAAGTCGGAAATGGATGAGATTAAGGTGGAAAAGAAACTCGGAAAGCAAGTGAAACGGCAGATGGAAAAGGCCCAGCGTGAGTATTATCTCAGCGAAAAAATGAAAGCAATTCAAAGGGAGCTGGGACATTCCGAAGAAAATGCGTATCAGGAAGAGATTCAGGCGTATCGCAAGAAGATTGAGAGCGTGAAGCTTACCAGCGACGCGCGTGAAAAAGCCACCCAGGAGCTGCGGAAACTGCAAATGATGCCGGCTATGTCCGCGGAGGCTACAGTTACTCGGAACTACCTGGATTGGATTCTGGGAGTGCCGTGGTCTGAAAAAACGGCGGAGAGCGACGACCTGAAGCGTGCCCAACGCATTTTAGAAAAGGACCATTACGGGCTCGAAAAGATCAAAGAGCGCATTATTGAATTCTTAGCATCACGAAAACTCTCAGGGAAAAAAGAAGCTGCAACGATACTTTGTTTTGTCGGACCTCCTGGTGTGGGTAAGACTTCGCTTGCCGGTTCCATTGCCCGCGCAACCGGACGAAAATTCGTTCGTTTGTCGCTTGGTGGGGTGCGTGATGAAGCTGAAATACGAGGCCATCGGCGGACCTACATCGGAGCCTTTCCAGGCCAGATTATTCAAATGATGAAGCGGGGAGGCACAATCAATCCGGTATTTCTGCTTGATGAAGTCGATAAAATGAGCACGGACTTTCGCGGTGATCCGTCTTCCGCCCTTCTGGAAGTCCTCGATCCCGAGCAGAACAAGAATTTTCTGGACCATTATCTCGATACATCCTACGATCTATCGAAGGTCATGTTTATAGCAACCGCAAACGTGTCCTACAATATTCCCGCTCCGCTTTATGATAGAATGGAAATTCTAACCCTTCCCGGATATACCGAGGAAGAGAAGATACAGATCGCGCTCCGTTTTCTGGTTCCGAAAGAACTGGAAAGCCATGGCCTTGCCGGGTTCAAAATTCAATTCAAAGAAAGTGCAATTCCTTATCTAATTCGCCATTTTACAAGAGAGGCCGGCGTACGAAATCTCCAGCGAGAGATTGCTTCGATTTGCCGGAAAATCGCTAAGAAGATTGCGCTGAAGAGCTCTTATCCCAAAACAATCGATCCGGCAATCGTTGGCGAATTGCTCGGGGTGGAAAAGTTTCGCGAGCAAGACCGGGACAAAAGGGATGAAATTGGAATGGCGACCGGACTTGCCTGGACCGAGACGGGCGGCGAATTATTGTTTACCGAAGCCACATTGATGCGCGGAAAAGGAAAATTAACATTGACCGGAAAACTGGGCAAAGTGATGCAGGAATCCGCTCGAGCGGCGTTAAGCTATATCCGCTCGCGGACTGGCGAACTTGGTGTATCCGGCGATTTTTATCAAAATTTGGATTTTCATGTGCATATTCCAGAAGGAGCGATTCCGAAGGACGGACCATCCGCAGGAATCACCATGGCCACCGCGCTTATTTCGGCGTTAACGAAAAATCCGGTCAAGCACGATGTTGCCATGACCGGCGAAATTACCTTGCGTGGCAAAGTGCTCCCGATTGGAGGAGTCAAGGAAAAGATTCTGGCTGCACATCGAGCCGGTGTCTCTACGATCATCCTTCCGAAATCGAATGAACAGGACCTTTCGGAAATTCCGCAGGAAGTCCGCAAGAAACTACAGGTGCGCCTTGTGGAAAATATGGATGAGGTTCTGCCAATCGCATTGATGAGGCCGGTAAAGGCGAAACGAAAATCCGAAAAGGATGTTTCGGGACGCAAAAGCACAAAAAAGGAATGGATACTTCCTCAATAGGTGCAATGGGTGAGCGCTGTTTTTCTTGGTAGCTTTGTTGCGCCAAATTCTTTGCCTCACCAAAAGCAGCCCAGGGTTGCTTTTCTGGGACGTTCGAATGTAGGGAAATCATCACTAATCAATTTGCTTTCAGGGACGAAAATCGCGAGAGTCAGCAAAACTCCGGGAAAAACGCAAACACTAAACCTTTATGCGATCAACGAGCGATGGATTTTTGGCGATTTTCCCGGCTACGGTTTCGCCAGAGTTCCTGAACAACAAAGAAAACTGTTTCAGATGCTCGTAA
>Ga0055439_10000014_pt1 | contig 22008 bp, 15 predicted proteins | sample Browns_TuleB_D2_FD_57732 | JGI IMG/M metagenome (GOLD analysis project Ga0055439, IMG submission 57732) | Wetland microbial communities from San Francisco Bay, California, USA, that impact long-term carbon sequestration - Browns_TuleB_D2 | ecosystem: Environmental > Aquatic > Marine > Wetlands ...
CTTGCCGGTGGGATTGTCTACGGCGTGGGCCATCCGCGTCGGACGGACGGGGCGGCATAGATAGGAACCAAGGGATTGGATTGGAATGAGACCGGTTTCTTGACCGGTCGGATGAACTTCGGACGAGAATACCCCCGACATATCAAGCAGGAACTGGATCGAAACCTCCCCCCTTTCCACTGGTTATTTTTCTTGACTTGGCGGACCGCCTATGCTGTAATGCTTTTGTTTGGTGTACAAAATATAATCTGTCCCCTTCCTATGCGCGATCAGCGACCCCGCACGTACTATCTGCCAGTCTGATTCGGGACATTGGCTCGCTCTGGTTTGCTTTGGAGAACCACCATGAAAGTTATTCCGACAGCTTGTTTCACCTTGATACTGGTCACGGGAATGGCCGCGTCTCACGTGCAAGCCTATCAAGAAGCCCCTGTAAAAGATGGGGGAAGCATTACGGGCACGGCGACATTGAAAGGTCCGGTTCCGGCCCCCCGCGTATTTCTTCTTTCCCTATCCCCGTTCGGGGAGTATTGTAAAAAAATTTCCGATGGCCAGGGTCGGATTGTGCTGCAGGAATTTACGGTCGGACCGGAAGGAGGAATGCAGGATGTCGTCGTGGCGGTCCAGGACGTCAAGTCCGGAAAGCCGTTTACGCCGATCACGGGCCGGTTTGAAGCCACCGATTGCATGTTTCACCCTGCCGATGTTCCCGCCAGCGAGTTGTACACATCGGATAAAAACGGTCATACCCAGCATATTCACCCGATGGTCGGCGTGATTGAGAATCATAAGGCCATTTCGGTTGTTAACAAGGATCCCATCTTCCACAACGGCCAGGTCTTTCAGAGGGAGCGCGGCAATATCATGCTGAATTTCCCCCTTCCCGTCTCCGGAAAGCCGCGGGGGGGGATTCTGAATTTCGATCGAGGTTTGAAGATTGGGGAGATGATCTGCGGAATGCATGAATTCATGCAGACGTGGGGTTTCGTCGTGGACAACCCCTATTACGCCAAAACCCCGATCAGTGGCAAATTCGACATCAATCAACTCTCCCCCGGCACCTACCGCGTCCAGGCCTGGCACCCGCACTTCAAACCGATTGAAAAAATCGTGGAGGTGCCGCCCGGCGGCTCGGTCTCGGTGAATTTCGAATTTGATGCCTCAAAAATCAAACGACGGACGTTCGAAACGGAAAAAGGGCTCCGTATGTTCCATTGAGAAATACGTTTCACTCGGTCCGATGCCGGACAGGAAAGTCTTGGGTAAGAACCGCTCAAATGTGGACAATTCATAACAGGAGAGGAGTGCGTATGCGAAGGGCATGGGGTGGGATCGCAAAGGGAGTCTTGACGGTCATGTTGATTTTCCTCGTCAAGGGGATCGCCATCGGGTCGGACGCCGCGGTGGAACCGTCCGGGGTGCAACCGGATCAAAAGCAGACGGAACCGGCGTGGATGCAACGGTTGAGGGCGCAGTTCATCGTCGAGGATGCCATTGAAGGCCGACCGAACAACATGCCTCAGATGGGCCTGCTCGAGAAAATGGCGATGCAACAGGCGGGACACGAGCACTCCGGAAAATCAAAAGGCGCGTTTACCGCCATGCAGGGCCCCGGCCATCAGCTCGATATGTTCACGGGCATGTTGAAGCAGGGTGTTCTGCTTGGGCCCACGGGGAACGCTTCAGAGAGCGTCTCGCCCGGAGGCCATTGTCCTCAAAGCGCCCCCGTGAAGGCCTTTGACATCTCGGCCATCAATGTTGAGATCACCTTGAATCAGTGGCTCGACTTCTACCCCGGCTTCATGTATGTACTCAAGGAAAACCTGCCGAAGGTGAGAGAAGCAGAGGCTCAAAACAAGGCCGCCCGGGAAAAGGAAAACGATCATGGCGCCGTGTCCAACGGGCTTCAGGGGGATGTCATCCAGCCTCTAACCATCCGCGCCAATCAGGGCGACTGCGTGATCATCACGCTTCATAATGAGACCGCTTACGAAGAGCCCGTGGGACTGCACATTCACGGATCCAGCACGATCATTCAAAGCACCGGTCAGCCCGCGATTGCCAGCAATCCGGATAGCACGGTTGAACCGGGTAAAAGCCAGACGTACGAATGGTATATTCCTCCCGACTTCCAGGAAGGCGCGCTCACCTTCCACAGCCACGGCAACCGGGAACAAACCGGACTCGGTCTGACCGGCGTTCTTATCGTGGAACTGGCCGGCTCGACCTATCTTGATCCGTTCACGGGCGGACCGCTCAAGAGCGGGTGGGAGGCCATGATCGCGAATCCCAAGTATCACGATTTCCGTGAATACATGATCATGTACCACGAGGTGGGCGACGAGGCCTTCCGTCCCCTGAGCAAGAACGGCGAGATGATTCCGCAGCGCGATCCGATCACCGATGCCTACCGGCCGGGAGCGCGAGCGCTGAATTATCGGAGCGAACCGTTCGGGATCAACAACCTTGCCACTGAAAAGGACCGATTCGGATTCGAGGATGAGGCCGAAGCCTACAGCGCCTATGTCTTCGGGGATGCCGGCACACCCATCCCGCGGGCTTATCTGGGCGATCCCACCAAGTTTCGTCTGGTCCACGGGGGGTCGGATATTTTCCATTCGCACCACCCCCACGGCGGTACGATCCGGTGGCCGCGCGACCCCAAGGCCGAGCAATCGGAATACAATTACGGCCGCCTCGGTCCCATCAAGTTTCCTAGAATGCGAGGAAAGAGCGAATTAATCGATGTGCAGGTCATCGGGCCTCAAACCGTCTTTGACCTCGAGCCGGAGTGCGGCGCGGGACTCTGTCAACACCTGGCCGCGGATTTCCTGTTCCACTGCCATGTGGCGCATCATTACGTTGCCGGTATGTGGGGGTATTGGCGTGTTTACAACACGCTCCAGACAGCCGGTTATCAGCAGGATATCATGCCTCCGCTTCAGGAGCTCCCCGATCGAAAAGGAATGGTCAAGCCGGCGGTGGATTCCACACAGTTGATCGGAAAAACCGTCGACTGGTACGGAAAGAAATACACCATCACCAAGAATGAAACCGATTGGTCCAAGGACCCCGTCCGGGTGTCGATCCAGGACTGGGTCACGGCGATGCTGCCCACCCAGGGCCGCCCCGGTCATGCCGCGGACGAGCGAGGACAGATTCTCGCCCATGATGCGACCGTGATCGACTGGGTCTGGGACAAGACCTCGAAAGGGCCTTTGGCCATGACCGAGCCTGAAACCAATCAGGTCTGGCCCAAATATCATCCGCCGGCCGAGCACATGGGCATTAAAGTCGGCCCGGGGAAACGACGAAAGATCGCGTTCAATCCCATGACCGGAAAGCTGGCCTGGCCTGCCTTCCAGCCGCACTTCGGAAAACGCCCGCCGTTTGCACGGAACCACGGGCCGGCACCCTGGCTGGAACCTTTCCATGTCGAAAAAGGCGGAATGGTCGAAAAGGATAATATCTTCAACCCGTATTCGGATCCGGGTGGTCCCAAGGGGGGCGGCGGGGTTGGCGGAATTGAAACGACGCGGCCCGCCCGTCCCGGGGAACAGGGACCGTGGAGCCTCTGTCCGCGCCAGAGCGACAATATGGCGCAACGAAAACTTTACCGGCTCAACGTGATTGGTCAAATTCCGATCGTTCTGGCCCAAGGCGACGGTAAGAATCCCCCGGTCGTGGACAATGACGGGCTGTTGTATGTGTTGAAAGAAGAGGAAGCGGCCATCCGTGCCAATGAAAAACTCCGGGTCCCGTTGGTATATCGGGCCAACGTCTACGACTGCGTCGACGTCATTTTGACGAACGGCGGGTGGAAGGACAATGAGGAGAACGGGTACGCCAGTAAACTCAACATCCATCCCCATATGTGGCAATTCGATAACCAGGCCTCCGATGGTGTCATTACCGGATTTTCGTACGAGCAGGCTGTCCGCCCGTACAAGGACAATCTCATCGATCCGACGAAGGGCCTTCCGGCCGCCATGAACGGAAACCTGGCGGATCGCGTAAAGTCCGGGGCGACCGCCGTCGTTCTCACAAACGAGAAAGCAGCGGCCCGCTACCACGTGGGAACGGATCTGGGTATTGGAATGGATCAGGTGGGGAGGTTTGAGATCCGGCGAATCAAGGCGATATCGGGAAAGAAAATAAGCCTCACGGCCCCGCTTTCCTACAGCCATGGCAAGGGAGAAATCGTCAGCGTAGAGTTTGTTCGCTACCGCTATTATCCGGATGCGGACTTCGGCACGACATACTGGCACGACCATGCCTTCGGGGCGATCTCCTGGCAGCATGGAGGCTTCGGCAGCACGATTATCGAACCTCCCGGCTCCACCTATCATGATCCCACCACGGGAAAACTCAAGCGAAGCGGCTATGTTGTGGATATTCACACGAACGAACCACACTCCACCGATGTCACTGGCAGCTTTCGGGAGCTTGTCCTTCACTTGCAGGACACCAGTTTCTCGACCGCAAATACCGTCACCACCGGAAGTCCGCCGGAACTTTTGAAACAGGCGGCGGCCGCGGCGAATACGCTTCTCTATCCGCTGGAAAAGCAAAAAAACATAAAGCTCACGCCGAACATGTACCTCAATGGGGGTTCGCATACCACGGGTAGCGGCATCAGTATGAGGGTAGCGCCGATCAATCGGCGGCTGGTCGTTAATCCGGATCCATCGCTGGTCTTCTCAAGCCGGATCCACGGGGATCCGGATACGCCGCTCCTCCGAGCCTATCTCGGGGATCCGATCATGATCCGAAGTCTGGTCACGGCCACGAATGAAACCCACACCCTTCACGTGACGGGTCATTGGTTCCGTTTCCAGCGCTACAATCCCGATTCTCAACCTCGAAGCACGATTCATATCGGTATCGCGGAAAGGCACGATCTCTCCATTCCGGCGGCGGGAGGCCCGCAACGAATGGCCGGCGACTATCTGTACTATAACGGCCGGGTGTCTCACTTGATGGAAGGAAGCTGGGGAATCATCCGTGTCCTCGACAAGCCGACCAAAGATCTGCAGCTGCTCCCCGGTCACATGGATATTCCCGCGCAGGCGAAATCGGTGTGCCCTACGGACGCGCCGGTGAAAAAATTCCAGGTGTTGGCCATGGACAAAGCGCTTGTCTATAACCCGAGGGCGGAGGAGCCGATCGAGGTCGATTTTGACCGGAAGGAACAAGTCTCCAACCCCAGCGGGAAAATCTTCGCGCTGGCCAATGAAAAAACAAAGGTCGCCGCGACCGGCTTCGAACCCATGCCGCTCACGCTGCATGTCAATATCGGCGATTGCATCAAGGTAACGCTGAAAAACGAGCTCAAGCGGGGCAAGGTTTCCTTCCATGCCGACAATCTCGCCTATAATCCGCTCGATTCCCAGGGAATCAATGTCGGATTCAATCCGGGTGATCAGACGGTTTCGCCGGGGGGATCCAAAATCTATACGTTCTACGCCGATCCCGATATCGGAGAAAATGCGGCGCTGATCCAGGATTGGGGTGACGGCACAATGGGTCAGCAGCGAGACGGTTTATTCGGTGCAATCGTTATTGGACCCGAGGGATCCGTTTATCGCGATCCCGAAACCGGCAGGGATATCTCCATGGAGAACAGCTGGAGGGCCGACGTCATCGTGGATCGCTCACTCGCGGACAACCGAAATCGAGCGAATTACCGTGACTTTTCCCTGTTCTTTCAGGATGAGGACAATATCCTGGGCACGAGTTTCATGCCTTATCTCCAGAAGGCCGCCGGGCTTGTGGGGATCAATTATCGCTCGGAGCCCTACGAATTGCGGCTGGACGAGGGGTGCGAACAGAGCAAGCTCTTTACCTGTGTTTCGGAAGGGAAATCGGCCGACCCCGTCACACCCATCCTTGAAGCGCATGCGGGCGATCCGATCGCCATCCATGTGTTCGGCGCGTTTAATGAGCAAAACGGCGTATTCGGAGTCGAAGGGCATCAATGGCCCGAGGAGCCGTTCATGCCGAATGCCGACATGGTCAGCAATTTTGAGTTCGGCGGAAGCGAACTCCTCAACGCCTACTTCGATGCGGGTGGACCCTATCGCCTGACCGGCGATTATCTTTACATGAACCACCGAATGGCCTATATGGAAGGAGGCGAGTGGGGTTTCCTGAGGGTTTTACCCGCCGGTGATCGGCGGATCCTTCCCTTGAATGGCGGAGTCAAGCCCGGCCCTCCTACCGCCGAACTTAAATTGAATTAACCGTTAAATGGAAAGAGGTCGGGTGCGAGAAATGGCACCCGACCTCTTTTTCACCCGTGCCGATCGGGCTCGGAGGCTTCCACCGGAATCGCCGTGGTTCTCCCAGGGCGCGCCGCGCGCACGCCCCTCATGGGATTCCCCTATTCATCCGCGAAGAAAAACTTGACGTTCAGGTATTCAACTTCCATTAAATCAACGATTTTCCGAAGCGCAATTTGTAGCTCCATGACTTCCTGAGGCGATAGTTTTTGGAGCCCGTGGAGCAGCTTTCCCTGGGCCGGTTCCGGCGCCCTGGAAGTGATGGTTTTTCCCGCCCGGGTCAGTCGAATGGTTACCACGCGACGATCGGCCTTCCCTCTCTTACGTAAAACGTACCCCTTCTCCTCCAGACGATCGATAATGCCGGAAACCGTGGAAATATGAAGGTACATCTGATGACTCAACTCCCCGACGGAGGCTCCGTCCTTCTCTCTCAATGTTTTGAGCAGCCAAAGTTGCGGACCGGTCACGCCGAATTCCTTCAATACCTCCTCAGAGTATTGCTGGATCGCCCTGAAAATCCGACGAAAGGACTGCATGATTTCGCTGATGTCGGACTGTTTTGATTTTTCCGTGTTCTTCATGACGCATCCCGCGATTGGTCCCAGTTCGGGACATAAACAAGAAAATGCCCAGGCTTCATAGTACATGCGACGGACCCACCCGAAAGCCATCGGCGCTTTTTCTCCCCGGATGGTCAGTCGAATCGGCACCGGATGCGGTCAAACCGCTTGCGGTCTCAACCGGATGGCGCTAAGAGCAGGTATTTCCCATCATTGCGGTCGGATTCGATTCGGGCCCGTTCCGGTGTTCCAGAAACATGTAAAGGGAGGACCCGTTAATTTCATTATTTCTTTTCAATATATTTCAGAATCGTTGCGCTTTGATCGGGATGGAGATCCACAAAACCAAACCCGACGCCGGTCCCCTTGTGCACATAAAGGACTCGAGCCCTCACCTGAATAGGATCCGGGTCGGAATCATTGGGTTTAAATCGAAGGTCCACCAGGCTGCCGACCGGAAGCGCATTCGACATCTCCAAATACATTCCGGCATTACTGAGCTTCATGCAGGGGTACTTCCCCCATCCAATCACCTCGATCTCTTTTGTGAACGGAACTCTTTTACTGCTCCTTCGTTCATTCTGCCCGACATTTGACATGGCCGATCTCCGCGGGTTGTTTGATTTGATAGCGTCGCGACGGGTCCTTTAATTTCAACGATCCGGCTAACTTCGAGGTTTCGGATTGTCAGAAGTAAAAGTGCACACAACGTGATTTGAATTCACCTTGCAAAAGTATAGCCATTTGATCCTGACAGGTCAATGGGATGAACCATGGGTAGGTGGCGGAACCCCGGGTAAACCGTTTAACCCGGCGCATGACGATTTCGAATCCGTCCTGCCTCAGGCGGATGGTTTTGTCGGAATTTCCGAGTATTCATCAAACCTTGAGCGCTGCGCGACGGACCTCTTACGAAGGTCGATACGGAAATCCGTCACGATGGGGAGATCCGGACGGGATCCGGCCGGTCCTGCCAGCAGGGGTCCGGAATGGTTGCAAACGTTTGACGTAAGGCCTCGCCCCAGAGACGCCGGATTTCGTTGAAGTAGGAATCCTGTTGATCGATAAAACGTCGGATATCCACGCGTAAGCGGTCCCGTTCGTAGCAAAGTAAATCGATCGGAAGACCGACCGAAAGATTGCTCCGTATGGTGGAGTCGAAGGACAGAAGCGCACACTTGGCGCCATCCGTCAGGCTGAGTTGGCGGGTAAGGAGACGGTCCAGGATCGGCTTTCCGTATTTGATTTCCCCGATCTGAAAGTAACACGTTTCGGGTGTCGATTCGATGAAATTTCCAGCGGCATAGATGTTGAAAAGCCGCGGCGGCTCCCCGCGGATCTGGCCCCCCAGGATGATCGCCGCGTTGAAGTCCTCCTGATGCTGCTTCAGGTGCCTTCCGTCCACCTCGTAAACCTGTCGAAGAGCGGCTCCCACGATTCGGGCCGCTTGGAACATGGAGCCGACCGTCCAAATCGTTTCCTGGCCATTGGATGCGATGGATTCTTCCCTCAGGATATTGATGATTCCCTGGGTGACGGAAAGGTTTCCGGCGGCCAGCATCACCAAGACACGGTCCCCGGGCTTTTCATAAACCGTCATTTTACGAAAAGTGGCGATATGGTCCACCCCGGCATTGGTGCGTGAGTCGGAGGCAAAGACCAGCCCCGATTCGAGCAACATTCCGACACAATAGGTCATTCCCGTTCCTTTCATTCCGCCAAATGAGTTGCGGCCATTGAAGTTCACTGCTGAGTCGTCATGACCTGGACACGGACCTCCATTCGTTCATTTCCCCCGCCGAATCGGATGCCTCTCACCGGCCCCGCATCCAAGTAGTCCCGACCGATGGCCAAGCGAAGATGCGCTTCCCCCGCGGCCCGAACGTTTGAAACGTCGTAACTGTACCAGCCCCGGTCTTCTATCCAGGCCTCGGCCCAGGCATGCATCGCGGCCTCCGGATGATCCTCCGGATCGGAATAGACATACCCGCTCACGTAGCGGGCCGGGACGCCCAGAGCCCGGCAACAGGCGATGAATAGATGGCTATGATCCTGACAGACCCCGCTACGTTGAGAAAAAACCTCGGCGGCGGCGGTTCCGACATGGGTGGTGCCCTTGACATAGGAAATGTCGGCGCGAATCCGTTCCATCATCGCCTCAAGTCCCACGACCGGACTCACGGATACCCGATCCCGGAATGTCTCGGCAAATTCCCGGAGCGGTCCGTCTGCAGCCGTCAGCGGCGTATCCCGTAAAAAGAGTTCCGGTGGTAAACGGTGATCTTCATCGAATAATAGGTCGGAATTCTCGAAAGTTTCGACCAAGCCCTCCACCCCTATTTCAATCTCGTCGTGCCGGCCTTCAATGGTCAGCAGCCGTGTCGAATTCCCATAGGCGTCCAATTGTTCCGGGGCATGCGCCGGTAGAATCAGATTCCATTGCAGAACCTTTTGCCGGTGATCCGACCGGGGAACAAGCCGAAGAATCTGTATGCTTCGCGTCACGGAGGTACTGTATCGATAGAGGGTGCGGTGGTGGATGGTCAAACGCATACAGCCCCCTGAAAGTAGTGGGCGATCCTTCCCGAGAGCCGGTTAATATCGTTCGAAAACGCGCTGAGACGCGGGATCAGTTCTTCTCGGGAGATGCGGAATGGCCATTTCTCGTGAAACGGCCCATGGAGCCCGCCCACCAGGTCCCGAAGCACCCGATCCTCGCCGTCTGAAATTTCAATGGACAGACCGAGGATCTGATCCAGGCAGGAGTGAAGCGAACAGGCGGCCTCTTCGTTCAAGACCAGTAACTCGACTACCTGATGCGGGTCGATTCCATTGTGGTAGAGCTTTCGGTAGGTTTCCACGGCACCGGCCCATCGCAGGAGAGCCATCGATGTGTAGTATGCGGAATCTCCCTTGATATTCTTGAGAAGAGGTTGAAATCTCGTGCCGAGAATTCGCGCGAGAAAGTCGGCTCGCTCCAAATGGGTTCCCAAGCCGATCCATTGAGAAGCCTCGTCCCGAAATAGATCGGTCTGATTCACGCCCCGGAAAAGCCGGGTCCCTTCCCTCAGCCGCGAGAGCGTCGGCAGGATTCCGTCCGGTACGGGCCGACTCGGATCGATTCCGCTTAAATCGATCCAGATGGAGTTTAAACTCTCCCACGCATCGAGGGAAATTGTTCCGCACGTGGCGCGCCCGTTCTCGCGAGCCGCGCGCAATGAGGAAAGAATGCTGGAGGGATTTTCGGGGTCGAGAATCACAAACCTCAGAATCTCCTCGGCGGAAACGGCTTGGAACCCCTCCGGGAAACGATTTCTTTGTCCCAGCGTGGTGAGGAGACTGTCCCACTCCTCGAATGCGCAGTCGCTCGGCAACAGCGAGGAATAATAGGTCCCAGCCGCGGCGCGCGATGTATTTTCAACGCGTTCGATATATCGTCCCATCCAGTAGAGGTGTTCGGCTACACGAAGCAACATGATCTAGTTCTCTAGGACCCAGGTGTCTTTCGTTCCCCCGCCTTGGGAGGAATTGACGACCAAGGAATTCTCACGCAAGGCCACACGGGTGAGGCCTCCGGGCACGATTTGGATCGCCCGTCCGCTGAGGACAAAGGGACGGAGGTCGATATGCCGGGGGGCGATACCGGTCTCCACAAAAGTCGGACAGGTGGACAGAGCAAGAGTCGGCTGGGCGATGTAGTTTCCGGGATGGCGCAGAATTCGTAGCCGAAACTCCTCGCGTTCTTTCGACGTGCTTGCCGGTCCGACCAGCATGCCGTATCCCCCGGAGCCGTGAACTTCCTTGACGACCAGCTCGTTCAGGTGATTCAGGACATATGCGCGATCTTCCGGATTTCGCAAGGCGTACGTAGGCACATTCTTTAAGATCGGCTCCTCACCCAAATAAAAGCGTATCATCTCCGGGACATAGATATACATGGCCTTGTCATCCGCCACGCCGGTCCCGACGGCGTTGATCAGATTCACCTCTCCGGCTCGATACACGGAAAGGAGACCCGGGACTCCCAGAATCGAATCCGGATTGAACACCAAAGGGTCAAGGAATTCGTCATCGATACGGCGGTATATGACATGAACGCGGACCGCCCCTTTGGTCGTTCTCATGTACACCGCGTGTCCGCGAACAAAGAGATCCTGCGGCTCGACCAAATCAATGCCCATCTGCCTTGCCAGAAAAGTGTGTTCAAAGTAGGCGCTGTTGTAGGGACCCGGGGTGAGAAGGACGGCGCGTGGATCTCTCACGCCTTCGGGAGCCACCGAACGAAGGGTATCCAGGAGAAGATTCGGATAGTGTTCGACAGGCGCCACCGGCTGGCGCTCGAAAAACTCCGGGAAGAGTCGCATCGAAATACGACGATTGGCCAGCATGTACGAAACACCCGAAGGGGTTCGGAGGTTGTCTTCAAGTACGTAATAGTCGTTATCCCCGGTATGCACGAGATCGACTCCCGCAATATGGATGTAAAGATCGCGAGGGACATCAATCCCGTGCATCTCGACCCGGTACTGGGGATTGCAGAAAATCATTTCGGACGGAATCCGTCCGGACCTGAGAATTTCCTGCCGGTGGTAAATGTCATGGAGAAATGCGTTCAGGGCGCACACCCTCTGTTGGAGCCCCGATTCCAGGGTCCGCCATTGTTCCGAGGAAATGATCCGGGGAATGATATCGAATGGAATAAGCCGCTCGGTCGCCGCCGATTCTCCGTAAACCGAGAAGGTGATTCCCTGCCGGTGAAAATAACGGGCCGCCTCACCTCTTTTCAGATTTAACTGGGCGAAGGTCATTCCTCGTATTCCATCGTAGAACATGGAATAGGGCTTCCGGATGGTCCCGTCCGGTGCGTTCATTTCATCCATCGGGAGTGCGGCCCACCCGGACCCCCTGGAACGGACCGATGCTTTAATCCTGCCTTCAAATAAGATGTTCGGCTCCGGACGCACCTACCCCTCCCTCTTCAAAAATTTAAAAGCCTTCCCCTAATGTGTTTAAGCAAGAGTCATACCCATGCCGGAAACGCACCTGAGTCGCCCCCGCGACATTTCGCAATACAAAACTGTCGAACCCATGACAAATTTGCAGGAAGTGTAGCATCGGTTGCCAGGGGACACGCGAGAGAAAGTGGGTGGCGGAGTATCGGACTACGGGTCCGATGCCGCCGCGGCAATTTCTTCACGGCGGACGTAATCGGGAAGGATAATCGGAGCGACACGGGTGGGCTTGATCGCGTTCTTCTCCAGTTCTTTTCGGAAGCGGAGGACGTGTGCAAGGGTCAATTTTCCGGCCGTGACCGACTTGGCACGCAGGGCCGCGGCTATTCCTGACCGTCGGCCGAACACAATGAGATCAAGAAGGGAATTTCCCATGAGCCTGTTCCGGCCGTGCAACCCTCCGGAGGCCTCACCCGCAACGAGCAGTCCCTGGGTCCCGGACCGCCCCTCCACATCGATCGCGACGCCTCCGTTCTGGTAATGCAGTGTCGGATAAACGAGCACCGGTTCTTTACGAATGTCGATCCCGTACCGTTCGAACTGACGGACCATGGCCGGGAACCGCTTTGAGATACTCCCCTCCCCCATCAGTTGATCGATCATCGGAACGTCCAACCACACCCCTACCCGGCCGGCCGGTGTCTTCACGCCGCGACCATCCGCACATTCGCGTATAATTGCCGCGGCGACAACGTCACGGGTATCCAGTTCGTTGATGAAACGGTCCCCGTTTTGATTGACGAGATGTCCCCCGTCGGAGCGAATGCCCTCTGTGACCAGGGCCCCGGCGAGCTGCTCAGGGAATACCGCGCCCGTGGGATGGTACTGGAAAGTGTCCGCATGGGCCAGCCGGGCTCCCGTACGATAGGCCAGGGCCAGCGCGTCGCCGGTTGCCCCATAGTGATTGCTTGTCGGGAAGCCCTCGATATGGAGCCTACCCGAACCCCCGGTGGCCAGGATGACCGATTTGGCGGACACGACGATGAACTGGCCGTTGTCCAGGTTTTTGAGAACCGCTCCGGTGCATTGCCCCTCGGAATCGGTCAGCAGCTCGACAACCGGTGAGAACTCCAGTATCGGGATCTGGCGATTCAGGACCTCGTCCTTGAGCACACGCATGATCTCGAGTCCCGTATAATCGCTGCAGGTGAGGAGGCGCGGCTGGGTGCTGCCCCCGCCCTTCTTGGTGCGGAGGTTCCCGCTGCCATCCCGGTCAAACAGGACACCGAGCTCAATCAACCATTTGGCGGCCATCGGGCCCTCTTCAACCAGGATTTTCAGCAGATTGGGATCATTCTTGTGGTGGCCCCCCCGTAGCGTGTCAAAAAAATGAGTCACCGGGGAATCCTGCTCGGTGATCGCGACCTGCATCCCCCCTTGGGCCATGACGGTATTGGAATCGCCCATTCGCAGCTTGGTGACCAGCAGGACATTCGCGCCCTGGCCGTGGGCCGAGAGTGCGGCCGTGGCCCCGGCCCCGCCTCCCCCGACCACGAGCACATCCACACGATATTGCGGGGTCAGGTCCAGATCGTTCGGGACGGGGCTGTCCGATTCCAGGAGCTCGACCACCTCCCGAACGGTCCGTTCGCCCGCGTTGGGTCCAACTCGGATCCGGTGGTATTCCTCCTTTTTGTAATCCGGGTGAAACGCATGGACGAGCTTATCCCGCTCTTCCGGCGGCCGGATGGGAACCGTTTTGGAGCGGCGCGCATCCCGTCCCTTGAGGACCTTTTCCATGGATTGAGCGATGAGATCCATCCAAGCGATTCCTTAGGCGGTGGGCCGGCCGGCGGCCTTCAATTCGTCTTCGTTCATGGCCAGTATTTTCTTCCACTCCTCTCCATACTTCCCGGATTCGATTTCATTTACCCGGCGGAGCAGATTGTCGGGCGCAGGCGTCAGCCGGGCGCCTTGCGCCCGGCTGGCGTACAGCGCAACATGGTTCGGGGCGATGTCGGCGATACAGACCGGAATACATTGGCCGCACATCACGCAGTCCATGAACATTTCGGAGACCTTCTGAAAATCGCCGAAGACGGATTTCCAGACGCCGTCCCGAACGTCGATCCCCTGGGGACAGGCCTCGGTGCAGGCGTTGCAATTCCGGCAAAGCGACGCCTCGGGAAAAAGCTTGAACAGATCCTGTTTCGGATCCGATAGTTGGGTGAGATCGTAGATCACTTTCCGGTTCGGATAGTAGGCGAAATTGAGATAGAACGACATTCCGTCTTCGACCTGGGTTTGGCAGGCCAGCCCGTTTCGAAGCCGGACGTCGTCCTTCGTCCGGTAGGTCACCGCGCAGGCCCCGCAGAATCCTCCCAGGCAGCCCGCGCCCCGCACCACCTCATGCCCGGTATACCACATGGCCCGGAGCATGGTGAGGCCCTCGGGAACGGCGTAGGGCCGGCCCATGATCTCGACGCTGATCGTCCGACCGTGGGCGCCGATGCTGCTTTCGTCTACGCGTTCCGTCATGGTTCCTTCCGCGTGAATTTGCGAATTTCCGACACGCCGAGCCCGAGGACCGGCGACGCGTGTCAGGTCAGGGCATTTAATGCGGACCCGGCCTTGAACCACCCGATCTGCTGTTCCGTCAAGCTGTGATTCATCTTGACCTTGATTTCCTTCCCATCGGATTTGTGGATGACGACCTCGACGGGATTTCCGGGTTTCAGGCCAGACAGTCCAACGACGCTGACCCGGTCCTTCTGGTCGAACCGGTCATAATCGTTGGGATCGGCAAAGGTCAACGGCAGGATTCCTTGCTTCTTTAAGTTTGTCTCATGAATGCGTGCAAAGCTTTTCACCAGCACGGCCAAGACGCCCAGAAACCGGGGGGACATCGCGGCGTGCTCGCGGCTGGAGCCCTCGCCGTAGTTTTCATCCCCGATCACGATCGAGCCGATTCCCTGGTCCTTGTACCTTCGCGCGACGGCTGCGATGGTCAGGCCGCCCTCCCCCGATAGAATATCCGTTCCCTTGCCGGGCTCACCGCTGAACGCATTGTTTGCGCCCAGGAACATGTTATCGCTAATCTTATCCAGATGGCCTCGGTATTTCAACCAGGGGCCCGCCGGTGAGATATGGTCGGTCGTGCACTTGCCTTTCGCCTTGATCAGGATGGGAAGGCGATCAAAATCCTTTCCGTTCCATCGGGGAAACGGCTTCAGTAACTGAAGTCGTTCGCTGGTGGGGGGCACTTCCACTTCGAGTTTATCCCCGTTTTCAGCCGGGGCCTCGAACCCCTCCTCGCCCTTCGCGAATCCTTTGGCCGGAAGTTCCTCCCCGCGCGGGGGTTCGAATTTTACCCGGGCTCCGTCCGCGGTGGTTAGCGTCCCCGTAACGGGATTGAAATCAAGCGAACCGGCGAAGGCCATGGCGGTCACGATTTCCGGACTGGAAAGGAAGGACAGCGTTTCGGCATTCCCGTCGTTGCGCCCGGGAAAATTTCGATTGTAGGAGCTGATAATGGAGTTCGATTCCTTGGGTTGGATATCGGCGCGTTTCCATTGCCCGATGCACGGGCCGCATGCGTTCGCCAATACGGTGCCGCCCATTTCCTCAAACGTCTTCATGAATCCATCGCGGACCATCGTATGGTAGATACGCTCCGATCCCGGGGTCACGAGGAAGCTGGCTTTCGCCTTCAAACCGGCCTTGAGCCCCTGCCGGGCGACATGGGCCGAACGGCTGATGTCTTCGTACGAGGAGTTGGTGCAACTTCCGATCAGCGCGGCCTTCAACTGAACCGGGTATCCCTTTTCCTTCGCCTCGGCCGACAACCTGGAAATCGGACGAGCCAGATCCGGCGTGTGCGGACCGACGACATGGGGTTCCAGCTCGGATAGATTGATTTCGACCACCTGATCGAAATATCTATCGGGTGAGGACAATACCTCGGGATCGGCCGTAAGGTTTTCCCGGTTGGCCTGGGCCAGTTGGGCCCATTCGGCGCGTTCGGTCATATTCAGATAGGCCGCCATTTTGTCGTCGAAGGGAAAGATCGATGTGGTCGCGCCCAACTCGGCCCCCATGTTCGTGATGGTCCCTTTCCCTGTGCAACTGATGGCCGATGCGCCCGGGCCGAAATATTCCAGAATCTTGTTCGTCCCCCCTTTGACCGTCAGCAGACCGCAAAGATAGAGTATGACGTCCTTCGGAGATGCCCACCCTTGAAGCTCTCCCGTAAGACGGACGCCGATCAGCTTGGGATGGAGAACCTCCCATGGCAGTCCGGCCATGACTTCCCCCGCATCCGCACCGCCCACTCCGATCGCAAGCATCCCAAGACCGCCTCCGTTCGGGGTATGCGAATCGGTTCCGATCAGCAGGGCGCCTGGAAACGCGTAATTTTCCAGAACCACCTGATGAATGATTCCCGCCCCCGGTTTCCAGAATCCGATTCCGAATTTACGTGCCGCGGACCGCAGAAAATTGTAAACCTCTTTGTTCTCCGAGATCGCGCGCTCGATATCCTCCCGCGCCCCGCTCTGCGCTCGTATCAGGTGGTCGCAATGGACGGTGCTGGACACGGCCACCCGCTTCTTGCCCGCCTGAATGAATTGGAGGAGCGCCATTTGGGCCGTCGCATCCTGCATGGCCACGCGGTCCGGTCGCAGCAACAATTGGGCCTTGCCTCTCTCCCATGCCTGCGTATCGAGATTATCGGCATGGGACATCAGAATCTTCTCCGTCAGCGTCAGGGCTCGCCCGAATTTCTTCCGGGCCCGCCCCAGTTTTTCAGGCATGGATGCATAGAGCTTTTTGATCGATTCAACCGACATGAATCCTTCCCTCCCTCGCATTCTCAGTTTTTTGATCGTTAGCGGCTCAGCCTACCTCAAAAACCCATTCTACTGACGCCCTCCGAGCCTAGTCAAGTGCTTTGAACCGTCGCATCCCGACTCGCAGGGCATTCCTAATTGAGCGGTGGAACATCCTTTCTTTTCGGGGCCGCGTAGCTGATCAGGTAATCGAAAAGACGGATCAAACGGCTTCCCTGTTGCTTTTGATCGATCCAGTGTCCGATGAGACCGATCGTGCGGGCCAGTATGAAGAATCCGTTGAGGCTCTCAACCGGAAAGCCGAGATCGACCAGGACCGCTGCTATGGTTCCGTCCACGTTCAGGATCAGGGTGTCTTTCTTTGCGGTGGTGACTTTTTCAACCTGCAAGGCGAAATCCAGGTGCGGCGTCGAAATATTTAGGCTCTTAACATAACCGACGAGCTCTTTTACCCGCTTGTCCGGATTCTTGACGCTTTTTACACGGTGTCCGATGCCTGGAACGGGTCCGACATTCGTCTTCATGTAACTCAGGAAATCGTCGACCGAGAGCTTGTTTTCCACGGCGTATTTGAACCATTTTCCTGCGTCCGTCACCGCACCGCCGAATCGAGGACCGATCATAATGAGCCCCGCCGCCACCGCCTGGGCCATCGATATTCCCGCACACGCTGCAATGATGGTCGTCAACGCGCCCGAGACCGCCGGTCCATGATCGGCCGATAGCATGATGATACGCTTGATGATCTCGGATTCCTGCTGTGTGATGAGTTTCTTGTTCCAGAGCAATCCGATGACGTGGGGGATTTGGTATCCCCGGTTGATCAGCTCCGATGCGGGATACCCGTAATACAGCGGTTCTTCTCCGCGATCGTCCGAGATCGTCGTCTTGATCATCGGTTCGACCAGGACCTCGCCGCTCTTGCGCGATTCCTCAATGGACTTGGGAAGCTTGGGAAGCATTTCCGGCTCAACGACGGGGGATTCCTTGACCAGTCCCTTCGCGATCAATTCCTGATAGACCTCTTTGATCGCCGGTCCCAGGCCGCCAAAAGTAGCCGGAACGACGGCACCGGCCTCGCGGAGACGATCCGCCTTGTGACGGGCGCTGCCCTCGCCTTTCATTCCCTCCTTGGCACCCGCATGGCCGAATTTCATCCCTTTGGGGAGAACCTCCTGGCAGAAACCTGAGATGACCCCCATGAGCTTGATTCGCCGCTTCTTGGCCGCATACCAATCCGCCGCCCGTTCCTCAAGATCGCCCCCCATCTCGCCTACGATGATCACCGCGTGCGTCCGGGGATCCTGCTCGAACATCTCCAGATAGGTGACATAGTCCGACCCCGGATAGGCATCCCCGCCGATTCCGATGGCGGTCGTAATCCCGTCAGCGAACTGACTGCAAATCCAGATGATCTCGTTGGATAGACCACCCGATTTTGTGATCACCCCGAATGATCCGGGACGGTACAGCTTGCTCAGCGTCAGATTGTCAAAGGAGCCCCCGATCACACCCAGCCGGCATTCCCCGGCCGATATAATGCCGATCGCGGACGGCCCGTTGAATACTTTGCCTTTTTCACGGGCCATCCGGGTAAGAAGCTTCGTGTCCTTTTCCGGAACACCTTCCGTAATCATCGAGACGAGCCCTATGGAATCCACCTTCAGCGCTTCGCGCGTCGCCCCGAAGGCCCGGTCGGGCCCCACATAAACGAGACTCGTGTTGATCTCCGGATGGTGATTGACCGCTTCGACCACGGACTTATAAACCGGGATGGAGACAATTTCTCCGCCGTACGGCACCTCGTTGGTCTTGCCGGCGTCCGGTGGAAATACGAACGCCTGCACGGTCAGCGGCGCCTTGATGAGATGGCAAAATTCGGACATCCGACGGGCTGCATTGACCCCGGCCGGTCCTCCTTGAATCACGACGCGTGTCTCGCGATTGGCCACAATACTCATTGTCTCGCCTCCCCGGCTCTTTCTTTCTTCACCTTGGCCGAACCGGTTCTCTCCCTCGGTGATGCCGAAGAAGTTGCAGATTCCTTTTTCAGGGACATATCCACGATGTCGGTCAGAGGTGTATATCGGTCGTAAACATGGATCAGAAAACCCTCGGGTTCGAGGGCTTTCATCGCGGCGAGTCCCTCTTTCTCGTACGGACCCCCGCGCCGGATCCAGATTTCAACCCCGTCGAGTTTCCCCTCGGACTTCGCCTTGCGAAACCCGGCAATAATCCCTGCAAATGTCTTCTTGACATTGGTGAAATTGGCGATCGCACCCCCGACAATAATTCGTTTGATACTGGGCAGGGAACAAACCTTTTCGGTCAACACCTCAACCGCCCAATCGGGAGGATCCCCGGAATACTCGGCATAGTTGGCCGGCTTTCCCCCCAGCGCCACCACGGCATCGGTGTAGAATACGCTGGCCCCCCCACCTGCTGGAAGAAGAGCGGTATCGCCCCCGGGAATTTCGATAAACTTTACCGATCCCTTGATCTTCGAATCCACGTCCATGACCGCCCGTTCGTTCTCAGAATAGGGCCGCCCGAATTCGGCGGCAAAGGAAAAGTCCCAGTCCGGATGACGAAATCTTGCATCCGCGTCGAGCAAAGTCACCGCATCCAGTGCCACCAGATCTCCGTCGCTTGCCCTCCGGACGAGAGGGTTGATTTCGAGATATTGGGCATCTTCACTATCAAAACATTGGAACAGCTTCGCCGCGAAATCGGCCACACGCGGGACCAAGTCACTCACGAATCCGGCCTGCTTCGCCAGATTGTTCAGTTGGTCTTTCGTCGGGGCCTCTCCGATCAGAACTGCGAGTTTCTTGACCCGGTCCCAATTGGATTCAATCTCGATTCCACCTACGTTGGCGAGCAGGATCTCCGCCCCTTCGCGCGTGGACTTTACCGAGATATAGTATTCCTCCTTGTGAACGACCATCTCGGAGACGATCACCTGCGAGATGGCCATCCCATCCCCCACCGTCTTTCCCAACATTTGCCGGACGGCGTTTTTGGAGGCCTCCAGGTCGAGATCGACCTTAACAAGGCCCAATTTCATTCTTGAACCGACGGCTTCATGGGCTTTCACCACCAGACGGGATTCCCTCATCCACGGGTGGGTGGAAGCCTGCTGCTCGAATTGCTCCATTGAGCTTACAACGATGTAACCGGGAACGTTCATCTCCCATTTCTTTAACAGTCCCATCCCCGGACCTTCTAGCACCTTCGCCATGGAGTTCCTCCTTGCCTTTGAGCAATTCTGATCCGATGGTTCCCTGTTCTATTGCGAACCTCGGCTTTTCCCAGAAAGGGGTTTTATTATAAACATTTCCGGGGAATTCCTCAACTGAAAAAAAGACCCATTGATCCCAATGAAAATAGGTCCTTAGACCCATTTAGACGGGGGGAGGAATGGCGCCCGCTGAGTGTGCCTGCCGATTCAGTTCTCCTACCAGCCTGTCCAGGGCGCTGTTAACGGATTCCATGGCTATTTCCATAACCGATGGCCAATACGGCAGGGTATGATCGATACCATCCTCCGCATCCCCCTGCCAAATCACACGGCCATCCCGCGTAGCAACCAGCCGGATCTCTTGGAATTGGGTGAAAGCCACTACTTTGAATAACCTGTGGAAACCCATCCCTCCGCTCCAGACTGGGAAAGGCTCCTGACCCCCCGGAGGTGACACCGATGCGTAGCTCGCCGCCATATTGCCGATAAGGACCGCATCTACCCCTTCCTCGTACCATTTTTGATAATCCTCCGGTCCCCCCTGGTCCTGAATGGGGACTCGGATGATTCGGCCGTAGATTCGCGCCTCGGCTATTTTTTGTATCCATTGCGCCGAGATGATATCGACTCCCGGCTCGGCCCTGCCCCCATAGAGCGAGCACGCTCGAAGGATTGAACATAGCAGAGATTGTTTTTGTTTATCATAGGCATATTTCGTTATTCTAATGTTATTATTAAAGTTCCGGACGTCGGGATTCTCATATCCCCGCCGATCCGAAAGGGGCAACACGCCGACGCGCCATGCATTCGTCTTGACTTCTCCGGAACCGAACAGCGGTTCACGTTCAAATGCAACCTGACTAAGCTGCATCGCCACTTGATTGATCGCTCCCCGAAGAGCTTCGGCCGCGTACTGAGTTTCGCGACCCGGATTGATTTCCACCCGCTTGATCTCTTTGTTCGAAGCCCCCTCCCAGACGAGACGGCCTGTACGGGTGCTGTATAGTTTCAAATCGGAAAATTCGACATGGGCCTCGATTTTTCCGCCGCGGCTCGTGCGGCTGTAGAAATGCGATAACGAGCCAACCAAACTGACATCGACGTTTTGAGATAATGGACTGGGGGTGGGTCGCGGGTTGCTGCTATTGGTGGGTCCGGAACGGGTCTTTACCTCGAGGAATACACGGGATCGGAGTAGTTGATCGGATATCCTATCGGTAATAACATGGCTCAAATGCTCCGAATAACGGTGGGCATCCGCCCATTCCACCTCTCCCGGGGGCCGACGGTCCTCCAGGATGGCCACTTCCAGATTGAGAAGGTGCGGCCTCGGGGACACATAAATCTCCTCGTCCTCAAGCGAACCCAAGGAAGGGTGCACGGATGCGCAACCAAACATTCCAACCAATACGGAGAGCGTCAACACGTATCGGGAAACCCCGGGGACGGCCCTGGATGGCTTCGACAGGACGCCGCCGAATATCGCGTGGCTATTTAAGCGTCGCAATGAATTCTTCGATGGAAATTGCCGGCATGGTCAAGAACTGCACCGATCCGCGCGATCCCAACTCAACGGAGATTTTCGCGATCGCCTTATTGTCCTTGGCCTCGATGATGTTTACGAAGTCATGCGGTCCGAGAACCGCATACTGGGCAAGTACCTTGGCCCCCATCGCCTCGATTTCCTTGTTGACCTCACTGATCCGGCTGGGTTTGGTTTTGATGGTCTTCCTTCCCTGATCGGTCAGACTGCTGAGCATGACATATGTCGGCATGGTGAATCCTCCTTGGGGTTGTACGAAGTGTAAGCGCTACCAGGACTGGATTAGGTTACTCCGTTGGGAAAAGTTTTTCAAGATGGGAGATTTGGACTGAATCCTTGCGGGGGAGAGAAACATCCCCGCCGGGGGAACTTCCCCCGGCGGCGAGATTCCTCGGCTTGCATCATTCTGCGGTGAGAAGGAAGTCCGTGGGTTATGCGAATGAATCCACAATCGCGTTGAAGGTCGCACTTGGACGCATGGCATTGGACGCCTTTATCTTATCGGGGTGATAGTATCCTCCGAGCTCAACCGGTTTCCCCTGGGCCCCGATCAGTTCGGCCGCAATCTTGGCCTCATTCTG
>Ga0055439_10000015_pt1 | contig 21860 bp, 18 predicted proteins | sample Browns_TuleB_D2_FD_57732 | JGI IMG/M metagenome (GOLD analysis project Ga0055439, IMG submission 57732) | Wetland microbial communities from San Francisco Bay, California, USA, that impact long-term carbon sequestration - Browns_TuleB_D2 | ecosystem: Environmental > Aquatic > Marine > Wetlands ...
TCTGTTTCTCCCATAATTTCCTCTTCCGTGTGATGTCCCCGCCGTAGCATTTTGCGGTGACGTTTTTACGCATCGCCCCGATTGTCTCGCGGGCGATGATCTTGCTGCCGATCGCGGCCTGGATGGCCACCTCGAACATCTGGCGGGGGATGACTTCTTTTAATTTTTCGGCGATCAGGCGGGCCCGGGTGTAGGCCTTGTCCCGATGCACAATGAAGGAGAGAGCGTCGATGTTCTCCCCGTTCAGCAGAATATCGACTTTTACCAGCTCCGATTCCCGGTAGCCGATATGCTCGTAATCCAGCGAGGCGTAACCCTTGCTCAGGGATTTCAGCCGGTCGTAGAAATCCAGGATGATCTCGTTGAGCGGAAGTTCGTAGACGAGTTTCACCCGGCCGACATCGAGGTAGCTCATCTCGATCTGGACTCCCCGCTTTTCCTGGCAGAGGCCCAACATGGCCCCGACATACTCCTCCCGCGTCAGGATCGCGGCCTGGATGAACGGCTCCTCGAACCGCTCGATATGCGACGGGTCGGGAAGCTTGGCGGGGTTGTCGATCGACAGCCGCTCCCCCTGAGAGGTCAGAACATTGTAAATGACGGTCGGCGCGGTACTGATCAAGTTCAGCCGGTACTCGCGCTCCAGGCGCTCTTGAATAATCTCCATGTGGAGCAGCCCGAGAAAACCGCATCGGAAACCGAACCCCAGGGCCATGGAGGTCTCGGGCTCATACGTAAAGGATGCATCATTCAACCGCAGTTTTTCAAGTGCGTCCCGAAGATCCTCGAATTGCTCGCTCTCTATTGCGTACAGACCGCAGAAAACCATCGGCTTGATTTCTTTGTAACCCGGAAAGGGTTCCTGGGTCGGATGCGTCGCGTCGGTGATCGTCTCTCCGATCTTGGTGTCGCTCACCTTTTTGAACCCGGCGACAAGATAGCCGACCTCGCCGGTGGTCAATTCCCGGACCGGTTTCTTTTTCGGCGTCAGAAATCCGAGTTCCATCACCTCGAACTCCTTCTGAGTCGACATCAGCCGGATCTTCGATCCGATCCCCATCCGCCCGTCGATCACGCGCGTCAGGACGACCGCACCCTGATAATTGTCGAACCAGGAGTCGAAGATCAGCGCCTTAAGCGGTTTAGCGGGATCCCCTTGGGGCGGCGGGATGCGTTTGACGATCGCCTCCAGGATCTCCCGGATCCCAATCCCCTCCTTCGCGCTGGCCAGAAGCACGTCGACCACGTCCAGCCCCAGGATGTCCTTGATCTGCTTCGAAACGCGCTCGACATCGGCGCTCGGAAGATCGATTTTGTTGATGACGGGAAGGATGACGAGGTTGTTTTCCATCGCCAGATAGGCGTTGGCGATTGTCTGGGCCTCCACCCCCTGGGTGGCATCGACCACGAGCAGAACGCCCTCGCAGGCAGCCAGGCTGCGGGAGACCTCATAGGTGAAGTCGACATGGCCCGGGGTGTCGATCAGATGGAGATGGTATGGCTGTCCGTCGTCGGCCCGGTACTCGAGCCGCACCGCGTGCGCCTTGATCGTGATGCCGCGCTCGCGCTCCAGATCCATATCGTCCAGGATCTGATCGCGCTGTTCGCGCATGGTAATGGCTCCGGTGTGCTCCAGGATACGATCGGCTAAGGTGGACTTCCCGTGATCGATGTGGGCGATGATCGAAAAGTTTCTGATCGCCGTTTGCAAGATGTTTTTTCCTCGAAGTGATTCGCTAAATCAATACATTATAAATAGAATTGGGCGCATTGTCAAAGGGAAATTCCGGGAGATTTTTAGAGGCGGGCGGGTTTCGCGGATGGCCCCGGGGCGAATATACACCGAGCCCGGGCTTTATCGTCTGCGGAACAGTACCTGGACACGATCGCGGTGTTAACGTCGCTTCCGCTGGTTAAACTCCTATGCGATCCTCCCCGCGAGGAGTATCATGCGCTTGCCGATGAAATCTTCCCCTTTGGCCAACAACACAGATGAGCCTGATTGGAGGTGACGATCCAGTCTGCAATACACAGCCCGGATTGGGGCTATTGAAGCATGTTCAGTGGCACTCATCCCGACGGGACCGGGACGGTGAAGGACCACAACCAGATCGAGAAGGACTGCACCTGATATCGCGCGGCGACGTCGACCGCGTACGAGAAAGACAGGTGGCGCTCACCCAACAGATTAATTTTGAAAAGCCGGATTTCAAAGCCGCCCGTCATGTGCTCGCGCGGGGAAATCCCGTCAAACCGGCTCGGTTCATAGTAGGTCCCCGCTCTCAGACGCAAACGGTTCGGAATCGCTTCGGCTTCGAGACCTCCATGAATGGTGGTGATGGTTTTCTGCCCGACGGGTTTGGCGGTCTGAGTGAGGAAGGCGGCCGTTCCGTTCGCGTCGTTAGGTGACGTACCGAAGACCTTCAGGTCAAAACTGACCAGCGCAGAGTGACCGCGCCAAAACGGAAAATCATTCCATTCATACGCCGTTCCCAGGGAAAAGCTATTCGTCACGAGCACGCCATTTGGAACGATGAGGTTGCCCACTTTGATCGGTGTCGTGCTTGGAGGCAGACCCTCGCTGCTGCTCACCCCGGATTTGTAGGCCGCCCCGAACCGCCAGGAACCTCGCCGTGGATGCCAGAGCACACCTCCCGAATAGCCGAGTCCTTTCAGTTTGAAGGATCTTGGATCGTGGCTGTCGACCGGATGCACCCGTGCACCGACCGGATCGAGCGAAAATCCCAGCGCCAGATCCCGAGTGTCAGTGGTATACCCGACCGCGACGTTCCCGCCCAGGAATTGCGCCTCCTGATTTTGCGGCAAGTCCTGCGACGTGATCACGGACATCTGAGCGACCCCGCCGATCCCGAAGTTTTCATATTGCGCCATGGCCCCCACATCCATCAACACAGGGTCCGCGTAGATCAGGCTCGTGGAACCGCTGTTGTCCGTATCGTCATCTCCCGTGGAGAGAGCGCTGATGACCATGTCGAATTCCCAGGGAGCCATAAACGCGCGGGGACGATAAGCGACGGCCGCGGGATTGTCCGGGATCGCCGCGACGCCTTCGGCGAGTCCGGTGAAGGCGCCGCCCAAAGCGATCTTGCGCGTTGAACCGGTTGCGACCGTCCGCGTGAGGTCGAGTTTGTAGTCATTGGAAACAATCGGATCTCCAGAGGAAACAGCCCAAGCCTGAGATCCAGTGATAAAAACGATTCCGATGCAAATGAATAAGCAAATAGAGTAACGGGGAAACATGGAAGCGCTGAGATTCATCATTAAATCGGTTTACCGAGGACGCAGGATAGGTGGGCGTCCATGACGTTTTTGACTTCCTGAAGCATCTTGGGCATCAAACCGTTCACCGGGTCCGGTCCGAACCGAGCCTACGAGTGATCCGAGGCTCTCGAATCCGGGTCGGGCCTAACTAATGCATGACTGTTCCTCATCATTTTCCAATACACTATGCGGTTATTATCCCTAAAAAGGCTCCACTTACCATCAAACAATCCCACATAAGGAGGCGCTCCATGGCTCAATCGAGATTCAGGCGAAGAAGACAAGGGCAAGAGCAGCAATCGGGCGGAGAATACGTTGAATTCGAGGGTCCATCAGATCCTATTCGGGTTTCAGGACTCCCTATTCCTGCCTTGCTTTTTACGGAGCGGACGAAGGAGAGAGGGCTCAGATATTATGGGGGATGTATATAGGACTCGATAGAACTTGTCAACAAAATCCTTTATGCGCCCCGTAAGAAGTCGGGAATCAGATTGCGCGGATCTCCAGCGCGAGAGTGGCATCGCCAAGGGAAAATCTGAACGTATTTCGACGCCGGGGGATATTCGGGAGGGATGAGATAAGCATTGTCATAAACCCGCTGGCCTGGTCGCGCGCTCACTTTCTATCGACTCCCTCATAAATATCAAAAACCGTAGACAATCTCTTTCGGTACCGTTCCAGATAAAATTTATCTTCACCGGGTTTGCTTCCCTTATACACCTTCCCGTGAATGATCTTGATATCCGTAAGGGTGATCACGGAGGGGCGTCGATACCGATAATATTCAAGCGTGATCTGGGCCAGCTTCTGCATCGATCCCAGGTCCCTCTCCAGTTCTTCCTCGCCCATCGGCCAATCTCCGGTACGACGCTTGGCCTCATCCAAAATTTGATTTTCGTTCTTTTTAAAACCTATTTCGAGCATCCGCATGGCGAATGCCCGGTCTATCGTTTTCATTTTATACCTTACTTCTAATATTTGGAGTTACTACCCTAAAATCCCTCCATTTCCGAATCCCAATAAGCTGAGCCCGAGCCTCTTAAGATGATAGTTGTGATTGAACGAACAAATAGATGAATACCGACATGAAAAAGAAAACAGCCACGATCCAGAAAATCCTTCTCCCCAACGAAATCCGAATGCCGTCCCTTATTATTTTTTCTGTCGTTTCATCAAAACGCGCATGAACGGCCTTCTCCTTGACCTCCTTCACCAGAGAAATGTAATTGGTAAAGTGTGCCGTGAGTGGGAGTGCGCCCTTTTGGGGATCCTTTTTAAAAATCCACCCAATCCCGCCCGACCGATCGGCGCGATCACGCGAATAGCTTAGAACGGTGGAAAATGTTCCGTCGCTTGAACGGAATGTGCGAACATCGTGGACCCAATCCCATGGAAAACTCTGCCCCACTTTGCCGAACACCTTTTTCTTGATCCCGTTGGTATCGGTAATGATTTGCGGTTTTGCGCCCAGGAAACCAATACCGAAAAGGATAAATCCCGCCGCCAAGAGCAGCCCGAGCGTATTCCCCGTTCTAAAGTAAAGGTAGGCGGATAACATCGCCAGACCTATAAAAAGAGTCGTCAATCGTAAGATTACATTTTTGCGGGTCTCATATATAGCCACGTTCGCTACTTCTCTTTTCCGATTATTTCCATTTCCCCATAAACGGCCTACGTCTCTCTGTAAGTATAACGGAGTAAACGAAAATCGGGAGGCCAGGATAGGGCGGATCAGCGCTTTTTGAGCATGGAGAGGAGGACGGCGACGAGGCCGAGGAGGAGCTCGTCGGCAAAGGGGATTATGTCCGGTACAAGAATGTCCACAATGAAAAAAGCGACCGTGAGGGCCACAAGTCTCGGAAAGCGGAGACGTGAAGCATACGCAAAGAACCGGTCACGGAACATGCCGGTTGGTGACCATGGCGGCATCGGAAGACCTCCCTAGATCGATTTCCCGAGGATGAAGCTGAGATGGGCATCGGTGACGTTCTTCACCTCCTGCAGCATCTTCGCCGAGGCCTTGAGCCGGAACAGCCCGGCCCAGTTCATACGGCCCACAAGCCGCAGCAGCGAGACCGTTCCGGGGGATACGAGCTCCAGCGGATCGGAAATCGTTCGGGCGCAGGAGACGCAGAGCGTCCCGCCGTTTTTCGGTGAGAAATAGACCGCCTTGGCTTCGATCTCACGATGACAGAGGAGGCACCGGTCCAGCCGCGCCTGGTACCCCGCGTGCTTGAGCGCGCGGATCTCGAACACGCGGACGAGCCATTCCAGACGCTCCCCCTTCTCGACTTCCCCCAACCCGGCCAGGAGAAGGGAAAACACCTTCGGATTCGCCTCTCCCTCGGGGAGAAGCGCCGAGACGAGATTGGCCATCCGCGAGGCCGCCTCGATCCGCTCCAGGCCCTCCCGAATCCTCAGGAAGGGATGGAGGATGTCGGCCTGGTTCATCCGCATCAGGACGGTGGGCTTCTTGTCGAAAAGGATGACGTTGCAATAGGTGAACGGCTCGAGCGAGGCGCCGTACCGGCTCTTGGGCCGACGGGCGCCCTTCGCCACGGCCTTGATCTTTCCCCGTTTGAGGCTCAGGAGCGTCACGAGCTTGTCCGCCTCACCCAGCCGGAGCGTGTTCAGGATGACGGCCTCTGTTTCAAATAGTGACATGGGTTATATACAAGAGTTAAAGATCAACTGTAGGGGTGAGATTGAGTGTGTCATCGATTTCCCGTACCGCAAAAACCGGGCATGATGAATGACGCCCCTGCCCCCTATGATCGAATCAATATCCCAATTCCTTCAGTATATTTTCATCTTGCCGCCAGTTCTTCTGGACCTTCACCCACAATTCAAGAAAGACCTTCGTGCCGAGCAGTCCCTCCAGCTCCAACCGCGCCTCGGTCCCGACCGTCTTAAGCATCGATCCCTTTTTGCCGATCAGAATCCCCTTCTGCGAATCACGCTCGACGAGAATCATCGCGCGAATCATAACGGGACGATCCGGTTCCTCCTTGAACTCCTCCAATACGACCGCGACGGAATACGGGATCTCCTCGCGCGTATGATGAAGGATCTTTTCGCGGATCGTCTCCATCGCAAGGAACCGCACCGGCTGATCGGTGACGATATCCTCCGGGAAAACCCGCTCCCCGGCCGGAAGATAACCGGTCGCGACCTCGACGAGCCGGTCGACATTGTCACCCTTCAGTGCGGAGATCGGAAAGACCTCGGCGAACTTGAAACGGCGGATGTAATCCTCAACGAGCGGAATCGTTTTTTCCTTCTGAACCAGGTCCATTTTATTGAGCACGAGAAAAACCGGCGTTGGAATATCCTTGAGCCGCTCCAGGATGAACTGGTCGCCGCTGCCGACCGAGGCTCCGCGCGCACCCCCCGAGACGGCGTCGGGCCCCTCGACCATCCAGAACACCAGGTCGACCTCCTCCAACGTGTTCAGCGCCGTCCGGACCATCCGCTGGTTCATTTTGTATTTCGGCTTGTGAATCCCGGGGGTGTCCAGGAAGACGATCTGCGCCGCCGGCAGGTGTTTGACGCCGAGGATGCGGTTTCGCGTCGTTTGCGGCTTGTCGGAAATGATCGCGACCTTCTCCCCGAGGATCCGGTTGAGGAGGGTCGATTTTCCGACATTGGGGCGGCCGATGATCGAGACAAACCCGAAATGAAAAACCGTTTCGTTCATCGACGGTTCAAGGTTGGCGGGCGTCCCGGGGGGACGATTCCGTGTCCGGGGAGGCATTCGCCGCGTCCCCTTCTCCCGGCTCGAACTGATAGACGATCTCTCCGGGCCGGACCAGTCCCAGGCGATCCCGGGCGATCTGTTCGATAGTCTCCGGATCGGACCGAAGCGCACGGATTCTGCCTTGGATCTTCTCGTTTTCCTTCGACAGGTGTTGAATGTCCTGCCGGAACCGCTCGTAGTCCCGACGCATCTTGAAATACTTTACCACGCCCATGTCGCCTACAAGCAGGGGGATGAGAACATAGAGGGCGAGCAGGATGCCGATCCCCCAGAATACGCGGCGTCGGACCCGCTCGGTACGCCGGACGCTTTCCTTGCTTCGATTCAGCCGGGCCATGCGTCGTGCTCCTTTAAACCTTTATCGTCCACGCGAAAGCTGCGGGAATAATTCGCGACCCCGGTAGACGGCCGTCTCCCCGAGTTCCTCGGCGATCCGCAACAGTTGATTGAACTTGGCCACTCGATCGGTACGGCAGACCGGACCGGTCTTAATCTGGCCGGTTCCGCAGGCCACCGCGAGATCGGCGATCGTGGTGTCCTCCGTCTCCCCCGAGCGGTGCGAGATGATCGAGGTGTAGCCGGATCGTCGGGCCAACTCGACCGTCTGGATCGTCTCGGTCAGCGTGCCGATCTGGTTCAGCTTGACCAGCACGGAATTCGCGATGTGGTCCGCGATTCCCTTACGCAGAATCTCGGGATTGGTCACGAAGATATCATCACCGACCAGCTGGAGGCGGTGGCCCAGCTTTTCGGTCAACACCCGCCATCCCTTCCAATCGTCCTCGGCCAGGCCATCCTCGATCGATACGATCGGATACCGGTCGGCCAGCGTCTCGTAGTAGCCGACCATGTCTTCGGCCGACCGCGCCCGCTTTCGTTCCCCCTGGAGGACGTATTTCCCTTTCTGGAAGAACTGGCTGGCCGCCGCGTCGATCGCCAGGAGCACGTCCTTTCCGGGGCGGTATCCCGCGGCCTCGATCCCCTTCATGACCAGCTGCAGGGCCTCCTCGTTGTTGCCCAGCATCGGAGCGAATCCACCCTCGTCGCCCACCGTGGTCCGATATCCCTTCTTTTTAAGAACGTCTTTCAGATGATGGTAAACCTCGGCGCCGATCCGCACGGCCTCCGTGAAGTGGTCCGTTCCGACCGGAAGGATCATGATCTCCTGAAAGTCCAGGTTGTTATCGGCGTGGGCGCCGCCGTTGATCACGTTCATCATCGGGACGGGAAGCTCGTTCGCGTGGACGCCGCCGAGATACCGGTACAGCGGGAGATCCGCCTCCTCGGCCGCCGCCTTGGCCGCCGCCAGCGAAACCGACAGGATCGCGTTGGCACCCAGCTTGCTCTTGTTCCGTGTCCCGTCCAGTTCGATCATCATCCGGTCGATCAGCGCCTGCTCCCGCGCATCGATCCCGGCCAGATGGGGCCCGATCGTGTCGTTGACATGCCGGACCGCCTTCGTTACGCCTTTTCCCAGATAGCGCTCCTTGTCCTTGTCGCGCAGCTCGACCGCCTCGGCTTCCCCGGTCGATGCTCCCGAAGGCACGGCGGCACGGCCCATTACGCCGTTTTCCAGAAAGACATCTGCCTCGACCGTCGGGTTTCCCCGCGAATCCAGGACTTCTCTCGCATGAACGGCTACGATTGCACCCATCGTGTCTCCTGTTTTAATTCCGTAGGGGCAGGGATTGCCCTGCCCGATCTGGGCGCGGCAAGCAGCGCCCCTACGTGTCTAATTTCCGCTTCAACAACTCATTCACCTTGCCGGGATTGGCCTTGCCCTGCGATCGCTTCATCACCTGTCCGACGAAGAATCCGAGAAGCTGGGATTTTCCCTGCCGGTAGGACGCCAGCTCGCCGGGGTGGGCCTGGAGCACCTCGTCCACCAGGGCCTCGATCGCCCCCTCGTCGCTGATCTGGACCAGGCCTTTTTCCTTCACGATCTCCTCCGGCGCACGGCCGGTGCGGTACATTTCTTCGAACACCGTCTTGGCGATCTTGCCGCTGATCGTTCCGTTGTCGATCAGCTTTAGCAGACCCGTAAACCGGTCGGGCGGAATCGGGCATTCGGCGATGCCCTGCCCGCTGTTGTTCAACTCCCGGAGGAGTTCGCTCATGATCCAGTTGCTGACCGTCTTGGGCTGGGCGTAGAGCTCGACGCAGGCCTCGAAGTATCGGGCGAGGTCCTTGTCGATCGTAAGGACCTCGGCATCGTAGATCGGAATGCCGTATTCCCGGACAAACCGCTCCCGCTTCGCGTCGGGAAGCTCGGGCAGGCCCTTCCGGATCTCCTCGATCAGATCGGCCGGAATCATCAGCGGCACGAGATCCGGTTCGGGAAAGTAGCGGTAGTCGTGCGCCTCTTCCTTGCCCCGCATGACGATGGTGACTTCCTTTTCAGTGTTCCAAAGACGGGTCTCCTGGACGACCTTTCCGCCCTCCCGCAATAGCTTCTCCTGCCGCCGGAGCTCGTACTCCATCGCCTTTTGAACGAATCGGAACGAATTGATGTTCTTGAGCTCGACCCGCGTGCCGAACTCCTTTTGTCCCACCGGCCTCAGCGACAGGTTCGGCTCACAGCGAAGGCTGCCCTCCTCCATGTTCCCATCGCACACGTCGAGATAAACCAGGACGCCCCGGAGGGTTTTCAGATAGGCCACGGCCTCGTCCACCGACCGGATGTCCGGCTCGGTCACGATTTCGAGAAGCGGAACCCCGGCCCGGTTTAGGTCCACGTGACTGGCCGCGTCCAGTCCTTCGTGAAGATTCTTCCCGGCATCCTCCTCCATGTGGGCCCGACGGATCCGGATCCGTTTGATCTGACCGTTGACCGCCACCTCCAGATACCCGTGTTCGCAGATCGGGAGCTCGTACTGCGAGATCTGGTAGCCCTTCGGGAGATCCGGATAGAAATAATTCTTTCGCGCGAACCGGCTGTAGGGCGTAATCTTGCCATGCAGCGCCAGGCCTGTCTTGACCGCCAGCTCCAGCACCCGCCGGTTGAGAACGGGGAGCACCCCCGGCATTCCCAGGCAGATCGGGCAGGTCTGCGTGTTGGGGGGCGCGCCGAACTTCGTGCTGCAGCCGCAAAATATCTTCGAAACCGTCTTGAGCTGCGCGTGCACCTCCAGCCCGATGACGGCTTCGTAGGTTGTCGTTGCGGTTTGCGTGCCCATACTATTTCGACTCCGGTCTCTTGACTGCGCCCCTACAGATCCGGTTTCCGTTTGTGCCATTCCGTCGCCTGTTCGAAGGCATAGGCCGCGCGGAGAACGCTCTCCTCGCCAAAAGGCCGGCCCATGATCTGCAGTCCGACCGGTAGGCCCGATTTCGTGAACCCGCACGGCATCGAGAGGGCCGGAATTCCGGCAATGTTCACTGAGATCGTGAAAATATCCGAAAGATACATCTGAAGCGGATCCTGGGTCTTCTCGCCGACCTTGAAGGCGGCCGTGGGCGCGGTGGGCGACAGGATCACATCGACCTGCTTGAAGGCCTCGTCAAAATCGGCTTTGATCAGCGTCCGGACGCACTGACCTTTCCTGTAATAGGCGTCGTAATAACCGGACGAGAGCGCGTAGGTCCCCAGCATGATCCGCCGCTTGACCTCGGGACCGAACCCGGCCTGACGTGTCTTCACGTACATCTCCAAGAGATCTTTTGTCGGTTTGGCCCGGTAGCCGTACCTGACGCCGTCGTACCGGGCCAGGTTCGAGCTGGCCTCGGCCGTGGCCAGGATATAATAGGTCGCGATGGCATAGGAGGTGTGCGGAAGGAAAACCTCGTGTGTCTTGGCCCCGAGTCGCTCCAGCGTGTGAATCGCTTCCCGAACCGCGTGATGGACCTCCGGATCCATCCCATCGATAAAATATTCCCGCGGAATCCCGATGCGAAGACCGGAGGGATTCCGGTCGAGCGCCCCGGTGTAATCCGGCGTCGGAATATCGGCCGAGGTCGAATCGAGACGATCGTGGCCGGCAATGACGTTCATCATCAGCGCGCAGTCCGTCACGTCCTTTGTCAGGGGGCCGATCTGATCCAGCGAGGAGGCAAAAGCCACGAGGCCGTACCGAGAAACCCGGCCGTATGTGGGCTTCATCCCGACCACGCCGCACATCGCGGCCGGCTGGCGGATCGAGCCTCCCGTGTCCGAGCCCAGCGCCGAGACGCAGGCGTCCGCGGCGACGGCGGCTGCGGATCCCCCCGAGGAGCCTCCGGGAATCCGGTTCCGGTCCCACGGGTTGGCGGTCAGGCCGAAGGCCGAATTTTCGGTCGAGGAGCCCATCGCGAACTCGTCCATGTTGGTCTTCCCGACCACGACCGCGCCGGCCTCTTTCAGCCGTCTCACCACCGTGGCATCATAGGGGGGGACGAACCCCTCGAGGATTTTGGAGGAACAGGTGGTCGGAATTCCCCGGGTGCAGAGGTTGTCCTTCAAGGCGATGGGGATCCCGGTCAAGGGGTGGACGGGAAGGCCCGATTGAAGGCGCTGGTCGGCCGCCTCGGCCTGGACCATCGCGGCCTCGGGAGTCACGGTCATGAACGCATGGATCTTCGGCTCCACCGATTTCAACCGGTCCAGCACGAGACGCGTCAGGCTCCGGGACGTGGTTTGATGATTCTTCAGCTGGTCGTGAAGCTCGTGTATCGTGAGTCGAGTCGGGTCCACTCGGATTTTCCTAGGATCGAATGATCTTGTTTTTTTCGTCCACTTTGACGATCGTCGGCTTGTAGGATTTGAGCTCCTGATCGTTGTAAAACTCGTAGCAAAAAATCACGACGCGGTCGCCGATGACGCCCTTCCGCGCGGTCGGTCCGTTCAGGCAGACCACCCCGCTCCCGCGTTGGCCGGAGGGGATGACGTAGGTTTCAAACCGCTCGCCGTTATTGAGGTTGGACACCATGACCTGCTCGTACGGCAGGATTCCGGCCGCTTCCAGCAGGTTCTCATCGACGGTCAGGCTGCCTTCATACCCCAGATTGGCATCGGTGATCGTCGCCCGATGGATCTTGGATCGTAACATCGATCGCAGCATCGCTATTCCCTCTCCCCGATGATTTTAGGCACGCGGAAGTGGTCGGAATCATGGTCCGGCGCATTGGCCAGGGCCTCCGAGGGAGACAGGCTCTCCCGGATCACGTCGTCACGAAACACGTTACCCAAATCCAGCACATGCGATGTGGGTTCCACCTTGGACGTATCCAGTTCGTTTAGTTTCCCCATGTATTCGAGGATTTCGGAGAGCTGTCGGGTGAAGGATTCCTTTTCCTCGTCATTCACCGCCAAACGGGCCAGCTTCGCCACGTGCTCCACTTCCTCCTTGCTGAGTTTCATTGATCCCACTCCTTTTCTTTCCCTTAGCTCTTACCCCTTATCTCCTATCCCCATTTTCATTCCACCGTGACGCTCTTGGCCAGGTTTCTGGGTTGATCCACGTCACAACCCCGCAGGACCGCGATGTGGTAGGCCAGAAGCTGCATCGGTATCGAAAGCACGATCGGCGCGAGCAGGGGCGGCGCGTTGGGGACCCGGACCACGTGCTCCGTCTTCGCGTCGATGTCCCGATCACCGTCGCCGGCCACCGCCAGGATGATTCCGCCCCGTGCCTTCACTTCCATCACGTTGCTCAGGACTTTTTCGTACACCTTGTCCTTCGGCGCCAGGACGACGACCGGCATGTTCTCGTCGATCAGCGCGATCGGGCCGTGTTTCATCTCCCCGGCGGGATAGCCCTCCGCGTGGATGTAGGACAGCTCCTTGAGCTTGAGCGCGCCCTCCAGCGCGATCGGATAATTGATTCCCCGGCCGAGGAACAGGAAATCGCGGTGCTTGAAGAACCGGCGCGCGAGTTCGAGGATCGCCGAATCCTGGGCCACCGCTTCCTCGATCCATCTCGGGAGATGTTGCAGTTCCCCCAGAAGTTGGGTCACGCGCGAGGGACTCAACGCCTTTCGGGAGATCGCCAGGTTCAGGGCCATGAGATAAAATGCCGTCAGCTGCGCCGTAAAGGTCTTGGTCGCCGCCACCCCGATCTCGGGGCCGGCATGGGTATACAACACGCCGTGGGACTCCCGGGCCATCGTGCTTCCCACCACATTGCAGATCGAGACGACCTTTGCCCCCTTGCCTTTGGCCTCCTTGACGGCGGCGAGGGTGTCGGCGGTTTCACCGGACTGCGACACGGCGACCAGCAGCGAGCGGCGGTCCAGGATCGGATTGCGGTACCGGTATTCGGAGCCGATGTCCACCTCGACGGGTATCCGGGCCAGGTCCTCGATCATGAATTTGCCGACCAGCGCGGCATGCCACGAGGTTCCGCAGGCCACCAGGGTTATTTTCTGGAGGCCTTCGATGTCCGCCGGCGTCAGACCGAGCTCCGGAAGAACCACCTCGTCCTGTTCCAGAAAGACACGACCGCGGAAGGTATCCAGAACGGCCTGGGGTTGCTCATGGATTTCCTTCAGCATGAAATGCTTGTACCCGCCTCGCTCGGCCATGACCGGGTTCCACGAAATCGTCTCGACCCGTTTGTCCTTCACCCGGCCGTCCATATCCTTGACCGCGATCCCTTTAGCCGACAACACGGCCATCTCTCCGTCCTCCAGCATCAGCATGTCCCGGGTATGATTCAAAATCGCCGGGATGTCGGATGCCACGAAGGACTGCCCTTCGGCCACTCCCGCCACAAGCGGACAGCCCTCGCGTGCCGCGATCAGGATCTCCGGCTCCTTTTCGCACAGTACGCAAACGGCGTAAGCGCCTCGAACCTCCTTCAAGGCCGAGCGGACGGACTCCTCGAACCCGCGGCCGAGCGCCATCTGCCGATCGATCAGATGGACCATCACTTCCGTGTCGGTTTCGGACTGGAACGTGCGGCCCTGGGACTCCAACTCATGTTTGAGGGACAGGTAGTTCTCGATGATCCCGTTATGAACCAGAACGAGCGACCCGGTCCGGTGGGGATGGGCGTTTTCCTCCGAGGGCCGCCCGTGCGTGGCCCAGCGCGTGTGGCCGATGCCGATCCGGCCGGACGCACCGGTCCCGGCGAGCGCCGCCTCGAGATTGTCCAGCTTTCCCACGGATCGCCGGACTTCGATCCGGCCGTCGCGCAAGTAGGCGATCCCGGCCGAATCATAGCCCCGGTACTCCAGTCGCCGGAGCCCTTCCAGCAGAACCGGAACGACTTCCTTGTTTCCGATATAGCCGATGATCCCGCACATATTTACGGCCGTCCTATCTCTTGCGCCCCCGCGAGCCCTTCTTCTTTTTCTTCTTCGCCCAACCCTTTTTGTTCGCCTGCCGGGCCCGGCCGATCGCGAGGGCATCGGGCGGAACATCCTCGGTGATCGTGGAACCCGCGGCAATGATCGCACCCCGCCCGACCCGAACCGGGGCGATGAGCTGGGTGTCGCTGCCGATAAAGACCCCGTCCTCGATAACCGTGGTGTGCTTGCTCACGCCGTCATAGTTGCAGGTGATCGTTCCCGCGCCGATGTTCACATCCTTCCCGACCACGGCGTCGCCGAGATAACTCAAATGATTTGCCTTCGAGCCCTCGCCGATCTCGGTCTTTTTGGCTTCCACAAAATTTCCGACCTTCGCCCCCTTGCGGAGAACCGTTCCGGGACGGAGATGCGCAAACGGTCCCACGCCGACACCGTCCTCCAAAACGGACCCGGACAACACGCAGGAATCTTTCACCGTCACCCCGTTTCCGAGCCGGCAGTCCGATATGCGGCTTTGGGAATGGATCACGCAGTCTTCCCCGATCCGGGTCGTCCCCTCAATCCGGACCGCCGGATAAACGACGGTATCCCTCCCGATCGTCACCCCGGCCTCGATCCAGGTTGTTTCGGGATCCAGCAGCGTGACGCCTTCCAGCATATGCCGCTGCGCGATTTGCCTTGCAGCGGCCTTCTCGGTCCGGGCCAGATCCGCCCGCGTATTTACGCCCATGACCTCCTGGGAATCCCCCACGCCCATACCGCAGACCTTTCGGCCTTCCCGTAGCGCGATCCCGACGATATCGGTCAAGTAATACTCCCGCTGTGAATTCTCCGCCTTCAGCCCGGCCAGGGCCTCGAAAAGAAACGGGGTGTTGATGACATAAAAACCGGTATTGATTTCCCGGATGGCGCGCTGCGCGGGTGTCGCGTCCGCTTCTTCCACGATGCCCGTGATTTCCCCGGCATCCGGCTCGCGAAGAATCCGGCCGTATCCCGCTGCATCGGAAAGCGTGGCGGTCAGGATCGTAAGGTCGGCTTCCCGGTCCCGGTGCAATTTCAGGATGGACCGGAGCGTGTCGACCGTGATCAGGGGAACATCCGCGTTCAAGATCAGTACGGGGCCCTTGTAACCCGTCAACGCCGTCTTGATCTGGAGCACCGCGTGGCCGGTTCCCAGCGGTCGACCTTGATGGACCATCTCGACCGGACAGCCCTCCAGGATTTCCTTCAGCAATTCGGCCTGATGGCCAACGACCACGAGGATGCGGTCGGAGGGAAGACGCTGTGCCGTTTCAACGGAATAGAGTATCATCGGCCGGCCGGCGAGCGGATGAAGCACCTTGGCCCGCTTGGATTTCATCCGTTTTCCAAGTCCGGCGGCCAGAATCACGGCAGGAACCCTTGTCATTGGGACCGCCCCCCGAATTCCGTGTGCGCCCAGTTCGGAAAAGCTGTGGTAAAATATTGGTTGATATGTTGAATCAATCCGCCCGTCCCATGGCCGACTTTGAATTTCTAATAATACCCATTTTCCTTAATTCTTGCAAGCATTTGTTTGCTTTTTCCCCGGAGCGGGGATATCGTACCGGCCCGAAGAAATAGGAGCCGACGTGATTGTTTTGGAACTGGCACTCTACGGGATAAGAAATTTTACCCAGCTCGCCCGGATCGTCTTTAAACCCGGCCTCAACATCGTGCAGGGGGGAAACGCCAGCGGGAAGAGCACCATCCGCGACATTCTTATCGGCGTTCTCGCCCCGGTTTCAGAAACGACACCCGATTCCCTCAAAACGCCCAAGTCCCCCGAGCTCTGCCAGGCCGGAATAATTTTCAATGGGAAAAACGGTCGTGTTTATCGCCTCGTCCGCGACTTCATCGGCCGAAAGATCAGCCTCGCCGAGATGGATGCCGCGAACAAGTTTCAGAACTTTATGCAGGAAGAAGAGGGCATCGTGAAATTCCTGGCGGAAGAAGCCGGCGGCCTGCCGCGGGACACGTTGGAAGGCCTGTATTCGATCCGGGGCGCCGAGATGCCGTCGGCCCGCGCGCCGGTCCCGGTTCGGACCGGGGGCCCATCGGGCCCGCCGGTTGCCCCGATGGAAGCGAAGCCGATTCCCCAAGACCAGGCCGGCAAGCTCCGGCGGCTCGAAGAGCTCAGGGTGTATCTCGCCCAGGGGGATAAACTGGCGGCCATGGAGGATCAACTTTCCGACCTTCAGGCCCGTTCGGCCGAGTCCAAGCGTCGGCTGCGCACCGCCCGCGAGAAAACCGCCGAACTTCAGCAGCTCGCCCAGCAAGAGCCTTCCTTTGAAGCGCTCAAAGGGCTCCCCGAGGACTACAACCTGATCCTTGAGACCTCCGCACAGCAGGAGCAGCTCAAGGAGGAGCAGTTCAACACGATATCGGAGGATGAGGAATTTCTGAAACAGGAATTGACGCTGCTTTCGGGCGAACCTTTCTTTCTTTCCAAACCCTTCATTGCCGGAGGCGTTCTGGTCGTGGGCTCCATGATCGGTCTGACCGCCTTCAGCCTCCAGGGTCTCTACCAGCAGCTTTTGATGATGGTAACACTGGCCGGTGTCGGGTTGATGGGTTATGCAGGCTTCCTCGATTTTGGAAAACTGAACAAACGAAAAGGGATGGAACGGAAGATCCGGAATCTCGATCGGCAGCGGACCAAGGTCGAGTCCGCATTCAAAAAGGAGAACGCACCGTGCCTGGATCTGCTCAAGAAAACCGGTTCGGCCGATATCCCGGCGCTGAAAGAGAAGGTCCGCTCGTACGAACGCTACCGGACGGCCCGTCGCGAACTGGAAACCGAACGGGCCCAGTACCTCGGACAAAAAACGATCGAAGACCTCGAGCAGGAAACGGATACACTGGCGCGCCAGATTTCCGAACTGGAATCGAAATTGAAAACGTCCTCCTCACTCCCGTCGGACATCTACCTGATCCAGGAGGAGGTTCGTGCGCTTGAGCGGGACCTGGTCGATGCGCAGGGTCACCTTCCTTCGCTGGCGCCGACCGCCGGTTCCATCCAAGCGACCTCGGCCGTGTCCGCCCGACCGCCCGGTGATATATTGTCGCCCGCGTTTCGCGACGCCCTTTGTGCGACCCCGGTAAAGACCGCGCTTGTCCCCCGTCTCGCGGACCTGAATGCCCGGATCGCCCAATTCATGGCCAAGTCCGGCGGCAAGATTCCCGCCGACGTTTCCTTGAGCGACTCCATGACCCCGATGCTTACCTCCCCTTCAAAGACTCCCCTCACATGGGATGTCCTGAGCTCGGGTCAACAGGATTTCTGCCGTCTCGTAGTCCAACTCGCCGCGGCTGAAATTCTCTCCAAGTCCCACGTCTTTCCCCTCGTCCTCGACAACCCGCTGGCCGTCCTGGACCCCGCCCATCAACAGATGATGCTGGACATTTTGCGGGAAATCACGCAGAATAAGCAGGTCATCCTGCTCTCGTCGGCGGACCACTCCGGCCGACCGGGCGATCATCTTATCCATCTTAAATAGCGCCAGAGGTCCCCAAGGGTCGAACAGGGCCGTCCCTCGGCGACCCGGCACCGGCGGCGTTCGTCAACATGCGCGGTTTTTTCATTACCTTTGAAGGCATCGAGGGAAGCGGAAAGAGCACCCAGATCGGAATTCTTGCACGGTATTTGACCCGGAAAGGTCACCGCGTGGTCGTGACGCGCGAGCCGGGCGGAACACGGTTCGCCGAGCAGATCCGGAAGATTCTCTTGAGCGTTCGCAACGATCGTCTGGATCCCCGCGCCGAACTCTTTCTTTACCTGGCCAGCCGGACCCAGCACCTGGAAGAAATCATCGGGCCCGCACTGCGGAAGGGCCGGGTCGTTCTTTGCGACCGTTTTTCGGACGCCACCCTCGCCTACCAGGGCTTCGGCCGCCGGCTCGACATGAACTTCGTCCGGCCGGCGGTGGAGTATGCCGCCAAGGGAATTACGCCGGATTTGACGCTCCTGCTCGAACTGAGTGTACGGGACGGTCTCGATCGTGTCCGAAACCGCGGAAGGGGTAACCGTATCGACCGGGAGCAGCGGGAATTTCACGAGCGGGTCCGATCGGGTTATCTCCGGCTGGCCCGGAAGGACCGAAAACGCATCAAGATGATCGAGGCCTCGCGGGATCCGAAAACGGTCGCCGATGAAATCCGGCGGACGGTCGACCGCCGCCTCGGGAACCGAAGGACTTGAAGAGTCCCCGCAACCGCCCATGCCGATGGAACTGTCATTCGAAACGATCGTGGGCCATGCCCGTCCAAGAGCGATCCTGAGAGCGGCGCTGGCGGGCGGCCGCATCGCCCATGCCTATCTGTTCCACGGCGAACCGCGGATCGGAAAACTCCTGACCGCTACGGCCTTCGCCAAGGCCGCGCTCTGCGACCGGGGTTCGGATCCGTCCCGCTCCGGTTCCGTAATCGATTCGTGCAATGCCTGCGCCGCCTGCCGCAATGTGGATTCCGGAAATCATCCCGACCTCCGGCTGATTCGGCCGGACGGTGCGCAGATCAAGGTCGCGCAAATCCGGGAGCTGCAGGAGGCCATCGCCTATAAACCGCTCGTCGGATCCCGGAAGTGGTTCGTGATCGATGACGCCGAACTCATGAACGCCGAAGCGGCAAACCGTTTTTTGAAAACGCTGGAGGAACCGCCCGATCACAGCACGCTGATCCTGGTCACGGCACGTCCTCAGGCCTTGCCGGCGACGGTCCTTTCCCGGTGCCAGGCCGTCCGGTTCAGCCCGGCCCCGCTTCCGGAACTGGCGCAATGGCTCCAACGCCATCGCGGTCTTGCGTCGAATGAGGCGGACCTCCTGGCGGTGCTGGCGATGGGAAAAATCGGAATCGCGGCCGAGACCGATCCGGCCGAATTGTTGAACGAACGGAATCGTGTTCTTGACGCCCTGACCCCCGAGCATCTCAAGGATCTGGCTTTTCTGTTCGAGCAGCCCGAGGACTTGGCCGGTTCGCAGGAACAACTTCACCGGACGCTCGATGTGATTGAGGTTTGGCTGCGCGATGTCCTGATCCACCGCCACCTCCCCGACACAAGGAATCTGATCAATCGCGATATCCCCGAACGGATATCCGACTGGGGACGCGTCGTCCCGGACGATGCGATCCTGGAAATCGTGACCTTGATCCATCTCCTGAAGCGCGCCTCGACCCGCAATTTGAACAACGCACTGGCCCTCGAAACGGTTCTTTTGAAAATACGCGACGCCATGGCGCCTGATTCCGAATCCAAACCGGAATCGCGACCGGCGGCCCGGCGTGCCCCATGAAGACCGTGAAGCGGAAAAAAACAACCCAAAAGCGCAGGACCTTTTACGTCACGACCCCCATTTATTACGTGAACGACGTGCCGCACATCGGCCATGCCTATACCACCGTGGCGGCGGACGTGCTGGCGCGGTACAAACGTCTGCGCGGATACGAGACCTTTTTCCTGACCGGCACCGACGAACACGGACAGAAAGTCCAGCAGGCCGCCGCCAGGAACGGGATTGATCCGCAGGCCCATGCGGACCGGATGGTCGTCGCCTTCCGGGAGCTCTGGAGCCGTCTCTCGATCTCAAACGACGACTTCGTCCGGACGACCGATCCGCGTCATACCGGCGTGGTTCAGGAGGTCCTCCGACGCCTCCAAGCCGCCGGCGTTCTCTACACTGCATCCTATGAAGGGTGGTACTGCCTCCCCGACGAGCGCTTTTGGACGGAGGAGGAAGTCCGAGAAGGCCGCTGCCCGGAATGCGGCCGCCCGGTGGAACACATCTCGGAATCCAATTATTTCTTCAAGATGAGCGCCTACCGGGACCGGCTGAGACAACACATCCGACGTCACCCCGATTTCATCCGGCCGGAGACCCGCCGGAACGAGGTGCTGGGGTTCCTGGACCGCCCCCTGGAGGATCTTTGCATCTCGCGGCCGCGTGCGCGTCTTTCCTGGGGGATTCCCTTTCCCTTCGACAAAGATTATGTGACCTACGTCTGGGTGGACGCGCTGGTGAATTACATCTCGATCCCGGGATACGGCCGGGACGAGCGGCGTTTCAAGAAATGGTGGCCGGCCGATGTTCACCTCGTCGGCAAGGATATCCTGACCACCCACGCGGTCTACTGGTCGACCCTTCTCATGGCGCTCGGGCTCGCCCTCCCGAAAACGCTTTTCGCCCACGGCTGGTGGACCGTGGACGGCGAGAAGATGTCCAAGAGCCGCGGGAACGTCGTCGACCCCAACACGATGGCCGGAGAGTTCGGAACGGACGCCTTCCGGTACTTTCTCCTCCGGGAGGTTCCGTTCGGACAGGACGGCGATTTTTCCCGCAAGGCGCTGATGATCCGGTACAACAGCGAGCTGGCCAACGATCTCGGAAACCTCTTTTCGCGGACGCTTTCGATGATCGAGCGGTATACGGGCGGACGCATTCCCAAACCGAATGCCCGAACGCAAAAGGCGGACGACCGGGTGCTCGCGGCATCGGCCCGGGCGCTCGATCGAACGGTCGCGCGGGAAATGGACCGCTTCTCGTTTCACCGAGTTCTACGCGAAATCTGGACGCTCGTGGATAAGGCCAACCGCTACGTCGATCAAAATGCCCCGTGGGAACTGGCCAAGGACGGCCGGAATATCGCCCGATTGGAAACCGTGCTCTACAACCTGGCCGAGACGCTCCGCATCCTGTCCGTGCAACTGTACCCCTTCATTCCCGAAACGGCGGAACGCATGGCATCGGGGCTCGGATGGACCACGCCGATGGACCGGGTGAGAATGCCCCGAGACAATGGATGGGGTAAATTAAAGTCGGGCCGAACGATTCAAAAAGGTCGCGCCCTGTTTCCCCGGATGGAAAACGAACCGTCCCCGCCGCAGCCGGTGCCCGGATCACAAAAAACACCTCCCAAGGAGATGCCCATGGAATCGACCGGAATTGAACCCTCGACCATCTCGATCGATGCGTTTCGCAAGCTGGACCTTCGCGTCGGCCGCATCGTGTCCGCCGAGAAAGTGACCGGCGCGGATAAGCTGTTGAAGCTCGCCGTCGATATCGGGTCGGAGACCCGGCAGGTCGTCGCCGGGATCGCAACGAAGTATACCCCGGACGAGATCCTCGGCCGATCGGTCATTCTGGTGGCCAATCTCAAGCCGGCCGTCATCCGGGGCATCGAATCACGGGGAATGATTCTCGCCGCGGGAGAAAAGGAGGTCGAAGCACTGGCCACCTTCATTGAATCCGTCCCGCCCGGGTCCCGGGTAAAATAGGCTCCCCTTTTGCTCATTCCTCGCCCCCCCGGTCGGTCCCAGTGGCCGGCCCTCGCCGCGCCCGGTCGGACTCGTATTGACATGCGGCTGGGTCACCTGTTATTATTTGCGGCTTTTTATCACGTGGCTGAATCATGTCAACCCCTTTGGGAGGATGGAAATGACGGTACTGATTCGAAAGTATAAACTGGCAACGGGGCAGACGAAAGAAGATCGGATCACGGAGCCGGAGCGGATCGAGCGGTATCTGGGCATGTTCGATCGTGCGGACGTAAAACAGTTACAGACCGGGCAAAAGGTCGTGAT
>Ga0055439_10000016_pt1 | contig 21561 bp, 19 predicted proteins | sample Browns_TuleB_D2_FD_57732 | JGI IMG/M metagenome (GOLD analysis project Ga0055439, IMG submission 57732) | Wetland microbial communities from San Francisco Bay, California, USA, that impact long-term carbon sequestration - Browns_TuleB_D2 | ecosystem: Environmental > Aquatic > Marine > Wetlands ...
TAGGCAATGCCATGCTATGATTAATACTTCCGACCTGTCAAGAGGGAGCCGGGATATTACAAGTTGCTCCCCCGGCGGAGACGAGCGACCGGGTCTCGGAACAGGGTTCGCCGGCTACAGGGGGAGAATGCGTTCCGATATCCGGCCATCTTGCAAAACGCTTTCCTTCAGGGTATCCTTTAATCCAGTATCGAATCACCGAATTCAATTTCAACGCGGGTGAGCGATGACCACAATCATTAATCGTCGGTTCGGCATGATCGGGGTAGGCCGGATGGGTTCCGCGCTGGTCCGGGGCTTCCTGGCTGCGAAGATCCTCGCTTCGGACCGGATGATGGCAAGCGACATCGACCGAGCCGCACTAACCCACCTGCAGACGGAAACCGGAATTAAGACGACGACGGACAATTCCCTCCTGACGAAGTCGTCCGACATCGTTTTGCTGGCCTTGAAACCGGATCGGATCCGCCCGGTTCTCGAAGAAATAAGAGGCACGTTGACAGGAGACCACCTGGTCGTGTCGATCGCCGCCGGAATCCCGATCCGCCTGATCGAAGAGCTTTCAGGGGGGCGGGCTCGAGTCGTTCGTGCGATGCCCAACACGCCGGCCCTGATCGGGCAGGGCGCAGCGGCCTTCAGCCCGGGTCGGCAGGCCACCCGAGAGGATACGGATGCGGTAAGGGCGATGCTGGAGTCCGTAGGCACGGCGGTGGAACTCCCGGAAAAACATCTGGACGCGGTGACCGGACTTTCGGGGAGCGGACCGGCCTACGTCTTCATGGTCATCGAGGCCCTCGCCGACGGCGGTGTGAAGATGGGTCTCCCCCGAACCGTGGCGATGGAGCTCGCCGCCCAGACCGTGGCGGGGGCGGCGAAGATGGTTCTCGAGACGAAAAAGCATCCGGGGGAGCTCAAGGACCAGGTTGCCTCGCCCGGCGGAACGACCATCGCCGGCATTTCGCAACTCGAACGCGGCGGGCTTCGCGCGGCACTGATCGAGGCGGTCGAAGCCGCAACGAAGCGGTCGATGGAGTTGGGGGATAAATCGTGAGGCACGGGGGTTCGGACGCAAAGGAAAAGGACCGGGGGCGGTAGGGACGGCCCCGAGGGATACCGCGCGGGGTGCTTTGGATGTCCATTGTGCCCGTCCGGGAAGGTTTTGTGATGAACGGCAAAAATTTCATTGATGGAAAATGGATCGATTCCTCCTCTAGGGAAACCTTTGAAAGCCGCAGTCCGTCCAACACCGATGAAGTCTTGGGCGCCTTTCCCCGTTCCGATAAGGCGGATGTCGATGACGCGGTTCGCGCGGCCCGGAAAGCGTTTCCGGCCTGGCGCGCAACCTCGAGGATCAGACGCGGCGAAGTCTTCGATGCCTTTGTTCAACTGGTCAAGAAGGATCACGAGGACTTATCCCGGCTGATGTCGCGCGAGTGCGGCAAGGCAATCAACGAGGCACGGGCGGACGTGACCGAGGGTATTCACATGGCCCAGTACGTATTCGGGGCGACACGGATGCCGACCGGGGATGTCCTGTCATCCGAGGTGGCCGAGAAGGATGCCTTCATGCGGAGACGTCCGAAAGGGGTCGTGGCCGCGATCACCCCGTGGAATTTCCCATTTGCCATCCCGATGTGGCTCCTGGGTCCGTCGCTCGTGGAGGGGAATACGGTGGTCTTCAAACCCTCGGAGGATACGCCGCTCATCGGGCAGAAAGTGGTCGAATACCTGGAGCGTGCGGGAATCCCCCCGGGTGTTCTGAACCTTGTCCAAGGCGACGGGGAGAAGACGGGGAGCCCGCTCGTGGACCACCCCGGCGTAGACGTGATCGCGTTCACGGGATCCTACGAGGTCGGTTCGCGCATCAAGAAGGCCTGTGCCGAAAGTCCGCATAAGCTGGCGGTCTGCGAAATGGGTGGAAAAAACGCCGTCATCGTCATGGAAGACGGCGATTTCCAGATCGCCCTCAACGCCGCACTGCTTTCGGCCTACAAGACCACCGGCCAGCGCTGCGTTTCATCGGGCAAGCTGATCATCCACGAGTCGCTTTATCGCCGGTTCTGCGACGAGTTTGTCGGGCTATCGAAGCGGGTAAACATCGGCGACCCCTTGAATGAGAAAACCTTCATGGGGCCCCTGATCAACGAGGCGGGCCGGAAGAAGATGGAGTATTACAGCGATCTGGCACGCCAGGAAGGCGGCCGTGTCCTGCTCGAGGCCGGTCCCGCAAAAGGCGCCGAATACGGAAAGGGAAGCTTTGTTTCGCCCTTTGTCTTCCAGATGGACTACACGCCGGGATCGCGCGTGCTTCGCGAGGAAGTCTTCGCCCCGCACGTGGCGATCGTCCCGTTCCGCACGCTCGAAGAGGCGATCCGGATCTATAACGATACGGAATACGGCCTGTCGCTGGCCGTGATCACGGAGGATTCACGGAAGGCCTGGAGAATCCGCGAAGAATGCGATTACGGACTGGGCTACGTCAACCTGCCCTCGATCGGTGCGGAAGTGCATCTTCCCTTTGGCGGGGTGAAGAAAAGCGGCACGGGAATGCCGTCGGCCTCGGCCTTGATCGACGCCGTGACGCACAAGACGGCGTGGACCGTCAATCACGCCCGCGAAATCAAGATGGCCCAGGGCCTCAAGACCCGGATCGAATAATCCCCATGCTTGGGATCGAACACGAACCATCCCCCTCGTGATGCGGTGCGAACGAACGGGAGAGACCGAGACGAGAGCCATGCCCACGGAAACGCTGGAACTCCACGGCCACATCATCGATTCCCTGACGCTCCCGAAAGTCCTGGACGAGGTGATGAACTACGGGGGTTCCTTCGAGATCATCGAGATTCAGGTCGGCCATCGCCGCGAAGATTCGAGTCGGGCCCGTATTCAGGTTTCCGCACCGACCCAGGAACTGCTGGACACGATTCTGGGCCGGATCAAGCAACTGGGAGCCGCGCCGGTTTTTGAGAAAGAGGCGAATCTTGTCGCATCGGATCGGGACGGCGCATTCCCTGAAAATTTTTACTGCACAACCAACCTTCCGACCTCCGTTCGTTATCGGGGGGAGTGGTTGGAAGTGACGAGGCCCGAAATGGATTGCGGCATCGCGGTCGATCCGGATGGTAAACGTGCATTCACCCTGCCCATTCACCGCGTCAAGAAGGGAGACCGGATCGTCGTCGGCCATCAGGGGATCCGGGTCACGCCGCTCGAACGGTCGGCGGATCGCAACGTATTCGAGTTCATGGCCAGCAGCGTTTCATCCGAGAAACCCAAAGGGATCGTCATCAAGGAGATATCGGGTCAGATCCGGGCGACGCGGAAGGAGGGCGGAAAGGTGATGGTCGTCGCGGGACCGGCCGTGGTTCATACCGGTGCGGGGACGTATCTGGCGCAGATGATTCAATCCGGTTGGGTCGATATCCTCTTTGCCGGGAACGCGTTGGCGGTGCACGATATTGAACAGGCGCTCTACGGAACCTCGCTCGGCGTCTATCTGGAAAAGGGGATCCCCGCCAAGGAGGGGCACGAGCACCACATGCGCGCGATCAATACGATCCGCCGGGCCGGGGGAATCCGAGGCGCCGTCGAGCAGGGAATCCTTCGCTCCGGAATCATGGCGGCCTGCGTCAAGAAGGGGACGGCCTTTGTTCTGGCCGGGTCGATCCGGGATGACGGACCGCTTCCGGAGGTGATAACCGATATGGTGTCGGCCCAGGATGCCCTCCGAGAATTATTGCCAGGCGTCACCGTTTGCGTCATGATCGCCACCATGCTGCACTCGATTGCGGCGGGAAACGTCCTTCCGGCTTCGGTAAAACTGGTCTGTGTGGACATTAACCCGGCGGTGGTGACGAAGCTCACGGATCGGGGCAGCTTTCAGGCAATCGGCCTCGTGACGGACGTTGAGCCGTTTCTCCGGGAACTCTGGACGAATCTGTCCGGATGACGATCCGGTTGACGGTCGCGCAGGGACGTGCGACCCGTCGTTCCTACGATACGGCCTACGGGAAAACCCATGCCAGCCTTTCTGATGTGCCCCCCCGACTACTTCGGGATAGAATATGAAATCAATGCCTGGATGGACCGGCGGCGTCCGGCCGATTCCGGCGTGGCTATGGCCCAGTGGCAGGGGCTCTACCGTCTCCTCACCGAGAATCTCGGGGCCCGGGTGGAACTCCTCAAATCGGTCCGCGGTCTTCCGGACCTTCCGTTTACTGCCAATGCCGGCCTGGTCCGAGGCCGGGATTTCATCCGGAGCAACTTCCGTTTTCCCGAGCGTCAACCCGAAAGCCCGGTATTCGAGGGGTGGTTCAAATCCCGGGGGTACCGGATCTCCGTGCTCCCTGCGGGGGCCTGCTTCGAAGGGGAAGGCGACGCATTATTCCTCGGGAAGACGCTCTTCGCGGGATACCGGATGCGTTCCGATATCGAATCCCATCTGAGGATGGGCCAGATCCTGGAATGCGGGGTCCTATCGCTGGAATTGGTGGATCCGCGTTTTTATCACCTGGACACCTGTTTCTGCCCGCTCGGTGACCGCGCCGCTATATATTTCCCCGACGCCTTCGATCCCTATGGACGAAAAGTGATCGAGGCCTCCGTTCCGGAACCGATCCGGGTGGACAGGGAGGACGCGCTCCGGTTTGGCTGCAACGCCATCGTCATCGGGAACGAGGTGGTGCTGCAGACCGGGTGCGTGGGAATAAATCGTGAATTGCGGGGTCGCGGGTATGCGGTTCATGAACTGGATCTGTCCGAGTTTCACAAAGCCGGTGGGAGTGCAAAATGCCTGGTGCTTCGACTCTCGTGAAAGGATGTTAGGTTGAAGATAAAGATCGGCCGGTCTACGCTTGAGCTGGTTGAAGGAGACATCACGGAACAGGACACGGAGGCGATCGTCAACGCCGCCAACGAAACCCTTCACGGCGGCGGTGGCGTGGACGGTGCGATTCATCGCGCGGGCGGACCGCGGATCCTGGAGGAGTGCCACCGGATCGGCGGCTGTCCCACGGGCGAGGCCCGCCTGACGACCGGGGGCCGACTCAAGGCCCGATACGTCATCCACGCGGTAGGGCCCGTCTACAGGGACGGACATCGCCGCGAACCGGAATTGCTGGCCAGTGCCTACCAGTCCAGCCTGGAACTCGCCTCCCAAAAAGGGATCAAGACTATCGCCTTTCCTTCCATCAGCACCGGGGCGTACGGGTTTCCGACGGAGGCCGCCGCGCACATCGCGTTGAGGACCGTGCGCCGTTATCTCGAAGGACACCCTGAGATCGAACACGTTCGATTTGTCCTCTTAGGATCGTTGTCCTACGAGATTTATGATCGGGCGTTGAGGGGGACAAAGAAGGAGGGTTGGACCGATGTGGCCGGTGTGTGATGAAGAAATCCGGGCGCGGGTGTCACCCGTCGGGATCGGGATTTGGGGGCGGGACCGGCTTCTGACCCTGGATCGGGGCCCCGTCCTCTTCGATCGCGAGCAGGAGTTGGACGGCATTGTGAACATTTAGCTTGGAATAGATATTGGCCCGATGGGTTTCCACTGTCTTGATGCTGATCGAGAGCCGCTGGGCGATTTCCCGGTTGCCGGCCCCCTGTGCGATCAGCCGGATAATGTCATTTTCGCGTTTGGTCAGCGACGCCTGTCCGTCCGCCGCGGCTGCCTTTTTCGCTACACCCGAACCGTAGGAGCTTTCGTATGGGGCGATCAAATCCAAGAACCGCGGGGTTTTAACGGGATTCAAAGGGGTCGACAGTTGCGCACCGTACGCGCGGAAGGTGTCCCATTCCCGTTTCCAGAGGATGCGGCCTTGCAAAGGCCCGGGGGTCGGGGCCCCCTGCAACGGATTCAGTTCGAGTTCAACGTGCGCCTCCGAGTCCAACTCGAAGCAGGCGCTGGAATAAAAACAAAGTCCCTCCCGGCTGATATTCGTTGAAAAGATGGTTCCGCTTTCTCCGGAGGCAGGGGACTGCGCCCTGCCTCGTTCGCCAAACGGGATCCGTACATATTTCCGTCGTTCCATCGCCACTCCGGAATGTCCCACAAACAAAAAGGTCTCTTTCCCCCGTCCTCGGGGAAGGAGACCTTCGTGGCAACCTTGCGTTGGTTCACCACTTCGGTAGCCCTCCAGGCCATGTCTCGTCCTTTTAACTGAAGGAGGAGTCGGCCCATTGGCGTTGCGAGCCTGCTATTCGGGCAGGGGCGCCTTTATGCGTGATGAAATTCATGAACGCCCTAGATTATAATGAAATTTTTCGACTTGTCAAGACCGGGATGCGACGATGACCGCAGGGGAACCGGTCACTGGAAGTGAGGGATATTTTGCTTGAATTGTTCGGATTGCTTTGGTATAGTGACTCGAGCCAAGCGACTCGAAAACACGGAGTCCAAATCAAGGCAGTACCCGTTGCCCCTGCGATGTTGGTGAGGGGTGTGATATTTTGACCCAACGCATTGTCTTGGGGAGCCATGCCCTGGGAATGGTGTGCAAGCCCCATTGTAGCGAGGGGAAGCCTAAAGTTTCCATCACGGCGCCCACCTGGAAATCCGGGTCCAAGACATTCCACTCTGCCACGGCAGCCGCGGGGGATTGATTTAAACATGGGGAGAAGACGAGATTCGGGAATAGGTTTCAAGACGTCTTATCAAAGCATCTTGAGAGAATTGGGATGATTGGCAATTTCGATTTACGGATGAAGGAATCCGGTTTGGGGTTGGTCACATTGGAAACCGACCGGAGAACATTGAACGTTGGACAAGGGCAGGGGGCATGAATCGTTTTATCGATTTGACCGACCGGCGTGCACCCATGGTTAGGCTTGGCAGACGAGAAATTCCGCCACGGTCCTTTCATAAAATGGAAAAGGATACCTCGAACAAGCGCCTTTGATCCAGCGTTACACCCTCTTTTCTCTTCAGTACGGACGTCCTGATCCACCCGCCTCGTTTATCCACGGAACTCACAACCGATTGAACCAGATTTCCTTAACACGGACGAGGGGGTGACGGCTATTATTACCTGGGTGATTGCACTAATCGTAGGGATGATTTTCGGTCTTTCAGGCGTCGCGGTCGGGTTTTATCTCCGTCGAGAGGGAATATCCCGGAAGCTGCAGGAAGCCGAAGAAATGGCCGCAAGGGTGATCCGGAATGCCGAGCAGGAAGCGGAAAACAAGCGCCGGGAGATTCAACTCGAGAACAAGGGGCGATTGCTGCAGGAGAGAACGGAATTCGAAAAAGAAATACGCGACCGCCGGTCCGAGCTGACGGGCCTTGAGCGCCGAATCATCCAGCGGGAAGAGCAGCTGGACAAACGTGCCAGCGTGATGGATCGCCGGGAAAGCGATCTGAACAAGCTGGACCGGGAAATTGTGGGTCGGGAAAAGGTCATCCGCGAGAAGGAGCTGCTGCTGGAAAGCGGCCTGCGGGAACAGCGCCAGCAACTCGAGCGGGTTTCAGGGATCACGGCGGAGGAAGCCAAGAAGCACCTGATGCACGGGATGGAGGAGGAGGCGAGATACGACGCGGCCAAGATGATGAAGCGAATCATCGATGAGACACGTGAAAAGGCCGAACGCGAATCGAAGGAAGTGATGGTCACTGCCATGCAGAGGCTTTCCCGCGACTACATCGCGGAGGCGACCATCTCGGTGGTCAATCTTCCCAACGAAGGGATGAAGGGAAGGATCATTGGTCGCGAAGGCCGGAATATCCGGGCCCTGGAAAGTGCCACGGGCATCGATCTCATCATCGACGATACGCCGGACGCGGTCATCGTTTCCGGGTTCGATCCCTACCGTCGTGAAATCGCCAAAATCGCACTGGAGCGTCTGATGTCGGACGGGCGGATTCATCCGGCTCGGATTGAGGAGATGGTCGAGAAGGTTAAGAAAGACCTGGATAAACTGATGCGGGAAGAGGCGGAAAAAATCATCTTTGATCTGGGGCTGCAGGATTTTCATCCGGAGATTGTGAAGACCCTCGGACGGTTGAAATACCGGACCAGCTACGGCCAGAACAACCTTGCCCATGCGCGGGAGGCGTCCTTCATCGCGGGAATCATGGCGGCGGAACTCGGGATGGACGTAAAATTGAGCAAACGGGCCGCCCTGCTCCATGATATCGGCAAGGCGGTCAGCCATGAAGAAGAAGGATCCCACGCGGCCTTGGGTGCCGATCTGGTCAAGCGTTACGGCGAATCCCCGAAAGTGGTGAACGCCGTCGCGGCTCATCACGGAGAAATCGAAGCCACCTGTATCGAATCGGTGCTCGTTATGGGTGCGGAGGGACTTTCAGCGGCGCGGCCGGGGGCCCGCAGAGAATCCGTCGAATCGTACGTGAAACGCCTGGAAAGTCTGGAACAGCTGGCCACGACCTTCAAGGGGGTCGAAAAAGCCTACGCCATCCAGGCGGGGCGGGAAATACGAATCATCGTGAAGCAGGACGAGGTTTCCGATGCCGAATCGGCGATGATCTCCCGGGAAATTGCCAAGAAGGTGGAGCAAGAGTTGACGTACCCGGGCCAAATCAAGGTCACGGTGATCCGGGAGAATCGGTATATCGAATATGCCCGATAATACGGGACACGGCGGGAAGGGCGATCATTTGATCGCTCACCTTTCAAAAATTCGGGGAGACCGGTGAATATTCTGTTGATTGGCGATATTATCGGTGAGCCGGGACGAAGCATCCTCGCCCGCCGACTCAGCCACCTGGTGGAAACATACGAGATTGATTTTGTGATCGCCAATTGTGAAAACGCGGCGGGCGGTTTCGGCGTGACCCCCAAGATTGCGGAGGAATTGTTCCTGCTGGGAATCGATGTTCTGACCACGGGGAACCATGCCTGGGACAAGAAGGAGATCATGGATTATATCGTTCATGAGCCGCGTCTTCTCCGCCCGGCCAATTATCCCGAATCGGTGCCCGGTTTGGGCTCGACCGTGATCAGCATCAGCCGGACCGAAAAAATTGCCGTCCTTCAGCTCATGGGTCGTGTATTCATGCCCACCTTGGATTGTCCCTTTCAAATTGGAAAGCGCGAAATCGCCCGGCTCCGGGCGGAGACGCCCATCATTATCGTAGACATGCACGCGGAGGCCACGTCCGAGAAAAGGGCGATGGGCTGGTATCTGGACGGCGAAGTCAGCGCGGTGATCGGGACGCACACGCACGTCCAAACGGCCGATGAAGAAATTCTGCCCAAAGGCACGGCGTATTTGACGGATGCGGGGATGACCGGCCCCACGCATTCCGTCATCGGGATGAACAAAGACCAGGTGATTCATAAATTTCTCAACCAAATGCCGCAGCGGTTTGAGATGGGCGGCGGACCGTCCGTGATCTCCGCGGCCCTCATGTCAATTGATGCGAACGGACGCGCGCAATCCATCGTACGTCTCCAGGTGAAGGACTCGGAATAGAGAGTACCATTCCTTGAACATGGTCCCGAACACTCCTCACGCTTCCATCCTTTCCGTATCGGCCCTCACGCGGCTGATAAAGCAGCAGCTCGAGAGTCGTTTTCTGGAAGTCTGGGTGGAAGGGGAAATTTCCAATCTGAAAATCCCAAATTCCGGTCACGTCTATTTCACCTTGAAAGACGAAAATTCGCAACTGCGCGCCGTGATCTTCCGGGCCGCTGGCCGCGGCCTCAAATTCGTGCCCAAAGAAGGGCAAAAAGTCCTGTGCCGGGGCCGCGTCACGGTCTACGAACTTCGAGGCGAGTACCAGATCATCGTCGATTATGTCGAGCCCAGAGGGATCGGCGCTCTTCAAGCGGCTTTTGAACAACTGAAGGCGCGTCTTCAGAAGGAGGGGTTGTTTGATCCGTCGCGGAAAAAACCGCTCCCGCTTCTCCCTCGGAGGATCGGGATCGTAACCTCGCCTACCGGAGCGGCCATTCGGGATCTGCTCAAGGTGCTGGGAGGGCATCGCGCGCGCGTCGAAATTCTCATCCATCCGGTGCCGGTTCAAGGTGAAGAGGCGGCTCCGGCTATCGCCGCGGCCGTCGATGAACTGAACGATCGAGGCGATCTTGATCTGCTCATCGTGGGACGCGGCGGGGGATCGTTGGAAGATCTATGGGCCTTTAACGAAGAAACGGTTGCCCGGGCGATCCATCGTTCCCGAATTCCCGTGATCTCGGCCGTCGGGCACGAGGTGGACTATACCATCGCAGATTTCGTTGCGGATTTCAGGGCGCCCACGCCCACGGCGGCGGCCGAGATGGTGGTGCGAACGTGGCGGGAATGCGGGAATCAAATTGAAATTCTCGGGATTCGTCTGGACCGGGCCGTCCGCCGACACCTCGAATGGATGCGGAATCGTCACCGCGTCGTTCAGCGATCCCTTCGCGACCCCCGCAAGGTGATCGAGGCCCACCTGCTCCGGCTTGATGAACTGGAAGGACGCCTCCGTCAGGGGATTCGGAATTCTCTCCGGAATCAGGTCCAGCGGCTCAGCCACGCGCGGGAAAATCTGCGTCACCGAAGTCCGATGGATCGGCTACAACGTCTTGCGACTCAGGCTCATGAGTTGACGAAACGATTTGACCTGCAAATCGGTTTTTACCTTCGGCAGCTGCGCAATCGTCTGGAAACGCTCCTGACGGCCCTGGACGGATTGAGTCCGCTGGCCATACTCGGCCGAGGTTACAGCATCACTCGAAAACTGCCGGAGGGGAACATTTTGAAAGAGGCCCGCGCGGCCGATCCGGGCACACGAGTTCACGTCCGCCTCCATCGGGGATCGCTGATTTGCCGCGTTGATGAAACCGAAGGGTGATTCGATGGCGCAATTCAAATTTGAAGATGCACTGGCTCGGCTCGAGACCATTGTAGGGCAGTTGGAAAAGGGGGATCTCCCCCTTGAAGATTCCCTGAAGATTTTCGAGGAGGGGGTCCGGCTTTCGAAAAACTGCCTTAAGTTGTTGGAAGAGGCCGAACGCAAGGTCCAGATCCTGCTGGAGGACAAAGAGGGCCGGAAACGGATCAAAACGTTGGACCGGAAAGAGGAAGATCGGGAAGAATCTCAAATCGACGCCCGCGGCATTGAAGATCAAGACTGAACAGGCTTTGCGGAGCTATCTCGAAGAACGCCGGTCCTGGATCGACCGGACGCTCGAGGAGCATCTCCCGGCGAATCGGGTCGCCCCGGAGGGGCTGCATGAAGCGATGCGGTATAGTCTCTTCGCCGGCGGGAAACGGCTCCGGCCCATCCTGTCGATCGCGGCGTTCGAGGCGGCTTCCGGAGAGGAATGTCTTCCTCCATTCCAAGACATCCTGCCGGTGGTCTCCGCGATTGAGCTCATACACACCTATTCATTGGTTCATGATGATTTGCCGGCGATGGACGATGACGATTACCGCCGCGGTCGGCTCACCAGCCACAAGAAATTCGGCGAGGCCTCCGCCATACTCGTGGGTGATGCCCTCCTGACGGCCGCGTTCACGCTGCTTTCGGATCGAGGCTTGAATCGGACCATTCCGTCGGATATACTGCTGTCGGTTCTTTATGAGCTCGGTTCGGCGGCAGGCAGTTTAGGCATGGTGGGGGGCCAGTTCGTCGACATGGAGTGCCAGGGGGACTCCGGCGCGCGGACGGTGTCGGAGGAAATCCTTTCCTATATCCATTCCCATAAGACGGGTGCGCTTATTCGCGCCTCCGTTCGCGTCGGCGCCCTGTTGGGAAAGGCCGGAGATGCCGTTCTGGGAGCCCTGACCGTTTACGGCGAAAAGGTGGGCATGGCGTATCAGGTGGCCGACGATATTCTGGACGTGGAGGGAACCGAGGAGGAGACCGGAAAACGGGTTCAAAAAGACGGGGCCCGACAAAAATTAACCTATCCGACCGTGGTCGGTTTGGCGGAATCCAAGCGGATTGCGGACCAACTGATTAAAGAGGCCGGGGAGGCGCTGTCTCGGTTCGGCCCGGAAGCGGATCCGCTTCGGTCGATTGCGCATTTGATTGTCGATCGAAAATCATAGTTGAACAGGCAGCAGAATCGCCGAGAACGGCAATGTGGGAGACGAGAACGACCAAGCCCAGGCGGTTCCTCGATACGATAAGGAGAAGTCATGCGTTTGTTGGATGGCATCAATAGCCCCGCGGATCTTAAAAAGCTCCCCCGAACCGAACTGCCCCGATTGGCCGAAGAGATCCGTGAGGAAATCATACGCGTTACGTCCATGAACGGGGGGCACCTGGCGACCAATCTGGGCATCGTTGAGCTGACATTGGCCCTCCATGTCGTTTTCGATACGCCTCGCGACAAGATCGTCTGGGATACCGGCAATCAGGTTTACGCGCATAAATTGATCACGGGTCGGCGCGACCGGTTTCATTCCATCCGCCAATTTGGCGGGCTGAGCGGGTTCACCCGCCGTGAAGAGAGTCCGTACGATTCCTTCAATGCCGGACACGCCGGGACCTCGATCTCGGCCGCCCTGGGAATGGTGGAGGCCCGGACTCATTTTGGAGAGGAGCACAAGGTTCTCGCGGTCATCGGAGACGGAGCAATGACGGCCGGCATGGTCTACGAGGGGCTCAACCAGGCCGGGGCTTCGAAAAAAGATTTCATCGTTATACTGAACGACAACGAAATGTCGATCTCGAAAAACGTCGGAGCCATCTCGGCCTACCTCTCCCGAATCATCACGGGGCAACTGTACACCAAGGTGAAAGAGGAAACGAAGCATCTTTTGAAGAGCTTTCCTCGAATCGGCGGCCCCGTAATCAAGGCCGCGCACAAGGTCGAGGAATCCGCCAAGGGATTTATCGGACCCGGCCTTCTTTTTGAGGAGCTTGGATTTCAGTATATCGGGCCGATCGACGGCAATCGTTTCGATCACCTTTTCCCCACGCTGGAGAACATCAAGCGGCTCAAGGGTCCCATATTGGTCCATGTCATCACGAAAAAGGGGAAGGGGTATGCCCCGGCCGAACGAAATCCGGTCACGCTTCATGCCGCCTCGCCTTTTCAGATCGAGACGGGAGAAGCCCGGAAAACCGCCCGGGTTCCGACCTATACCCAGGTCTTCGCCTCGACGCTCATCAAGATGGCCAAGCGGGATCGGTTGATCGTGGCTATCACGGCGGCCATGCCCGAGGGTACGGGGTTGTCCCAATTTTCCAAGGAATTTCCCGATCGGTGCTACGATGTCGGCATCGCAGAGCCGCATGCGGTCACGTTTGCGGCCGGCCTCGCGGCTTCCGGTTTGCGACCGGTGGTCGCGATCTATTCCACTTTTATGCAGCGCGCGTACGATCAGATTGTCCATGACGTCTGCATTCAGAACCTCCCGGTCATGCTCGGCCTCGACCGCGCGGGTCTGGTGGGAGAGGACGGCCACACCCATCACGGAATCTTCGATATTGGATTTCTGCGAATTCTTCCGAACCTGGTCCTCATGGCGCCGAAGGATGAAAACGAGTTGCAGCACATGATCCACACGGCCCTGAGGCATGACGGCCCCACGGCGATCCGCTATCCGCGCGGCGAGGGGATCGGGGTTGAGATGGATTCCCGGTTGCTGCGGATTCCGATCGGCAAAGGCGAACTGCTTAAAAACGGTCACGACCTCGCCATTTTGGCGCTGGGTCACGCCGTGCATCCCTCGCTTGCGGTGGCGGGCGAGCTCGAACGGGAGGGGATCTCCGCAGCCGTGGCGAACGTCCGATTCGTCAAACCGATTGATCGAGAACTGATTGTGCAGCTGGCCCGGAAGACCCGCCGCCTGATTACGGTGGAAGAACACGTGCTCCAAGGCGGTTTCGGTTCGGCGGTCCTTGAGGTGCTGGAAGAAGAAGGCATCACCGGCGTCGAAGTGAAGCGAATCGGACTTCCGGATCAATTCATTGAACACGGCGGTGTGCGGATCCTTCGCGAGCGGTTCGGATTTACAGACGATACGCTTCTGCGCGACGTTCAATCCTTTTTCCACGCGGGCTTGCCCGCAGGCCCGGTGGGATATACCCGCGTCGAGGTTCCACGGCGCATGGATTGAACGGCGATGATTGCGGTCGTGAACAAACGGACGAAAACGAGACTGGATCGAATCCTGGTCGACCGAGGTTTCGTGGAGAGCCGCGAGAAGGCACAGGCCCTCATCCTGATCGGCGCCGTCGAAGTGAGGGGATTGGAAAATTTGAAGCCCGGCACACCGGTTGCGGACGACGCGGAGATTCGGATACGAAAGGAAGAAGCGGAAAGGTCCCTTCGGTACGTCAGCCGCGGAGGGCTGAAACTGGAGGCCGCCTTGGCGGAGTTCGGCTTGGCGGTAGCGGGAAAGATTGCAGTCGATATCGGGGCCTCCACCGGGGGCTTCACGGACTGCCTTCTTCGGCACGGTGCCGCGCGCGTCTACGCGCTCGACGTCGGATACGGCCAGTTGGCCTGGTCCCTGCGGCAGAACCCCCGGGTCCGGGCGATCGAGCGGGTCAACATTCGATTCCTTCCGTCCGGAAGAATTCCGGAACCTGCCGATTTGGTGACGATCGATGTCTCGTTCATATCGCTCCGCCATGTGTTGGCGAAGGCGGCCGAGATCCTTAGGCCCCAAGGAGAGATTATTGCCCTGGTCAAACCCCAATTTGAAGTGGGAAAAGGAGAGGTCGGTAAGGGCGGGATCGTCCGGGATCCGGCACAACGCGAACGCGCCCTGGATATGGTGGTCCAATTTGCCCGGTCCTCGGGGTTTCTCCTTAAGGGGGTCATGACCTCCCCCATCACGGGACAGAAGGGCAATGTCGAGTACCTCGTTCACTGGGGGACCTTATGAAGACCGTCCTCGTCACCGGCGGCGCGGGGTTTATCGCCTCTCACGTGATCGATCGCCTTTTGACCGAGGACCATCGCGTCGTTTGCCTGGACAATTTTGATCCGTTTTACGAGCCCGCCATCAAGCGGGCCAATTTGAAGTCGACGATGGCCCATCGGAATTTTCGGCTGGTGGAAGGGGATATCCGTGATGAACAGACGGTCGTCCGGTTGTTTGAGGAAGAGCGCATTGATGATATCTTTCACGCGGCGGCGCGCGCAGGCGTGCGACCGTCGATACAAGATCCGGTTTTGTATAACGATGTGAACGTTCATGGGACCACCCGGCTCCTCGAGGCGGCCTGCGCGGGCAGGGTCAAAAATTTCGTATTTGCTTCCTCCTCCTCGGTGTACGGCGCGGCCAACCGCACTCCGTTTTCCGAACAGGATCCGGCCGATTTCCCGATCTCCCCCTATGCGGCGACCAAGAGGGCCGGAGAGCTATTATGCTACACCTACCACCATCTCTATTCGCTTCCCGTAATCTGCCTGCGCTTTTTTACCGTATACGGACCACGGCAGCGGCCCGAGATGGCGATTCATAAGTTTACACGGCTGATTGATTCGGGTCTCCCGGTCCCGGTCTTCGGAGACGGGTCTTCCCGTCGTGACTATACCTATATCATGGATGCGGTCGACGCGGTGATCCGGGCGTTGGCAAATCCGTGTCCTTATGAAATCATGAATATTGGAGAATCCCGGACGACCGAGCTCCGGGAGCTCGTGACCAAGATCGAAAACGCGTTGGGGAAAAAGGCGAATGTGCAATGGATGCCTCCCCAGGCGGGCGATGTCCCGCTAACGTTTGCGGACGTCGGCAAGGCCAAACGGATCTTGGGGTACGAACCCCGCACACCGGTCGACGAGGGCCTGGAAAAATTCGTGGAGTGGTTTGAAAAAAACAAGAATCCAAGCGAGGGGAATCAATGAAGGTCATGGTAACGGGAGGTGCGGGATTCATCGGGTCCCATCTTGTGGATCGGCTGATCCAAGAAGGGCACGACGTAGTGGTGGTGGACAACCTCTCCACCGGGAAAAAGAAGAACGTGAACCGGGCCGCCCGGTTTTACAAGGTGGACATCCTCAGCTCGAAAATGGAGAAGATTTTCAAAAAGGAAAAGCCGGATCTCCTCAGCCACCACGCGGCGCAGATGGACGTCCGTCGGTCCGTTGCCGATCCGATTTACGACGCGCAGGTCAACATTCTCGGATTCTTGAATCTGCTGGAAAACGCGGTCCGGCACGGCACAAAGAAAGTCGTCTTCGCCTCCTCCGGAGGCGCCGTATACGGAGAGCAGGAAACTTTCCCGGCCGCCGAAGATCATCCGGTTCGACCCGTATCGCCCTACGGCATCAGCAAGCTGTCGGGTGAGCACTACCTGTACTACTATCAGCGGGTGGCTGGACTGAATTACGTGGCGCTGCGATATGCCAACGTCTACGGCCCGCGCCAGGATCCCTTCGGGGAAGCCGGAGTCGTCGCGATTTTCAGCCAGAAAACGCTGATGAACGACCAGCCGATTATCAACGGCAACGGCAAACAGACGCGCGATTACGTTTTCGTGGAAGACGTGGTCGAGGCGAACATGGCGACGCTCGATGCCGGCATCCGCGGCGTTTTCAACGTCGGAACCGGGAAGGAAACTTCGGTCAATCAGCTCTTCCGAAACCTGGTCGAGATCACCGGCTCGAAAGCAAAGGAGGTCTACGGTCCCGAGAAGCGCGGGGAACAGCTCCGAAGTGTCCTGGACTCTACCAAGCTCAAGAAGGAGACGGACTGGGAACCCAAGATTCAGATGCCGGAAGGCCTCTCGACGACCGTCGATTATTTCCGATCCGCGCTCCAATTGACGGCCTAACGAATCGAGGAGAGCCGGAGGATTCCGGTTCCGTCCCGGATCCCGTTACCGGGGCGGCGCTTCAAGAACGGGAAGAAGTCGGTCACGCCCGTCGGAACCGCCTTTCAACTCCACGCCCGACACCTACAAAGGAAAAGGATCCTTGGCGGGAGAAATCATTGTCCTGATTACCACGCCTTCCATCGGCGAGGCCCGGCGCATCGGCCGAACGATGGTGGAAGAAAAACTGGCCGCCTGCGTCAACGTCATTCCCCGGATCTCCTCGGTGTTCCGGTGGAAGAACGCGATCTTCCGGGAACGGGAATCCCTCCTCATTCTCAAGACGCGCCGATCCCGCTTCAAATCCCTTGCGAAGCGCGTGCAATCCCTCCATAGCTATTCGGTCCCCGAAATCATCGCCATTCCGATCGTTCTGGGCTCGGAAGATTATCTGCGTTGGATTCGTCAATCCACACGCTAGAGGGCGGACGGGATATGAGCAAGAAGCCGAAACCTCTCCACGAGCTTCCGCGGTATTACCGCCGATTGCTCCGCGCCTACGGTCCCCAGTTTTGGTGGCCCGCCGACAGCCGATTCGAGGTGATTGTTGGTGCGATCCTGACCCAAAATACCAACTGGAAAAACGTGGAGCAGGCCATCTTGAACCTGAAACGGGAGGGCTTGATAGCGCCCGAGGCATTGCGACAGGCATCGCATCGACGGTTGGCTGGTGTGATCCGGCCCTCCGGATACTTCAACATCAAGGCCGGCCGGCTGAAATCGTTTGTTCGGTTTCTCATGAACCAATACGGCGGCGATCTGAACCGCATGTTTGGGGAACCGACAGATGTCCTCCGCCGCCGTCTCCTGGAAGTCAAAGGAATCGGTCCCGAGACCGCCGACTCGATTTTATTGTATGCCGGTGGTCACCCGGTGTTTGTCGTTGACGCCTACACGCGGCGCGTCCTGGTCCGCCACCGGCTGATATCTCCTCGGGCTACCTACGATGGCCTTCAGACCTACATAACAGGCGATCTGTACCCGGATGTAAACCTGTTCAAGGAATTCCACGCCCTCCTGGTAAAGGTCGGAAAGGAGCATTGTGGACGAAATGCGACCTGTTCCGGATGTCCCCTGGAGGATTTCCTCTATGGGAGGAGACCCAAGGTATTGGAGAGATAGAAGAATTAAGCCCAAGGACAGGGCCATTTTGGGGGGCAAAAAGCTTGCGAGAATTAAAAATTCTGCTATTCTAGATATGGCTGTGTTGGGATGGTAAAATCGGTTCGTAAAAGAGCAAAAAATTCTTGACAGGATACGTGGTGTATGGTACGATCAGCCCGCTTTTTGGAGGTTATTATATGAAATCATTGAAGGAATCGTACACTGTCATGATTATTCCCACCCCCACCTCCAAGGCTTACCGCTACACGTTCAGCAAGCAAGCCCTCAAGTTCTTCATTGGGACATCCGCCGTAGTAGGTTGCCTCCTTTTGATCTTCATCTTCCAATACTCCGCAATGGTCCGGGATATGTGGGAGTTGAAAACCCTCCGGAAGGAGACCAAAGCGCAGAAGATCCAGATCCAATTGTTCGCGTCAAACATTGCCGATCTCAAGAAGCAGATGGTGCGTTTGAACGATTTGGATACAAAGATCCGCGTAATCACGGATATCGGTCCCCCCTCGCAATCCGAGCAGCTGATGGGATTGGGTGGGCCGGAGGAACCCGGTACGGATCCGGTTGACACCGTAGGCCGAGTGCAGCCCGGAGATCTCAAAAGGATGGATGATGACATCAATCGTCTCAAATCTGCCGCGTCGGCCCAGGAGGTAAGTTTTGAGGAGCTGACAGAGGCCATGAGGGACAAACGCTCCCTCTGGGCTTCGACGCCGTCGATCTGGCCGGTTCATGGCTGGTTAACCTCCGGATTTGGCAACCGGATCTCGCCTTTTACCGGAAATATCACAATGCATAACGGCATTGATCTGGCCTCGCGTCGGGACACTCCGGTCCGTGCATCGGCTTCCGGCGTAGTGAGCTATGAAGGGTTTGACAGCGGGCTGGGAAAAGTGGTTAAGCTCAATCACGGTTACGGGATGCAATCCATCTACGGGCATCTGTCCAAAATGAACGTCGCGATCGGCGAGAGGGTCAAGCGGGGTGATGTAATCGGATTTGTCGGCAACACCGGTTTATCCACCGGCCCCCACCTTCACTACGAAGTCCACGTTAATAACGTCCCGGTCAATCCTTTGAGGTACATTCTCAATTAGCACGCCATTCTTGACAGCAGATTTCTTAGGCAGGGAGGAAGCGGGCCATCCTGCGTGGTACGCTTGCTCGATTATTCATAGCCGTCCCGGACGTTTACCCGGAACGGATCGTAGGGAGGGTTCAAAGTAATGAGTAAAGGAAAGGTGAAGTGGTTTAACGAAAAGAAAGGGTACGGGTTTATCGAGCAGGATGGCGGCGGAGATGTTTTCGTCCATTTCTCGGCGATACAGGGGGATGGATTCAAAACTTTGACCGAAGGTCAGGAGGTGGAGTTCGATGTGGTGGAGGGGAAAAAGGGACCTCAGGCATCGAATGTTGTCAAAGCACAATAATCCAATATTAAAATAATGATCCCGCAAAACCCCGACAAAGTGTCCGCTTTGTCGGGGTTTTTTATAACTTGGGATATTTTTTTTGGTGCGTTTTTCGCGCTGTGGTATTATAATGAATTCGTTTGAGGACGGGCGAAATCGTGATTGGATATGTGATACGGAAATTCATAGGAACGAAAAATGACCGGGAGTTGAAGCGCATCGCTCCGATCGTGGCACGGATCACCGCACTGGAACCCGCCATCTCGGCGTTGGACGATGAGCAATTAAAGTCAAAAACGGAGGAATTTCGCTCGCGTCTTGCCTCCGGGACGTCCCTGGACGACATCCTTCCCGAGGCCTTTGCCGTGGTCCGGGAAACGTCGCGCCGGCGGCTGTCGATGCGCCATTTCGATGTCCAACTCCTGGGCGGTATCGTTTTGCACGAGGGCAAGATCGCCGAGATGAAGACGGGCGAAGGGAAAACTCTCGTCGCCACGTTGCCGCTGTACTTGAACGCGTTGACCGGCCTCGGCGCCCACCTGGTCACGGTCAACGATTATCTCGCCAAGCGGGACGCCCAATGGATGGGGCCGATTTACCATTCGCTGGGCCTGTCCGTCGGAGTGATCCAGCACGAGGCCGCCTTTCTCTTCGATCCCGCGTATGAAGCCGCCGATCGCCGGCTGCAGTATTTGAGGCCGATCGGAAAACAGGAAGCCTACCGGGCCGATATCACCTACGGAACGAACAACGAGTTCGGTTTCGACTATCTCCGCGACAACATGACGGTCGATCTGAGCCAATGCGCCCAGCGGGAGCTCAATTTCGCCATTGTCGACGAGGTGGACAGCATCCTGATTGATGAAGCCCGGACCCCGTTGATTATTTCCGGACCGACGGAAGAGTCGACGGATAAATACTACCGGATCAACCAGATCATTCCCGCCCTCAAGGAACCGAGGGACTATACCGTTGAAGAAAAAACGAAAACCGTCACGCTGACGGAGGAGGGCAATGCAGAGGTTGAGCGATTGTTGGGGATTTCGAACCTCTACGACGTTTCGAACATGGACTTGGTCCATCATGTCATCCAGGGTCTCAAGGCGCATTCCCTGTTCAAGCGCGACGTGGATTACGTCGTCAAGGACGGCGAGGTGATCATCGTCGACGAGTTTACCGGCCGGTTGATGCCCGGTCGGCGCTGGAGCGACGGACTCCACCAGGCGGTCGAGGCGAAGGAAGGCGTCAAAATCGCCAACGAGAACCAGACGCTGGCATCGATCACGTTCCAGAACTATTTCCGGTTATACAAAAAGCTGGCCGGCATGACCGGCACGGCAGATACCGAGGCGCCCGAGTTCGCCAAGATCTACAATCTCGATGTGATGGTTATTCCGCCCAACCGGAACATGATCCGCAAGGACTTTCCGGATATGATCTACCGGACGGAGCGCGAAAAATTCAATGCCATCGTTGAGGAGGTCGCCGAGCTCTATCAGAAGGGCCAACCGGTGCTGGTCGGAACGATCTCGATCGAAAAGTCGGAGCGATTGAGCGGATTGCTCAAGCGGCAAGGCGTAAAACATTCCGTCCTCAACGCCAAATATCATGAAAAGGAGGCGGAGATTATCGCCCAGGCTGGCGGCAAAAATGCCGTGACGATTGCCACTAACATGGCGGGACGCGGCACGGATATTCTCCTGGGCGGAAACGCCGATTTTCTTTTCAAGCGGCAGCTCATTCAACAACCCGATATGTCTCCGGAGGAGCAGGGCCGTCATTTGGATCGAATCAAGAATGAATGCGATGCCGAAAAAGCGGAGGTGGTCCAGGCCGGAGGCCTGCACATCCTCGGAACCGAAAGACATGAGAGCCGCCGGATTGACAATCAGCTCAGGGGACGGGCCGGCCGGCAAGGGGATCCGGGTTCGTCGCGATTCTATCTTTCCCTCGAGGACGACCTGATGCGAATATTCGGATCGGAACGGATTTCGGGCCTGATGCAACGGCTCGGCATGGAGGAGGGGATTCCGATCGAACACCGCATGGTGTCCCGCGCCATCGAGAACGCGCAAAAGAAGGTCGAGGCGCACAATTTCGACATCCGGAAACAGTTGTTGGAATACGACGATGTGATGAATAAACAACGCGCCGTCATCTATGAACAGCGGCGTCGGATTCTTCGCGGCGAAAGCCTCAGTGATCTCTTCCACGGCATGATGGATGACCGTCTACAGGAGATCCTCGACCTCTACTGCTCGGAAGACGTCTACTCCGAGGAATGGGACCTGAAGGGATTGAGCG
>Ga0055439_10000017_pt1 | contig 21208 bp, 26 predicted proteins | sample Browns_TuleB_D2_FD_57732 | JGI IMG/M metagenome (GOLD analysis project Ga0055439, IMG submission 57732) | Wetland microbial communities from San Francisco Bay, California, USA, that impact long-term carbon sequestration - Browns_TuleB_D2 | ecosystem: Environmental > Aquatic > Marine > Wetlands ...
CTACTTCGGCTAGTCCACGTAATATTTCGGAAACATCTTCCAAGATAACCCAATGCAATTGAATATTTTCTCTAGTGGAAACATGAGCACTTCCAATAGAAAATTGCTCGCTTAATTGAGCAATTTTTTCAAGTTGATTTGGGTAAATTTCTCCAGCGGGTATTTTAATTCGAACCATTGCATAGTCATTAGTCATCCTAGTTCCATATGCCCCATGTTGAAGTCTATATCGTCTAAAGCTATCCTCGTCGTATTTGCCCTGCCGGTATAATTTTACAGTATTAGCAAAATCTTCAGATTCTTCAAATCTTGCCCAATTTATTTTAGGTTTAGAGGAATCTCTATGAGAATGTTTTACCTCAGAAATAGTCATTACAAAAGAAATTTCTTTGAGTTATGATATAAATTTTTGACATATGGAATTTAAGGTAACCAATTTTTGCTGCCATGCGTGAATTTGCCTCATACTTGAGAATTTCAGTATTTTGGTTATCACTATACCTATTTTGATAAATCACAGTGACAGAAATAAGATTGTGAAAAGGTAACAAAGTTACTTTTTGTTTAAATCCACGATTTTGAGATAATATAATCAAGATTATCGAAATGACCATATTTGCTAAAATTAAATTAAAAACTACACTAGTTATCATAGCAATAACATCAGCAGCAATTGCAGGACTTCTTCCAGCATGGAAAGCGTCACGATTGCCAGCAATCGTGGCGTTGAGAAGAGAATAATTTTTTGTAATCAAAAAACAAATCATACAAAACGTAAAATAAGTTTCTATCTAAGAGAGCAATTGAATTTAATTTGATTTTTGAAATCTATTTGATAAAATTAGAATTTTCATAAATTGAAATCAGACAAATTTGAAACATTATGCAAATCGATAGAAAAGATGCTTGGGAAAATAATTTTATTTTTTTTAGAAAAAATTCTTAGTTATTTTATAAATAAAAAAAGAGATCATCCTTGAGTTGACGGCTCTTGGATATTTGATCCATCAAATTCTTGTGGAGACATCATTTGTCCATGTTTTCCAAATCCGTGCATTCCATGTGATTCAAACGGCATTCCACCAAACGGCATAGAATGTCCAAATTTACCAAATGATTTTAGTGAAAAGCCTTCAGATTTGTTCAAGACGGTGCCATTGCCTGCATCAATTATTATTTTGTAACTGGTGTCACTCTTTGTATCTATGACACAAAATGTGTATACAAGATATCCTTGTTCAATACCTATATGACCTCCAACTACAGAACCATTTTCAACTTGTTTTTCTGCAGTATCCGCAGCAGTGGAGAATGAAACCTTTCTATTTTCATTGATGTAGTTTTTTATGGTTTCGTCTACGTTAACAGATCCAGATATTTCTGGCATTGTTGGAATCTTTGTAGAATTGGTTGCAGTAGGTTCTGCTATTGCCAACAGCGGATTAAACATTGTCAAAACAACTGTCAGTACAGCCACCCCTAATATGCCTGAAATGATGAATTTTGGGTTTTTGATAGTTTCTGATTTTGTCATTGTATAAAGATCAGGATTTTGTATTAAAACGATTGCTCACCAATGTTAGGTAACTATGTTACCTTATCTTTAAGACTGCATTACAGTTGTTCTTTTGTGGTTCAAATTTGCAAGGGAATGTGTTTGACGTATAAAACGGAATCTATGCCAAACACTCAACGCTATAAATCAGGACAAAAAAGATGTAATAGGTGTGAATATTTTTTTCATATTGATGAAATTTTTTGCCCATGTTGTAAAACTAGGCTTAGAACCAAGCCAAGAAGCAAAAAGATATGGAATCAGATGTGAGAATAATAAATGGTCAAATTTAACGGTGAAACAGGCTGGTTCGTGAGTATAGAGATAGAATTTACATCAGGAAGGATATACTATTGAAACTTTACGAGTATGGTGAAATGAATCAAAGCAGGTTGATGAGCATTTGTGGATTAAACAATGTAAAACACAGGGAAATATTAGATGACATGGTAGGAAAAAAAATGCTGGAACGAAAAGATGAACCTTGGGGAAATAAGATCATAATAAAGTACAACATTTCTCAAAAGGGAAAAGATATTCTTCGCGCAGTATTAGAACCGTATGAGGAACTATTTCCTAGAGAGGACAAGGAGGAGAAATAATGTCAAAAGATAAAGAAAGTCGTGAAAACATATTTGAGATTTTAGATGGTATAATGATTCAGCTTGGAAGAACAAAAAAGATTTTCATGATAATGATTCTTACGACCTTAATTATTCCACCAATAGCTCTGCTGATAACAACCAGTATTTTTGATTCGCCTTTTCATGAAAGATTTGAAGATAGGTTAGAAGAAAGACTACAAAGACAACTTGAGACAGGCGAAATAACCCCAGACGAATATCAAAGCATCAAAGAGAAAATTACAGGTCATGAAAGACCAAATCCATTATTGAGGCCACCAGAATTCATAATTTTTGTAATTTCTTTGATATGGTTAGGAATAGGAGTAAGACAATGGATAGTTTTATCAAAATGGGATAAAAAATACAAACAATTCAAAATTAAACAAAGAGAAATTGATAAAAAATTAGAAGACGAATCTGATAAAGATGATTATGATAAAGACCATTCCGAAAAAGACGTCAAGTAAATTTTACTGATCAAACAAGGAAAGAAGAATTTTTATTTTATCACAGATTCTATAATATCATGTGACACTAAAGTTGTTTTGCGTAATCTAATTTTAACAAAAATATAGGCATGTTTCCATTTTTGGGGGAAGGTCGGGTTTTAGTTACTTCTGATTGAAATAAAGCGATCAGGTAAAAGGGAACAAAAATTCTACCTCGGCGTATTTGTAACTTCTTTAATTTTAAAAAACTTTTGGGAAAGTATTAATGTGTTCTAGAAATCATTAGTTTTATGCAAAAGGCAACGGTTGCAGAAAAATCAACGAAAATTTTTACCGACGTTCGTGAAGTCGAGATCACTCGAGCAATTGCAAATGAGTTTCATTCTGTTTTAATAGACAGAGCAGAGTCAGATGTAATAATTATTGGCGCAGGACCTGCAGGATTAACTGCAAGTAGAGATCTGTCAAATATGGGTTTCAAAGTTTTGGTCGTTGAACAAAATAACTATCTAGGTGGTGGTTACTGGTTGGGAGGATATATGATGAACCCAGTAACAGTTAGAGAACCTGCACAGAAAATTTGGGATGAGTTGGGAATTCCATACAAAAAAGTCTCTGAAGGATTGTATCTCACACCAGGACCACATGCAGTTTCAAAGTTAATTGCTGCTGCTTGTGATGCAGGAGTAAAATTTCTAAATCTTACAAAATTCGATGATCTTATTTTAAAAAATGGCAGAGTCTCTGGAATAGTTGTCAATTGGATGCCAGTGTCAGCCCTTCCACGAAACATTACATGTGTTGATCCAATTGCACTTGAAGCAAAGATGATCATTGATGCTTCAGGCCATGATTCTGTTGCAGTCAAAAGGTTAGTTGATAGAGGACTAGTAGAATGGAAGGGAATGAATCCAATGTTTGTAAACGAAGGAGAAGAGCACGTAGTTCTCAATACGGGTGAAGTTTATCCCGGTTTAGTCGCAGCAGGAATGTCTGTAACTGAAACCTATGGATTGGCAAGAATGGGTCCAACTTATGGCTCAATGCTATTTTCAGGAAGAAAAGCAGCAGAGATCACTGCAGAGAAAATTAAAGAGTTAGAAAGATAAACAATCGGTAATTTATTGTAGTGTTGAAAATCTCGAAAATATTTTTGTATGACGAACCAACTGTTCCGGAAATTCAACTTCACAGACTGGTCAATTTTCTTAAAGATTTATTCCTAATTGAGGTGGAATCAAGAGAAAGCATTTTTTCATTCTCAAAAAAAGATACTGCGGAAAAAATCGCATCTGTTAAAATTTTTAATCCAAAAAAACCATTTGAGAAACACACGCCAACAATAAATGAAATTCTTTTTGAAGAATCAAATTTCAAATCAGTAGGAGATACAAAAAATATTACCATGTATGATGGATTTGAATTACAAAAAATATTAACCGAATTAATTCCAAAAGAGAAAATTCCCAAGAATTCATTTCATGTTTTTTTTACAAATAAACTCACATGTACTTTTGATTACAATGACTACAGATATCACGGAAGAGCTCTAATAGGAGCAAACCCATCCCTAATTTCAATAACAGGCATCATAGAAGCCCCAGCAAAACCCAGAGAATACTATTTGGATCTAATATCAAGTACTTTTCAGGGCACAGACATTGAATCTCTAAAACAAAAGTATCATGGCAATTTTTTAGAGTATAATGATTCACGTCTATCAAAGGTTATTGAAGGATACCTGCTACAAGCAATATTTTATTTTGAAACTGGAGAATCTTTTTGCGATAAAAAAGAATGTAGACTATTTAATTCACATTGGCAAAAAGACCTCTTGTTCTCACAATTAGAAAGCAGAAAATTTTGTGAAAAACATCAGCTAATACTAAATAAATTAGTTGGCTAATGTTTTAATGAAAACCTTAACTTTTCAAAAATTAAGGGTTAAGAAATTTTTTAGATAGTTGATGCAATGTCTAAATTATTCTCAATAATTTAGCAAATAATTTATCCTTAAAATTAGACATCACTTAAATTAATGAAATTCAGAGATGCCATATCATGATGTCTGCAGGTGCTGGTGCTACAATCCTTGAAAATAAAGACGATTTACCAAAAATGCCAGATAAGAAAAAAACAAAGTTTGATGTTGTAATTATTGGAGCTGGACCTTCAGGATACACAGCAGGAATTTATTGCTCAAGAGCGGGGTACGATACATTGATTTTATCAGGTATCCTTCCAGGAGGGCAGTTAGTAAATACTACAGAAGTTGAAAATTATCCAGGATTTGAGAAAGGAATAATGGGTCCAGATTTAATGATTGAGATGAGAAAACAAACACAAAGAATGGGCACGACAATTATTGATGATGAAGTGGTCGATGTAGATTTTAGACACAAACCATTCAAAGTTCTTACAGCCTCAGAAGAATACGAAGGGAGAGCAGTAATTATTGCAACTGGAGCAAATCCTAGAAAATTAGGATTGCAAGGAGAAACAACATTTGCGGGAAAGGGAGTTTCATATTGTGCAACATGCGATGGTCCTTTTTTTAGAAATCAAGAAATAATAGTTGTAGGTGGAGGGGATTCTGCAGTAGAGGAGGCAACATTTCTCACAAAATTTGCTACAACAGTACACCTAGTGCACAGACGAGAAGAATTACGTGCAAGCAAAATAATGCAGGAAAGAGCAATCAACAACAAGAAAATTAAATTCCATTGGAATTCAGCAGTTACAGATATCAAAGGAGATCAAAAAATGCGCCAAGCAATAATAAAAAATATCCAAACCGGTGAAGAAAAAACACTAGATGTTGCGGCGCTGTTTGTTGCAATTGGCCATGAACCAAATACAAAATTGTTCAAAAAACAAATTGAATTGGATAATGACGGATACATTGTTTTAAAAAATAAAACTCATACAAATGTTGAAGGTGTGTTTGCAGCAGGAGACGTACATGATAGAAATTACAGACAGGCAATAACAGCTGCAGGATTTGGATGCATGGCTGCAATAGATGTAGACAAGTATCTCACAGAAAAATTCTAAAAAAATCTCATTCAGGAAAAAATATCCTAATTCAACAATTATGGCTAAGTATGATTTTGAAAGAACAAAGACATTAACAATTTTCAAAGGAATTCAAAACACCTGTAAAATAAATCGATTTTCCATTTCAAAACTGGATCGCTGTTTATGACATCTGTTTTTGGATCTGCTTTTCCATGTTCTTGTTCAACTTCTAAATCCATTTGAAATTAGCCAAGGTCAATTTTAGACCAATCTATTCCTAATTTATCACCAATTTTCTTTGCCCCTTTTTTTGAAAATGCCATAGTTAATTTCTGATTAAATCCAACAAAGTTTTCTTTATTTATGAGAGTAGATGATAACTAGAAATAGCAACTGCCAAACTCTTTTTAAGCAAAATTCTTAAAAAATTAGGACTGATGTGAAACCAGATGTTTGAGATCTATAAGAGAGAAAACATAGTTTATCATAAAAACTATGAAATAAAATGAGGCGTGGCAATTGGCAATGTTGCAAACACGATGCAGGTAGTAATAGAGAATAATACAATGCCCATTATCAAGAAAATTTGTTGTATTTTTTTCGTTGGAAAAACTCTTCCAACACCGACAAGAAATGAAACTCCTGCAAAAAGAGTGGTGAAAAACACATAGTTGGATGCAATAATTCGCATGTTACTGGCGTTTTTGGATTTTTCTTCAAAAATCATCAAAAATTCCAAAGATTTTTCGGATTCCATCTTTGATTGATAAGAAGACATAGCAAATGGAGTTTGTGTTGCAGAGTTGTTCTTTGGATCAGTTTTAATCCATTCTTCAAATGATTTTTTTAACTCAGGACTAAAGGCATTTTTAAAAAAATCAGCTAGTTTTGTGTCATTATTTTCTAGAGCAGTGATATGATCTGTAAATAAGGCTATATCGACCATCACAGCTTGCCTATCCTTAAGTTCAGCAGAAGAAAAATTTCGATGTGCTTCATTTGCGTCTTGTAATTGAAATATCATTTCAGTGCTCCACAATTCATGCTGTAGCCCACACCAAGTTGTCATCAACACAGTTAGACCTAGTATGCTAGCATACACAAGATCATGTTTATGTGATTTATTTACATCGTCAGACACAGAGCATCAAAAAACTGTGAAACGGTATGGAAGTTAAGAGTTACTAAGAATACTAAATTGGATCACACATTATTTGTTGAAACACAATATCAATGCAGATGAATCTGAAAGTCCCGTTTTTACAAAAAATCCTTAATATTCAACACTATAAAAAATAATTAATGAAGAACGCTCAGTGTCAAAAATGTTTGAAAAAATTTAACGAAAAAGACATCTATACGATTCAACAGTTTCAGTACAGAACGGAACCTACATATGAATGGACAAAGAAATTTTTCAAAGTATTAAAAATAGGTGAATGGGATTCTTTTTGTGAGGAATGCATTAAACATTATTCAATAGTATCAGAAAATGCATGGAGAGAAAAAGTTCAAAGGTAAATTCTAAACTCTTTATCCCAGAGAAAATATTCATTATCATGGCTGAAAATCTTGAGAAATTAAAAAAATTAATCAAGGAACATAGTGACAATCTAGCAAAATTAGGACACGATCTTTCTGAAATTCAATTCAGATACAAAATAATAGAAAATACCAACAAAGAATATTGGAAGGACAGAATTGAGAAATTTAAAAGATATAGTGAAAAAGGAACCGAATATTATTTTCAAGCTCATGCAATGATAAATCTAGTTGACAAGGAAAAATCAGGATTATTTCTTCTCAGCATTAGCAAATTACGTCAGCTTGAATTGACCCTGGAAAAAATTATGGTGGAGGTTATGCAGAATCCTTCTGTCATAAAATCAAAAGATAAACAGCAAAGCAAATGGAGTAAAGAACGGAGAGAACAACTAGTAGAGGCATCAAACAAATGTCTAGATCACGAAACAAACATGAATAGAGTCTTTCGAGAGTTTTATGAGAGTAAATTAAAGAAAATTTTAGAGGGATATTGTTAAGAAAATTACGAGTTGATTTTTAATAAGCCAAAGTTGACATGTATTTTGCATCTTTTAGTGCGGTATCAAATTCTTCTTCAGTCATAACATTTTGTGTAGCATATACGCTTTTGAATTTTCTTCCATCGTCAGCAAAAATGCCAACCACACAACAATCACCATCAACATGATATTTTTTCATGCATGCATAAACAGCAGCAGATGATGGGCTAATCAATAGTTTATCTTTTGTAAATACTTCTTTTACAACTGAAAAAGCTTCCTCATTATCTACCGAAACCCAATCATCAACTACACTTTCTCGTTTTAAAAATAATTCGGGTTTTGCAGATTCTTCAAAGTTTCTCCATCCTTGAATAAGGTGATTTTGTTGTGGTTGACAGCCAATAATTTTAACATCAGGATTTTTTTCTTTAAGAAATGTTCCAATCCCAGTAATTGTTCCTCCAGTTCCAACGCCAGTAAAAAAATGAGTTATTTTTCCACCTGTTTGTTTCCAAATTTCTGGCCCTGTACCCATGTAATGACCCATGAAATTAGCTTCATTCGCATATTGATTTGGGGAATAATACACATCAGGTCTTGAAGATGCTATTGATGTGGCTAGTGCAATACTTTGATCAGTTCCCGCACCAACTTTTGGACATAAATCATCACTTGTTTCAAAAACTTTGGCCCCCAAATTTCGGATAATATCTTTTGTTTCATTACTTGCCTTTTCAGGTATCACTATCTCAACTTTGTATCCAAGCAATTTTGCTATACCGGTTAAGGCAATCCCAGTATTTCCAGAAGTAGGTTCAATAATGATGCTTTTACCTCTTCGGAGTATTTTTCTTTCTTCACCATCTTTAATCATCCAATATGCAGCTCTATCTTTTACAGAACCAAATGGGTTGTGACCTTCAAGTTTTGCAAAATATGAGATCCCATTATTTGAAAGTGAATCTAATTTTACAAGGGGGGTATTCCCAACTTGATTTAAAATATCAGTGCGTGTAGCAGATGCCATGGTTTAGGTTATTTCACCTTTTTAATTTGAAAAGTGATTGTATTGCCATCTTTTTTCATGTTTAATAGTTCATGACCGTTTCTTTTCACCCATCTTGAAATATCATCTTCTGCCGCAGGATCATCTGCCGATACAGTCAACACTTGACCTACCTGCATTTTTTCAATTTCAATTTTAGTTCTAAATACAGGTTCTGGGCAAAACATCCCTGTTGCATCTAGTCTTTTTTCATTTGATTCGGTCATGAATGATTCTATTATGCACTAAACCTTTTGTCATATTAATATCTATTTTAAAATTTCATATTCACAAAATTAGCTTTGATTAACTTTTAAGAATAGCCATATTTGAAGAAACACACAAATTTCTTAAATGCAATTTAATCAAGGAGATTTTAAAGAAACTCCTACACATGAAAAATTAGTTCTATCCCTAATTTCAGAATCATCCAATCCAGAAAATTGATAAATGTTGATAATATCTTGTAAATATGTACCATATCCGGTAATCTCACATTTAGTAAATGACCATGTTTGAATTGTATTTCCCTTACCATCTAAAACATCAATATCAATATTGAATTCGTTGAGCAAATCACCCCTAACCATCCAATCTGCAACAAATTTGTAAAATTGTTTTTTATTAGCACTTGGCAATGATTCTAGATAAAAAGTTGGATTTACGTCTCCAAAACTATAGGTTCTTCCAAGAGGATCTTGAGAAGATTTGGTTGTGCTAGTCATCTCAAATTTTTCAAAGAATAGAGCAGATATTGGACTTACAATATTAGAAATTGTAACTTTGAATGATTGTGCTCTTTCTTCTTCCATCAAATTAGTCGATGCAGCAGTAACTTCGGTGATAGGAATTGGAATCTGAATTATTCCAGTCATTATAAGATACTCTAGTGAGTTAACATATTCTTCCTCACTTATGGAGCCTTCAGACCACCACTTTGCATTATTTTTTATCCAATCAGGAATAGAATAATTATCCCCATAAGCAACTAATGAAAAACCTTCAATTCCGCTAATCAAAATCACAAACAATATTAAAAAAATTCCAGAGGCATCATTTAGAAAGAATTTCAATAGTTAACAAGTGATTTTACTATTTTTAAACTATTTGAGTCTGACGATTGTTATTAAAATGATTTTTTAGAAATTAATTCATTATAATATTATTCAACATAATGATTGATTGAATTTGATCATAATTTATGGAAATCTTTCCTGGAAATGTTAAAGTAGTAACCATATTAGAAATTTCTTTTCTAATTCGTAAACTAGTAACAGCATTCTTTAATATGAAAAAAAGTAGATAAGTTCACATATTGAGCAACAAAGAACAAGGAAAATTCACCATTTTCAGAGAGATGTATCTATCAGAAGGAGACAGACTAGTCGAAGTACTGTGTGGTGTAATAATGGTCTTAGTAATGATCGGATACCTAAGATTATCTTTAATGGGCGAAGATCATATTGAGTTGAAAAGGACAATGATCCTTATACCACTCGGTTGTAATGCTGCCTGGGGAATTATAGATGGGATTATGTATGTTTTGACAGACTTGATCGAACGAGGAAAAATATATCGTTTATCTATCAAAACCAAAAAAGACCAGGAAGAAATAAAGAGTTCAATTGAAGATGAGTTAAGTTCCACCGTTGTAGATGTACTAGAGGAGGAAGAAAAGGAAAAAATATCTGACGAGATCTTAAAGCGAGTAAATCCTTCAGATATAGAAAAACCAGAGGGGATTACAAAAAAAGATCTTGTTGTAATATTATTCACATTTCTTACAGTTTTTTCAACGGCAATTCCACTAATTATTCCGTTTATAATCTTCGATGATATAATATTGGCGATTAGGATATCTTTTGCTATCGGGATTGCCATTTTGTTTTCTATAGGATTATTTTGGGGAAAATATGCATCAAGGAATAAAATTCGCTCAGCTTTAGCAATTGTTACAATTGGAATTATTGTGGTTGGGATAACTATTGCATTAGGAGGATAGACAATCTATTTTCAATTTCCAAATGATGAAATTTTAATTAGAATTAAATTAATTCATTTGTACTAATTGCAACAATAATTACAACCAATTAGTCAGGGTGTCCTATTGGAAGATTTGAATCATCGAAACTATGGTAAAATTTTCTTTTAAAAAAACCAATCGATTTTAGTATGCCTTCAAGAATTCCAACAAATCCAATAAAAATTGTCAATTCAAGCATTATTGGAGGAAAACCAGGTAGTGATTGAATTATTTTTTCAGTATTTAGGTTTGGGTTTAAAAGAAGTGTAAACAACAAATTAAAAGGTAGAAATTTCATAATATCTTCTGCAAGTTTCTCGTTCCAATGTGCAGCTATTCTAGTGGCAGTAATAATACCCACCATAATCATTGTCAATACATCATAACTAAGTGAAGTATTCAGAGCATACATAAAGAAAAAGCATACAATTACCCAACCATACATTATGATTGGAAAAATCAACACATATTTTGAAATGTAAAAAATTCTAGATTTTATTATAGAATTCAGAGTTCCACCAGCAGTGAATTTTAGTTTCTGTGAAAAAACTTCTCTTTTGCTAAGAATAGAACTAGTCTTCCAAATAAAATAACTAAAAGCTAAAATCCCCAATGCAACTGGAAGAACATCTTTGAATCTTATCCCTGATGTATATTGAGCAATAAAATTTTCAAAATTAAATGGCGTTGCAGTTTTGTTTAGAGATGTTGATTGTAAATCATCTCCATTTGATTGGCCGTAAATAGCAAGAAAGTCTGGAATCGCAAAACTCAGAATAAAAAATATAAAAATTTTATTCAAGCTAAATCTCTTTTTGAGCAGATGGGTGTAAACCAGCTTCTTGTAGATATTTGGGATCATAATGATTTTGAATGTATTCAATTGCATCATTGTAACCAGCGTTTATGAGATGTTTTATTGTTGTTGAGGAAAAATCAAAAATTTTATTTGAGATCGAATGTTCATCGTGCTTTCTTTGAATTCTAATGATTTCGCCAATATTTAGGGCACCATCAACCCCATCACGATACGTAGTTGCTCTTGATCCCTCCAATCGTTCTTGGGTAGGTATTGGCCTATCAAGTAGATCGTCAATCATTTTTTGGGTTGCCCCATTATTTTTTGCCAATTGAATAAAGTCTTTTACTAGTTGTGTATACTCTTGATAGATCAATAAGACGGATTCGTCACTCTTTGATCTATCGCCAAAAGAAATATCAGAATACCTATTTACAGTGCCATCATGATCAGAAGGAACATCATTAACTTTTGCTGGATGTAAATTTATTTGTAAAACGTTTAGTTTTGGTACAGCATCTTTTACTTTCTTCCCAAAGTACCAATATTGTCGGTGTGCTAAAATAACTTGCATTAATGGAGTATTTGCAAGAATACCGCCATCCCAGAAATATCGTGTCTCTTTTTTATAGCTCTTTGATTGTGGATCATAGCGCTCTGCTTCAATTTTACTGTAATCAAAGTTTACAGGTACTGCAGCACTGGCAATAACATGATCAGAGGTTATTCCATCAGGATATTTAATAACGTGTTCATAACCAATTGCTTTTTGATTCTCACTTGAACCATTATTGACGCTCTTGTCCACAATAAATCTACCATAGCCAGATTCCCTAGTGCCGCTTTCTTTGGCATAACTATCAAACACTACAGGCAAGCTTTCCATTACATCAACGGTAACTAGAAGTAATCGGGGTTGATTGTTCTCTCGGCTAGTAGCGATCGGAAATTTTGCAAATTTTTCAAGACTTTTTTTTAGTGGATTATTGTCATATCGATACCATGCATTAAGTGGATCGAGAAATTTTTTATCAAGTACAGCTAGAGGAGGAGAAAAAACATTTGGAGCCCCAAACATGGCAAATTCTTTGGAAGAGTAATATCTCCTAGCTGTCTCTCCTTTAGCAAATCCGGTGAAAAATTTGTTCCAATAATCCCACCATGAAACCACATAATCAGAAAATTTATCTTGGATAGGTTCTGCGGAAACATAATTCCAAAAATCAATTAGCCGTTCAGATGATCCTTCCCATGTTTGGTTTTCGATAACATAACTTACCAGAATTGCAGAATTAATTGCACCAATTGAAGTTCCTGCAACCATATCGAATATTGGTGAGTCCTTATTGCCTTTCGCAATCTCTCGGTATTTTATGAATTCATATGCTACCTTGTAAGCTCCAACCTCATAAGCTCCAAGTGAACCCCCGCCTTGAAGAATTAATGCTCGTTCTTCTGGGGGAATATTTTTCACGATCGATTCTATAAACTATACAATATAACATTTTATCAAATTTTCATCTTTGGTGTTTAATTTTTGAATAACAATAACAAATTTTCAAAAGATTGTTCTCAGACTATTTTTTGCAATTTGTTTTAATACAACTACACCTCTCCTACATTTGTGGAAAAATCTCCAGTCTGGCTGAGGATAATCCAGATTATTTTAGGTGCAATAGCAATAGGATTATCCGGTTGGGTGATTGCAAATCCAGTAGAGACAACTTTACTTTATCTCGTTTTTCTTGGAATTGCACTTATAATGGTAGGAATTTCAAAGATAATTGAAGGATTTGTTTTAAGTCAAATTCCAAAATCATCAAGAACAATACACATCATAATAGGAATTATTTCAATCATTGGTGGAGTTTTTGCTTTAGCAAATCCGATTGCTGCAATTGCAACATTAATCATGGTAGTATCAATTGTGATTTTAATTCACGGATTGGGATCAATTACAACGGGCATAGTTGACAGAAATCAAAGCAAAGGCCACAGAATTGCCAATATAATTTTAGGGATTTTGGCAGTCATTGCTTCTGCAGTAATTATTGCAGCGCCAGGATTAGCGGTGGCGATGATGATTTTACTAGTTTCGATGGGATTGTTGTTCCATGGAATTGCCAGTATCATCTCTGGAATTATCGGACGAAGATAAGAATAACTTCCAAATTATTTGTCAATTTTCATTCTTGATAACCTAGAGGGTGTTTTTATTCAACAAAACGATTTTCAAGATAAATGGAAACCTTTGAAGAAGCAAAACAAGTGGAAGAATCTAAATTAAAAAACTATGAACAATCACAATTCACAAACACATATTCTACAAATTATAAACTTGATAATGATTTTCAAAAACAGATAGACAGAACAATTACAAGACGTTTTGAATTATTATGTGGTTTATATCTAGAATATCTCAAATATTGGGAAGTTTTTTCAGAATCATCCAATGTTTTTAATCAGAGTTGGCAAGAAAAGTGGGGTTTGCAGATTGAGCAACAACCAGAATTTCAGAAAATGATAGAAATATGGAATAACGAAGTAAGAAGATGGTATACAAGTCAAACAGGTTTTTCAGAAATGGTTTTGAATCGAGCAACCCACTACATGAGAATGACAAACATGAACACAGAGAGATTTTCAAAAATTTTACGGTCTAACGTTTCGTGGTGGATACCTTCTAGTCAAAGATAAAGCCCAGTTATTCAAACTTCAAGTATTTCATTAGAATTCAATCCGATTTGTTCAAGAAATAATTTCAAAATAATTATCTCCCATAAGTAGAATATAGCAGTTTTGCAGCCCTTGCAAGATAAATCACACCAATTCCAAAAAGTAAAAATGTAATAACCACATCAAGAAGAACGTATAAAACTATATTTTTTTCCAAAATTTCAATAAAATCAAATACGAACAGTGATAAAGTACAAAGGAGAAACATAAAAAACGCTTTAATGAAATATTTTTTTATAAGATGAATCTTGTTTTTGTCACCCACATTTCCACTTTGTGTAAGACTCATTAGAAATGATGCACCGGTAAGTGAAAGACCAGTTAAAGTTGCAGTAATAGTGGGATTTAATTCGTTGTCAAGCTCAAGAGCTTTGTCTACTATAGATTGTCTACTTGAAGTGTTATTTGTGGTATTCTGTGCAAAAGCAGGAAAAATTAAAGAGAGTGTAAATATCAAAACTATTAAACAACACATCGATGAGGAAAACATCTCAATATTCCAAAATTAAATGATTCGTAGACCTTATTCTATCTTTTCTTAAGATATTGTTCACAAATATAATCAAATAATTGGATGTTCTAAATTTCTCAAATTCTTTATCTCTTTTTAGATTCAACCCCGAATTTATTAAATAGACATGTAATTAAAAAAAAGAAAGAAATTTTGGTTCAAAAATTACGACAATTAAAAAACATCAAAATTATTATTGGCTGCATAGCCATTGTTTTTGCAGGTTATCGTTTTTTCAATATTACCAATCCAACTCCTCTTTTTGTCATGTATCCAGGAATAGCTATACTTGCAATCAGTATTGTTACCATATTGAAGGGATTTTTAATTAAAGAAAATAAAACTGTAAAATCAATTGACATAGGAATAGGGATAACCGGAATAGCTGTAGGTCTGTTTATCAAATTTATCTTAATAGATACATCGTCTTCCTCAAACCCTCTAATTTTTCTATTTTTAATAATACAGGGAGCCGGATTTGTAGTAGAGGGGATCGCTCTAAGAAACAAAACGAAAGCAATAAGAATTCCAAAAACAATCATTGGAATTTCAGTGATTCCAGTTATTGTAATATCATTGACAAATCCAGATTTGTCATTAATATTAATTACTGGGGTGTTATCATTTAAGCTCCTTTTTGTTGGAATTGAAATTATTGAAGACATGGATGGAAATAAAATCTCCAAAAGAACGTGAAAGCAAGGAATTAATTTGTAAATAAAGAATGCATCTGCAACTGCCAGATATTTTGAAGATTATTTGTGTGATAAACTATGCAACAAACATCCTAGCAAGACTACCAAATGAGAAAATAAATGTCTAATGAATTTGAATTATGTTTTTCATGAATTTTTTTAAATTTTTTTGAGTACTTCAAGATTTAATACTTTATGTAAAATTGGTTTTAAATTTTTATTTGCAAAAACATCTATAGTTATCTTAAATGTCATTTTGTGGAGTGGAATATTGTAAGGAGTTATTGTTATCATATGATCCCCTGTATTTTTATTTGGGAAATCAAGAGAGGGGAGAGATAGGGATGGTTTATCAATTTTAAGATATTGAGCATTTAGATCATCAGTCTTTGTAGCCACAAAAATATTATCAAATTTTTCGTTTTTATTTTTTAGATTAAGTGTTATTCTAGCAAATTTGTCGGATTTAATTTTTGAATCAGATAGTTTTAATTTCTCAAAAGACAATCCTTTTCTAGCAAATAATCCCAAATTCCTTTCTCAATTTAAGAAATCATGAGTAATATTAGAATCTATTTGAATTCAAACTTTTTTATCACAATGCCATTTTGAACATTGTTCCAAGTTTCCTATCTTTCATAAAATAGGGATCATAATTTTGGAAATTGATTTTTTGTGAGATTCGTTTCATTAGATATATCGCAATTTTATAAAATAGCGACCAGAGGTGGCTATTTTGATTAGAGCCATAAATCCGTAGCAATAGAGTCAATAACCATTTTGAATTTGGATAATTATCAGAGATGTAATCAATAAGGTATTCTTTGGAATTATTTATTTTATATTTTAGGTGGTCTAGTGTTTCATTTTGTAGAGCATATCCCGTTTGTAAAATTTTAATTCTACCTTGCTTCATTGATTGCAATATGTCATCTAAAGAATTTTCAGATTCTATTGCATTTACACATCTACCCAATGTTGAAACAACATGAGAGTCGCTTCCAGATACTTGGATCATTTTATTATCCAACGCGAATTGTGTAGCCTTTGCATTTGAAAGAATGTCGACATTGTTACTGTTAAAAACCTCTACCATATCACATTTTTTGGCACTGTCACGAAGAGCATCAAGTAGACTAAATGGATGCGGGGCAGAAGATACACCCCCTTGTGTTTTAATCTCCTCAATTGCTTCTTCCAGAATCATGCCAGGTTGAATTTCTTTATGTATCCCATAGGCAAGAACGTGTGCCCCAGTATTAATGGTAATTTCTTCTGCTGGATACACTTCTATATTTTTAAATTTTGAGTGATCTTTTTTGTATTGCAATAACTGGTCGTATCCGGCTAAAGTATTATGGTTGGTAACAAATAATGCATCCAATCCGAGATGGTAGGCTCGTTCTAGCTGGTCTCGTATAGAGACATTACAATCATATGGAGGCTCTTCAGTTCCGACATGAAAATTTGAAAATGAATTATGGCAGTGCAATTCTGTTTTAATAATCAATTTCAATTAGAATTTCCATATTTAGATTATAATCGTATTGTAAACATGCCATTTCTATCGAAATAGGTCCTCATCAGGAGGACGAATAAGATCATTGATGGAAGAATTTTCATTTTTAAAATCATATCCTCGAATGATAACTACAGGGCAATTTGCTGCTTTTTTCATGACTAGTTCTGCAGCGGAGCATAGCTCATCGGCAATTGCCATTGCCGTAACTCGTAAAGTTTTTCCAAAAGTATCCTTTGTTCCAGCATAATCAAGTATTGGATTCATTCCCGAAATTCCAATTGCACAGTTGGTTTGTCCCATTCTAAAAGGCCGACCAAATGTATCGGAGATTATAACTGAAACAGTTTTGTTTGTTTTTTTTAAAATTTCATTGCTGATTTTTTGTGCAGAGATGTCTGAATTCAAAGGAAGTAAGGTTACAAATCCATTTTTTACATTGCTTTCATCAATACCTGCATTTGCACAGATAAATCCGTTGTTTGTTTCCACAATGATTATTCCATGATCCATGCGAATAATTTGTTTTGATTCTCTCAGAATTAGCTCAACAATACGAGAATCTTTGTTATATTGAGAGCCAATCCCCTCAGCCAGCATGGAAGGCACAACAGAATTTAATTCTACTATTCTACCCTCTTGCTTTGAGATGATTTTTTGTGCGATTATTAAAATATCACCATCAAGGATTTTTTCTGAATTAATAATAAGGTGAGTTAGATCATCATTGAATTCTATTTGCCTATCAAAATACAATGGAATAATTTGCAACCATTCTGCATCTAAAATACAGTAAAATATTGTTTGTGGAAGGATTACATCTGCAAATCTAGCTTGTAGTGTTTGTTTATAATATCGATTATTTTGGACAGATCTTTTTCTTCCAAGGTAGTTGTAGCTAGATCCTTCACCATATCTTGGGCCCTGTAGGCAATCCCCAATCCAGAAATGTCAAATAATTTAACATCGTTTGCCCCGTCAACTACACATGTAATATCCTCCTTTTTCTCTTTCCATTCAGCAATTTTGATCTTGGCAGATTTTGATTTATCAGAATCAACATGTAATTTCACTCCGTCTAGTTTCCCGTCCTTAAAAATTAATTCGTTTGAAAAAATATAATCCAAATTTAGTTCTTTTTTTAACCGGTCTGTCATGATGGTAAAACCACCAGAGATTGCCATTAATTTCCAGCCTGCAGCTTTTAAAACTTGACATGCTTCTTTAGCACCGGTCATTATTGGCAATGCATCTGCAACTTCTTTACAAATTACATAATCAAGTCCTTTTAATGCTTCAACTCTTGTTCTAAGACCTTCCTCCCAATTGATTACTCCCTGAATGCCTTTTTTGGTGATCTCCCAAATTTCATCTTCTTTGTTGAGTTTTTCTGCAAGAATAGGAAGGAATTCCCCATCATATAAAACACCTTCAACATCAAAAATTGCTAGCAAATGATTTCTGATTTGCAAAAAATTATTAATTATATTAAAGTTGACAGTGAGATCCTATTTTCACATCAGATCATGTACCAACCCATATTCACCTTGAAAATCGCCCAATTAATCACAATTGGCCAAAATGTTGAGAAATTCGTCATTTATCTAATGATGGAAATATTTTTCCACCTCTAGTTTGGAGACTTATGAAATTACAGTTACTACTTTTTTGTAGGGATCATCCTTCGATATTCCGCCATACCCAGGATCTATCTTCTGTTTGGGATTTAATGTTGTATCATGATGACATTTTTTGTTGCATACTGGACAAAAAGTTCTATCCAGCAATATACATTGACAGATATGATTCTTCATATAGCCTTGGGCGGCAGCATTCCATTCTCCTGTCCCATTACAATAAACACATATGTTTGAGGAAAATTTACCGGCACCTTTACAAAAATCACACACATCATCAAACATCTAATTAATACCCCTCCATATGCTGAATTTTTACATGAAAGTAATATATTTGCATTTTTTTTAAACAAAAAAATCTGTAATTTGCCTTGAGGGTGTTTAAAAAATTTAAAAAATTTAGCGCTTATTTATCTTCCAACATTCCACAATTTATACACATTCTCTTTGACTGTATTTCGAACCAGGCAAAATTATGAATATATCCTTTCTTGCAAGCCATAGAAATTATTATTTTATAGAATGAAATTTTAGAAGCATGGTCAAGATTTGTATCGATCATACGTTGAAAATTTTTGAGATTTAAAAAGAGATTGTTTTGAATGGAAAACTCCTTGAGATATGAAATGTGTATGTTCAAAGGTATAAAATAAAAACCTCCCCAATGGAGATTTGCATTTCTATTATAGTTTGCGAAGTGTATAAAACTAAATCCAGTTTTTTAAAAAAGGTTCGAAAACTCAAACTTCTCAAAAAACGCTAGTAATAAATCAAAGATAATTAATTAACATTTCATGGGAGAATTAGAACATAAATTTGAAGTAGATATAGACATTACTGAAAAAAAGCAGAAACTTCCTGATAATGTAAAAGAGGAGTTAAAAGAAACTGGGATGATGGACGAAAAAGGTAAATTAAAACTCAAAGGAGTAAGCCCGAAAATGCTTAAAAAAATGAAGCAAGAATTTGTAAATTGTCCTGTCTTAAAGGAGGAGATTCAGTTTGTACAATGTTTTATTTGCCCAAATTTTCAGAGTAGGGTAATGGGTAAGGTTCTATGTAAAGGAGACCCATTAAAATAAATCATAGAAAAATATACCAATCACATAATTCTAAATTAACACGAAAGGCTCATTAGTAAAATTATTTCTTTGAATTTTATCTTGAGTAAGGAAGACATTGGAATCACCGTATCCAAAGAGACGGATTTTAGTGAGTGGTATACACAAGTAGTACTAAAAGCAAAACTAGCGGATTATGCACCGGTAAAAGGCCTAATAGTGCTAAGGCCTGATGGCTACTCTATTTGGGAATCATTGAAAACTACTTTTGATGAAAAATTTTTTAAAAATGGAATTCGAAATGGATTTCTCCCTGTATTAATTCCAGAATCATTATTAGGTAAAGAGAAAAAACATTTTGCCGGATTTAATCCGGAAGTTTTCTGGGTAACGCATTCAGGAGAAAACGAGATAGGGGACAGATTAGCTCTTAGACCAACTTCAGAGACGTTGGCGTACACAATGTATTCAAAATGGATACAAAGTTGGAGAGATCTACCATTAAAGATTAATTTTTGGAATACAGCTTTAAGAGCAGAGATAAAAGCTACTAAACCATTTCTCAGGACCTCGGAATTTTTATGGCAGGAAGGACATACAGTACATGCAGATCAAGAGGAAGCTGAAAAAGAAGTCATGACGATTTTAGAAATTTACAAAAATACTGTAGAAGGTGAATTAGCCATTCCAGTAATTACCGGCAAAAAAAGTGAAAAAGAAAAATTCGTAGGAGCGGTATACACTACAACCATGGAGGCAATAATGCCAGATGGAAAAGCATTACAGATGGGAACCTCGCATTTTCTTGGGCAGAATTTTTCAATACCATTTGAGGTAAAATTTTCAGACAAGGACAACGTTGAACAATTTGCATGGCAAACCTCATGGGGCGTATCCTGGAGATTAATAGGTGCAATGATCATGGTGCATGGGGATGATAAAGGACTTGTACTTCCACCGAAGGTGGCACCAATTCAAGTTGTAATAGTACCAATTTACAAATCTAATGAGGCCAGAGAAATAGTATTTTCAAAATTAAATGAAATTAAGAATCAATTAGAATTAAAAAAAATTAGAGTTCACGTCGATGACAGAAACGAGTTAACACCAGGTTACAAATTCAACGATTGGGAGTTAAAAGGAGTTCCACTACGAATAGAAATTGGATCTAAAGATATAGAAAAACAACAAATTGTTTTGGCAAAAAGATACAACCGAGAAAAAATAAACTTATCTTTCACAGAGATTGAGAAAATTGAAATGATATTAGATGAAATTCAAACGTCAATGCTAAAAATTGCAAAGACAAAGGCTCAAGAAAACACAGTAAATATTTCAGAATATTCAGAATTCAAATCAAAAATAGGAAAAGGTGGTTTTTTTAAAGCATTGTGGTGCGGCAAAGTAGAATGCGAAGAGAAAATCAAGGAAGAGACTGGATCGGATATCAGAGTCATTCCATTTGATATTGAAAACACAAATGGAAAGTGCATTTATTGCCAAGAAC
>Ga0055439_10000018_pt1 | contig 20980 bp, 15 predicted proteins | sample Browns_TuleB_D2_FD_57732 | JGI IMG/M metagenome (GOLD analysis project Ga0055439, IMG submission 57732) | Wetland microbial communities from San Francisco Bay, California, USA, that impact long-term carbon sequestration - Browns_TuleB_D2 | ecosystem: Environmental > Aquatic > Marine > Wetlands ...
CACATGCGCCCCAGTAAAGGCCCCTTTCATGTGACCGAATAATTCGCTTTCAAGGAGCGGCTCGGGTAGAGCGCTGCAGTTGACGGTGACAAAGGGCTTTTCTTTCCGAAGGCTATTCGAATGAATGGCCTGCGCGATCAACTCTTTCCCCGTGCCGCTCTCTCCCAGGATCAGAACATTGCTTTGCGTGTCCGCCACCTTTCGGACGACCTGGAAAACGTTTTCGATCGGCTTGCTGTGGCCGATAATATCTTCCAGGGAGGCTGTTCCCTTCACTTTGCGCTTCAGGAGCAGGTTTTCATCCCGGAGCCGCTTTTTCTCCAGGGCATTGCGAATGATCAACTGGACTTCTTCGACCTGGAACGGCTTTGCAAGATAATCGTAGGCCCCCTCCTTGATCGCCTCGATCGCCGTTTCGGTGGAAGCGAACGCCGTGATCATTACAACTATCGTATCCGGAGAGACCTTTTTAACGGCTTTTAGAACCTGGATTCCGCCGGTTTTGGGCATTTTAAGATCGGAAAGAACGAGATCAAAAGGCTCTTTGCGGATCAGCCGGATGGCGGATTCGCCATCTTCGGCCGTCGTAACGGCGTACCCTTCCTTCGTGAGCACAATGCTTAAAAAATCCCGCATGCTTTTTTCGTCGTCGACGACGAGAATCTTATCCACGCTCATATACTCCTTTGAGAATCCGTCCCCGCGAGGGGGTCATCCTCACCCACTCTAAGTAAAAGCGTCATTCGGGTTCCCCGCCCTGGCTGGCTCTCCACATGCACCCGGCCACGATGCGTTTCGATGACCCGATGGACGATCGATAGACCAAGTCCCGACCCCCGGTCCTTGGTCGTGAAAAAGGGATAAAAGACTCTGGACAAGTCTTCCTTCTCAATTCCGTGCCCGCTATCCGAAAAGCTCACCTCGATCCATGGCGTTCCGGGGAGGCGGTTCGAAGAATTCATGGTGACTAATCGCGTCATGACCAGCAGTTCCCCTCCCTCGGGCATCGCCTGACAGGCGTTGATGGAAAGGTTCCAGAAAACCTGCCGAATCTGGTCCGGATCCACCATGGCCCATAATTCTCCCGGGGAAAGGTTGGACTCGATCGAAATATTATTCCGGTACTCTTTGCTGTTCCGAAGAAGGCTCAGCGTCTCGGCAATGAGGCGATTGATGTCCCAGCGCTTTTTGTTTAACGGAGCGGGTCTGGCGTACATCAGAAATGCGGTAATGATATCGTTTAATCGATCGGTTTCCTTCAAGGCGATCTCCATGAGACGGCGGGATTCCTCCTCCTCGAGGCGAACATCCTTGCTCAACACCTGCAAGGATCCGCTCAAGGAGGCCAGTGGATTCCGAATTTCGTGGGCCATGCCTGCGGCCATCTCACCGAGTGTCGCTAACCGCTTCTTATTTTCGATCTCGATCTCCATTTCCTTGATTCGTGTCAGATCCTGGAAGATCCAGACGCCGCCGATCTGCCGGCCTTCTTCATTCTTCAGGGGTGAAACCGTCATACCCAATGCGAGAAGATCCCCGTTTCTCCGGGGACATTGCCGGTCGAAACGAAACGGCTCGATCAACGGTTCCTCGGCGCTGATCAGCCATTTCAGGTCGTCGGCTCCAAAAGTCTTCCACCAAGGTTGATCCTTCACCTCCGCGAATCTCCAGCCCATGATCTGTTCGGCGGCCCGATTGAACGAGGTGATTTCCCCGGCCAGGCCGGTGGTCATTAATCCGGTGCTCATGCTTTGGACCACATGCTCGTGAAACGCCTTTAGTTCCGCCAATCCGGTGGCCTTCTCCTTCAGTCTCTCTCTTGTCACACTCAGTTTTTCGGCCAGCCCGCCGCTGAGATAAGCGACCGTCAGAAACGCCACGATATTCAGAAAGAGATAATAGAGCGTTTCCCGGTTGGAATAGGTACTGGCCTCCATTCCCGGCAGAAACCGGTGATACTGAAGATCCACCAATACACCGAGAAGGATACTCGCCATGGACGCGGTTAACGTTCCGCCTCGCCTTCCCAGGATCATGCTGGCAGAGATCGAGGTTATCATGTAGAAGGGCGAAAACGGACTCTCGATTCCGCCTGTTAGATAAACCAGATAGGTTTCAAAAAGCAGATCCATACAAATCTGGCCGTAGGCAAGAAGCGTCAGACGGTCCAATCGATTCAGAAGGAGACTGTATACGATCGTGAGACAGTAGGTCGAGGCGATGAGGTAAAAGAACGTGGTCGTCGTCTTTGCAATATGCCCGTAGCCGATTTGAAGGATGATCGATGCACCCAAAAGCACGGTGACGATCACGACTCGAAGGGCCATCAGCCACTTGAGCTTGGTCCGCATTTCTTCTTGTTGGATCCCTTGAAGCTCCATGGCTTAGATCATATACCACTTTTTTTGAAAAAGGAATGAGAGGAAAGACGGCGCGGATGGTCTCGAGGGGGGCCGCCCCCCGAAGAAAATGGAGGCTTCTTTCAAAAGTGCATCAGTCAACCTTGGGAGTTGGATCAAATCAGGAGCAACAATCACCGAGCCGTCTGTATTATCCGACCGTACCGGCCATTTTGAAAATTGGCAGATACATCGCCACCACGATAAATCCGATGACCGCGCCCAAAAAGACCATCAACATCGGTTCCAGGAGGGCCGTCAAGGCCGAGACGGCGGCATCGACCTCCTCTTCGTAGAAGTCGGCAATCTTGCCCAACATCGCATCCAGCGCCCCTGTGGTTTCACCGACGGCGATCATCTGCACCACCATGGGGGGAAATACCTTTGTTTTCCCCAGCGGCTCGGAAACGGTTTTCCCCTCGCTGATACTCTGCCGGGCCACCATAATTGCCTCTTCGATGACCTTGTTCCCCGCAGTTTTCGCCGTGATGGTCAAACCGTCCAGAATGGGGACGCCGCTGCTGATCAACGTACCGAGCGTCCGGGTGAACTTGGCCACCGCGGCCTTCCGGATCAAATCCCCGATCACGGGCAACTTCAGGGCAATCTGATCCAGGAGCTTCCGGCCCCTTGGGGTTTTATAGGCCCATTTCAGACCGAACCAGCTGGCGATGGCCCCGACGAAAAGAAACGGAGCGTATTTTTTCGAAATATTGCTGGCATTGATCACGATCTGGGTCGGAGTGGGAAGGACCCCGCCGAAATCGGAAAACATCTTGGCAAAAACGGGAATGACCCAGATCATCAAGATGGCCACGATAATGACGGCGACCCCCAGGATCGTGGTCGGATAGACCATCGCCGACTTGATTTGCTTTTTCAGCTTGGCGGCCTTCTCGATGTGCTTCGCGAGCCGATTGAGAATGGTGTCCAGAATACCGCCGGCCTCTCCGGCGGCCACCATGTTCACGTACAGGTCGTCAAAGGCCTTCGGGTGTTTCCTCAACGCATCCGCATACGTGGACCCGGCTTCGACCTCCTGACGCACCTCGCCCACCGTCTTCGCAAGGAACTTGTTCTCGGTCTGCGCAGAGAGTATTTCAAGGCATTGGACCAAGGGGAGTCCGGCATCAATCATCGTGGCAAATTGCCGTGTGAATACCACGATATCCTTATCCGAGACGGAACCTCCTCCAAAGCTCATATTAAGATTGAAGGAGCCGGCCTTTTGTTGGATGGAGGTAATGAGGATATTTTGTTTGCGCAGAACTCCGATCACTTCGTCGCGAGTCTTCGCTACAATCTCGCCTTTTTGAAGCGATCCCTGCCTTGTCTTGCCTGTCCAAGCAAATGTCGCCATCGAGTGCCTATTCTATTTGATCATCAATTTCAAGCGGAAGGATCCACGTACCATTATGCCGGGACCGGACCCGCTCCTCCGAGAAGGGAGACGATCCGTGCGCTGATTACCGGACAACTCGCTGTTCTCTTCCCGGCTGGGCTGGAGCAATTCCGCTCCGCCCCAGCATGGCCATTAATTCCTCCACGTTACTGCTTCGAGTCATACAGTCATCGTAGCTGATTAACCGCCGTTGATAGAGGTCTAGGAGTGATTGGTTCATTGTCTGCATGCCGTATTTCGATTGACCGGTCTGCATGGTGGAATAGATCTGATGAATTTTATCCTCTCGAATTAAATTTCGGATGGCGGGATTCGGCACCATGATCTCCAACGCAAGCACCCGTCCCTGCCCGCTGGCCTTGGCAATCAGCTGCTGGGACATCACGCCTTCCAGTACGAACGACAGTTGGGCCCGCACCTGGGATTGTTGATGAGGCGGAAACACGTCAATGATCCGGTTCATTGTCTGGGCGCAGGAATTGGTATGGAGCGTGGCCAGCGTCAGATGACCGGTCTCAGCGATGGTCAGGGCGGCCTCGATCGTTTCGAGATCGCGCATTTCGCCCACGAGCACCACATCCGGATCCTGACGAAGGATGTACTTGAGAGCGGCCTTGAACGATTTGGTGTCGGAATTGACCTCGCGTTGGTTCACCACGCATTTTTTATGGGGATGCAAAAATTCGATCGGATCCTCGATCGTTACAATATGCTCATGCCGTTCGCTATTGATCGTGTCGATCATCGTGGCCAGTGTCGTCGATTTACCGCTGCCCGTCGGACCGGTGACAAGAATCAACCCGCGGGGTCGCTTGACCATATCCCGTACGACGGCAGGCAATCCCAATTCGTCGAACGTCATGATCTTGAAGGGGATCGTCCGTAACGCCGCCGCCACGGCCCCCCGCTGCATGAAGACGTTGGCGCGGAACCGACTAAGACCCTTCAAGCCGAAGGAGAAATCCAGCTCGTTTTCCTCTTCAAATTTATGTTTTTGAGCATCGGTCAGAACACTGTAAACCAGCTGCTTGGTCTCCGCAGGCATGAGGGGCGGAAGGTTGAGGGGCACGAGGTGCCCGTCGACCCGAATCTGAGGCGCGGAACCGGTCGTGATATGAAGATCGGAGGCTCCCTTTTCAATCATGGTCTGGAGCAGTTGATATAAATTCGCCATTCGTCGCCTTTCGATAAGAATGAAAGAACAAGCGGAATATTAATCCGAAAAGGTGGAGTCCACCACCTCTTCCAACGTCGTTAGTCCTTCGATGACTTTTGCCAAGCCGCTCATCCGCAGGGTTTTCATTCCGGCTCCGATCGCCCGTTTTTTGATTTCATCGGACGAGGCCCCCTGAAGTATCAATTCCCGGACTTCCTCACCGATCGGCATCACTTCGTACAGCGCCACCCGGCCTTTATAGCCCGTGTCGCTGCAGGTGGAGCAACCTTTTCCCTTGTAACAAACCGCCTTTTCGGCATTCGACTCCGACATTCCGGCCTTCACAAGCGTCGGCACCGGAACCTTTTCGACTTCCTTGCAATCCTTGCAGACCCGGCGGACCAACCGCTGGGCCAGAATCAGCACGACCGATGACGCCACCAGAAACGGCTCGATGCCCATGTTGAGCAGCCGGTTAATCGTGCTCGGTGCGTCATTGGTGTGCAGTGTGGAAAGAACCAAGTGTCCTGTCAATGCGGCCTTGACGCCGATCTCGGCCGTTTCATAATCCCGAATTTCACCGACCATGATGATGTCAGGGTCCTGACGCAGGAAGGATCGGAGGGCGGCGGCAAAATTAAGTCCGATTTCGTCCTTCATCTGCACCTGGTTGATTCCCATGAGGTTGTACTCCACGGGATCCTCGGCCGTCATGATGTTCACGTCGATGGTATTGATGTAGTTCAAGGCGGAGTACAGCGATGTCGTCTTTCCGCTTCCGGTTGGACCCGTCACCAGGACCATTCCGTAGGGGCTGCTGATCGCCTTCATAAAATCTTCCAAGGCATTTGCTTCGAACCCGAGCTTGGTCAGATCCAACGTCAGGTTGCTCTTGTCCAATAGACGCATCACGATTTTCTCCCCGAACAGACAGGGAAGGGAAGACACCCGGAGGTCGACCTCCTTGTCCTCGTACCTCATCTTGATACGTCCGTCCTGCGGAAGTCGTCGTTCTGCGATGTCAAGATCGGCCATGATCTTAAGCCGGGAGGTCAGGGCGGCCTGCAATTTTTTGGGAGGAGCCATGACCTCATAGAGGGATCCGTCCAGTCGGTATCGAACCCGGAAACTATGTTCGTACGGTTCAATATGAATATCACTGACCTTCTTCTTGATCGCATCGGTCAGGATCAGGTTGGCCAGCTTAACGACCGGCGCATCTTCCACCTCGGCCTTAAGCTGATTGAGATCCACCTCCTCTTCATGAACGACCGCGAGGTCAGAATCTTGAATTTCGATATCTTTGAGCACGGTCTGGAGCTGCTTGGTGGACATGTCATAGGATTTAGAGATGGCCGTCATCACGGCCGTGTCAGAGGCCACCAACGGTTCGATTTCGTAACCGGTCATAAACTTGATGTCGTCGATCGCAAACATGTTGGTGGGATCCGCCATGGCCAGACTGAGCGTGGCACCGGAGCGTTTGACGGGAATGACGTGGTACTTGTGGACAACATCAACCGGAATTAACTTTGTTACGGCCGGGTCGATTTGGGTTTTCGTGAGGTCGATGGAGGGAATCCCGTAATGTTGGCCGAGAAATTTAAGAAGTTTATCCTCTTCAATAATGTTCAGCTTGACGAGGACGCTTCCTAATTGTCCGCCTTCCTTCTTCTGGGCGAGGAGAGCCTTTTGGAGCTGGTCCTCCGTAATAAGCTTTGCCGCGACCAGCACTTTCCCCAATCGTTCCGGAACCAAGGGCATTACCTCATCGTCGGATAAACGGATTCCCCAATTGCTCAGTTTACTGTATGATCCGGGACTTGTCAAATACCCCCGGGAGCCCCGCCCCCCCCTGTTGGACCCCTTTGGAGCGCCTCTCGCATGACGGAAACGGGGGCGCGTTGACCGGTCCATATTTCGAAGGCAAGAGCCCCCTGATGGACCAGCATTCCAATTCCGTTCATGGCCGTTGCGCCAGCCCGGCGAGCCTGCTTGAGCAGGGCTGTGTCGGCCGGTCTGTAAATCAAATCACACACAAGATGTTGCGGAGTCACGACATCGGAAGGAAGGGGCGAACGATCGCCCGGTTTCATGCCCACCGAAGTCGCGTTGACGATAATATCAGCCTCCCGAGCTCCGGATTTCAGGGACGCCTTGGACCAGCGAAGAGCGGTGGTCGAGCATCGCGCGGGCGTGAGGGCCAGATCCCGGACCAATTCCGCCGCCCTTGCCGCCGATCGATTTGCGATCAGTACGGATGCCGCGCCTCCCAGGGCCGATTGGAACGCGACCGCACGGGCCGCTCCACCCGCCCCCAGGATCATCAGCCGTTTCCCCCGTACCGAAGTTCCGCCGGCGTCGTAAAGGGCCCGCAGGAAACCCCGACCATCCGTGTTGTAACCGATCAACCGGCCATGGTGAATCTCAACCGTATTCACGGCCCCGATGAGTCGGGCCTCGGACGCCACGTCGTCGAGTGCGGCCATAATACGCCGCTTGTGCGGAATGGTCACGTTGAAACCGCGAAATTTCAGCAACCGGAGTGCCGTGACGGCAGAAAAAAGACGTCGGGACTCCACCTCGAGCGGGATATAAGAATAATCCAGGCCCATCGATTGAAAAGCGGCATTCTGCATCCGGGGCGAAAGCGAATGACCGATGGGAAAACCGATAATTCCGACCAGCTTAGTTCGTCCTCCCATCGCGTCCGTCCCCTTTCCCTCGGGCGCCGCCGTCCGCCCTCGCCTGTCGGCCCTCTTGATACGGTAAACCGCTACACCGCCTCTGAATTGAGATAACGAATCCCGCGATAAATATAATGTAAACCCGAAAAAATGGTCAGGCCCACCGTCACTATAAGGAGCGGAAAAAGGCTCAACGGGCTGTCTTGGATGACCGGAGCGAGTAAAACCAGCGATACGTAAAGCAACTGAGCCGCGGTCGTGCTCTTTCCGAGAAAGGTGGGCGAAATCTCTTGGTGAGTTTGGGTCAGGTGAAGTATGAGAGCCCCCAAAATAAGGATGACATCACGGCTGACGACGATCACGGCGCTCCACACGGGAATAACTTGAAGAATGGCCAGCGTTAAAAAGGACGCGGTCAGGAGCAATTTATCCGCCATCGGATCCAAATAGGTTCCCAGCCGCGTTCTCTGATTGGTGATCCGGGCAATCAAACCATCCAGGCTATCAGTAAGACATGCGGCCGCAAAGACGATGAAGGCCCATCCGTGAAAGCCGTAAATCAAAAGGTTGATAAAGACCGGAATGAGAAGGATTCGAAGAATGGTTAGGAGATTGGGGAGGTTCATCCTCAAAGGCCAAGGGTGACGGGCAACATGGCGGAATTATAAAGAAACGCCGGACGGAATGTCAAACCCCGGCCCCGGAGCCGGACGGGAGTCCGATGAGGAATCCGAACCGCGAAAATTCTGTTGATTGACCGGTCGGAAACCGTTATAATCGGCTGCCTTTTGGGGAGCCGGCATCGAATGCAACGAATTGTGGAACGACATCAGATCGAGGGTCAAGACGAGCGCCAGCGCGTTTTTAACCGACTGGTGGATGTTCAGCGAACCGAAAAGGGATACTTGGCGATCTTTTTTTACGAGGGGCTCACCTTTGAAACGGACCCCTCGCGTACCGTGGAAGAATCGCTCGGAAAACTCATTTCTAAACTCCAGAAGGCCAGTTTTTCGAATTTACGCTCTCGGCTGAACTTTCGGGGAAAGCGGTACTTGGCCGAGCGCGAGCCCTGGGTTACTTATTCCGAAAACGGTTTCCATTCGGCCGCCCGCAGCTAGACATATCACACCGCTTCTTTGCAGGACCGGTCCTGCCTGCCCCTCGCCAAAAAGACAGCCATGAACACGGATACCTTCGAGCCGGGACCTCCAGATCGCCTAGCCACGCCGTTCAGCGATTTCTTGCCGAATTGCACACCCCTACGGGCCTTGTTATAATGGGTCTATGCCCACCGCCTCGCCGATTATCTCCGATCTCCAACGGGTGTTGGAGCCTCGAAAGGTTATTTCCGATTATCCAACCCTGACGGCCTACGCCATCGATGCCAGCATTTATCGATTGAACCCCCAAGCGGTTGTCCTGATCGAAAACGATTCGGATCTCATCAAGGTGGTTGAGTATGCCCGTTTGCACGGCATTCCGTTGACCGCACGCGCGGGAGGATCCAATCTGACCGGAAACGCAATCGGGGAAGGGATCATTCTGGAGTTCTCACGGATGAACCGCATCCTGGAGCTGAATCTTGAAGAAAAATGGGTCCGGGTGGAACCCGGCAAGATTTACGGTGAACTTAATCGGGATATCGAACGGCACGGCCTCTTGTTCGCGCCGGATCCTTCGAGCGGCGAAGTCTGCAAGATTGGTGGGATGCTGGGAAATAACTCGGCCGGTCCCCATACCCTCAAGTATGGAGCGGTAAAGGACAATGTCCATGAGATGCGCATGGTCCTTTCAGATGGAGGATTGCTGACCGCAAAATCCTATTTACTCGATGGAACCGAATATTCCCAACTCCTGCTCCGGGATGTCCGACTCCGGGAACTCGCCGAAATGCTGGAATCGAAAAAAGGCCTCCTCCAAGAGCGCAGAATCGGCGTGAGCAAGAACAGCAGCGGTTATAACATTTTTGACATGGCCGTCCGTATGGTTGAGGGCGTGTTCGACCTTCCCAAGCTTTTCATTGGAAGCGAGGGAACGCTGGGGCTCCTGACCGAGGCACGCCTGAAACTGATCGATCGACCGGCCCGCACCGCGACCGCGCTGGTCTATTTCAACCGCCTGGAGGACGTGGGGGATGCGGTCAACGCGCTCCTTCCCTCCCGCCCCAGTGCCATGGAATTGATGGACGCCAATTCTCTCAATCTCGTAGGAAGAGCGCGATTTCGCATCCCGCCGGACGCCGCCGCCATGCTTTTGATCGAATTCGACGAGGAACCCCTGGAGGACCAAATCGTTCTCCTCCGGAAAAAGACAGCCGCCTACCGGCTCAGCTGCCCCATTGAGGTTGCAAGGAGCGACGAACCCCATGGACGTGAACAACAGAAGGCGCTCTGGAAAGTCCGCCATGCGATCTATCCCACGCTCTACCGTTTCGACTCCCGGAAGAAACCGATCAATTTTGTGGACGATGTCGTCGTTCCCGCACAGCGGCTTCCAGACCTCATTGCCTATCTCGACTCCTATTTCAGCGATCTCGAAATTCCGGTCGCGATCTACGGCCACATCGGTAACGGCAACGCGCATATCAATCCCCTCATGGATATGAAAAATCCGGAAGACGTCGTCCGGATGACGGGAATCTCCAAGGAAATCCATTCCGTCGTCATTCACCGGTTCGGTGGCTCCCTCTGCGGAGAGCACGGTGACGGACGGGTGCGTGGGGAGTTTTTGCGAGAGCTCTACGGAGACGAGATCTACTCGCTGTTCACCAGGATTAAATACCTATTCGACCCAAATCAGATTCTCAATCCGGGTGTGAAACTGACCGATGTTCCGTTTACGACCCATCTTGATACGGATCGGCTGAGTAAACCGTGCGCCACCTGCGGCAAGTGCAATACCGTCTGCCCGGTATACGATGTCTCACAGGAGGAATCCAACGGGGCCCGGGGCTGGTTTCATATCCTCACCGCGGAGGATTATTCCTACGCGAAAGCCTCGCGGGTCGTGGAGGCGTGCGTGAATTGCAAGTCGTGCTACACCGTCTGTCCAGCCGGAATTGACGTGTCCTCGTATGTTCTCGAAAAGCGGGCCGAGCATCCGAACCGGCTGGCCGGTTTCATCTTTGCCTTCCAGGCCCGCGCGCGGTTATTTGAATTCTTCTTGAAATTGGCCGGGGCGACCCAGGCGGTCTGGGATCGTCCGTTCGGACGGAGGACGCTGGACTATCTCAGCCGCCCGATCCTCCGGCACCTATCGAAAACCGCCCGCCTTTCCCCCGACATCCACCTCCCCCAACTGGCCACGCAAACACTGCGTCAGCGGTTCAGGGATCTTACGGAAATCGGTCCCGGCTCGGGATCGGTCGCGTATTTCCACGGATGCGCCGCAAATTATTTCCGGGACGGCGTCGGCGACGCAATTATCCGCCTCCTTCAGCGCCAGGGCGCCCGGGTCGCGCTTCCCCCCCAACGGTGTTCGGGCACCCCGATCGAAACCTACGGATTTCGGGAACGGACGCGGGAAAACGCCCGCTACAACATCGATTCCCTCCGGGGATTTGAAACGATCGTTACGGGCTGCGCCTCCTGCACCTTCATGCTGAAGGACTATGCCCGCCTCATGTCGGATGAAAAGTCACGCGGCGAGGCCGCGAACCTGGCCGGAAGGGTCCAACACATCTCGGAATACCTTTCGCGCACGGGATTGAAACTTTCGAAGGCGGCGCCCGGGGGAATCGAGCGTACCGTGGCCTATCATTCCTCCTGCCATCTTCGCGCAGCGGGAGTCACCAAAGAACCGATTCAACTGCTTCGGGAAATCCCCGGATTGAGGTTTGTCGAAATGCGGGATGCCGATCGATGCGCGGGGGGAGCAGGAACTTTTATTGTCAAAAACTTTCAGCAGTCCAAGGAAATCTTCGAGCGAAAGCGGAAGGCCATCGTCGAATCCCAGGCCGATGTCATTGCGACCAGCTGTCCTGCCTGCATGATTCAGCTCAAGACCGGGATGCGAGGCCGCATACCGGTTCTGCATGTGGCCCAGATCCTGGACGAGGCCGCTCCCTGATCTCCCTGGAGACCCTTTCTTGACATGATTCAGCTCCTATAGCTTGAACTGCCTCACCCAGAAGAGACCGCCATCCACGCTGTACAAAATCGTACCGTTATCCCCCACCGCCCAGCCGGTCTTGTCGTTGATGAAAAAGACGGCCCGAATCACCGCATTGGACCTGACGGGTCGTTCGACCCAAATCGTTCCCCCGTTTGTCGTCTGAAGGATCACGCCGGACCCGCCCGAGATCCATCCGGCGCTGGAACCGGAGAACCGTATGTCGGTCAGTCGATCCGTAACGGTCGTCTGGGGCCCCCGGACCCAGGAAATCCCGTCATCGACCGTCCTAAGGAGCACTCCCCCGTCCCCCACGACCCAAATCGTGCTCGGCCCGGCGGACCAGATGGCGGTGAGATCTCGGTTGGTCCCGCTCAATTGCGCATTCCACAATGCGCCCAAGGTTCCGGAATTGGTATACAAGATCAAACCCCCGTCCCCCACGATCGTCCCGTGGTCATAGTCACGAAAGGAGACATCCCGGAGGTTGCGATCACCGGCCCCGGTTTGGGCCACCCATGACAGACCGCCATTGCTTGTGTGAAGGATCGTTCCGTGATCTCCCACGATCCAGCCCGTTTTTGTGTCCCCCTTCTGGAAGTAGAGACTGTTCAGTCGGTTCGAGGTGGCACTCCCCTGGCGAACCCATCCCAATCCAGCGTTTATTGTCTGAAGAATCATTCCGCCATCACCCACGATCCAGCCGGTATTTGAATTCACGAACAAGACGGCCAGCAGATCCCGCGTGGTCTGGCTTGATTCGGCGACCCAGGTTGCGCCGCCGTTCCGCGTATGCAGGAGCGTGCCGCCGTTCCCCACAATCCAGCCTTCGCTGGCGTTGATGAAACAGACGTCGTTCAACGTTTCGGTAAAAGTATGCTCCGGAGGGGGTTCCCCGATCATCCCGCCGGCGCCCGCACACCCCATGACAAGCAGATGAACCGCCATGACCCAGCCGACCGCATGTACTCCCCGGGTTCGAACCTCTTCGGGTCTGTCCATGATGCATCCCCCTTTTTGGGGCGGCCGGTTTTGGCTCCGGTCCTCAAATAGGAATCGCATTACTTAGAAACCGTTACGCCGGGTTCCGCAAGCGTCACGACGCCCGCGTCCCCGTCGATCCCGACAGGTACCCCGAGTGGTAGCGTGACCTGCTCCCCCCCATGGCCTGCTGGAAATCCGTAGAGGATCGGGAAGGGATGATTCGACAGCGTGTCTCGAATGACATCCTCCAACGAATAAGACGTACCGGGGCGGGGCTGGCATCCGGGCATTTTCCCGAAGATGACGCCTCGAACGTTGCTGAATTTCGCGGCGAGCTTCAGTTGGGTAAGCATTCGGTCGATTCGGTACGGGGGCTCATTAATGTCTTCAAGCAGCAGGACGGCTCCGTCGGTCTCAATTTCGTACGGGGTGCCCAGGGAGGAACAGACCAGCGTGAGGCACCCGCCGACCAGCGGTCCCCGCGCCCGTCCCTCCCGGATCCCTTTGACGCCTTCCACCGAGATCGGACCGCTTCCCCGGCCCTCCACCAAAATCCTCCGAAACCAGGCATCCGTCAATTCGGAAGGTTGCTTCCCGAAATTTGGCGCAAGCATCGGTCCGTGGAAGGTGACCAGACCCAACCGCCGATGCAGATAATTGAGCAACACTGTCACATCACTACTCCCGACCAGAATCTTGGGATTCCGCCGTATGGCATCTTCATCCAGATACGGAAGAATCCGGACGGTTCCATATCCTCCGCGCGCGCAGACGATGGCTGTGATCTCGGAATCCAGAAACATCCGGTTGAGATCTTCCGCGCGGTCGCGATCCGAACCCGCCAGGTAACGCCACCGCTTTTCGGCCGATGGACCCAGACGAACGCGGAAGCCCATGGATTTCAGTCGTTCCACTCCTTGCCCCAGGGCCGTCTCATCTACCGATCCGGCCGTGGCCACAATCCCGATGGTTTCTCCGGGTCGTAAGGCTTCAGGCTTGATCATGAATCACTTCTCTGTAAATGAGATCATGAATCAACGGCCGGAACTTTCGTATCTTTACATTCCGGCTGGTGGGATGAACCCGGTTTGTCAGCAAAACAACAACGAGATCATCCTCGGGATCAATCCACAGAGACGTCCCCGTGTAGCCCAAATGTCCGAACGAGTGTGAGGAAAAATAGCGCCCGGCGGAGGAGGGCTTGGAGGGGGTATCCCAGCCGAGGGCCCAGCTGGATCCCGGAGTATCCTGCCGTGAAATGAAGGTTTCGACGGTTTTCCGCGAAAAGAGGGGGCTCTCTCCCCGGCGGGCCTCCAACATCGCCCTTCCGAAACGGTCCAGATCCGCTGCGGTGCTGAACAATCCAGCATGACCGGACACGCCACCCATGACATAGGCATTGTTGTCGTGGACTTCTCCCACGACGATGCGGCCGCGCCAATCTATTCGCTCGGTCGACGCATACGGCCCGGCCCGGTCAGGGCCGACGGAAGGAAAGAAGGTTTTTCGCATCCGCAGCGGGCCAAAGATCTCATTCCGGCAGAATCGATCGAGTGAAATGCCGGACACGCGCTCGATAATTTCACCCAAGAGGATGAACCCCAGGTCGCTATAAATGCTCTTGCTCCCCGGCGTGTAGACCAGCCGATTGCGGAGAATCCGATCCAGAACCCGCTTTTTCCCATCCGCGGCCCGTAAACGACCGGAACGGATTTGGGCCGATCCGATAACCTCCTTGTACAGCGGTTGCCAGGCCCGAAGACCGGAGGAATGATTGAGAAGATGGCGGATTGTAACCCGGTCCTTTTCGCCACCCGAAAATTCCGGAATATATCGACCGACCTCGTCTTCCAGGCGAAGTGCCGACCGATCCACCAGCCGCATGGCCGCGGTTGTGGTCGCAACCGGTTTCGTCAAAGAGGCCAGATCGAAGATGGTCGCAGGGGTCATGCGAATCTTCCGCGGCCGGATTGCCGCATATCCAACCGCATGATGAATCAGGGTCGTACCGTGGCGCGACGCATGCAGAACTGCTCCCGGGAATACCCCCTGCTCTGCGGCATGACGGAGCGCTGATCGAACGGCACCCGAAGACATTCTCAACCTGACAAGGCCTTCAAGAGGCCCGCGTGGATTCCGTCAAATCCTCCGCTGGACATGACGCAGACCAGGTCTCCGGACCGCAACTGAGGAGCGATCCTACGGATTATCTCATCCGCCGTCGGGAGAAATTCCGCCTTCCTTCCAAGGGCCCGGAGATCCTCCGCTACGCGTCCGGGATCGAGACGTTGATCGGCCGGAACTTTGTCCGGCGCGAACAGGCCTGCAATCACGACCCGGTCCGCGGAATTGAACGAGGCCGGAAATTCCTTCTGAAACGTATTACGGCGACTCGTCGCCGATCGGGGTTCAAATATCGCCCAAATCCGGCGATCGGGATATTTCATCCGCAGGCCATCCAGCGTCTCCCGGATGGCGGTGGGGTGGTGGGCAAAATCATCCATCACGATAATACCCTTGGCTTCCCCCACCACCTCCTGTCGCCGCCGGACTCCTTGAAAGGCTTCAAGTCCCTTGCGAATGGCCTCGGGAGAAACACCCAAATCGGCGGCCAACCCGATGACGGCGAGCGCGTTGATCACGTTGTGACGGCCGACCATGGGACTTCGAAAGATTCCCAGGTCCCTTGAACCGTCCACAACACGGAAGGAAACGGCGTCACGGCCGAAATCAAGCTGCTCGGCATGCCAACGCGCCGATGGGTTCAATCCGTATGTGGATACCGTACAGACCGCTTCCCGGATCACCGATTGCACATTCGGATCGTCTCCGGCCGCCAACATCATTCCGCTCGGCGGAATCAACTGAACAAATTTGCGAAAGGCGTTTTTGATCTGGTCGAGGTCTGAGTAGATATCCCCGTGATCAAATTCTATACTCGTCAGGATCGAGGCCTGGGGTCGGTAATGGAGAAATTTGGGTCCTTTGTCGAAGAAGGCCGTATCATACTCGTCCCCTTCCACGACGAAATGTCGTCCTCGACCCGGACGGCTGTTGGTATCAAAGTTTTTCACCCAGCCGCCGATCAAGAATCCGGGGTCCAGCCCCGCGCTCTCCAGCACCCAAGCCATCAAGGCCGAGGTGGTCGTCTTGCCGTGAGTCCCGGTCACCACGATCGGAATCCGGTCGCTCAGGAAAAATTCGGCGAGGGCCTCTGGAAAGGACCGGTACGGGATTCCCCGATCGAGGACAGCTTCGACTTCGGGATTGGTCTTGGATACGGCGTTGCCAACGATGACAAGATCGGTATCGGACGCGACATTCTGGGCCCGAAATCCAATTTCGCAGGGGATGCCCTGACGCTCGAGCATCGTGCTCATCGGCGGATAAACATTCGCGTCCGAACCGGTCACGCGATAACCGGCCGTTCTGAGCATCCCGGCCAGCGCCGCCATGCCGGTTCCGCAGATGGCAATCAGATGAATATGCCGATAGGCCGGCTTCATACGGTTTTGAGTTTAACACACACCCCCAAAGGGTGCAACCGCCGGGTTGCCGACCGGGCAGAGGTCGATGCGTTGTTTCTCAGGCTCGGAATTGCTATTATATTTTGGACAGGCGAACAGATTTACCCATCTGTCCAGACGACCGGTCGCGAGGCAATAATGGCCGTGCAAGAAACGTTGATGATCGATACCCTTCCCCCTTTCCCAATACTGAGTTTACCAACGTTCGATGTCACGGGAACCGAACAGGAGGATTGGGACGATGAGGAAGAGGATGAGGATGATAAGGAGAAAGATGAGGAAGGCAAGCTCGAAAAAGACGAAGAGGAAGAGGATGAGGATGGCGATCTGATTCAGTCTAGGAGTTTCGGGGTCGCCGATGATTAAAGATTCTCCCGGTATGGGGGCGTTGAAGATTACAGCCGACATGGATCCGAGCCCATCCCATCTATGATCGCTGAAACGCACGGTCATTCCGGGATCGACGTGGACCTCCTGCCGTCGCACGGCCAGGACCGTCCACACGGCTAATATACATCCGATGAAAATTTCTCCCAGGTTCGGACCAATAAAATTCAAACGCCGTGGTCCCGCTTTTCGCCGTCCTCTGTTCGATTGATGTACCCAGCACGGTTATTTCCCACCCCCGCGGGTTTGTGTTTATAGCAAAATGGACTATCCTAATCGGTTAGACGAGGGATGAATCTAACTTCGGCGTTCTTCCGTCATCTTCGTCACCCCGGTGGGGATTAACCGACGCGATAAAATCCATGAAGGATAAACCCATGCCCGAGAGAACCTACTCGACAAAACAGATAATATCACTTATAGTTACTGTTGCTTTATCCCTGAATCGCAATCGAGAGAGACCAATGCTCCGCGCGAAACTCAACATGTTTTATCTTCTCTTCGCCCTGTCGGGATTCTCGGGACTCATTTACGAGTCTATATGGACACACTATTTAAAACTGTTTTTAGGACATGCCGCGTATGCGCAAACCCTCGTGCTGGCCATCTTTATGGGCGGCATGGCATTGGGGTCATGGCTGAGCAGCCGATTCTCGTCCAGATGGACCAATCTGCTGATGGGCTATGCCATAGTGGAAGGAATCATCGGTGTTTTTGGGCTTCTCTTTCATGGAACGTTTACGTCGGTCACCAACCTGGCTTATCGGACGATCCTTCCCGGGTTAGGGTCCGACGTTTTGGCAATCGCGGCCACCTGGATCATTTCCGGGTTGCTCATCTTACCCCAGTCCATATTGATAGGAATGACCTTTCCCCTGATGAGCGCGGGGGTCATCCGACAGTATCCCGAGCGTCCGGGCGAGTCAATTTCCCTGCTCTATTTTACCAATAGTATGGGAGCTGCCATTGGCGTGCTCGTCAGCGGGTTTTTATTAATCGGATGGGTGGGACTTCCGGGGACAATATTGACGGCCGGCGGCCTAAACCTGTTTGTGGCCATAGCCATGGCGATGTTGGTTGGAACATCCATGGCATCCCCGGTATTTCCAACGTTCAAAATGAGGGAGTCGACGGATTCCCTTGCAGGAATTCGGCCGTACTATCTGCTCCTTCTTGTTTCCCTGATGACCGGGTTGGCCTCGTTCATTTATGAGGTCGGCTGGATTAGGATGTTGAATTTAGTCTTGGGAAGCGCGACGCACGCCTTTGAATTAATGCTAAGTGCGTTTATTCTCGGTCTGGCCTTTGGAGGCCTTTGGATAAGGCGACGTTTGGATGGATTTGCCAATCCCACCCGGGTTCTCGGAATCGTCCAGGTAGTCATGGGAATTCTGGCCGCTTCAACTTTAATTCTTTACGGCAACACATTCGAATTCATGCGGCTTATCATGAATGGTCTACAGAAAACTGAGACAGGGTACGTTATCTTCAATATTTCCAGTCATGCGATCGCCCTGCTCATCATGTTCCCGGCAACATTCCTTGCCGGCATGACCTTGCCGCTTGTAACCTATGTGTTAATTGCTCGGGGGATCGGTGAAAAAAGTATCGGAGCCGTCTATTCGGCGAACACCGTAGGTGCGATCCTGGGCGTACTCCTGGCGGTGCACGTAGGTATGCCCTTCCTGGGGCTTAAGAATTTGATCGTATTGGGAGCGGGCCTGGATATTGCCACCGGGTTGTTCCTATTATGGTTCTTCTGTGGCTTGTCCGATCTGAGGGTGGCGGTTTCGTGGACGTGCATAGGAATCGGAGTCTTACTGGTAACGTTTGTCGGTGTCCACCTCGATACTCTAAAAATGGCGTCCGGCGTTTACAGGAAAGGGGTCCTTCTCGATCGCAATAATTTCCAGGTTGTCTTCCACAGGGATGGGAAGACCGCCACGGTGGATCTCATCAAGACCTCCGATGGGGGCATCACTTTAAATACGAACGGAAAGTCGGACGCGAGCATCATGATGACGGCAAACGGAAGGCACAGCTATGACGAAAACGTGCAAATCTTGCTTGGAATTCTTCCCATCGTCCACAATAGCGAGGCCGCGACAGCCGCAATTATCGGGTTTGGGTCGGGGCTCACAACACACTCCCTTCTCCAGTCTCCCGGGATCGAACGCGTCGACACAATCGAAATCGAGCCGATGATCATCGAGGCTTCGAAAAATTACAGACCCCGGGTAGAGGCATCCTATTCGGATCCCAGGAGTCACATCTATATCGAAGATGCCAAGGCATACTTTGCCACTCACCGGAAACAATACGACATCATCGTATCAGAACCGTCAAACCCGTGGGTCAGCGGAGTTTCGGGACTCTTTACGGATGAATTCTACTCAAGAATAGTCAGGCACCTCAATGCCGATGGAATCTTGGTTCAATGGATCCAATTGTACGAAACGGAGACCCGGCTCCTTGCCTCGGTCATGAAGGCCATTTCGGGACATTTTGACGATTATGTTTTGTACGCTCCCGATGACACGGACCTGATTATTATCGCAACGAAAAAGGGACCGGTGCCTGATCCGGATCGTACGATTTTTGACAATCCCAACATCAAATCCCTCCTAGCCAGGATTGAAATATATACCGACCAGGACCTTGAACTCAGGAAATTGGGCAACAAAAAGGTGTTCGACCCGCTTTTCCTTTCGTTTCCGATAGCAAAGAATTCGGATTACCATCCCGTCCTGGATTTGTATTCCGTGCGAGCGCGCTTCCTGGGCGAAGATGCGCTGGAATTCCCCAAAATGGCCGAGTCTCCGGTCCGAGCCGTCGAAATGTTGGACGGGAAGAAGATCTGGTGGGATACCACCGAGGCTCATTGGAATTACGGCTCAAACGCGGTCAACAATAATTATGCGGCCATGGGATTGAGGGATTTTTTCTTGAAGGGAAGATTCGGGCAGTACTCCAACTATATATCGAGTAATACAAAACAGCACGCCGAACTCTTAAAATTTTACCTCTCCGAATGCGGCTTCGTCGACGAGCCGGCATTGTTCAACGAAAGTCTGTTCGACCTTGCCAAGTCGACATTGCCTTACCTCACCCCCAGGGAGCTGAGTGCCATGTGGGAACAAATTTCGCGTTCCAAATGTTCTGACCGGATGCCGGTTGCGAGTAAAGAATGGATCGCCCTGTTCAATGCCATGGGAAACCGCGATGCCGATGGCATGGTGAGAAATTCGAACAAGTTGCTTGCCAACATTGCGAAAAACGGGTATGCCCTTTCTCCGCATCTTGTAGAAGCCGGTTTTTTAGGATATCTGGCGCAAGGGAGGGGTGACGAGGCTCTACAGCTTTGGTCAAGACATGCTCCCGCCGGTTATGGCATTGAACCCCCTGATTTGATGATGCGGCTGTTGCTCGCACATGCAAACCCGAAGCGTGATTGAACCGCTTCGCAGGGAGATCGAATAGAAGGGCATGGAATGTTCCCGGAGTTGCGCAAAATCGCCGATTCGAAAGGGAGGAGGCAAAATACAATGACCGGGTTTCCAAAGGCCTTTTCCGAATCACGCCATAAACGGCCTTGACAAGGGGATAAGCTCTCGTGTAGAATTCCAACCTTTTGGAGTACAATCAAACAATCATGAAAACGATCTCAGCGAAGAAAAGGGATTTTACCCGGGCGTGGTATCTCGTGGATGCGCAGAATAAAGTCCTGGGACGACTCGCCACCGAAGTGGCCTCGGTTCTCCGCGGAAAGCACAAGCCGACCTTCACCCCTCACGTGGATTGTGGCGACCACGTGGTGATTGTCAACGCGGCAGGAATTCAGCTCACCGGAGACAAGCTGGTCAGTAAATTTTATGCCCGCCACTCGGATTATCCGGGGGGATTTAAATCCATCACGGCGGGTCAATTGCTGAGAGAACGGCCGGATCGCATGGTTCGCTGGGCCGTACAAGGAATGCTCCCAAAATCAAAATTGGGCAAGGCCATGATTAAGAAGTTGAGGGTGTACGCCGGTTCCGATCATCCTCACGAGGCGCAGTCCCTGAAGCCGCTCGAGATCGCCGGGAAAAGGAGAAACGGATGAACGCGGAGGGCATGTTTGCAGCAACCGGAAAACGGAAAAATGCCGTCGCCCGGGTTCAATTGAAATCGGGTACCGGGCATATCGTGGTTAATAATCGTCCGCTCGAAACCTACTTTCCCCGCGAGATTCACCGGATTCAGATTCTTCAGCCCTTCCAAACCACGGGGACCATGGGCAAATTCAACACTTCGGTCAATGTTCAAGGCGGGGGCGAGATGGGCCAGGC
>Ga0055439_10000021_pt1 | contig 20585 bp, 19 predicted proteins | sample Browns_TuleB_D2_FD_57732 | JGI IMG/M metagenome (GOLD analysis project Ga0055439, IMG submission 57732) | Wetland microbial communities from San Francisco Bay, California, USA, that impact long-term carbon sequestration - Browns_TuleB_D2 | ecosystem: Environmental > Aquatic > Marine > Wetlands ...
GAGGGAAGACCCATCGCCTATTTAATCAACTTTTCGGCCCACCCGACCCTTCTGCGAAGCTCGAACCGTCTGTTGTCGGGAGACTTTCCCGCCGTTGTCAGCCGGACCTTGGAGGAACGCGATGACGGGACCGGCATCGTGGCCCTGTACACCTCCGGGGCGGTCGCCGACCAACGCCCCAACCCCCCGCACGGGAGAAGCGTGTATGAACGAACCGATCGCATGGGACGCGAACTCGCAGATCGGGTCTCGAAATCCGCGGCCGGTTCTTCTGCCCGGATCACAAACGTTGTGGCCGCCGCCAAAATCACCCTCGTGCTCCCGGACCCCCAAATCAAGGTCGGCACGAACCGTCGCCTGCCGGTCTGGGTGGGGCGTGCCCTGCTGGATGGCACCACGTCGATTCAGGTCATCCGGATCGGCCCGGTCCTGCTTCTCGGAGTGCCCTGCGATCTGGGCGCCGAAATCGGCCTGGCCCTGAAGCGCTACGCCCGTTCGAGGGGTTTCGACGCCATTGTCATCGGCTTTGCGAACGCCTACATCGGCTATGTCATTTCGGATAAGTACTATCCCTGGCCCACGTACGAGGCCTTCATGTCGTTTAACGGCCCGTACATGGAAGATTTTATGACGGGTGCGCTCAGGAAAACAATCGAGGCCATGACCGCACCGCATACATCCTTTGTGGAGGAGCCTTGAAACTCGTGCTGTTTAAAAATCGTTCCGGTATGCTTCTACTTGTCGGAACAACCGTCCTGTCCCTTAGCCTACCGGGTTGTCTCTACTACGGCCAATACGGAAAACGACCGGACCCGGCGGCGACCGAGACATCGCTCGGTTCGGTCGACCCCGATTATTTCCACGAGGCGACAAACACCGCTCCTCCGCGAATTGTTTCTCACCGAAAACGGGACGGTTACTCGATTCAAAAACTGGCTTTCAAGTCCCATAAGGCATTCCTCTACCGGCCTGATCATGTCAAGGTTGCGCCGGCCATCATCATTCTTCCGATCACGCAGGGAGACTTCTATACGAAGGAGATGGCCCATTTGATGACGCAACAAGGTTTGGTGATCCTTCGATTCCAGAGCCACGGCCACCTCATGAAGGCCCGGAAAAGCACCGATGCGGTGACGAGCTTCGAAACTCTGCTAAAGAACGACGTGCTGGACGTCATGGAAAGTGTTCAATGGCTAAGCGACCGCCCGTACGTGGATCCCGACCGGATCGGCATCGTCGGCATCAGTATGGGGGCCATCATCGCCAGCATCGCGGCGGGCGCCGATCCCAAAATCCGGGCGGGCGTCTTCATTCTGGGGGGAGGAGACCTGGCCGGCATCCTTTTTTCATCCAAGGAACCGAGCGTCGTCGCGCTTCGCGAACGGATGGAGGAGGAGGAAGATCTGTCCCGGGAGGAATTGATCGACGAAACGGCGAGACGACTTCACAACATCGATCCGCTGACTTATGCAACCCGGCTGGATCCGAACCGGATCCTCATGATCAACGGCTACTTTGACCACGTCATCAAACGGCGATACGCAAAGGAACTATGGAAGGCCGCCGGTGAGCCTCCGATGGTGATGCTGCCGACCGGCCACTATCTCGCCATCTTGTTTTTCCATTACGCCCAGGATCGCGCCCTGGAGCATTTTCAAAGAGTCTTCAGGATGGACAAATCCGGACCGGAGGTTACATCCAACCGGGCCCCCAATTGTTCACCGGAAATCAATCCGGCGATTTCAGGAGATAAGCGACCGAACGTCTCAGCTCCCCCTCGTCCCAACTGTTGACGATCTCGTCCACCATCTCCGGACTCAGGGATACTTCCACCCCGTGATTGGAAGAGATCGGCTCTTCATCGACAATCTCTTTCATGAGCGCTTCGAAACGCTCCCGCTGCAGTTCCGAAAGCCAGCCTTCCCGCGTCAGCCGATCCTCCCACCGGGCGCGTTCCACGCTTTTCACCGAACGATGGATCCTGAGGGCCTCGCGGGCATCCAACCAGAAAAGCCGATGCCCTTCCCCGATCAGCATAAACCGGGTTTGCAGATGGCCGAGCGATTCGGCGGACATCGATCCGTGATCTCCGAGAATCGACCAGAGCTCTTCCCGCGCCTGCTTCACGGTGTCTTCCGGGTCCTCGGCCACGGAAAGAACGATCTCCGTGATTTTTTGACGGTCCTTGGGAGCCAAGGAGGGGGAATCGTCGAATCCGGAATGGCATCCGAGCCATGGAAAAATTGAGCCAAGGACAACAGAAAGAAGAAAGAAACGGCGCCGCTTCCGCATTCTCACGTGCCGATGGAGCCTTTCCGTTCAACCACGATTTCTTTTACCACGGTTACGGGAGAGAGGTGAAGCAGGCCGACCACGAGATTTCCTATGTCTGCAGGCGGGATCATTTCCTGGGCCGGGACGCCTGAATCCTCCACCATGACGGTCGCGACGTAGCCGGGGCAAATCACGGTGGCCCGAATGTTGTCCGCAATGCCCTCCTCCAGGAGACTCTGCGTCAATCCGACCATCCCGAACTTGGAGGCCGAATAGGCGGACATGCCGCCGAAGCCCATCTTTCCCGCCAGCGAGGCCATATTCACAATGTATCCCGACCCCTGCCGTTTCATGATCGGAAAAACGCCCCGGGCACACAGAAAGGCGCCCTTGAGATTGATCGACTGAACCTTGTCCCACTCGGCCTCGGTGCAATCGGTAACCGAAGCCCATCGTCCTATGCCGGCGTTGTTCACCAGAAGATCGATCCGGCCGAAGGCCTTCACGGTTTCGTTGATCAGACGGTCGACCTGAGCCGCCACCGAAACATCCGTCGGAACGGCGATCACCCTTTTGGAATCGGCCTGTCCGCCAAGATCCGCGGCCGTCCGTTTGAGCTTGGTCTCGTCGCGGCCGGCGATCGCAACCTTCATACCCTCCGACAAAACCGCGCGGGCGATGGCCAAGCCGATGCCGCTGCCTCCACCGGTTACAATCGCCGTCTGGTCTTTAAGGTGAGACATGATCCGTTCCTCCGACAATCCGTGCGGAATCACCGAGCGGTCATTCGATCTAGACTCTTTTACTTCGATCCTTTTCCTGTGCCGTTCGTCCGCTGAAGAAATCCTCCGCCAGGGCCACATCCACCGGACTTCCAATAATCAACGGAATCTTTTGGTGAAGATCGACCGGATGGATGTCCAGGATGCGTTCGGTCCCCGTGCTGGCACGGCCCCCCGCCTGTTCGATCACATACGCCAGAGGCGCGGCTTCGTACAGGAGACGGAGCTTTCCCGTCGGATTCTTGTCGTCCCCGGGATACAGAAAGATGCCGCCTTTCAAAAGCGTCCGGTGAAAATCGGCCACCAGCGCCCCCACATATCTCGAGGTGTAGGGCCGGTCGGACTCGGGATCCTTTTGCTTCAGATGATCGATGAAAGCCCGCGTCGGGGGCCGCCAGTAGGGACCGTTTCCTTCGTTGATGCTGTAAGTCTTTCCGCGTGGCGGAACGCGGATTCTTTCGTGCGAAAGGAGGAATTCGCCGATGGAGGGATCGAGGGTGAATCCGTACACACCCGTCCCGGCCGTGTACACGAGCAGCGTACTCGATCCGTAGATGATATATCCTGCGACCACCTGCTGGGTCCCCGGCTGAAACCATTCCTTCTCCGATCCGTGCAGATCACCTCTGAGCCGGTGATGAACCGAAAAAATGGTACCGATGGTCCCGTTGACGTCGATATTGGATGATCCGTCCAAAGGATCAAAGAACAGCGTATATTTGCCCTGGGAACAGTTTTCAGAAAGGTGTCTTGGCTTTTCCATCTCCTCCGACACCAGCGTGCAGACCAGACCGCTATGGCCGAATACATTAATAAAGGTCTGGTTGGCGTACTCGTCCAACCGCTTGACCTCTTCCCCATGGACATTCACCGATCCGGTCACCCCAAGGATATCCACCAGACCGGCCCGGCTGACCACCCGAGAGATGATTTTGGCGGCGAGCCCTATCTGGGTGAGAATCGTGGAGAGTTCTCCCGTCGCAGTCGGGTGGGCGCGCTGCTCCAAAAGGATGTGACGCGTGAGCGTAAGACCCTTCATATTCATCGGAGGCTCCTTCCTGATCGATCACAGGGACTTTAGTTTACACCATTCCACACGAACTGTCACCCCTCACGGCCGGCGTTTTCCCCGCCTCCCGGATCTTCTATTTCAATATTGAGGAAATCTCTTTCCAGCTCGCCGTCTTCTTGGCGGTCCCGGGCCAGTCGAGATCATCTCCCTCCTCGACCATCACGATTGTCCTGACCTTCAACCGCTCGAGGGCTTCCGCGACTTCCTTCGAACGTGTGATGCCGCCCGAAATATTTTTTGCACCGGCTGCCCGAAATTCCCGAATCCGTTCTGCAAACCTTTCCGAAGAAGCATCCGGCCCCCCCGACAATGTCCAGGCCATCAGAGGTGCGGGAGGAAGATCACTGCTGGAAATCCATGCCTTATCTTCCGGAATCCCCGCCTCGTCGCCGGTTACGAAGTAGACGATTTGATACTGTCTTGAAAGCGTGGCCAGTGTTTTTGCGGCATCGGCCATCGCCTCCGGCGGCCGGACAACGCTAAAGGGATTCAACGGGGGAAGGCCCTTTCCCCGTATCGACGAGAGTTCGACGAGAAGTACCGGAGTGGGACCCGATACGCACGCAACATCGAGTTGAGCCGGGCCGGCTCCGTATCGCGGGTTTTCCGTCAACCGGACTTCGATGACATGCAGTCCCGGAGTTGTCGGGCTGAACTCCCGGACGGCGATCCCGTCACCGCCGGTGAGGGCACGACCCAGGGACCGGCCCCGGTGAAAGAATTCAACGCGCTCCCCGCTGATCGGTTGGCGGACAAATGACAATCCTGCGGCGACCAGTCTGACCGAAATCCGTACGCTGCGCCCGGGTGGGACAAGCTGATCGAAGGGAACGATCGATGCCGGCGACTCGGTCGAAGCGGGACTCACCATAAAAAAAGCAAGGATTAGACCGATGCAGGTCGAACGGAAATACCGCATTTTGGCGCACATACCGGAAGAGGCTCCGGAGGGACGAAGGGATTACCGGGCGAATGATGGCGCAGACGGTTCGCGCGACAGCCCCTGAGGAGCCCGGGCGCCCGTCGCGCCGCGCGCGTCACCCCGAGCCTTTTTAGATTATTGCAGGATTCCCAACACCGTTACGGAGCGGGGCCCGAGACCGGCCGGAAAGGGAGACCCGCTGATTTTTGAGAGCACACCCGTCGTTTGACTCATACTGAAGGCCGAAACATTACTTGAGCCCGAATTCGCCACGTAGACAAAATTCCCCGAGGGGTCGACCGCCACGGAAATCGGACTCAACCCGGCCGTGAAGGGCGAACCGCCGATGTTGGTAAGTGCGCCGGATGTCGCGTTGATCCCGTAGGCCGAGACATTGCCCGAGCCTGAATTCGCCACGTATACAAACATTCCCGAGGGATCGACCGCGACGGAGGCGGGCTCCAGACCGGCCGTGAAGGGCGAACCGGCAATTTCTTCCAAAGCCCCCGTCGCCATATCAATTGCATAAACCGTCACGTCGCCGGAACCGGTGTTCGTCGCATAAGCAAAATTTCCGGATGAACCGATGGCGACGTAACTGGGACCCAGGCCGGCTGCAAACGGCGAGCCGCCTACGGGACTCAGGACCCCGGTGGTTTGATTCAGGATGAATGCCGAGATATCGTTTTCGCCGCTGTTCGCCACATAGAGATAATTTCCGGTGGAATCGATCGCAATGGAAAGAGGAGTCAGGCCGGCCGAAAAGGGAGATCCGCTGAGGGGACTCAGTGCGCCGCTTGTCGAATCGATCGCATAGGCCGAAATGTCACCCGAATCCGAATTGGCCACGTAGGCAAAGTTTCCGGAGGGATCTACGGCAACGGCATTGGGATTCAGATTCGCCGGAAAAGGGGAACCGTTTATTTTGATCAATCCGCCGCCGGCCTGATCAATCGAAAATCCCGAGACGTTGTCTCCCCCGGCATTCGCGGCGTAAGCAAACGTTCCGGAGGGCCCGACGGCGATCGATACCGGAGTCAGCCCCGCCGGAAAGGGCGACCCGGCGACTGGCGTCAGGCCGCCGGTGGTCGGATTGACCGTGTAGGTCGAGATGCTGTCCCCGCCGCTGTTGGCCACGTAGGCAAATTTCGGCACATCCTGGGCGGGGGTGGGCTCGTCCGCAATGGCCACGGCGCTTGCAGCCCGGCTGGCCACGGTTCCCAGTGCGGCAAGGGACCCGTTCGCCGCGATTCGAAAGCTCAAGACACGGTGACCCTCGCGATTGGCCACGAAGGCGTATGTGCCGGACGAGTCGATCGTGATCGAAACCGGATCGGTGCCGGCCGTATACGGAGACCCGCTGATCTCCGTCAACACGCCGCTGCCCGGATTCAGCCCATAGACCGAGACGCTGTTCCCGTCCCGGTTGACCGCGTATGCAAATTTTCCCGAAGGTCCCACGCGCACGAAAACGGGTCCTGACCCGGTCGCAAAAGGCGAACCCACCACTTCCGACAAGCCGCCGGTGGAAGGGTTGATGGCATAAACCGATATGTTGTCCGTGCCGCTGTTGGCGACGAGAAGAAACTGCCCCGTTGGATCAACAACGATAGAGCTCGGGCCCTGCCCCGCGGGATAGGGCGAGGCTTGCAATTCCGTCAGGGTCCCGGTCGTCCGGTTGATGGTGAAAGCCGAGACGCTATTTCCGCCGTGGTTGGCGACATAGGCGAAATGCCCCGAAGGGTCGACCCCCACGGATTGGGGATCCGGACCGGTCGTGTAGGGAGAACCGGCAATCTTAATCAAGCCGCCGTTGGACGGACTCACGGAAAAAGCCGAAATATTTCCCGATCCCTCGTTAGCCACATAGACAAACTTTCCGGAAGGGTCGACTGCAATGTCGTTCGGATCGTTCCCCACGGCAAACGTCGCGCCGCCGATCCTCGTGAGGGCGCCAGTAGTTGGATTGACGGTGTAGGCCGAGACATCTCGCGAAAGCTTGTTAACGCCGTATAGAAATTTTCCGGTTGGGTGGACGGCAACTGCCTGCGGTTGCTGGCCGGTTTTCACATACCCTCGCTGGCGAAGTTGCCCGGTGGAGAGATTTAATGTAAAGATGGAAAGGGTGCCGTCCGTGATGTTCGCAACATAGGCAAATCGCGGGAAGGAAGTCACTGCCCCGGAACCGGCACCGGAACTCGGGGAATAGATCCCGGTCCCGGGAGGAATGGGTGCGCCGGGCGGACCCACATTGACCCCATCCGTTCCGACACTTCCCCCGCACCCCGCGAGAACGAAAAGCGTGGCGAATAGCCGGCCGAAGGCCCTATTTGGGGTGTCCATTGGTTTGGTCGTTCTCATCGATTCTTACCCTTGCCGTCCGTGCATCTGATTGAGAGCACAATTCGGGCAGGTGGCGCTTTTTCCACGATGTATCTCGTGGGCCTTCTATTATATAAGTCATGGAATCGACTTGTCAATTGGGAAGTTGTAGGTAGAAATACGGATGCCCCCTGGAAGTGAAAGGGCAAAGGATGGCACTTGGAAACGTTAATCACCCGGTTGACCGGCGCGGGCCTTGGCCAGTCGCTCTTCGACTATTCGGTTGGAGGCCTCGAGGGGCGTAATCTTTTCTTCCTTGGCCCGGGCGAACACATGGCTGAGGTTGCCGGCAATCCCGGACACCCGCTCTTCCGCCCGATCCTTCTGATAGCCCTCCATCTCGCAGGCGATATTGATCAGACCGCCGGCATTGATGACATAATCCGGGGCGTAGAGGATACGGCGTCGATGAATAAGGGACGCATCCGACCAATTGGCCAACGGGTTGTTGGCCGACCCGGCCACGATCCGGCAACGCAGCTTGGCGATCGTAGCCGAATGAAGCACCCCACCCATCGCACAGGGGGCAAATATGTCGCAGGATTCCGTGTGGATCCGTGCGGGAGGTGACACTTTCGCTCCGGTCTCCTCTGCGACGACCTTGACCCTTGCTGGATCGATATCCGAAACGGTCAATCGGGCCCCCTCCTGATGGAGCAACCCGGCCAGATGGCGACCGACCTTTCCCAGGCCTTGAACCGCAACGGTCCTGTCCCGCAGAGAGTCCGAGCCGAATACCTCCTTCAAACACGATCGCATCCCGGCAGTGACACCGCGGGCGGTCATAAGGGAAGGGTCACCGCTCCCGCCCTTATCCTCGGGAACCCCTGCGGCATACCGGGTCACCTCCCGTACCACCTCCAAATCGGCCAACGTCATTCCGACATCCTGGGCCGTGACGTATAGACCGGCCAGGGAATCGACGAACCGTCCGAAAGCCCGGATCAATCCCGGTGTTTTCTCCGAGGGCCGGGCGCAGATGACGGCCTTTCCCCCTCCCAAATTCAGACCGTTGACCGCCGCCTTGTACGTCATCGCCTTCGAAAGGCGAAGAACGTCGGTGGCGGCTTCGTCAAATGTCTTGTAATACCAGAATCGACACCCGCCCAACGCCGGACCGAGCAAGGTACTGTGGATGGCGATGATCGCGTTCATACCGGTCTCGGAATCGGTGGACACGACTAACTGTTCATGGCCTTCTTTGGCCATCGTTTTGAACAAATCCATGTTCGCTCCCGTGTCGGGTAGGGTACTAGATGCTCTTCTTCCGGATCCGAGCCTTGGCCTTCTCGCGGTCGGCCGTGATGTCGATCCGGACCTGATAGATAAAGCCGGCCCCCTTGCGGAGATCCAGGATCGAGGCGGGGTCCTCCCATCGGGTGTGCTGAATCGTCAACCCGAATAATTCTTCCCGATAGACTTTGTTGGGCGGACCGAAACTGGCCTTCATCTCATCAACCAGGTCGTCATAAAAACGCGTGTGAAAGTAGACCTGATCGTAAATAACAAAAATCTTGTACAGCCGTCCCTCATAAAAGTAATACTCGATGCGCTCGTGTGCAGGCGTCATCCGAAAATAGACATCCGGATCCTCTTCCGAGTGTTCGGCATAACCGAAACCGTCTGTCATTTCGGCACGATCCACGGCGACCTGCGCCCGCAATTCGGCCGTAGTCATTCCCCAGTGGGCCTGATCATAGCCGCTTGGAAGTGCCGCTCCCGCCGCGGCGAATGACGGAAGCACGAGGCTGGCAATGATAAGCGATCGCATCGGCGTTGGCCGCCATCAAGGTATCATTTTTGGGATCGCCGTGGCAAGCGCAGAGATCCGGTTGCACAGACCCTGGGGATCGGGATATGATGAATTTACAATGGCGGCACGAGATCAAAGGGTGATGGAATTGGTCGTGACCGAGATCCGACAGGAAACCCCGGAAATTAAATCGTTCCGGTTCGATCTGGGGTCGGAAACCCCGTTTTCTTTCCGTCCCGGCCAATTTATCATCATTACAGCCGAGGTTTGGAATCCCAGACGCAATCGGACGGGCCCGGCCAACCGCGCATTTTCCATTTCATCCTCTCCCACCGATGAGGGCTTCATTGAGATCGCCGCCAAGCGATACCCGCACGGCCGACTCACCACATGGCTTCACGACACGGTGAAGACGGGGGATTCCTTGAAGATCAAGGGACCCGAGGGAAAATTCGTTTTCACAGACGGCGAATCCGACTCGATCGTGTTGATCGCCGGGGGAATCGGAATCGCTCCCTACCGGAGCATGATCCGGTATATCCTCAATCTGGGACTGAAGACAAGGGTGAAACTTCTCTACAGCGCGCGGACCGCGGACGAATTCGCGTTCAAGCCGGAATTTGATGCGGCGATGAAAGAGCATGACAATTTTGAATGCGTGTACACCATCACCCGGCCGAACGAAATGCCATGGCGACACCGGATTGGCCGGTTCGATGAGGCCTTCTTTCGGACGCATCTCGAGAACACCCGAACACACTACTATATCTGCGGCCCGGCAGTCATGATCAGGGATCAGACCGCCATACTCACGGCACTCGGCGTCGATCCTGGCCTCATTCACTCGGAGCGATGGTAGAGGAATAATCTATCCCTAAATGACGTCGCGCGAAAATTATGCGCAGCCGGGTATGATGAATATAGAGATACTCTCCATCCCGCGCAACTATCCCCACCTTTCTCAACAGGAAAATTCCCGAAAATTTCACCGATTTAAATAATTTGATTACCCAACCGAAAAAAAAGAGTTGACAAAAGCCTACATTTGGGAATATTATCCCAAATTATGAAGGGCGAAATTAAGAAAACACTCTACCAAGCGGTCCTCACGCTCCTGCGACCGCTTGTAAGAATCCTCTTGAAAAATCACGTCCCCTTCCGGGCTTTTGCGGATCTGGCAAAGCGCGTCTATGTTGATGTGGCTTTGAAGGAGTTCGGGATTCCGGGTCGCAAATCTTCCGTCTCACGCGTTTCCATTCTCACCGGCTTGACCCGGAAGGACGTCAGCCAAATCAAAAAGCCCTCGGTCTATGTAAATATCGAAGCCCTCGATCGTTATCATAGGGGGACACGCGTGATCAGCGGTTGGGTTCGGGACAGGGAGTTCTGGAACAGGGACAATCAGCCTTCGGACCTGCCCGTCGAGGGGAAAGGAGCCTCCTTCAATGAATTGGTCAGGCGGTACGGCGGCGATGTGCCCGCGCGGGCCGTGCTGGATGAACTCTTAACCTCGGGAGCGGTCGAGCGTGTGGCGGACGGCCGCGTCCGACTCATCACGCATGCCTTCATCCCGTTCACAAAGGAAGCCGATAAGATTCAAATTCTGGGAACGGACGTCAGGGATCTGATCAGTACGATCGAGCACAATCTCCATAGCAACCCCTCCGAAAGTTTCATTCAAAGAAAAGTATCCTACGATAACCTGCCGGCCGAGATCCTCCCGGAGGCGCGCGCGCAAGCCGCACAAAAGGGGCAGTCCCTCCTGGAGGAATTGGACCGTCTGCTCTCTCGACATGACCGAGACACCAACGCGTCCGCGGGTGGAACCGGCCGTAAACGGGCCGTTATCGGAATTTACTACTTCGAAGAAGATACCAAGGAGCACGATAAGGAGGAAGGTCATGAAGGGTCTTAGAGTTTTGCCCGTGTTATTATCCATATTTATCCTGACCACGCTGGCGAGCTGTGGTAGCAACGGTGGTACTACCGTGGCCGGTGGAGGCGTGGGCGGAACGGGGATCAGCTCGGGGCCTATTTCGGGGTTCGGAAGCGTCTTTGTCAACAGCGTCGAGTTTTCGACGACCGGGGCCGAAATAACAAAGGAAGGTAACCCCTCGGATCAATCCGAACTCCGGGTCGGAATGATCGTCACGGTACAGGGTTCCTTTGACGAAAATGGCACGACCGGCACCGCTTCTAAGATCGATTTTCTCGACAACCTGGAAGGCCCGGTCCAGATCATCGGCAACGGGGCTCTTCTCGTACTGTGGCAGTCGGTCACGGTCAACGCCGGTACGAAATATGAAGGCGTGAATGGATTCGGCGATTTACAAACTGGAAACGTAATCGAGGTGAGCGGATTTCCGCAGACGGATGGATCCATGCTGGCGAGCTATATCGAGTTAAAGTCAGCTTCCTACAACCCGGGAGACGAGATCGAGGTCAAGGGAACAATCAGCCATTTGGACACAAACGTTTCGACCTTTAAAATCGGCGATTTGGTCATCGACTACAGTTCAGCGACACTCAAGGACCTGCCGGGAGGCGCGCTCACCAACGGAATCTCGGTCGAGGCCAAGAGTCTGAGCGACGTCAGTGGCGGTGTTCTAACTGCGACCGAGATTGAGGGCCTCGAGTCGGGCATTTCCGCTTCCGCCGGATCGCGAGTGGAATTGGAGGGCTTCGTCACCCAGTTTGTCTCGGCGACGGACTTTGGCGTGAACGGGCAGCCCGTTTCAACGACGATGGCCACCCAGTACGAACATGGCAGTTCATCTAATCTCGCCCAAGGGATTCGCGTGGAAGTGGAAGGGACTTTGGATACGGCAGGAACATTAATCGCCCGCAAGATCTCGTTCGAAAACGAGGATGGAAGCGACTCTTCGGACGATTGATCGACCGGCGATGGTAGATCTTGAATAGAGGAAGGGAGGGATCATGATGATACAGGATACTTGGATCGCAGCAATATTTATTATTTCAGTCGCTTTGTGGATCTCCGTCAGTGAATTCATTGGTCGCTGGATCAGCATTCAATAGCCTTTGGTGACGTCTCCGGGGCAGATTCGGGGGCGACCGGAATTTGGATGTCGTCCGATGCAAAATAGGCGTCATCAGGAATCACTCATTCAAAGTGGAAATGCATCTGATACGATAAGGAGGAAGATCATGAAGGGGCTTCGAGTTTGGCCGGCGTTGTTCTCCATATTGGTTCTGACCGCCATGGCAGGCTGTGGCGGAACCGGGTCGGACAGCGGGATGAACGGCTCGGGATCGAGCGTCGGGCCGATCACTGGAAAAAACACTGTGAAGAGCAGCGTTTCCGTAAACGGGGTCGAGTTTTCAACTGACGGCACCTCGATCAGGAAGGAGGGAGAGCTCTCCGATGAATCGGAACTCCACGTCGGGATGATTGTCGCCGTTCACGGTTCCTTTGACGAGAACGGGACGACCGGAGACGCCAGGGAAATCGACTTTCACGATAATCTCGAAGGCCCCATCCAAAGCATAGATCCGGGAGCTCAATCCCTTGTCGTGATGTGCCAAACGGTCCAGACCAACACCGGAACGCACTATCGGTCGGAAATCGATACGATCAAGGCAGCCGGATTGAATGATCTGCAGACCGGGTATGTCATTGAGGTGAGCGGCTTCAGGAAAGACGATGGGACCATCCTGGCCACCTACATCGAACTGAAATCCACGTCCTACGTTCAAGGGCAAAAGCTCGAGGTCAAGGGCGTCATCCAGGGTCTGGACCCCTCGGCCCAGACCTTTACGTTCGTCAGCGGGCCGAACAGTCTGACCGTCGATTACAGCCAAGTGAGACCGGAAAATCTACCGACCGACGGTTTAAGCGATGGCATGTACGTCGAGGTGAAGACCACATCCGAGCCGGTCGGCTGCGTATTGATCGCCAGCCGGGTCGAAACGCATGACTCGCGTTTACCTCGCGGCGAGGGATCCCAGGCAGAGATAGAAGGCTTTATCACCCGGTTCGTTTCGGCGACCGACTTTGATGTGAACGACCAGCCCGTTTCGACCACGGCATCGACGCGGTACGAACACGGGACCGAGGCTGATCTCGCCCAGGGGATCCGTGTGGAGGTAGAGGGCATACTGGATGCCGACGGGGTCCTGATCGCTCATGAAATCTCGTTTGAAAATGAGGACGGGCACAGCTCGACAGACAATGGAAGCGAGGACGGACACAGCTCGACGGATCATGGATCAGACAGCTGAGATCAAGTACCGGTTGGGTGCACAAATAATCCGATCGGGGGCTGATCCCCCGGCTGAAAGCCCTAGAGAGAAAGAGGGATTCATGATGGTTCGGGATACCTGGATCGCGCTCGTTTTTCTCATGACCATGGCATTATGGATCTTTGTCAGCGAAATAATCGGTCGCTGGATTGCCGTTGAATAGAGCGAGAATTCGCCACGAAGGATGTTCTTTTTTCAATGAGCTCCTACACCACCCATCGACCGGATTTCGTTTGTATTTCACTTTTCGGACCCCGGAACGCTCGGCGGAAGATCGGTGAATCCGGAATTGCGGGCCATCCATTTTCCCCCGGAAATTCCCGCGATGCATTCGGATGCCGGCCACGCACGGTCGGACATCACCCCCACGGTCTTCATTCTGAACCTGTTGGTCACCGGCGCGATATTCGCCAATTATCACAGGAGCGGCTATTTTTTCGGACGGCGGCGCATGCGCATGGTATTCACCTCCCCACCCGCCGCCTATCTGGACGGAGCGCTTGTCCTGTCGCAGCCGGCATTATCCGGCATTCTCGGCGGAACGCTCTTCATCGCCGGCCGGCGCTTCGTCTTGTTCACAAAACCGAATCGACCGCACCCTCCCCTCGGATCGCAAGGAGTGCATGGCAACGAGGTCCCCGGGGGATTGTTTCTCGGATGGCTTGCGGGCCTGATCGGGATCAGCGGGGAAGTATTATTACGCTCGCTCCTCCGGCTAACGGGCTGGGGGAACGCAAAAGAAATGGCCCCGATTTCGGCCGCCTTCATCTTTTTAAAATCGGTGAGCGGATCGGCCCCCCATACGCCCCACGGAACCTGTCATCCGGGCCGGGCCTTTTCGATCGGGATCAGGGCCTTGATCGGAGCCCGGATCGGCTCCAGGCCGGGGGCCCGAAAGGTCCTGGCGTTCGTTTTTCATCACCTCCTGGGGATAGTCCTCCAGGTCGCATCCTCCAAAATGATCCGAGACCTTATCTTAAGATGCGACGGTTTGATTCATCGAGGCGGATTCCGTATAATCAGCCCATGGACATGTCGAATGCCCGGCCCAATGCGTCGACCCTCCTGTTGTACCTTCTCGTCGTCCTTCCCTGGATCGCGGACTACTTGGGCCACGGACACTGGCCCGCCGCCCCGGTCGCATGGATCGCGGACACAGCGCTGTCGATACTGATCGTAGCGGGCGTCTCCCTGTTGCTGGATTATCGAATCCAAATCGCGCGACACCGGGAGGAGATCGAACGTTTGTCCCGCACCGACGCCCTTACGATGCTGGGACATCCCCGCGCTCTCGAGGAGTCTCTGGTCAAAGAGATTGCTCGCGCCCGCCGGATGGACCGGCCCCTCTCCTGCATTTTCTTCGATCTGGATAATTTTAAGAATATCAACGATCGATTCGGATATGCCACCGGAAATTCGGTGCTGCAAACCGTAGGGAAAACGGTACGGGGAGCGATCCGCCAAGGGGTGGATATGGCCTTTCGATACGGCGGGGATGAATTCGTCATCATTCTTCCTGAAGCCGACAAAGCCCGCGCCCATACCATCGCGCAACGTTTACAGAAGGCCGTCGCCGCACTTCGCCCTCCGGCCATTCCGATCAAATGCCTCGAGGCCAGTCTGACCGTGGCCCAGCTCCGCCCGTCGGAGGTTGCGATGGACCTTCTCAATCTGGTGGACAAGGCCGCTCACCGGGCCAAAGCCCGGGCGAAAAACAGGATTTTTGACGTAGAGGAGTTGGAGAAGGAATTACCGCTCTGACGGGCGTGTCCCGGCCTGCGCTTCGGCATGATACGAACTCCGGACCAACGGACCGGATTCGACATGACGAAATCCGAGAGACAGTCCCGCTTCCCGCAAGTCCGAAAATTCATCCGGATGATAAAACCGCGCCACCGGTAAATGGTTCGCGGTGGGCTGTAAATACTGTCCCAGCGTCAGGATATCGCAACCGGCCGAGGCTAAATCAGACATGGTGTCCCGAACCTCTCGCATTGTCTCACCCAATCCCAGCATCATTCCGCTCTTGGTGAACAAACCCGCCCGCTTTGCGCGAGATATTAGTTCAAGGCTCCAGTCGTATTTCCCCTGCGGACGGACGGATCGATAGAGTCGGGCCACCGTCTCGGTATTATGATTTAGGATATCGGGCCTTGCGGAAAAAACCCTGTCCTGTGCCAGAGGCGATCCTTTAAAGTCCGGGATCAGGACTTCAATGCTGCAACGGTGTTCCTGCCGGACGGCCTCGATCGTTTCCGCAATGAAGGCGGCCCCGCCGTCCTCCAACTCGTCGCGATTCACCGAGGTGATCACGGCATGGGCAAGGTTCAACGCGCGCACGGCAAGCGCAACCCGCCTGGGTTCATCCGGATCCGGCGCCCCGGGCCGCCCCGTGGAGACGGCGCAAAACCCACAGCTGCGCGTACAGACGTCGCCCAGGATCATAAAGGTCGCCGTGCCGCGATTCCAACAGTCCCATAAATTCGGACAGCGGGCTTCTTCACAGACGGTATGCAGACCCTGCCCGGTCACCAGTTCCTTCATCTGGCGATAGCGAGGTCCAGGGTGGAACCGCACCCTGAACCACGGGGGCAATCGACGCGGACTTCGGGGGGAGACGGTTTGAAGAATCGGCAATGAGTTCATGGTTGGTTATTCTTCGATAATGGATTCAATCATGTCCTTGTTGATCGAGATATAGGGCACTCTTTCCCGCGACCCGTCGATTTGAACATCCGTCAGATTGATAAATGTCCGGTCATCTTCATTTAAGACATCCGAGACGCGTTTGCGCATGGGGGGGATGAGAAGGATCCCTTCGTAGGTTGCATACGTCGTTCGAACTTTTACACGGACCTTTTTGCCAGCAGCCATATCTGTTCTCTCCCTCCCGAAATCGTAAATAGGACCCCGTTGCCCAGTATTCGCTCGAATAAGGGTCGGGATGACATGTCGGAGAAGCTTCGAATCGCCTGATGGTTATCGCTTCTTGCGTTGGTGACGCATCTTTTTGCGCAGCTTTCGGTATTTGTGTTTTCGCATTTTTTTGCGCCGTTTCTTAACCACTCTGGACATGAATATCCTCCTCTGGAAGATTCATTTTAACTGCTTTGGAGTTTAAAGGCAAATCTGAGTCAGGTGGAGGGACCGATTCTCATCGGCCCGCTCGAGCGGAGGCCCGCCGTTTTGTGACCGGCTTATCACGAACGAGGAGCACCGGGCAGGCCCCGTACTCAATCACCTTCAGCGGAACGCTCCCCAAAAAGAACCGGCGGACGGCCGAGCCGCCGCTGGCCCCCATCACGACGATGTCGTGGTCCTTCGCCTCATCGATGATAACCTCGGAGGGACGGCCGACTCTCACTTTGACCTTGGCTTGAATGCCCATCTGGGCAAGGATCATCTCCGCCCGGCGAAGCTGATCCTTGGCGGCGTCAACGGAGGCCTCTTCCGCCACCGACAGGATCGTGACCCGCGCTTTCAAAACCTGGGCAATCTGGGCCCCGAAGATTTCGGCCTTCTCGGCTGAACCGGATCCATCCGTGCACATCAAAAAATTCCGGCCCTTCCGGATATTTTTGGCGATCAGAACGGAACAGGGAGCGAATTCGGCAATCCGAAGCGCGGTGCTCCCGACGAAATAGCTGGCGAATCCCTGGTGGCCGCGGGAGCCCGTCAGAATAAGGTCGTACCGGCCCAGACCGGCTTCCGTCAGGATTTCTTCCGCGGATTCTCCCTCGCGCAGCTTGAGACGGACGCGTTCGTCGCGGCGCCCGATCAAGTGCAGTTCAACGCCGCCTTCGGTCGATTCTCGAAAAGTCTTCCGAACCCCCGTTTCGGTTTCGTGCAGCGGGCTCGCCAAACCCGCCTCGGTTAGGATCTGTTTCGCGCGTTTAAGGTATTCGATTCCGGGAATGTCGAGATTCCACTCGGTCATCTTCTTCCGTGCCGTCGTCAGATAGATCGAATCGCCACCGGACTCCCTCGCGCGGACATAGAGCACCGTAACGTCGGCGTCCAGCTGGTGGGCGAATTTTGCCCCGAAACGAATCGCCTCCTCGGCAAACGGCTGACCATCGGTGCACATCAAAATTTTCATGATACCCCCACCGGAAAGGTCAACAGGCTCCAGTACGCGAAAGCCATCAGAAGGAGCAGGCCCAATGACGCCATGTTCATTTTCCAGCCGGCTTTGAGGAAGTCACCGCGACGGAGCTGGCCGCTGCTGTAGACCATCCCGCAGGCCGGAGAACCCATCGTGGTCATGTAGGTGAACGCCGAGGCGGCTGCCGTCACCAATCCGGCCGCCACGATGGATGTGCCGGAGAGATCCGCCATGTGGAGCGTGATCGGTGCGACCAACCCCACCGTCGCACCGCTGCTCATGACCGTCGCCAGGGACATCGTCAAGACAGCGATGAAGAACAAGAGTCCGATGCCCCCATGCAGCCCGAGGGGTTCGACCCATTGCAATAGGATTTGGGCCACCCACCCCGCGGCACCCGTATCCCGCATCGCAATCCCAAGCGAAATGGCTCCCGCATAGATCACGATGATTCCCCAGTTGATTCCCCGGCTGTAGTCTTCCCAACGTGCAATCCCGGATATCAGATAGAGCGCGACGCCGATCATGGCGGTCGTTCCGAGTCCGATCTGATCGCTTACGGTAATCCAGAGGACGACGGTGATCAGGAAGATAACGACCGTCCAGTTGTCCCGTGCTTTCATCGTGCCCTCCTGCGCCACCCGCACCCGAAGTTGATCGATCGAATGCGTGAGGTCAACCACTTCGGGTCGAAACGTTTTCAGCAGCACAAATGCGACGATCGGAATCTGAAGCAGGACCATCGGGTATAGATATTCCATCCAGCGCAGGTAGCTGACGTTAAGATGAAAAAGCTGGCGCCAGTAGGACATGACGATGGCATTCCGTGCGCCCCCGGATGGGCTCCCCACTCCCGCCGCGATGGCTCCGTAGGCAATCGAAAGTAGGATCAGGGATGAAAGATTCTTGAGCTGCCGCGGCTCGGGACCGGCCGACGCAATTAAGGTCATCCCGACCGGCATCATCATGGCCACAACCGTATGTTCTCCGATCAACGAGGCGATCAGCGCCGAAACCGTTATTAACCCGATCACGATCCGCTCCACGCGAGGACCCGTAATCCGGAGGATGAACAAGGCGAGCCGCTTGTCAAGCTTCTGCTTGACGATGGTCTCGGCGATCATGAGAGAACCGAGAATGAAGAGCAGTGAATCGCTGATGAAGGAACGGGATACTTCGGTTGGCCCGGTGATGCCCAAGAGGACTTCGAACACACCGATCAAGATGGCCACCGTCGGCAGGGGCAGCGGCTCCGTCACAAAAAAAAGGATTGCAACGGCCGCAATCGCAAGCGCCTTCACGCCCTGTGCTGTCAGTCCTGCGGGTGGCGGCATGAGCAATATGATGCCGCCCAGCAAAAACCCCGCAAGGACCCACCGCCGCCGGATCAGAAACCGAAAAAAGCCGCCCATGTCCCTCTCGGGAAAAGATGGCTGTTTCCTAACACACCGATGGTCTCTTGTCAAGAACTATCCCATAGCAGCTTGACCTTTATCGAGGCCATCCGTATAATGCCTTCATGTTATTTAAGAATATGCTCTTTTGTGCCGCGCTGGGCGCATGCCTTTGGCTGACCTTCGGCTGTGAACACGCCGCGGTTAAACCGACGGAAGATTCGAAGCGTCTGCAACTGATCGATGCATACATCGAAAACCTCCGAGTGGTTTTCGAGGGCCGGAACTTCCAGGCTTTTTCCACCGCGTATCTTGACAACCGCCCCGATGACCTGCAAGAGATTTCCAACTTCATGAGCTCGGCCGCTTCGGCACAGCTTGACTTCCTGATCGATCGAATCGTCCTTCAAGGCGACCGGGTCAGGGTCTCCCTGCACTGGGAGCTCCGCTGGTCCTCCGAGAGGACGGGATTGGCCAAACAACGGGGGAACGCCCTCTTCGAACTGACGGGCAAGACCGATATTCACCTTGAATCGATTGAGGGGGACAATCCCTTCACGGCACCCGCATCCTACCGGGGCTCCCAGCCATGACCTTTCAACCGATCGCCGAGCCTTCCTTTGAATCGACGGATTATCTTGTTATCGGGAGCGGAATCGCGGGGCTTCGCGCGGCCATAGAGCTCGCCCCGTTCGGGCGGGTCGTGGTCGTAAACAAGGGGAATCCTCCTGAAAGTGCGTCGGAATACGCCCAGGGCGGGATCGCGGTGGTCCTTGAACCTCCGGATTCGATTGAAGCGCATTACTCGGACACAATCCGGGCGGGGAAGGGGTTCTGTCGACCGAAAGCGGTCGAAATTCTGGTAAAGGAGGGACCCGATCGAGTTCGGGAATTGATCCGGTGGGGCGCCCGATTCGATCGCAAAGAGGACCATTATATCCTGGCGAAGGAAGCGGCCCACAGCTATGCACGAATCCTGAGAGCTCGGGGCGACGCCACCGGAACGGAGATGATGCGTACGCTGATGGATAAGGCCCAAACCCATCGATCGATTGAGTGGGTCGTCCGTCATTTCACGGCCGACCTGATCGTTGCGGATGACCGTTGCCTGGGGGCTGTTCTCCTTTCGGAATCCCTTCGGCCCCGAGTCATCGGCGCGAGAGCCGTCGTGTTGGCAACGGGCGGCGCGGGGCAGGTGTATTCACGGACCACGAACCCCCCGGTCGCAACAGGGGACGGCATCGCCATGGCCTACCGCGCCGGCTGCGTTGTCGAGGACATGGAATTTGTTCAGTTCCATCCCACGGCACTCGCCCAACCCAATGCCCCTGCATTTCTATTGACGGAAGCCATGCGGGGTGAAGGGGCCATTCTTCGAAATCATCGCGGTGAGGCATTCATGAAGCGGTACGACCCGGACGCCGAACTGGCGACCCGAGACGTGGTCAGCCGGGCGATCTGGCAGGAGATGCAGTCTGAAAAAGTCCCGCACGTTTTTCTCGACGTCACCCACCTGGACCCCGAATTCATCCGGGACCGGTTTCCCACAATCACCCGTACCTGCCTTCGATACGGTCTGGACATCACAAAAACGCTTATTCCGGTATCCCCAAGCGCCCATTTCATCATCGGAGGAAC
>Ga0055439_10000022_pt1 | contig 20497 bp, 15 predicted proteins | sample Browns_TuleB_D2_FD_57732 | JGI IMG/M metagenome (GOLD analysis project Ga0055439, IMG submission 57732) | Wetland microbial communities from San Francisco Bay, California, USA, that impact long-term carbon sequestration - Browns_TuleB_D2 | ecosystem: Environmental > Aquatic > Marine > Wetlands ...
CGTTCATGGCATCCTGACGGCAAACGTACAGGTAAGCAGCCAGTGCCAGCGGGCCCATGATCAAGGCTTCGCGGATCAATGCCTCGATATTGTGTGCGCCAAACAAGATACTCATACTTCCGCGGTTAATGCTCATGAATATTTCCACCGGAGCCAGAAAATGCCTGTCAGTCAAAGGCCATAGCAAAGGAATTCCAATCGGTCTGCTTCCATCATGCGTAAAATAGTCCAGCAACAAATGGCTTGCGTAGATTGCCGTCACGATTGAAGTCATCCGAAAGGGCTTCTTCAGTTTCAAAACCCAGCGAACAAAAGGATATGCAAGTAGACCGATCAACAAAGTAAAAGGGATGGAATGGCTGAAGTAATGGTGTTGCCAGACAGGATTGTCCGTGAAATGGGCTATCAGGAAATCCGCATCCGCCATGCTACCGACAAGAACGCCTGCGCCAAGCGCAATCAGATTGCCGCGGAGATTCGACGCCACATGCGGTTCCGACAAAACCATCAGCGCGTAGCCGGCAAAACCGTGTGCGATCGGAGAAGGCATCAAACTCTCCGGATCAATTGCGAAGCAAACTCGTTTACTGTGAGCGCATTTCCCTTCATCTTGCGCGACAGATCCCAGAGAGGAGGCAAGCTGGCAAATAGGCCGTTCCGAAAAAATACTTCCCGCGGGTGGCCCTCTGCTTTCTTTTCACCTTTTTCCATCACAATTGCATAATTGCAATAATCTCCGACAAGTTTTAGACTGTGCGTCACAATAATAATCGTTGCTCCTTCTTGATTCAGGGTACGCAGCAGTTCCATCAAATACGTTTGTTGCCGGTAATCCAGACCGGTTGTGGGCTCGTCCAGCATCAGGATCTCCGGGCTCACACTCAGGACAGAAGCGACCGCCACACGTTGCCGTTCCCCTTTGGAAAGCTGAAATGGATCGCGCTCCCGTTGGGCTTCCAAATCCATTGTCTGGATCGATCGTTCCATATTCTTTTTGATCTGATCCTCCGAAAAACCAAGGTGGCGCGGACCGAATTCAACTTCTTCCCGAACGGTCGTATTAAAAATCTGATGATCGGGATTTTGAAAAACAAGTCCTGCAGTTTTGCTCAAGTCCCTGCGGCTCCATTCGCGCACTTCTTTCCCCAAAATTCTGATCGTGCCCTTTTGCGGATACTGCAAACCGTTTAGATGTCGGAGCAAAGTAGATTTTCCACTCCCATTCTGGCCGATGATTCCAAGAAATTCGCCCCTCCTTACTTCGAAGGACACGTCACGCAACGCAGGCTCCTGCCGGGCGTCGTACGCGTAAGTGAGGTTACTAACTTCCACGACCGGCGGATCGGAGCGCCTCGCCGGGACGGGAATGGGGTCCAATAAATCGTTCTGCCGCTTCAGCAAAAGTTCGTCCGGTGTTGCTAGAACGGGAACCACACCAAGCTTCTGTTGAAGAGACACCAGATCAAGCGGAGCAAGGGAATTTTCTTGTAATAGAGCAGTGGACGTCAAAATTTCGCCGGGAGCGCCGGAATTTCGGACGCATCCGGAACAGAATAGAAAGATTCGGTCGGCTTCCTGAAAACGGTCGGTCTCGTGGTCTACAATCACTACCGTTTCGACCCAGTCTTTCAGGTCTGGCAGGGTTTGCATGACAAAATCTTTGCTTTCCGGATCCAGATCGGTGGTAGGTTCATCCAGCACCAGGATGTGGGGTTTATAGGCAAGCACAGATGCAATTGCGAGTTTCTGCTTTTCGCCGCCCGATAAGGAAAAGGGTTCGCGGTGCGCGAGGTGGCTGAGACGGAACCGCGCCAGCAGTTCTTCCATGCGTTGTTTCATTTCGTTGGCGCTTACTCCGAAATTCTCCAGTCCAAAAGAAAGCTCCTGCATCGCATTTGTAGAGAATAGCTGTTGCTCGAAATCCTGAAAGACCATTCCGACCTTTCGCGCCATGGATGCAATCGGCTGTTTTTCAAGCCATTCACCCGCAACCCAGCGCTTGCCGGAGAACGTTCCGCGGAAAAACAGAGGGATGATATTGTTTAGTGTCCTGCAGAAAGTAGATTTGCCTTCACCCGATGGTCCTGCAATGACAACAAATTCACCCGGCTCAACTTGAAGATGCAGATCACGCAACACATCCGCTGGTGCATCTTCGTACCGGAATTGAACACCTTCAAAAGAGATTGCTGCGCCCATCTAAACCAGGAATATGGTTGAAAGAAAGAGGATAAGCCCACAGGCAATCTGAAACAGATCTTTTCGCAGTGGAATTGCTTCGTGCAACGATGGAACCATCATGAAGGCGTAAATGACGAGTGTAAGAGCGAAAACAATAACAGGCCCGATCTTGACGGATCTGGAGATTTCCTGCGGTTGCAGAACTTGTTCGTATGTCAGTTTCATTCCGCGGATTCGAGTTCCAAGTGCACGAATCAGCAATGGCACAAGCACCAGGGTAACGAGCAGATTGTTCAGAAAAATTGTGTGAACCAGAAATCCGAAAGGGACTCCGATTAAATCCACGCCCAGCGAAATCGGTACCGCACATAAGGCAGACGCTAGAATCACGGCAAAAACAAAAACCGAGCCGCCCTTTACAGAAGCAAGCTCTTCGCGTGACTTTAAATAGGATCTGAAAATGCGATAGGGAACGAAACCGTAAAGGAAATTACCAAAGAACCCCGGAATGGTGCCCGGTCCGATGGTCCCGCCAAGAACGTCACCGATCGTATTGCCGAATGCTGCGCCCCATGCGGCGGCCGGACCAAAGAAAATACTGAAAAAGAAGGGTAGCGCCGCTCCTGGGCGAATTTCCGTAATTCCCGGAACAATGCTGACAATTTTGAAGGGCAATAGTACTGCCACATAAAGCGCGGCACACAACGCAATCAGCACAATCATTCGGGTATGTTGCCAGCACCGAATCAATTCCCGCACTTATACCGCCAGGACGCCACGCGCGTCAAAAATGAACGAAGAATTCTTTTCCTGCCCTGGCATCATGGTGGTTGCACCGGCGCTACATGCCAAGGAGCGTCGGATCTCCATTTGCAAGAGTTCGCACAAGCTCTTCATAGAAGTAATTGGTCGATGAATGGATATGCGGTGGAACCCGGTCCATGTACATTCTACGGCTACGCTCAATATCTTCTCTCAATCGTTCGTACAAATCTCGGTGCTCACGCCCGGCGGCAACCTGCGCCTCATTGTATAGTTTGATTTCGCTAACAAGAAGACGTGCAAACCGCTTGGCGTCATCGTGAAGCTTTTGTTCCTCTTCGGGAATGACGGGAACTTCCGTCGTAATGGAAAGCGTGGGCATGATCACCGTGCCCTCAGCTTCCTCCTCCGGTTCGGGTACCGATTCCTGCAACGCTTCTTCCGGCAACGTTTCCGGTTCAGGCTCCATGACGGGCGGAATTTCTTCGACAGTCGGAAGCGGGGGCGGCGCGACGGACGCAACCGGCGTAGGAACTTCAGCAACCGGAGGAGTGGCCGGCGCTGCCTCTATTACAGGCACGGCTACAGTTTTCGGTCTGGTCGGCAACAGATCGATCGCCAGACCTGCAGCACGGGTCGCCAGATAGAGTAATTCCGGTACGTCCGGTTTTTCAGAAAAATCCTGGTCCAGATCGCAGTAAAGTATTCCTGCAATTTTCCCGCGGACATGAATCGGACATGCGACAACAGAAAGCGGAAATTTGCTTCCAATGGCAACGTAAATCTCACCATTGTCCGCATATTTGTCTCCGGAACCGTAGGCTATTTCCCCTGTTTGTGCGGCTTCCGACAGAATCGTCTGCTTGTTCAAAGTCACTTTCAAGGACCGTACGCGGTTCGTATCCCATTCGCGCGACAACCCCAATGCGGCCCAACCGGCAGCCTGATCTCCTTTCACTACGAACAGCACAGCGCGATCGACCCAACCGGCAATATGCACCAGCAGATTGTTCAAGATTTCTGACTGCGTGTTCTGTTGATCGATCTTGCGCATCAAATCGCAAAGCGAATCGAGATCGGAACTTTTTTTCTTTGCGGGAACGGGAAGGTTCGAAACAATATCCGAAAGCAACACTTCCAACTGCTGCTCAAACTGGCTTACGTCCGAATGATACCAGCCGGCTATATGATTCTCGATCAACGTGTTGAAGTAATCGCTGAGCCGAACCTGTGAAGAATCCAATTCCTTTTCCATCAATGCCTGAACGCTTGCGAATTCGTTTCGCATGATCTCGCGCAGCGTTTGATGGTTTTCACTAAATGATGGCGTCAGGCTGCTCTTCAGCTCTTCGGTCTGCTGCCGGATCTCCTCCAATTTCTGGATCATCAGATTCTTATAATCGTTCGATATTCTGTCTCTCAAATAATCTGCAAAACTCATATGTTTCCTCGTATCTACACGTTTTGCGCGTCTGCGCGTGTTTGACGCAATTATCCCGAATGGATTTTTTTTTGTCAATGAGTACTACCGCTAAGATAAAGAAACTGAGTATCTTACTGCCTATTTCCTATTCGAATTTTCTTGACAGTTCGTTGACCAAATTCTTATACTTATGCTTGCAAGTGGGCTAGCAACGACTCACAGAAGCACGGACTCCTCCGCGACGCGCAGACGCTATGCTGGGGGCGAAACGGGCTCGACGGAAGTTGTGAAGCATTGGCTGCATACCGAGCGGGTCACCATCTCGTAAATCAGGTGGCAAATAAACACAAAAGCAAACACTGAATTTGCACTGGCTGCTTAATCGCAGTCACGCTTCCTTCTGTTTTTCCTGCGAACGGAAAAGAAGCGCCATTTAGCGGGATCGCGGATCAGCCTGTTCCCGTCTGATCTGCTAAACTAAGGGATCTGGCTGCCGGATCGCCTGCCTGTTGGCAAAATCCGGTGGTGAGACTTGATAAACAGGATAAGTACGTAGATGTCAATGCGGAAAGCTTTCGGACGCGGGTTCGACTCCCGCCGCCTCCACCATATCTTCTGTTTCGTTTTTCTGATTCTGGTGATTCCTGCCTTCGCTCAGGAGCAAAACCTTACAGTTTTTGAAGACTCCCGTAAAGCCACAATTCCAGTGCAAACGATCGAAGGCTCCCCTTTCGTAAAGATTGCGGATCTGCAATCGCTGCTGGGATTTCAAATGAATTCCGTAGTCGGAAACCAGAATCTTTCGATTACGGCCGGACAGCACACGGTGATTCTCTCCACGAACCGGGCTCTTGTCTCTGTGGATCAAAAACTTGTTTCTCTAAGCAAACCGGTTTTTCTGGTACAGGGCGTGTGGCTTGTCCCGTTGGACTTCATTCCCAGGGTATTAAAAAACGTCAGCCAAAAGCACTTTTTGTGGCTTGAGAGCAGCCGTTCGCTGATGCTTGGAGAAGTTCAGGCAAACCAGATCACGTTGAAATATGCTTCGGAATCAAAGTATTCACGCCTGGTCTTCCAGGCAGTGAATGCAGTCAAATTTACAGCACAAATGGAAGGAAGCTCCTTGATTCTCATTCCGCAAACGGATGATTTCTCGCCGGGATTTCAAAATGCTGCTTTTGAAGACGGTGTGGTGCAGGGCGTTACCGTAGAAACACGCGGCAGCCACAAGGTTTTCAGAATCCAAACAGGAACGGAATACGGGTCATATCGCACTTTTGAGTTGAAAGATCCGCCGCGTTACATAATTGATTTTTACCGGAAAGGTTCGCAAGTTCAACAACCGGAGCAACCAATCACGATTCCACCTCCACAAACGCAAACCGTTCCACCAACACTTTTGCCTTCGCCGATGGCGACAAAAAAAGTTATCGTAATTGATCCGGGACATGGGGGAACGGAAACCGGCGCGAAAGGCCCGGGAGGTACGCTTGAAAAGGATGTCACTATCAGTATTGCCCGAAAGCTCAAAGGAATGATCGAGAGCACAGGGACCAGAGCGATTCTCACGCGTGATGGAGACCAAGTGGTACCGCTGGATGACCGGACCTCCAGAGCAAACAACAACAAAGCGAATCTGTTTATCAGCATCCACGCAAACGCAACGATTCGTGGAAAAGCTCGTGGAGCGGAAACGTATTTCCTTTCCACACAGGCGACCGATGACGAATCCCGCAACATTGCAGCGGTTGAGAATAATGCAATCGGCCTGGATCAAGCGCCGGCAGTTCAGGAAGACCTCAAACTGATCCTCTGGGACATGGCGCAGACGGAATACCTCACCGAAAGCAGCCAGCTTGCAGAAATGATTCAACAGGAATTGAACAAAGAGCTGAATATTTCAAATCGCGGGATCAAGCAGGCTCCGTTTCGAGTCCTTACGGGAGCCACGATGCCGGCTGTTCTCGTTGAGGTAGGATTTATCAACAATGCGGAAGAAGAAAAACTCATGGCGAACTCAGAGTACCAGGCCAAAATTGCTACGGCAATCTTTCGCAGCATTCAAAAATTTGAAAATCGCAATCCGGTTGCTCCCAAACCCGGCGCGAGCGCACAATGACCACTCGAGACATCGGGGTGGGGCGTCCCGCCTCCAAAATTCCACGGACGATTCGTCCGCGCCCTTTCGCATAGTCTGAATTCATGAATCGGCCGGTCATCATCGGAATCCTGTTGTTCCTCATCATTTTCGGAGCGATCCTCTACTTTATTCGAAACCGTCCTCAACCCGATGCGCCTGTACTCGGAGCACCCCAGGCCTCACAAACGAATCAAGCATCGCCGGATACACGCCGCATCAACGTGAAACTTTTTTTCGGGACCCCGGGATCCACATCGCTTGTTGCCGAAGAACGATCCATTCCTTATCACGATACGCTGCACGCGCAGGCCAAAGAAGTACTGGATGCCCTCATCTCCGGCCCAAAAGGGAAGCTCGTGCCGCCAATTCCCCAGGGAACCCGATTGCTGGACGTGATGGTCAGCAAAGACGGCATAGCTTATGTTGACTTCTCCGGAGAGATAGTTTCCAATCATCAAGGCGGATCGGCTGGAGAAATGGTGACTGTTTATTCCATCGTAAATACCCTGAGCTCAAATCTTCCACAAATACAGGGAGTGCAAATTCTTGTGGATGATCACTCTGTCGATACTCTGAATGGACATCTCGATTTAAGCCGGCCGCTGAAACCGGACCTTTCGCTTGCCCGCCAGGGTGCAGAGGTGGAGCCGGAAAATCAAACGAGCACATTATGAGACACGACGGCCGTGCTTTCGATCAGTTAAGAAAAACAATCGTTATTCCTAATTACATCAAGAACGCAGATGGTTCAGTGCTCATTGAGGTCGGTGATACGCGTGTGGTATGTACTGCTTCACTCGAAGAAAAAGTGCCCCCGTTTCTGAAGAATACCGGGCAGGGTTGGCTCACTTCGGAATATGGAATGCTGCCGCGATCCACAGGATCACGCATCAATCGGGAAGCAACACAGGGGAGGCAGTCCGGCAGAACTCAGGAAATCCAGCGTCTGGTTGGACGAGCGCTGCGCGCTGTTGCCAACTTGCATTCATTTGGAGAACGCACGATCTGGGTCGACTGCGATGTGCTTCAGGCTGATGGCGGAACGAGAACCGCTTCCATCACGGGCGGCTACATGGCTATGGTCCTTGCGTTTCACCGGCTTGTCGAAGAGGGACTTATGACGGTCTTTCCTCTGAGCGACTACATTGCCGCAATCAGTGTGGGTATTGTCAATCAAAGACCATACCTGGATTTGAACTATCAAGAGGATTCGCGTGCCGATGTGGATATGAACGTGGTTTGCACCGGCCAGGGCCATTTTGTGGAAATTCAGGGCACCGCCGAAAAACGACCTTTTGTGGATTCGGATCTGCAGGAAATGTTGCGTCTCGCTAACAAGGGAATTCGGGAACTGATTCAAATCCAACGAAAAACATTTCATCAGGTAATGGATGAAAGATACTGGCCCTTGTTACCGCCACTGCAAGATTCTTGAATCCGTAACGCCCGCCTCCGGCGGGCTCTTGAGCTCGATCTCGGCCCGCGAAACGCGGGCGTTACAAACGCCAATGGAACTTGTTATCGCAACTCACAACCCTGGAAAATATGCCGAGCTGCTTTCCGGTCTCCAGGGTGTCGGTGTCAATCTGTTTTCGCTAAAGGACTTTCCCGGTACGCCGGAAGCCCCTGAAACCGGCGAAACCTTTTCCGAAATCGCGCGCAGCAAAGCCGGATTTTATTACAATCACCTCGGACTGGCGGTGCTGGCTGAAGATTCCGGACTTGTAATTCCTGCGCTGGAAGGATTTCCGGGCATTTTCTCAGCGCGAATAGGAAATACGGACGAAGAACGGATCCGCGTTGTGCTTGAAAAAATGCAAGAACACAGAAACCGCGAAGCCTACTATCATTGCAGCATGGTTTTTCAATCCGGTAACGACCTCATCGAAACTCATGGACGCTGTGACGGCCGGATCACTACAACTGCGCGTGGAGCCCGCGGGTTCGGGTATGATCCTATTTTTCAACCCGAGAACCTCGACCGGACCTTCGGTGAAATGGGGATTGAAGAAAAAGCCGGCCTGTCGCACCGCGGCCGGGCCTTGCAAAAAATGATTGCGGCGATCCGGACGCTCGAGTACCCATGATTTCTACTCACAGTCATGCCCGCTTCATGGCGCTCCTGTTTGCTACATTTGTCATATTGTACTGCTCCCCCTACGAACAACATCCGGCCATTACGGCTGGAGTCTTTATTGTCCTGTTCCCTCTTCAGTTGATTCTATGGCGCCTGAATTACAGCCGTAAAGCCAAGAATTTCTTCTTTTGCTTTTCCTTTTTGATTGTAAATTTCATCCTGAAGCATTACTGGCCGTATTCGGACCTGCTTTTCTATGCGACAGCCATCCTGATATCTGCAGTTTTGCGATATCGCATTTTTCTCGGCATTACGGGCGCCGCATCTGCGCTCGAAGTCCTGCGCGAAAACTATTACGGCACAGAAGGCGCAGAGGACGTTGCTTTCCGCTACATTCTTTTTCTGATCGCAGGTACGCTCACATACTTTCTTCTGTGGGAAGAAAAGCGGAAAAAGGAACAATACAGGAAAAGATTGGACGATCTCAAATATGGAATCCAGGAGGTGATGGAACCGGGTATCAGCGACGAAGACCAGGTTTCACGATCCGTAGACGCGGCCATCGCGCTGGATGAATCGCTGGAAAACATCCTCCAGCTCGTTCACGGCATTTTCAAGCCCGATTGTTCGCTGCTGTGGCAATACCTTCCGGAACAGAAACAGCTCCGCGTGCGCAATCGTGCGGGTGACCCAAACAACCTCCGCGAAGGCCTGGTGATCCCGCTGGGAGAAGGGCCGATCGGGTGGGCGGGACTCAACCAGAAAACGTTTTTTCAACAAAATCGACCGGACGGCACGGGTTACTTTTCGGGGCGCAAGAAGCCTGTGGCGCAGTCACTGCTTGTAGTGCCGGTTCACGACCAATCACGCCTCGAAGGCGTTCTATCCATTGAATCGGAACATCTGAACTATTTTGCTGAAGACGCAGAGAAAGCGCTTTCTTCTTTTGCAGGACAAATTGCTCAAACCATTCGAATGGCGCGGCTGGCCAAAGATCGCGAAGAGCGAGCTGTGGAATTTCAAGCGTTCTATAGAGCCAGCAAAGAACTCGCGTCTGCGATAGAGTTTGAAGACATCATCGATAAGCTTCACGTTCTTTGTGAAGAGATTGTTCCCTTTGATTTCAGCGCGGTGGCGGTCTGGCAGGAGCCCAGCGACCGCTTTTCCGTGTATCAATGGACCAATCAAAAAGAACCGGCGGTCGTCCGTGGCGACTTGCTGAATAACGGGCACGCGTGGATTTCCTGGTTTCTCATTAACCGGGAAGAACCGTTCATTCTGACCAAATCCCAATTAAAACTGCAGGAAATGCCGTTGCTCTATGAGGATGAGAACCTTCCGGATCTGGCTGCTTATCTCGCGGCTCCCATGCGCCACCAGCAGCGAAGAATCGGCGCTTTGCTCCTGGGCAGTTCCCAGGAAGATGCTTTTTCCTCCCATCAGGCCAGAGTTATTTCAATTTTGTGCAATCAGGCAGCAGTGAGCCTTGAGAATTCTTCCATCATCCACAAAATGGAAGAACTCGCGATTACGGACGGGCTAACGGGACTCTACAATCACCGTTATTTTCAGGACGCGCTTCAACAGGAACTGGAACGCGCGGAACGTCAGAAGCAATGTCTGACATTGCTTCTGATGGATATCGATCACTTTAAAGGATTCAATGATTCATTCGGACACCCGGCAGGCGATTTCATCCTGAAGAGTTTGGCCCAGCTTTTGAAAAAGAACGCCAGGAAAATCGACATCCTTGCGCGCTATGGTGGCGAAGAATTTGCGGCACTTCTCCCCGGCGTCGATCACAAAAATGCAAGAAAAACAGCCGAAAGGTGGCGGAAAAATGTTCAACGCGCTACGTTCAAATCCGCCGGACAATCCTTCGCCATTACTCTGAGCATCGGCCACGCAACCAGCCCGGATGACGGTCAATCCAAAGTGGAGCTGATCGCGAAGGCGGATCGCGGCCTGTACGCCGCAAAAGAAAAAGGCCGTAATCAGGTCCGACACACTGATGAGAAATAGACGAAAAGGCGCAAAGAAAAATCAATTCAGATCCTCGTCTTTGCGTCTTCGCGTCGACTCGTCTTTGCGTTGTGGTTCTATGTTAATCTAACTTCATAATCACATATGGATTTTCATTACATTTCGGTTGAAGGGCCGATCGGCGTCGGCAAAACTACTTTCGTTGAAATGCTTGCCTCACACCTGAACGCCAACAAGATCTTCGAAGACATCACGAATCCGTTTCTGAAGGATTTCTATCGGGATGTTCCCGGCACCGCGTTCCAGGCTCAACTCTTCTTCCTGCTCAGTCGCTATCAGCAGCAACAAAAACTGCAACAGGCCGACCTGTTTGAACAAACCATCATTTGCGATTACATCTTCCAAAAAGACAAAATCTTTGCCTATCTCAATCTAAACGACAGCGAATTGCTGATTTATGAAAAGCTCTATCTATTACTGGAGTCCAACGTTCCCAAACCGGATCTTGTGATTTATCTTCAAGCCACGCAGGACGTTCTATTGCAACGGATCAAAAAAAGGAATGTAGAGTACGAAAAAAGCATTTCGCGGGACTACTTAAAAGAGCTCACGCAGGCTTACAACTATTTCTTTTTTCATTACAAGCTTTCTTCCCTTCTCGTCATCAACACATCGGAGATTGATTTTGTGGAAAATCCCGCCGATATGGATGACCTCATAAAAATGATTCAAACAATGGGTAAAGGCACCAAATATTACGTTCCGCTCGGCTCCCGTTAGTTTGTACGGCCGCTAAACACCCAGACCTTTTGTTTCATGCAATTTCCATTAGCGGCTGAATAAATCAAAGTTCTATCTCCGCTATCTCCTCGATCCCCTCTATCTCCCAAGTTCTTGAGCTTTCCGGGCCGTATTGTTATCCGACTTCAAGGAAGTCTCGCGGGAAGCTACAAACCGTATTGATAGCCGGGCCGAAAATGCGTACACTTATGAGTGTTTGACAATCCGTAAGTTTCGCCGGATCGCCTTAGACCGGCAGGGATTTTTGCGCGGATTGCAAAATATTCTTCACCGCAGTGAACCTTATGCTCCCTGTGGTGAAAACGAACTTCACCCGATCCGCAGACGCGGACGGGCAGAGGAGAGAACATGTCACACACATCTGGTGTATCCCCCGCAGTTACCGTTCCTTTGCTTTTGCAAAAGAAACAAAAGGGCGAAAGAATCACGATGCTGACTGCATATGATTTTCCGTCAGCTTACCTCCTGGACCAATCTGCAACCGACATCGTGCTGGTCGGCGATTCCCTGGCGATGACGGTTCTTGGCCAGGAAAATACTTTATCCGTCACCATGGACGAAATGATCTACCACACAAAAGCCGTATCCAGAGCGTGCAAACGAGCGCTGGTAGTAGGCGACATGCCATTTGGATCGTACCAGGGTGGTATCAACCAGGCGATTCAAAGCGGGATTCGCTTCCTCAAAGAAGGCCAGTGCGCTGCGGTAAAGCTGGAAGGTGGAAAGCAGAGGGCTTCGGTAATCGCGGCAATGGTAGAAGCGGAAATTCCTGTAATGGCGCATATTGGCTTAACCCCGCAGTCCATGCATCGATTTGGCGGGTTCAAGGTACAGGGCAAGTCTGTTGATGCGGCAATGGCGATCCTGGAAGACGCTTTTGCGGTGCAAGAAGCGGGTGCCTTTGCAGTGGTGCTGGAAAGTATCCCGGTGTCCGTAGCCGCAGAAATCACTCCGCGGCTGCGTATCCCAACGATTGGAATTGGCGCGGGGGTCCATTGCGACGGCCAGGTGCTTGTCTGGCACGATTTTCTCGGCTTGCACGAAAACAGGGTCCCGCGTTTTGTGAAACAGTACGCAAATCTTTATCCGGAAATGCTGAACGCGGCCAATCAATATTGCCAGGAAGTCCAGGAAGGAAAATTTCCCGACGTTCAGCATGGTTATTGCATGCCGGATCAGGATCTGTTTTTGGAGAGGGTAGAAGAAAAGTATGGAAATTATTCAGCGCATCCTTCCCATGAAGGAAAGCTCGAAGAAAGCAAGGTCTGAAGGAAAAGTAATCGGTTTCGTTCCAACCATGGGATTCCTGCATGAAGGACATCTTTCGCTCGTACGCGAAGCAAAAAAAATGTCGGACATTGTTGTGGTCAGCATCTTTGTGAACCCCACTCAATTTTCACCCACGGAAGATTTTGAAAAGTATCCGCGTGATCCCACGCGCGATGCAGAACTGCTTTCCAATGAAAACATCCATTTCCTTTTCATGCCCAAAGCAGAAGAGATCTATCCGCCAAACCATCACACCTTCGTTAAAGTTAGGGATCTCAGCGAAACACTGGAGGGAGCCTCGCGTCCTGGCCATTTCGAAGGAGTCACGACTGTGGTGTTGAAGCTGTTCCATATCGTGGAGCCTCACTTCGCTTTTTTTGGACAAAAAGATGCTCAACAGCTGGTGATTGTCCGCCACATGCTAAAGGATCTGAACATGGATGTGGAAATTGTTCGGGTGCCGATCGTTCGGGAGCCGGACGGCCTTGCGATGAGCTCGCGCAATGTGTATCTATCCCCGGAAGAAAGAAAGGCCGCGACCGTACTGTACCGGGCTCTGGATCATGCCCTGGCCCGGGTTGAAGAAGGCGAAAAGAAAACTAAGACTCTTCTAAAAGAGATGAGGGAAATCATCCAGACAGAACCGCTGGCCCGTCTCGATTATCTTGCAGCAACGGACCTCGTTGAACTGAATGAACTGAAAACCCTAAAAGGGAAATGTCTGATCGCAGTAGCGGCTTATTTCGGCAAGACGCGGTTGATCGACAATATCATTGTAGAAGCAGATTAACGTTTCGAAAAAACCTGCCAGAGAGGACCGCCCTGGCGCCTCAAATCAAATTCTTTCCGAATTGCTGAGACTTTGTAATACGGCTCCCAGCTATCCGCCAGATATATTGTCTTATTTTGACCAGTCTCCACACGCAAGAACCGCAGAATTTTCTCTGTAGGATCTCCCGCGGAAAACAGCCACGAATCCAGGATCACGACGTCAAGATCGGCGCGCTTTCCTAAAACTTGCTGAGAATAACGCAGAGCCATCCCTGGATTGAAATCGGAAAGAATCACTGCGTCTTTCGCCGCCTGACGGAAAGAATCGTTTGCATACGATTCGGCGCCGCGCTCAAAATGTTTTGCAGGGAAAAGAAAATAACGTAGATTGTCGCGATAAGGAAGCTCGCGCACGGCAGAAAGTCTCCATTGCTTCGCCTCTGCAATCCTGTACGCGGAATAGTAAAGACAACCGGGCAAAACACAAAGGAACACAAAAGCGGCCGTCAACGCAGTCTTTCTCGAAACAAATTTCTCACACCAGGTAATCTCTACTTCCAAGCCCTCGGGAATCCACAGTGCAAAAACGAAAAACGATGGAATCAAAAATGCGAACTGGCGTTGAAAAAAATACTGGAGAGAAAAAAGAACAAACACGAGCCATAACAGTAAGGTAGCCACAGCATAGCGTCTGTTCCTTTTCCACAACAGAAAACATCCATAAACGCCAAGAAACCCTGAGATTGTGGGAAACTCGTACAGCAGATAAAGCGGATACCTCATGGCCTCCCGCGGTAGCTTTGATAACCCCTGCCAGAATATTTCAAAATTACGAAAAAGATCCTTCATCACGCTTCCCTGCGCGCCATGACTGAAAAAAAGCGGGAGTACAAGCACCTGACAGCTTCCTGTGACAAATAAAAGGATCAGCGGGAAAACACGGAAGTTTGCAAAATACTTAAGGATGCCTCTGCCCCATAAAAGGAGAATGCATCCGGGCAGCGCGAGAAGAATCGCCCCATGATTGGCAAAGGCAAAGCCAAGAGTCAGACTCGCCCCATACAACCATCGGGGATTTTCATCTGCCTTCAGGACAAGGAACAGGAATAACGCAAGAAAAAAAATCAACAGGCTGTACGTTTCATTGATTACGGAGTAATGCCAGAACAAATGACTCACGGCCAGTGCTAAACACGAAATCATCGCGATGTCATCCGGTGATCTCATTCTCATGATAAGAAACAACAAAGCAATGGCGAAAGCACCGAAGAAAGCGGACATGAGATTTTGGGTATAAGCAAACGGTAAAGGCAGAAAAGAAAAGAGGTAGCCTAGAAGTGAATGGCCGGGATGAGCCCCGAAACCTGCAGCAATGAATTGTTTTTGATAAGCGAAAATTCCGAGTTTTGCGCTGTCGGACCAGAGAAATGTTGGGGCCAGGGTAATCCAGTAGAGTGTGAACACCCCCAGAAAAAGAAACAAAGTGCGACGTAATGTCACGTTGAAAGGCTACCATAGGCCGCTCAAAGTTCAAGAATGAAGGCAATTGCATTGAAACGTGGAACCTTGAACCTGAAACCCTCTTCAGAGATAATGCTCATCAATGTTTTGGTCGTTCGTGCTTGCGGCAGTGCTCGCTTTTCTGGTGGGGCTATACGGGACACCAATTGCTCGCGCTGCGGCTTTGCGGTTCGGGGTCGTCGACCAGCCGGATGGTAAACTGAAAAAGCAGCGCCAACCGATCCCCTATTTTGGCGGCCTCTCCATCTACCTGGCAGTCATCATTCCGCTTTGTCTCTTTTATCAGTTCGACAAAAGCATTTTGGCCATTCTCCTTGCCGGAACACTCGTCCTCCTGCTCGGACTGATTGATGATTTTGGCGTGCTGACACCGGGCGCAAAATTCGTGGGCCAGTTCATCGCAACCATTGTGTTGGTAAAGGGCGATATTCTCATTCGCGTCGAATCGTTTCATCCGGTAATCAATCTGGTGCTCACGGTGCTGTGGCTCATAGGAATGACCAACGCGATCAACATTATCGATATTATGGATGGGCTTGCGGCTGGAGTCTCTCTAATCGGTGCTCTGTTTTTGTTCGTTGTTGCATTGATGAACGGACACGAGATGATTGCGATGTTTGCGGTGACACTGGCGGGAAGTCTGGCAGGATTCCTGCCTTACAACTTCCGCCCCGCCAGAATTTATATGGGAGATACAGGAAGCATGTTCCTCGGTTTGACACTGGGGACGCTTGCCATCCTTGGAAACTACACCGAACACAACAGTCTTGCATACTTGAATCCGTTGTTGATTTTTGGCGTTGCCATTTTCGATACCATTTTTGTGATGCTTTTGCGCGCGTTACACGGCCGTTCCATGTTTCTTGGCAGCAAAGACCACTTCGCTGTTCGTCTGCAAATCGCAGGATGGTCCACAGCCAGAATCGTTCTCGTTGCGTACGCGGTTGCGTTAGCCCTAGGTGGCCTGGCTTTATACAACATGTTTTTGCAACCGGAAGTTTCCATAGCGCTTTATACAACGATTGCCGGACTCTTCATTTTGCTCGGATGGCGCCTCGCCAAAATCAAAGTGGCGTGATGGAAACCGAAGTTCTCATCGTTGGAGCAGGGCTTGCCGGGTTAAGCGCAGGCTACCATCTCGGGAAAACGGACCATATCATCGTGGAAGCAGAAGACCGTGTCGGCGGACTCTGCAAATCTTTTTACGTGGACGGTTTTCATTTTGATTGTACCGGCCATCTGATGCACTTTCACACTGCTGAAGGAAGAAAAATTATTACGGGCCTCGTTGAAGGCAAGATTCAAGAACATCAAAGAAAATCGGCAATTTACCTGCAGAGCCGCTACACCGACTATCCGTTTCAGGCAAACACCTACGGCCTTCCACCTGAGGTGATTAAGGACTGTGTCTACGGTTTTATGCAAACGCTTCTCGACAAGAACAAGAAGACGAACATACGGAATTTCCGTGACTGGATTCTGGACACTTTTGGTGATGGAATCGCTCGTCACTTCATGGTTCCGTACAACGAAAAATTGTGGCAGCACGATCTGGGAGACATTTCTCTGGATTGGGTGAACTGGTCGATCCCGAAACCCTCGCTGGAAGATGTAGTCAACGGCGCACTTGGAATTCGCAATAAACAATTCGGATACAATCCTGTTTTTTATTATCCGACACATGGAGGAATTGGATTGCTGCCGGAAAGTTTTCCCGTGCGTGGAAATCTTCTGCTGAATTCCCCGGTTGAAAAAATTCACCTCAGAAAAAGACACGCAACGCTGCAAGATGGCCGCAGAATTCGCTACCACCGGCTGTTTTCGACGATGCCTCTCCATTCCATGCTGGAAAAGGTTGAGGACCCGCCTGCTTTCTTCCGTTCAGCGCAGGATCAATTGCAGTATGTGTCTGTCCTGAATGTTAACCTTGGCATCGACCGTCCGAATGTGCTTCCCTACCACTGGGTGTATTTTCCGGAAAAGGATAAGCCTTTCTACCGCATCGGTTGCACTTCAAATTTTTCGACCGGTGTTGGCCCGGAGAATACTTCCTGCCTCTATGTTGAAATTTCCCTGCGCTCCGACCGTTCGTATGACATTCCACAGCTCGTAGCGGATACAATCGCATCGCTAAGGCAAACTGGAATCTTGAGCGATAACGATAGAATTGTAGCGAAGTATCCCGTGCTGCTGAAATACGCTTATGTTGTTTATAACAGTTCGCGCCAAAAAGCTGTTTCGAGAATACAGCGCTATTTGAACGCACGGGACGTCTGGAGCTTTGGCCGATACGGATCGTGGGTGTATTCCAGCATGGAGGACGCCGTGCTGGAAGGAAAACAGTATGCCGAACAGATCCTTTCGTAAAAGGGAAACATAGGTCATGCTTGTATCCTGTAACAGATGCCCGACCAGCGCTTCCAACCCCCCACTAACTCCCCCCCTCATAAGGGGGGAGAATCACCCGAACTGTCGTAACAATTCACCGGTGGCCTGATGAGCAATGAGGCCGATCCGAAGACGGGACGCCCGCGCCGCTATGAACTCTGGATTCTAATCCTCTCCGGTTTTGTCCTCTTTCACCGTCCCTTATTTTTCAAAGAGTCGTTTTATTTTCGAGATCTACATCTACATTTCTTTCCTCAAAAATTACGTTTTATTGAGTTCATTCGAAGCGCCCAACTTCCTTTGTGGGATCCGTACCTGAATGGGGGGCAACCTTACCTGGCCGATTTGAACAACATGGCTCTGTATCCAACGAACCTTTTGTATGTCGTCTTGCCGCCACTGTTCGCGTTGAATCTGGACATCGTTTTTCACATCCTGCTTTGCGCGGTGGCGGTCTACTGTCTTGCGCGTTCCCTTGGATTATCACCGGTTGCTTCGCTTGTTGCGGGTGCAATGTACGGGTTTTGCGGATACACGCTGTCACTTGCCAACCTGCTGAACCGTCTTGCGGCAATGCCCTATCTACCGTTGATTCTTCTTGCGTTTCAAAGGTATTTGAGCCTGAAAAAATCAAAGTGGTTTGTGTGCGCGGTCATTCTAGGTGTTTTTCAAGTTTTTGCAGGCGCACCGGAAATGGTGCTTCTTACCTGGATGACGGTTTTCGTATTCACGTGCGTCAACGGAAGGCCGGTAAACGCAATTGCATGCATGTGCCTGTTCCTTTTGATCGCAGGAATTGCCGCCGTGCAAATCCTCCCGGCGATTGAAATGGTTCGACAGTCCACACGATCGGCGGGGACTGGTTACGCAACGTTCTCCGCGTGGTCGCTGAATCCGAAACGGATATCGGAAATGATTCTGCCTGGATTTCTCGGTTCCACTGCAGCAGCTACAACCCGGGGGTACTGGGGTTTCAGACTCGAAAGCACGGGATTTCCTTTTATTCTCAGCGTTTACTTTGGCATTGTTCCTCTGTTCTGCGCCAGCTTCGGAATCGGCGGCACTCGACGGAACAAAGCTCTTGCTCTTCTTGCGTGCGTTGGGTTCCTTTTGTCCATCGGAAGTTACCTTCCGGGATTTCGGAATTTGTACGAGCATTTTCGCATTCTGGCAGTCGCACGGTACCCGATCAAATTCCTTGCGCTTGCCCTGCTTCCGGTAAGCTTGATTGTAGCCTCGGGTTTCGAGCGTATTTTTGAGCCGGAACCAAAACGGCAAAGGCGAGCCGCGACGGCGCTTTGGATCGCAGCATTAACTCTGACATGCGCGTATCTGATGATTACATTTTCTTTGACAATCGGGCAGGGTTTTTTGCATAAGTTTTTCAATTCAAGCAGTGAAACCGCGTATCAAGGGGTGAAACTTTCCATCGGGCATGCCACCTGTATCTCTCTCCTTGCGGCCCTTGTTTACCAGCACTGGCTCATGAAGAGGAACAATTGGAATCGTACAGCTTTTGGAGTTCTCATTTTGTTTGACTTGCTCTGGGCGGGTTATCCGGTAAATGAATACGCTCCATCTGATTTTTTTTCATGCGCAACCGCAACTCGCCCAAGCCGTAGTAAAAGAAATTGGAGAGGGACGTTTGTATCGCGCCAAAAATCCACCGGATCTGGTATTTCAACTGCCCGACAATACTTTTCTCCACCTTTACCGTTGGAATCTGGAAACGCTGCAAGACTATTCTGGAGCCCTTTACTCCATTCCTGTGATTTACCATTCAGACTTCGATGACCTGGCGAAAAGGGAGATCGCTCAGCTTTCCAATTCGATTTCGAAACTTCCGTGGGAACGTAGAATTCCCTTCCTGACTACTGCCGGAGTTTCCCTCGTAATCTCCTCCGATGTTATTGCTCTACCAGACTTGAAGATTCTTGCCAGAGTCACAAACAGCAGTAATAAGCCGTTCTTTCTGTACAGAAATGTCGCGTTTCAGGGTCTTGCACTTGTACCTCAACAAATTGAAGTTTTGCGGTCCCCGCAAGAGGTTTTTCAGAGAATGACCGTTGCGGAGTATGATCCTCGAAAAACAATGATTACAACAGATGCAAGGTTCCAGGCACAACCACAATGCAGCGAAACGCAGCTAAACCCCCTGGAACAGAAGTCGAACACCTGGAAATATACGGCGCGATCCGCTTGCGATACTTACGTCTATTTTTCACAGCCGTTTTACAAGGGATGGGTCACTACGGTTGACGGCAATGAAGTTCCATCCGTACAAGCAAATTATGCTTTCACTGCCAGCCTGCTGCCGAAAGGACAACATACACTGGAAAGAACCTACTCCCCCGCTTCATTCCGTTTGGGCGTCATCATTTCGTTTGTTTCTGCTCTTCTTCTTTTTCTCACCGCCAGGACGAGTCAAATTCTGTAGGGGTACGCAGCGCGCCATAAATGGCGCCCCAACCCGGCAGCAAAAGTTACAAACTGGTATTGCGGATGAATTGAACGTAGAAGCGGGTCATATCAACATAGTTTTCTGTGCGGATCCGTTCATCGGTTCCATGAACTCCACGGAAGTCGTCCATGTTGACGACAAATGGAGCAAAGCGGAAAACGTTCGGACAAATTCTTGAATAGTGGCGTGAATCTGTCGCGCCGATGACGATGCCGGGGACAACAATCACCGAAGGATAAACCTCCCGGATTGTTCGATGAAGAATGCGAAACTGAGGGGATTCCGCTGAAGACACGGGCGATGGATTCATCCCTTGCGGAAGTTTTACAATCTTGATTTTTTCATTCCCGATCGTGGTCCGGACATGCAGGATCACATCTTCCATTGTTTCGCCGGGACGTATCCTGAAATTCACTGTTGCTGTAACACGACCTGGCAGGACATTCTCTTTGACTCCACCGTGGATAATCGTAACGGCAGTAGTGGTCCTCACCATGGCATTCGATAGCTTGTCTTTGGACATTTCAAGGATCATCAGCGGCTGAAAGAACCAGCGGTTGACAGTGAAGAACCGTGCAACCGGAGGAAGTTCCGGACCAAGATAGTCGATCATTTGGGCGGCGGAGCCTTCGAGTTTTGCGGGCATCTGATGCTCTTCCAGCCGGCGCACGGCTTCACTCATTTCGCCAATCAGGGTGTGTGCAGGGGGCGCCGAAGAAT
>Ga0055439_10000025_pt1 | contig 20172 bp, 20 predicted proteins | sample Browns_TuleB_D2_FD_57732 | JGI IMG/M metagenome (GOLD analysis project Ga0055439, IMG submission 57732) | Wetland microbial communities from San Francisco Bay, California, USA, that impact long-term carbon sequestration - Browns_TuleB_D2 | ecosystem: Environmental > Aquatic > Marine > Wetlands ...
CGGCCGTGTCCCAGGACGTCCCGCCGTTTGTGTCGGCCGTCGGAAACCGGGTCAAATTGTACGGGTTAAATACCGTCGGCCTAAAACGGCACGGATTCGCCGAACACCAGATGGCCTCCCTCAAGACGGCCTACAAGTTATTGTTCCGGTCCAAGATGCCGATGAAAGAATCGGTTCAGAAGGTTCGGGAGGAATTGTCCCAGTCCCCCGAGGCACAGGAGCTGGCCACGTTCGTAGAATCATCCGAGCGCGGGGTCTGTCGGTGAAAAAGATCGGAATCATCGCGGGCAGCGGGACCTTTCCCCTGACAGTCGCCCGGGCCGCCCGCGACGAAGGATATCGCGTCGTTGCGGTTGCGCACAACGGCGAGACCTTGCCCGAGATGGCGGCCGTGGCCGATGAGTTGAGCTGGATCTATGTGGGGGAATTGAACAAGCTCATCGCGGTCTTCAAAGAGGCCGGAGTCTCCGAAGCCGTCATGGCCGGAGGGATTAAAAAAGTCCGGCTTTTTGGAAACGCAAAGCCGGATATGCGCACCTTGATGCTGCTGGCCCGGGTTGGAATCAAGAAGGACGATAATCTTCTCCGGGCGGTGGCGGACGAGCTGGCCTCGGAGGGAATCCGAATCCGATCGGCCACGGAAATGCTGTCCAGTATCCTGACCCCCCAAGGGCTCTTGACGGAACGGCGTCTGACTTCACGCGAAGAACAGGATGCCGACTACGGATGGTCGTTGGCCAAGGAGATCGGCCGGCTGGATATCGGCCAGTGCGTCGTGGTCAAGGACCGGACCGTCCTAGCCGTTGAATCGATCGAGGGGACGGACGAGACGATCCGCCGGGGCGGCCTCCACGGCGGGAAAGGGGCCGTGGTTGTCAAGGTGAGCAAGCCGCAGCAAGACGCGCGCTTCGACCTCCCCACGGTCGGTCCCAGGACGATCGAGGTGATGGCCGACGTCGGCGCCACCGTGCTGGTCATTGAAGCGGGTCGGAGCATTCTGCTGGAGAAAAAAATTCTAACGGAGAAGGCCCGGGCTGGCGGAATTTCCGTTCTGGGCCGGTAGGGTATGGCAGTCGATGGGATTACGCGGGAAAACCTTCGTGAGCGAAAGATCGAGCCATTGCGGCCGGCGAAACCGTGGCAGCCGGACGTCTGGCTGGTCCGGGGCGATTCGGGCCCGGTCGTACTGAAAGATTATCGGCCGCGTGGTTTTCTCTATCGTTTTTTTGTGGGTCTTCCTTCGACCTGGAATGAGGCCCGAATGTACCGGAAACTTTCGGGCATCGGGGGAATCCCGAACTGTTACGGAAAGCTGGACCGCTACGCGGTGGGGATCGAATACATCGAAGGGCGGAATGCCTCGAAGGTGGATCCGGGAGAATTGCCCCCGGAATTCTTTCACCGATTGAGGCGGATCGTGGATGCGGTTCACGAACGCGAAATTGTCCTATGCGACATGCGGAACAAGCGGAATGTTCTGGTGGCACGGGACGGGAGTCCGTATCTGATCGACCTCGTGACCGCGTTCGAACGGGGACACCGGTGGAACCCGGTTCGAAACTGGTTTTATCGAATCTTCTATCAGGATGACAATCTGGGATTGATCAAATTAATGCGCCAACTTGCACCGGAGCTTCTGACGGAGGAGGAAAGGAATAAGCTGGATCGGGGCCTCTTCATGCAAAAGGAGGCGGTGGCGATCCGCAATTTCTGCGTTCGGTGGCTCAAACAACTCGTGAGTCGGTAGCCGGCCAAGATGGACAGAACCATCCTCATTGTCACGGGGGAAGCTTCGGGCGATCTGCACGGGGCGGAGCTGGCGCGGGCCCTCCGACAGCAGGAGCCCGGCGTGCGCCTGCTGGGAATGGGAGCGGAGAGAATGCAGCAGGCCGGTGTGGATCTGGTATTTGACAACCGGAAACTCGGGGTGATGGGGGTCGTCGAGGTGGTTGGCCGATGGAAAAACGTGCTCTCCGCGTTCGGGGCGATCAAGGGCGTGCTGGAGCGGAAAACGGTGGATCTCGTCGTGCTGATCGATTCGCCCGACTTCAACCTCCGGGTGGCGCGCATGGCCAAACGAATGGGATTGCGCACCGTTTACTATATCGGTCCCAAGATCTGGGCCTGGCGTTCCGGGCGCATCAAGACGGTCAAGAAATGGGTCGACCGGATGCTCGTGATATTTCCGTTTGAAGAGAAATTGTACCGGGACGCCGGCGTACCGTGCGAATTCGTCGGGAATCCGCTAATGGATGAGATTCCCGGAATTCAGGATCGCGATGCGGTCCGGCGCCAATTCGGACTTCCGCCCGAGGGCCCCGTGATCGCGTTGTTACCCGGCAGCCGCCGAATGGAAATCGATCGCCTGCTGAAAATCATGGTCGAAGCCTTCGGCCGCATTCGAGCCGAAGTTCCAACGGCGGCAGGCATCGTGCCCGTCGCGCCGTCCTTCTCGCTGAACGGTCTCCGACGCGAGGCCGGTCGCGGGGGAGAGGATTCAAGCGGCATCCGATGGATATCGGGCGAGGCCCCCCGAGTTCTGGCCTGCTCCGATTTTGCGATCGTCGCTTCAGGGACCGCGACGCTTGAGGCGGCCGTGGTCGATACCCCGATGGTCATCATCTATAAGGTGGCCCCCCTCACCATGCTTCTCGCGCGTCTGCTCGTGAAGATCCGAACCGCCGGATTGGTGAACATCCTCGCCGGCAGGCGCGTGGCCCCGGAATTCCTCCAGTCGGATGCGACGCCGGAGAAGATTGCGGATACCGTTCTAGAATTCCTACGGGACCCGGCCAAGCTGCAGGAACAACGGAGGGATTTAGGGGAGATCCGGCGGATCTTGGGGGGGCCCGGCGCCGCCCGACGGGCCGCGGCCGATGTACTGGGATTTTTATCACAAACAAAACAAACGGCGGCGGTATGAACCTGACGCGAAGATTGCTTGCCTACCTCAAGCCCTATTGGGGAACCCTGCTCGGCGCAACGGCCTGTGCCGGCGCTGTTTCCCTGTTGACGGCATCGTATGCGTGGATGATCAAGCCGATCATCGATGAGATCTTCATCAAGAACCGGTGGGATCTTCTATTTTGGATCATTCCGTCCATTGTCGGGGTCGGCATCGCCAAGGGCGGGTTCAATTACGCGCGCTCCTACCTGATGCGGTACGTCGGAAACCGTGCGATCGCCGCGATCCGAAACGATCTGTTCAAGAAATTGATCCACATGCCGATCGGTTTCTTCAGCCACCAACGGACCGGCGGCCTGATGTCCCTGATTGTCAATGATGCCGGCATGGTCCAGCAGGTGATTGCGACCGTGATCCGCGATCTGTTCCAGCAGTCGCTGACCATGGTCGCGCTGGTGGGGGTTCTTTTTTATCTGAACTGGTGGCTGGCGGTTGTCGCCGTCATCGTGGTACCGTTTTCGTACTACCCGCTGAGCCGAATCGGAAAGCGGATTCGCCGGATCGCCCGGTCGGGCCAGGAGAAAATCGCCGAGCTGACGACGCTGCTCGAGGAAACCCTGAACGGGGTTCGGCTGATCAAGGCGTTCGGGTCGGAAACCTTCGAAACGGATCGATTCGAGCGCAAGAATCGCGAGTATTTTGACAAAACGATGAAGACGACCCGGGTTTCCGAGCTCGTTCCCGGCATCATGGAAGGCGCGGGCGCGGTCGCCGCCGCCCTGATTATCGGCGTGGGAGCCTACGAGGTCCGTATGGGACGGATGACTCCCGGCGGATTTTTTTCCTTTCTGGGGGCCAGTTGGTTGATGTACGCTCCGGTTCGCCATCTCGCGGCAACCTCGACAATCCTTCAGCAAACCATCGCGGCCATGGATCGGATCTTCTGGATGCTCGATCAGCCCAGCGAACAGGTAAAAGATCAGGGGCAGCGGGAGCTCAAGCCGGTGCAGCATGAAATCCGATTCGAACGGATGTCGTTTTATTATGACGGGATGGACGAGCCCGCACTGAGGGAGATCGACCTCACGATTAAGGCCGGCGAGGTGGTGGCGCTGGTGGGAAGCTCGGGATCCGGAAAGACGACCCTGGTCAATCTTCTCCTGCGTTTCTACGACCCAACCGACGGGGTGATCCGCATCGATGGGACGGACCTGCGGGAAGTCACACTCCCGTCGCTTCGGAAGCAGATTGGGCTGGTGGCCCAGGATACGATCCTTTTTGACGACACGGTCGGTCGAAACATCGCCTACGGAATGGAGGAGGTCGATCCCGCACGGATCGTCGAAGCGGCCCAGGCGGCTTACGCGCATGAATTCGTCCTGCGGCTGCCTCACGGTTACGACACGATGATTGGGGAGCGGGGGGTGCGGCTATCGGGAGGGCAGCGGCAGCGTCTCGCGGTCGCTCGCGCCATCCTTAGGAATTCGCCCATTCTGATTCTCGACGAGGCGACCTCCTCGTTGGACTCCGAGTCCGAAATGTATATTCAGAAGGCGCTGTCAAATCTCCTTCGGAATCGGACGACGTTCGTCATCGCGCACCGCCTCTCGACGGTCCAAAATGCAAGCCGTATCATCGTCATTGAGCAGGGGCGGATTGTAGAGATGGGCCGGCACCAGGAGCTGCTCCAGAAAGACGGGGTTTACAAAAAACTGTATCTGCTCCAGTTCAGGGAACAATATGCGGAAACTCGTTGACAGGATCGTCTCCCGATGGGTTCCCTGGCTGGGCTATTGGGTGATTCGCGGGCTCCGGGCCACGATGAGGATTCGGTTCGTCAACGCCGATGCGATCCGCGCGGCATGGAAAGAAGACCGGAACCTGATCGCGGCCTTTTGGCACGGGCATCAGCTGATGATGCCGTTCGCTTACGGCGGGAAAAAGATGACGATCCTGATCAGTCGCCATCGGGACGGAGAATGGATCGCGCGGGCGGTGCGCCGGTTCGGTTTTCACGCGGTCCGGGGTTCGACGACCCGGGGAGGATCCGCGGCGCTGAAACGTCTCGTTCGTTTGGCCCGCGCCGGTGACGACCTGGCCGTGACCCCGGACGGTCCACGCGGACCGAAACATGTCGCCCAGCCTGGGGTTGTGGAGCTCGCCAAGCTATCGGGGCTCCCGATTTATCCGGTGGCATTTGGCGCCTCAAAAAAAAAATTCTTCACTCCTGGGACGGTTTTCTGATTCCCCTTCCGTTTAGCCACGGCGTGTTCCTGTTTGGGGATCCGATCCGGGTCCCGGCCCAGGCGGACCGGACCGTATTGGAGGATAAGCGCAAGGAACTGGAAAAACAACTTCGGATCCTTACGGAGAAAGCGGATCAATTTTGGGTGTCCTCTTCTACAACCTCGTCCTCATCTTAAGTCTGCCACTGTCGCTTCCCGTTCTTGCCATTTGGATGATTCTTCGAGCGGATTCCCGGGCGGGTTTTTCTGAACGGCTCGGCCGCTGGCCCGGGGAATGGGGGGGCCGCCGGGCGGAGGTCCGCCGCCTTTGGATCCATGCGGCGTCGGTGGGCGAATCCCTTGCGGCGATGCCTTTGTTGGAACGATGGCTGCGGGAACGTCCCTCATGGGAAATCGTCCTCTCGGTATTGACGCCGGCGGGCCGCCAGTTGGTGGAACAACGTTTGGGATCCCGGGTGCGGGTCTTTTTCTTCCCGATCGATTTTCCCGGCATCGCGAGCCGGTTGATGGAACGGGTCGATCCGGATCTGATCCTCCTGGTCGAGACCGAGTTGTGGCCGAATTTTATATGCGCCGCATCCCGTCGCCGGATTCCGGTCCTTCTCCTGAACGGGCGAATTTCCCCTCGATCGTATTCCCGATATCGCGCGTTCGGATGGATTTTCCGCGAGACCCTCCGGACAATCCAGGGCTTCTGCATGCAGTCGTCCGCGGATGCGCATCGCATTGTCATGATGGGGGCACCGCCCGAACGCGTTTGCGTCCTCGGCAATCTCAAATTCGACCAGGCCGTGAGCCCACTTTCGGATCCGGATCGGCGATCCCTGTTAAAGCAGACCGGATGGGATCCCGAAGCCAAGATTCTGGTCGTGGGGAGCACGCATGAAAAAGAAGAAGAGATGCTTCTCCGCGTATTCGAAGAGGTAAAAAAACAAGTCCCGGACTTGCGAATGGTTCTCGCTCCTCGCCATCTGAACCGTTTGTCGGGAATCGCGCAGTTGCTGGATAGGCGGGGATTCACCTACCGGCGGTATTCGGAACTGGGATCGGAACGCCCGGAGAAAAACGTAGAGATCTTGCTCGTGGATACGATCGGCCGGCTGGGCCAGCTTTACGGTCTGGGAACGGCCGTCTTCGTGGGGGGGAGCCTGGTCCCCGTGGGAGGTCACAACCTGCTGGAACCGGCGGCCCTCGCGCGGCCGGTTCTGTTCGGCCCATACGTTCAACACGTATCTGAATTCGCCGATCTGCTTTCAGGTTCCGGGGGCGGTCAAGGGGTTCGGAATCCGGAAGAGCTTGGGCGGGTGCTGGCCGCGTTGCTCGCCGATGCCGACCGGTGCCGGAGAATGGGGGAGCAAGCCCGGGAAGCCGTTCGGCAGCACCAAGGAGCTTCCCAGAGGCTGAGCCAGCGGGTGGAGCAGGAACTGGAATCGATATCGCTGCAAAAAATCCCCCGACTCGACTTTCGTCCGGGGATGGAACGCTGGTTCGTGGAAAAATTATTGCAATCCTGTGCGGGGATTCCGACCGTAATCGCCGGGGCGGTTCTGAGGGCACTCTCGGTGGTCTACCGTGTGGGGCAGGATATTCGGGTGGCGGCCTATGCCCACGGGCTGCTTCGGTCCTTCCGGCTGGACCGACCCGTCATCAGCGTCGGGAACCTGACCCTGGGAGGGGCGGGCAAGACGCCGGCCGTGCTGGCGATCTGCCGAATCCTGCTTCAGAGGAAACTTCGGCCGGTCGTGTTGACCCGGGGATACGGAGGGCGGTCGAATCGCACGTTGCAAGTACTTCCGGGGGACAAGGAGCAGACGGCGAATCCCGGGGAAACAGGGGATGAACCCCGTATGATTTCGGATCGTCTCCCGGAGGTGCCGGTCGTTGTATCGGCGGACCGCGTCGCCGCAGGGCGCCATGCCCTCGATCTCTTCCGGCCGGATGTCTTTGTTTTGGACGACGGATACCAATATCTTCGGCTGCGCCGGGATCTGAATGTTCTGGTATTGGATTCGATGCGCCCATTCGGGAACGGGTTCGTCTTTCCGCGAGGATCGCTGAGGGAGGCGGTGCGGCAAATGAGGAGAGCGGATGCGGTTCTCCTCACGCATGTTGCGGATCCGGCCGAAACGGAGGAACTCCGAAGGTTTCTGGGAAGATACCGTCCCGAGCTTCCCGTCTTTACCAGCCGTCATGCCATCGTGCAATTGGTCCATATGGCCACCGGACGTGTCCAGACCGTCGGAGGCATGGGGCCGGTCCGGATCATGGCCGTGGCCGGCATCGGACAGCCCGGTCAATTTTTCAAGATGCTCCAAGATGGCCGGATGACGATTGCCGTGGCCTGCGAATACTCCGATCATTATCGGTATACCGAGGACGATCTCGAAATGCTGGAGTCAGAAGCCCGCCGAAGAAACGCCTCCATGATTGTGACAACCGAGAAAGACGCCGTCCGCCTCAAATCATTGCGAGGTTCGTTGGAGCTCTGGTGGGCCGCCCGGCTCGAGCTGGAGATCGATCACGCCCCGGCCTTCGCGTCGGTCTTGGGGGGAGCGGTCCGATGAGCAGTTCGAAGCGGAAAACCCGACCGTGGCGGCACCGGATCGAATATATTCTGCTGATGGCGGTTTACGGAATTTTTCGACTCACCCCGTCCCGCGTGGCGCCGGCCCTGGGTGCCGTACTGGGAGAGGCGGTCTACTGGCTCATTCCCGGGCGGCGCCGGATCACACTGAACAATCTTCACCATGCTTTCAAGTCGGCGGATTTCGACCACCGCCGCGCGGCTCATGCCGCATACCGTTCCCTGGGAAAGAATTTCATGGAACTGTTAGGCACGACCGGACGGGACCGAACGGAGATCCTCCGCAATATCCGAGTGGAGGCCCTTTCAAATTACGAGGAGGCGGACCGGCAGCGGAAGGGGGTCATCGTACTGGCATCCCACTTCGGAAACTGGGAATTGATGAGCCTGGCGCATTCCGCCTTGCTGCGGCCGGCTTGCGTCGTCGGGCGGGCGCTGGATAATCCCCTTCTGGATCGGCTGATCAACCGGTACCGGGAACAGTTCGGCTCAACGGTCATTAACAGCAAGGACCCGTCTTCTCTCCGTCAGATCCTGTCGGCGCTCCACCGGGGGATGACGGTCGGCTTCCTGATCGACCAGAACGTCGTCGGAGATCGCGGCGTTTATGTTGATTTTTTCGGACGACTGGCCTATACTCACAAGGTTCTGGCTCTGGTAGCGCTCAAGACCGGGGCGCCGGTGGTCCCGGTCTCCATGTATCGCGAAACAAACGGGGGGCATCGCCTGGTCTACGGCAAGGCCCTGCCCTTGATCCGGACCGGTCATCGAGATCGGGACGTATGGGCCAACACGCAAATGATGACCCGCGCGATCGAAGATGCCATCCGGCGCTCGCCCGGTCAATGGCTCTGGATGCATGACCGTTGGAAGAAACAGCCCCGGGTTGGAACCCAAGCTGTTTTTCTGGATCGGGACGGAACGATTACCGAAGAGGTCGGGTACATTCGGGACATCGACCATTTGAAACTGCTTCCGAATTCCGCCGAGGCTATTCGAACGCTCAACCGTCACGGAATCAAGGTGATCGTCGTAACCAACCAATCCGGAGTGGCCCGGGGGTACTATCCCGAAACGCATGTCCGTCAGGTCAACGATCGACTGATCTCCCTTCTGAAGTCGGAGGGGGCCGAGCTGGACGGAATCTATTATTGTCCTCATCATCCGACGGAGGGTGCCGGCCGCTACACGCAGTCCTGCGGTTGCCGGAAGCCGGAGCCCGGCCTGCTTTATCAAGCGGCCTCCGATCGGCCCCTGGATCTGGCGCGCTCGTTCGTCGTCGGGGACAAGCTCACGGACATCGAAATGGCCCATCGGGTGGGAGCGACGGGGATCTTGGTCCTGTCGGGGTACGGAAAGGGCGAATACGACCGACGTGGGAAGGACGATGCCCGCCCGGACCGGATCGTCTCCGACCTGGGAGAGGCCGTTCAATGGATTCTCACTGGTACAGAATATTCGGGGCGCGGCGAATGACGCTCGCCCTCCCCTCGGTTGCGATCCCCCCGTCCATCCGCGGGAAATCGTCCCGGGGAAACCGGCGCGTTACGATTCTTGGGGGCGGGACGACCGGGAGATCCGGAGGGATGGAGGAGAATAAGGAATGAATTCGCAACGGCTGGGACAAATCGTCCGTCAGTTTGAAAGCAAGCGGGTCATGGTCCTCGGCGACTTCGTGGCGGATGATTACATCCTCGGAAGAACCTCCCGCATTTCGAGGGAGGCGCCGGTTCTCATACTCGAATACGCCTCCCGTCAAATCGTCCTCGGCGGCGCGGGGAACGCGACAAATAACCTGGCCGCACTTGGCGCCACAGTCCTTCCGGTGGGGATTGTCGGGGATGACGATAGCGGGCGGGAGATCATCCGCCATCTGAATCAATCCGGAATCGACACTTCTTTGCTTCTTGTGGATCCGGGTCGCGCCACCTCAACCAAGACCCGGATCATGGCCGGAGGCCGGCATCAACATACCGCACAGCAGCAGGTAGTCCGAATCGACCGGAGCCAATCCGGCCCGGTTTCCGAGGAACATCAGCGGAAATTCTTGAACGCATTGGACGAGAGGCTCGATCAAGTGGATGCCCTGATCGTTTCGGATTACGACTACGGCGTCCTGTCCCCCCGGGTGATCGAAAAGGTGAATCAAATCGCGAAACGAGGGGGACGGATCATCACGGTCGATTCCCGATTCCGCATGCTGTCCTTCCATGGGGTGACGGCGGTGACTCCGAATGAGCCGGAAGTGGAGGAGGCACTTGGTGTTCATTTCGTGGACGAGGAACAAGCCGTGCGGGAGGCGGCGGAACGGATTCTCGAGCGCGTGAATAGCAAGGCCGTCCTGATCACGCGCGGCAGCAGGGGAATTGCGCTTCTGGAGGCAGGCCATAAAGCCGAATTCATCCCGGTGTTCGGAACGGACGAGATCGCGGACGTGACGGGAGCGGGCGATACCGTGATCGCGGTCTTCACGCTGGCGCTGACCGGGGGGGCGTCATTTTCGGAAGCGGCGAATCTTGCCAATATTGCGGGCGGCATCGTCGTGATGAAGTCGGGAACCGCAACCGTCGCGCCCGACGAGATGGAAACCGCTTTGCAGAAACTGTCTTAGCCGATGAGCGAACCCCGGGGCAAGCTAAAGACGTTAAAAGTTCTTGAGAAAATCGTTCGGAAATTGAGAAAGGCGGGAAGGAAGATCGTTCTGGCCAACGGTTGTTTTGATCTCTTGCACGTCGGTCACATACGATATCTGGCCGACTCCAAATCCCTGGGTGATGTCCTCGTCGTCGGTATCAACGGGGACCGGTCGGTCCGACGCTTGAAGGGCAGGGGCCGACCGCTCATGCCGCAAGCGGCCCGTGCAGAACTGATTTCGGGACTCGGATTCACCGATTACGCCGTCATTTTTCAGGAGGCGACCGCGGGCCGGCTGCTTCGGGCATTGCGGCCGGACGTCCATGCGAAGGGCGGCGATTATACCACGAATACCGTGCCGGAGCGCGAGATCGTAAAATCATACGGGGGGCGCGTGGCGATCGCGGGGGGGCCGAAGGTGAGATCCACGCGGGAGGTCATCCGGAAGGTGAAAGAGTTTCGGAAATCCTTGGCGTAGAATCGGAGGATTCGAATGGCGATCGACAAAGAACTTCTTGAGATATTGGCCTGTCCGAAGTGCAAGGGGAATATCCGTCTGAATGGAAACGGAGACGGCCTGATCTGCGACGCCTGCCGTCTGATGTATCCGATCAAGGAAAATATTCCGGTGATGCTCATCGACGAAGCCGTCAGGATTTAAGTGGCCGAGTCCATCGTGAGCCTCTTTGAGTTGATTCGCCGATACCGGATTGTCTTGAGCGCCCTGATCGGGGTTGTTTTGATTTACCTTTCCAGACCGACCTGTGTCTCCTTGCTTGCCGGTCTTCCACTGGTGCTGATGGGAGAGGCCGTGCGGACATGGTCTTCCGGTTGCATCCGAAAAAACAAGGAACTGGCCACGGACGGTCCTTACGCCCACACGCGAAATCCGCTCTATCTGGGGAGCTTCGGTATCGGGTTGGGCTTCGTCGTGATGGGGAACAGCCTCGGTGTATGGGTCATTTTTTTGGCCGCATTCGGCATTATCTACTGGGGCGTCATTCGTTCGGAGGAGGGGTACCTGGCCCGGTCATTCGGTTCCCGCTTTGAAGCGTATATGCGCAGGGTTCCTCGTTTCATTCCACGATGGAGCCGATCGCCGTACGGCCCCGGCGAATTTGATTGGGGCCTAGTCTGGAAACACCGGGAATATCAGGCCTGGGCCGGAATCGCCGGCGGTGTGGCGGTTCTCACATTCAAGATACTGATGACGTAGGACCCGGCCGAGGCGCCCGGTGCTTGCGCTTCGCATGAGCCGGAGAGGACGCCAAGATCCGAATGGAAAAACTGACCGCCATCATTCCCGTCTACAATGAGGAAGGGAATCTGGATGATTGCCTGAGGGCGTTAACTTGGGCCGATGAAATTCTTGTTGTTGATTCCTTCAGCCGCGATGGCACGCTCACGATCGCCCGTCGCTACACTGACCGGATCTTGCAACACGAGTACATCAACTCGGCGACCCAGAAAAACTGGACGATCCCTCAGGCCCGGTGCGACTGGGTCCTGATCGTGGATGCCGACGAGCGGGTAACGGACGCACTTCGGGAGGAGATTCGTCGGGTGCTTTCGGCGACGGGAGGCCCGGCTTGCGACGGATACCGGATCCGTCGGCAGACCTATTTTTGGGGAAAGCCGATCCGGTATTGCGGCTGGCAGAACGATCGGGTCCTGAGGCTTTTCAACCGGCACAAGGGTCGCTACGAAGAGAAGGAGGTCCACGCCGATGTCGTCATTTCTGGAAGAACCGGGGAGTTGAGATCGCCCCTGATCCACTATACCTACCGCGATTTCGACCAGTACTTTGCCAAGTTCCAGCGGTATACCGATTGGGGAGCGGCTGAGCTTCAGAAGCGGGGCGTCAAAGCACGGTGGTATCATCTCCTGCTCCATCCTGTTTTCCGGTTCTTTCGAATGTACGTCCTGCAACGTGGTTTTCTGGACGGCCTGCACGGTCTGGTCCTCTGCCTGCTGGCCTCCTTCAGCGTTTTCACCAAATATGCAAAATTATGGGAACGGAACCTAAAAGAATCCTCGTGATCCAAACCGCCTTTCTGGGAGATGTGGTCCTCACCACGCCGCTCCTGCAGTCCCTACGTAACCGGTTCCCGAAATCTCATCTCGCCGCGCTCGTCATTCCGGGTACGGCTGAAATATTGGCCCCGCACCCGTCTTTAGACGACGTCCTCGTTTACGATAAGAAGAAGCAGGATCGAGGCTTGGCGGGCCTTCTCCGTATCGTCCGCCGATTGAAGGACCAAGGATACGATCTCTGCCTGCTTCCGCACCGATCCTTTCGCTCGGCGCTCTTGGCTTTTTTGGCGGGCATCCCGGCGCGGATCGGGTTTTCGCAATCGCCCGGCTTCTTGCTGTACACCCGGCGAGTGTGGCGGGATTCTTCACGGCATGAGGTTCGCCGGAATCTTCAGCTCATGGAAGCGCTCACGACCGAAGATTTAAAGAATTCGACGCCGGCTGAAAAACTCTGGGTTTCATCCGATCCGACCGACACCGAGTGGGCGAAGCACCGACTGGAGTCGCTCGGGATCCGGGAAAATGACGCCGTGACGGCGATCGCTCCCGGCTCGGTCTGGGCGACCAAACGGTGGATCCCGGAAGGCTTTTCCGCCGTCATCGACCGTCTGATCGGTCAATACAAGCATAAGGTCGTTCTGCTGGGATCACCGGATGACGTCCCGGTTGTTGATGAAATCCTCGCCCATTGCAGGGAAAAGCCGGTCAGCCTGGCCGGCCGGACCACGCTCCGTCAACTGGCCGCGGTGTTGGGCCGCTGCGGTCTTTTGATTACGAACGACAACGGGGCCATGCATGTGGGCGTGGCGCAGGGCGTTCCAATCGTCGCCGTATTCGGTTCGACGACGTTGAGCCTTGGCTACGGGCCGTTCAGTCCGAGGGCCGTTGTGGTCGAGCGGCCGCTCGATTGTCGCCCTTGCGGTAAACACGGCTATCCGGAGTGTCCGCTCGGTCATTTCAATTGCATGAAACAGATCACCCCGGAGGATGTTATCGCGGCGGCTAAAAAATGGCTGGGGACGCCGGAGAACGTCTGAGCGTGCCGTCCCGATTCGGAGAGAAGCCGAGGAGCGACATCGGATGAGGTTTGGGCACCCGGCTCGGCGAAGACCGCGGCCGCCTCTTTAACACGGCAAATTTTACGCGCCTCATCTTCTCAAAAAAATAGCGGTCAAGCCTTAGACGGGTCAAATCGCAGCCGTCGGAGCCACGAGGCCTTCGGCCGGAGCGGAATAGGCAAGAATCAATGGAACGAATTCTCATCATCAAACTCGGCGCCGTTGGCGATGTGATCCATACGCTTCCGATGTTGGAGACTTTGCACCAAAGTTTCCCAAAGGCCCGCCTGGGTTGGGCGGTGGAGGAGGCGGCCAAGCCGATCCTGGAGGGGAATCCGGCGCTGAGCGACCTGGTTCTGCTCGAACGAAAGAAAATGCGGGGGTGGTCGGGGGTGGCCTATTTTCAACGGTGGGTCCTCGCCCTCCGCCAACGGGGATACGATACCGTCCTAGATCCTCACAACCTGTTCAAGAGTGGGCTCATCACCTTCGCAAGCGGGGCCGGGTTGAGGGTGGGGTTCAAGAAACTCCGGGAAGGGAATTTTATCTTCATGAACCGCCGGGTTGAACCTGCCCCGCATCATCGGCATGCCGTCGAAAAATATCTGAGCCTTTTGGAGCCGCTCGGGATTCAGGAATCCCAGTGGGTTCTCCGTTTTCCCCTATTCTGGGATTCCGATGTGGAGCAATGGGTCGATCAGTATTGGAGGGAGCAGGGATTCGCAAAGGGCGGAGCCTTGTCGGACCCGGTCGTCGCGGTCAATCCGGGCGCCAACTGGCCCAGCAAGCGGTGGATGCCGGAACGGTACGCACAGGTGGCGGAACGGCTTTCGAAGGATCTGGGGGTCAGGATTTTGATTTTATGGGGCCCCGGAGAACGTCCCTTAGCCGATCGGATCGCCCGTGCGATGTCGGGATCGGCCGCAATCGCCCCGGAAACGAATCTTAAGCAATTGACGGCCCTGATCAAACGCTGCCGTATGCTGATCCTGGGAGACACGGGGCCGCTGCACATGGCCGCGGCCTTGGGGATTCCGTCCGTTGCACTATTCGGGCCGTCGGATCCGGCGCGAAACGGCCCCTACGGCAGCGGCCACGCCATTGTTCGGTCGCCGATTCCTCCGGCCACACACTGGCAGAAAAAGGAGATCGGGAATCAATGGATGGACGCGATTTCGGTCGAGTCGGTATACGAAGCGGCGGTTTCTCTGTTAAAAGACGCGAGGGGTAAGGAGCAAGGTGAAGAAATATGGTCTCCTCACTCCTCACCCCTTACGCCTCACGATTGACGAGTTTAGAAATGCGCATCTTACATCTCGATACGGAGCGAACGTGGCGGGGAGGGGAGGGACAACTCCTGCACCTGGCCGAGGGATTATCCCGGCGGGGTCATTTCTGCATTGTTTCCGGTCCGCCGACAAGTCCGTTGCTGTTGCGGGCGTCCGATCGAGGACTCCGGGTCGAGCCGGTGATCCTATCGTCCGAATGGAGCCTCGCGGCCGTGTGGACCTTGCGAGGTATTTTAAAGCGCGAGAGGATCCAGGTGATTCACATGCATTCTTCGCACGCCTCTACACTCGGGGGCTGGGCCGCGCGATTGGCGCATGTCCCGGTTCGTGTCATCTCGCGACGGGTTGACTTTTCGACACAATCCAACCCTTTTCGAAAACTGAAATATCAGTGGGGGATCGACCGCATTATTGCCATCTCGGAAGGGGTGAAAAGGGTTCTCATCGAAGACGGATTGGACCCGGACCGCATTGAGGTGATTCACAGCGGGATCGACCCAAAGCCGTTTGATCCCAACCTTCCAAATGCCGAGGTCCGGAGGGAGTTCGGGATTTCAGAGAAGGCACCCGTTGTCGGCTGCATCGCCCACTTCGCGGATCACAAGGGGCACCGTTACCTGATCGAAGCCGCCGCGCGTGTGGCGGCTTCGATTCCGGAGGTCCGGTTTCTTCTCGTCGGGGAAGGCGAACTTCGCACGGCGATCGAGCTACAGATCAAGGATCTTCAGCTCGGCCCGAACGTGATCTTGACCGGATTCCGCACGGATATTCCAAGACTGCTTGCCGCGATAGACATCGTCGTTCTCTCCTCGCACCTGGAGGGCCTTGGTACTTCGCTCCTGGATGCCATGGCGATGGCCCGCCCGGTGGTGGCGACCCGTGTGGGAGGGATTCCCGAAATCGTTGAAGAGGGGGTGACCGGGCAACTGGTTCCGCCCCGCGATCCCAAATCTCTTGCCGATGCACTGATCAACCTGATTCGCCGACCGGGCGACGGGCGACGGATGGGGGCGGCCGGGCGGGAGCGAATGCTGTCGGAGTTTTCAGCCGAGGGGATGGTCGCGGGAACGGAATCCATCTATAAGAAGATCTTGATATCGAAGGGATTGGGGGGTTAGAAAAGGCCGGCATGTGTCGAATCGCGGGATATTGGGACTTTCAGTATAAGGGCGGATACGAGATGACCGACACCGTCATCTGCATGAGGGACCGCTTGGCCCACGGCGGCCCCGATGACGCGGGACACTGGGTCGATCCGACCCGAGGTCTGGCTTTCGGTCATCGCCGTCTTTCCATCATCGATCTTTCCTCCGGGGGCCATCAGCCCATGGGTTTTCGAAAGACGGTGATCGTGTACAACGGCGAGGTGTACAACTATCGCGAAATTCGAACGGAACTCGAGCAGGGGGGCTACGCCTTCGATTCCGGGTCCGATACGGAAGTGATTCTGAAGGCCTACGATCGATGGGGTCCGGACTGTGTCCGCCGGTTCCGTGGAATGTGGGCCTTCGCGATCTGGGACGGACGAACGGAGACCTTGCATCTTTGTCGCGACCGGGCGGGGGTCAAGCCCCTCTACTGGTACTTTAAGGACGGCCTTCTGATCTTTGCCTCCGAATTAAAGGCGTTCCATGAACACCCGGGTTTCACGAAATCGCTCGACCGACAATCGGCCCAGCTTTATTTCCAGTACGGGTATGTTCCGGCGCCGCATGCGATTTTCGAGCATGTTCGGAAAATCAGGCCGGGACATTGGCTGACGGTCGACCGAAACGGAACGTTCCGGGAATCGGAGTACTGGAATATCAAGGACAGTTATGTCCGGGGATTCTCGGCCGGCCGGTCGCGGTGGCGCGGGATGACCGAAAAAGAGGTCGAGAATGAGCTGGAGGAACGGTTGTTTGAGGCCTTCCGGCTGCGCCTGGTATCGGACGTTCCCGTCGGAGTTTTTCTGAGCAGCGGCATCGACAGCTCGACGGTCGCGGCCCTCCTCCAGGCCCGGTCCGGACAACGGCTCAAAACATTTACGATCGGATTCTACGGCAAGAAGGACTACGATGAAGCCCCGTGGGCGCGGAAAATCGCGGAGCACCTCGGCACGGAGCATGTGGAGCATTATTTCGAACCGAAGGAGGCCGCCGAGATTTTGGAAAAGATCCCGTCACTTTACGATGAGCCGTTCGGGGACAGCTCGGCGCTTCCGACCTACCTGGTTTCGAGCGTCGCCCGCCGCCATGTCAAGGTCGCCCTCTCGGCCGACGGCGGGGATGAGCTCTTTCAGGGGTACGGATTCTACCGGCGCGCCTTTCCGGCCTGGACCCACCCGGCCATACGTTGGGTGTCGGGATCCCCGTGGAAACGAAAGGTGCTCGAGCCGTTGGAACAGCGGTTTCAGGCGAGAAGGGTGACGACTTTCTACCCGTCCCGCCTGCGTCGGGCTCTTTCGCTCCTGCGAGAGGTCGATTTCCGCGAAGGATGGGATCTTCCCACCGGACTGATGTACCTCGATTTCATCGGCTATTTGCCGGATGATATCCTGGTCAAGGTGGATCGCGCCACGATGGGCGTGGCATTGGAAGGCCGGGAACCGTTTCTGGACCACCGGTTGGTCGAGCATGTGGCCGAGATGCCGGTGGAATACAAGTATCGGGACCGGATTCCGAAATACCTTCTTCGAAAGATTCTCTACCGTTACGTTCCCGAAGCCCTCCTGCGGCGTTCGAAGCACGGTTTCAGCGTTCCGCTCGACGATCCGGAGTACCGCGGAAAGCTCGAGGCGATGTTCGATCACTACCTTTCCGAGCGCCGCCTCCGGCGGACGGATATGATTGATCCCGGGCTGGTCCGCCGTCTCCTGGGACGGTGGAAAGCGGGGAAAATCCGCCATGACAAGCTGTGGTACACGCTCTGTTTTCAAATCTGGGCCGAGACGTATCTTTGAACCGGAGCGATCCGGCGGCGCGAGGACGGCCGGGGAGGGATGGAATTGGACAAGGTGGAGCTCATCGATGAGGATAAACCTTTCAGGGACCTTGAATCCCGGTGGACCGACCTGCACGTCGCGGCGGCGCATCCCAGCCCCTTCATGAGCTGGGAATGGGGATCCACCTGGTGGGACTTCTTCGGCACCGGCCGGCTTCACGTCGTTGCGTTGCAGGGGAACGGAGGGCTGCGGGGACTCGCGCCGCTTTACCGCCACGAAGGCCCCTGGGGAATGTCGATGCTCCGTCAAATCGGCTCGGGGCAGTCCGATTATCTGGATTTTCTCGTCCGGTCCGATGGCGCCGAAAAGGGATACGACGATTTGATCCAGGCGGTTCTGGCCTCGAGCGATTCGGATCTGATATTACTGGAGCAGGTGCCACCGAACCGGTTGGCAATCCTTCGGAGCCGGGCGAAGACGACCGGGTCGTACCTGCAGGTGAAGGAGAGGGGGCATTGTTATATCGCGGAGCTCCCGCCCCGGTGGGAAGACTATCTGGCCGGCTTGGGAAGCAATGAACGATATAATATCGGTCGTAGAAGCCGTACGCTGGAGAAACAGCACGGCGCGGCGTTCCGCCGGTTTGATCAACCCGGCGACGACCTGGATCGAAAGATGGATGATTTCTTCGACCTGATGATGAACCGGCTGACGATGCGCGGACGGGTGCTTGCCGCGGACGAGAAGATTTCGCGGGGCTTCCATAAAAGCATCGCGCAACGCTTTGCCGCCAAGGGGTGGTTGAATCTCTGCTGTTTGGAGAAGGATGGCCGGATGATCGCCGGTCTGCTTTCGTTTGAATACGGCGGAACACTTTTCTACTACCATTCCGGTTTCGACCCGGGCTGGGCCAAATACAGCGTTGGCATGGTCCTGATGGCCAAATGCATCGAAGAGGGAATCGGCCGGGGGATTCGTCAATTCGATTTCATGCGGGGACGGGCGGCTTATAAGTTAAAGTGGAAGGTTAGAGAAACTCCATACTACCGTGTAACTATGGCAAGGACGGCGAGTGCCTATTTCGGGTATCTGGGCCACGGTATCGCCGAGCGTTTGAAAAAACGAGTTTCGCGGGGCGGCTGACATCCACGCGGACCCATGAAGATCGCCATGCTCATCAAGCACTTCAATTTCCGGAACGGATCAAGCCGCGCGGTGCATGAGATTGCCACACGTCTGATCGATGCCGGCCATGAGGTCCACGTCTTCTGCAACCAACGGCCCTCGGTCTACGCGGGACGGGCGGTCCTCCGGCACATTCCCATGATCCCGATCGGATCCTGGGCCAAGGTGATCAGTTTCGACCGGGGGTGCGCCTGGCGGACGGGGCGGGAACGATTCGACATCGTCCATGGTCACGGAAACACGATCCTTCAGGACGTGGTGACGGTCCGGATCTGCCGAAGAGCCAATCGAATCGCCCGCGGACGGCCGCTTTCCCGGTGGGACCCCCATCTTTACCTTGAAAGCCGGCAATTCCGGCACCCGGGATTGAGGCGGATCATCGTTCTGTCGGAACTGGTCAGATCGGATTTGCTTCGCTACTACGGGATATCTCCGGAGAAGATTTTCACGATACCCAACGGGGTCGATGCAACGCGATTTCATCCCCGGTTCCGGCCGATTTATCGCGAAGCGGTCCGGCAAAGGATCGGGCTTTCGGAGCACGACATCGCCATCCTATTTGTCGCCTCCGGGAACTTCGAAAATCGGGGGCTGGCCAATCTGATGCAGGCCATTGCCCGGCCGTTGAACGATCGGATCCGGATCGTGGTCGCGGGGGGAGATCGCCTCGGGCCTTACCGGACAAAAGCGCGTCACATGGGGATCGAAAGAAGGATGATCTTTCTGCCCTTCACGGATCGCCTGGAGGAACTGCACGCGGCGGCCGACGGGCTTATCTTTCCCTCCTACTACGATACGTTCGGCAATGTTCCTCTGGAGGCGATGGCCTCCGGGTTGCCCGTCATCGTTACGGCCCAATGCGGGATGAGCGAGCTGATTACGCACGGACACAACGGACTGGTCCTAAAGCATACCGAGGACGTGGAAGGAATGGCCGGGGCGCTGAGTGCACTGGAGGACCCGGACCTGCGCGAACGACTGAGCCGAGAGGCGCGGGCCACTGCAGAACGGTATTCGTGGGATTCTGTCGCCGCTCGAACGCTGCAAGTGTACACGGATCCGGCTGCAGAGGGGGGAACGACTTGATTCCTCGCACTTCCCGCCGCATTCCCGTTCTTTTGTATCACAAGATCGGGATTCCTCCCGCCGGCGTTCGTAATACCCGAACCTGGGTTTCTCCGGATCGCTTTGCCTGGCAGATGCGATACCTGTCCAGAAGGGGCTGGCGATGTATCACACCCGGGGCGCTTGCGGCCCACTACCGCGGTGAGAAGCCGGCCGAGCCGAAATCCGTCTTGATTACGTTCGATGATG